>Ga0074197_1000863_pt1 | contig 31570 bp, 29 predicted proteins | sample EPASupsiteSAE305_FD_64526 | JGI IMG/M metagenome (GOLD analysis project Ga0074197, IMG submission 64526) | Bioremediated contaminated groundwater microbial communities from EPA Superfund site, New Mexico - SAE3-05 reassembly with SPADES | ecosystem: Environmental > Aquatic > Deep subsurface >...
GAAGGCAGATCACGCCAGGGAGAACCGGTACGGACAATCCAGAGGACACCTTCAAGAAACCGTCGATTATCCTTTGCCGTAACTCCGCAATCAGTTGCCTTCCCTGGAAGCAATGGGGCTATACGCTCCCACTGGTCATCGCGTAAAACTTGTCTGCTCATAGAAACTCTCCGATAAAGCGGGTTACCTCTTTATCGGAAACTAAATGGATATACTTGATTGAGAACGCACCCTAGGCTTTACCGGCAGATCCCAATACTGTCTCATTCTTGTGTTTAATCAGCTTAACCAGTTCGTTACGTGCCGCCCCCAGATATTTGCGGGGGTCAAACTCTTTGGGATCCTTGCCAAAATATTCCCGCACCTTGGCGGTTACGGCCAGACGACCGTCGGAATCGATATTGATCTTGCAGACCGCACTTGCGGCAGCCTGACGCAGCTGTTCTTCCGGTACGCCAACAGCGCCTTCCATCTTGCCACCATACTGGTTGATCAGCTCCACATACTCCTGCACCACCGAAGAGGCACCATGCAGCACAATCGGGAAGCCAGGCAGCCGTTTTTCGCACTCGGCCAGGATATCAAACCGCAGTGGCGGTACCGGCTGCCCGGCCTTAAACTTGTAAGCGCCATGGCTGGTGCCGATGGAAATGGCCAAGGAGTCCACGCCGGTCTTTTTGACAAAATCCTCCACCTCTTCAGGCTTGGTGTAGGTGGAATGTTCGGCAGAGACCTCATCTTCAATCCCGGCCAGCACACCCAGTTCACCTTCAACAGAGACATTAAACTGATGGGCGTACTCAACCACCTTCTTGCAGAGCGCCACGTTTTCTTCATAGGGCAGGTGTGAACCATCAATCATAACAGATGAAAAGCCGCTATCCACACAGGACTTGCACAGTTCAAAGGAATCACCATGATCAAGATGCAGACAGATCGGAATAGTTGAGCCGATTTCACGGGCCATCTGCACCGCACCCATGGCCATATAGCGCAGCATGGTTTCGTTGGCGTAACTGCGGGCCCCTTTGGAAACCTGAATAATCACTGGAGAATTAGTTTCAGCGCATGCCACCACAATTGCCTGAAGCTGTTCCAGATTATTGAAGTTGTAGGCCGGAATGGCATATTTACCTGCCATTGCCTTGGCAAACATCTCTTTGGTGTTGACCAGACCAAGCTCGCTGTAATGTACCTGTTTCTTCTCCATGGTTTCCTCCTGGCGGATGTGTGATATGAAAGGTTATGTAACCTTGCAAATACGTGGGAAAGAGTGTTTATATGTACCACTGAACACCCTGCATGGCAAGGGTGATCCCAGAAAAAACACCGGAGTATCTGATCGCAATGGCCCGCACGATTCCGTTTGATCCATCACTGCTTGAGACCCACTGTATTATTGATGCCCGCACACCATTAGAATTTGCAGAAGACCACCTGCCCGGCGCCATCAACGTCCCGATTCTGACAGATGCTGAACGGGTGGAGATCGGCACCCTTTACAAGCAACAGGGACCACAGATAGCCCGTATCCGTGGCCTGGAACTGACCTGCCACCGCTTTCCTGCCATTGTTGCCACCATTGCTGAAGCTGCCAAAGGTCGGCCTGTCCTGGTCTACTGCTGGCGGGGCGGCCTGCGCAGCGAATCGATTGCCATGCTGCTGGAGATGACCGGCTACCCGGTGGCCAAACTGGCTGGCGGCTATAAATCGTTCCGCAGTATGGTCACCTCCTTCTTTGAATCGGTCAGCCTGCCGGTACAGCTGGTGGTACTGCACGGCATGACCGGATCAGGTAAGACCGAGTTTTTACAGCAGCTTCCGACTGAACGCTACACGACCATTGATCTGGAAGGATTGGCCAGACACCGCGGCTCAGCCTTTGGCTCGCTGGGACTGGGGGAACAACCACCCCAGAAACGGTTTGAGACCCTGCTCTGGGATGCCTTCCGCAAAGCGCCAACGGATCGCCCGATTGTGGTGGAGGGGGAAAGCAAACGGATCGGTCGGGTGAACCTGCCCGGCGACCTGTATGAGGTCATGGCAGCCAGCACCAAGGTCTGGTGTACTGTTTCCGTTGCAACCAGAGTCAAGCGGCTATCTGCCGAGTACGCCAAGGAGGAATATCGTCAACCAATGGCAGAAGCGCTGGAGCGGATCAAAAAGAAGCTGGGAGGACCGCAGTACGAAGAACTACAGCACAAACTTGCGGCATGGGATATCCCTGGCATCGCCCAGGATCTGATCGAGCAGTACTACGACAAGCTCTATTACCGGGTCAGAAAATGGGAACCGCAAGGGACCATCAGCCTGGAAGACTACCATCTGGCAGAAGAAGAACTGGCGGTGATCTGCGGCATCTGATCCGGCCTGAAGGCTAACGTTGCCCAGGCAAGCAGCTCATGGTAGGGAATACCGGTCAACTCCACTGGTACGAGCATACCCAGAAAGCGCAAAGCCCATCTCAGCAGCTCAGACTCTTTTCCAGCTATCCTGCCATCGGCCAACGACACCGTATTGTCCCGTTTACTCAGCTTTATCCCATCCGGTCCGGTTACCAGCGGCAGGTGGCAATAGACCGGCAACGACCAGCCCAGCAGCTGATGCAACAAGACCTGCCTGGGTGTAGAATCAAGCAGGTCATCCCCCCGCACCACCTGATTAACACCGGTCAGATGGTCATCCACCACCACCGCCAGTTGATAGGCAAAAAAGCCTTCCGCCCGCTTGACCACAAAATCACCGGACCGGTCCAGAGCAGTGACAATCCTGCCGTGGCGCAGGTCATCAAAAACAATCTGCACATTCTCGGTACGTAGCCGCCAGGCCCGAGGTTCACGGCCATCCGACAGACCATTACGACAGCTACCTGGGTAAGGGATTTCCTCCCCTGGGTGAGGAGCCGAGGCACTACGGGCGATCTCAGCCCGGCTGCAGCTGCAGGGGTAGACAGCCCCCAGCTCCTGCAGACGTTCAAAGGCCGCTGCATATGCATCGCTATTGTCACTTTGACGGGTAATGGGGCCGTCCCAGCAGAGGCTGAACCGTTCCAGTGTTCGCAGGATGTCGTCCTCAAACTCCTGCCGACAGCGGGGACGATCCAGATCATCAATCCGCAGCAACCACTGCCCGCCAGCACACTTCGCCATCAGCCAGCTGCCCACCGCAGCCACCAAAGAGCCGGTATGCAGCGGCCCGGTGGGGGATGGGGCAAAACGACCAACTATCATCAGGCAGCACCTTCTGCGACGATTTGCTTAGCCAGCTCAATCTCTTCATCCTTTGAAGCAACCAGACCATCCAACCGAGCCGACAGCAGTCGCTCTTTCATAGTGCGGATGGCTGGCCCCCGTGGCACTCCCAGCGCCTGCAATTCTGTACCGCTTACCAGCGACTTTACTTCAGCAAGTCTGGTCAGGTAATGGGACACCAACCGCCGTAGCTCTTCCTGACCACTGCGGGCCAGACCGTACAGCAGCAGCTCGAGCGGCATGCCATGCAGCAGGGTATAAAGCTGGCTGTTAGATATTTCCTGCCCACGCCCCAGAGCCTGCCGTAAGTGCTGTAACCGTTTCAAGGCCTTGTGCCGATGCCCGAAGATTCGCTCCATCAGACGTTCCGGCATCATCAACCGCCGACAGACCTCCAGATACTGAGGAGAATCAAGGCGGTCCATCAGTGCCAGAAACCAGACGGTCCAGGGCTCCAGCGGCATATCCAGATACAGTAGTTGATACCAGGCCAGCACCCGTTCCAGTTCGCTAAAAAGCTGTTCGCTATCAGGGCCAAAACGCAGTCCGGTATGGATACAGGGCAGCAACCCCAGTTGTGCCATCCGCTTGACCGCCAGCACCGGTTCCTGTTCTTTCAGTATCTGGATCAATTCACCCATCAAACGCTTGCCACCCACCCGCTCCACCAGACCGGCCCGGACTGCAGAACGCAGCAGACCTTCGGTATGGGGATCAAGCTGAAAGCCCAACCGTTGCTCAAAGCGAATCGCCCTGAAGGCGCGGGTTGGATCTTCCACAAAGGAGAGATTATGCAGTACCCGCACCGTTTTATCCTGCAGGTCCTTCTGGCCTCCAAAGAAATCAAGCAGGACACCGAAACGATTATGGTTCAGGCAGAGCGCCAGGGTGTTGATGGTAAAGTCGCGGCGGTAGAGGTCATGGCGCAACGAAGCCCGCTCCACTGTAGGCAATACACCGGGGGAATCATAGTATTCCAACCGGGTGCTGGCCACATCCAGCTTACGGCCATTGGGAAAGACCACCACTGCGGTGCCAAAGGCTTGGTGAGGCCGTACCCGACAGTCATGCTGAGCGCCAAAGGTCTCGGCAAAAAAGATCCCATCCCCCTCAATCGTAATATCAAGATCCAGATTGGGAAGATCCAGCAGCAGATCCCGCACAAAGCCGCCCACCGCATGCACCGCCACCCCTTGTTCATCACCACTGTTACCCAGCAGTTCCAGCAGTTGGACCGAATCAGCGGGCAGTCGTCTTCTGAGCAGGGTGGCCAGATCCCGCTGCTTTGGCTCAGGAGAAAGTCGCTCCAGGTCATAGAGAGTCTCACCATCCCTGCTGCTGCCATGCAGATGACGCAGCAGATCAGTGCGGGTAACCACCCCCACCAGGTGATCTTCCTCAAAGACCGGCACAAAACGGCGGTCACCACCCACCATATGATCCATTACCGTGGTAAGAGGGGTCTCCGGGGTGGCATGCATCACTGCGGTGTGCATCACCTCAGTTACCGGACGAGCCCCCAGGCCATGGTAAACCGTCTTTTCAGCAACCTTGCGGGTAATGATCCCCAGCAACTGATCACTCTGTAGCACCGGCATGGCACTATAGTTGTAGCGTACCAGCAGATCCCTGGCACCCAGCACCGTGGTTTCTGCGGTCAAACTGCGAACAGGTGATGACATAATCTGTCCCACTGTCTTGCGTGGATGTACTATCAACAGTAGATTACGTTCAAGCCGTTCCAGCACAGCGGACAACGGTTCTCCCTTAACCGTTGCCGAAGCAGCCGAGGCATGACCACCACCACCAAAGAGACGCAGCAGTTCCCCCACATCCACCTCAGGCACACGGCTGCGGGCAACCAGATAGACCCGGTCCGCCATGGCCACCACCAGCACCAGCAGATCCAGGTTTTCCATATCCCGCATCATATGGGCCAGACCGGCAATATCCCCCACATACCAGGGGCGGCTGGCATGGGCTACAGAAATCCGCACTCCGCTGACCTCACTGGTCTTCAGGGTTGAAAGCAGATCATGCAGTAGCTCTACCTGCGGTGTGGTCAATTCCGGCGACAGGATCTCATCTGCCAGATGCAGCCGTGCGCCCCGTTCCAGCAGCCAGGCAGCAGCACGATAGTCCTCTGGCGTGGTTGTGGGAAACAGCAACCGCCCGGTGTCTTCATGAATGCCCAGCAGCAACAGGGTTGCTTCTGCAGGGGTTGGTTCTATCCCCCGCTCACGCAGCAGTTCTGTCATGATGGTACTGGTGGCGCCAACAGGCCGGACAATACCGTCTGAAGCCGTAATACTGTCAACAGTGGCAGGGTGATGATCATAGAGGTGGACGGTCAGGCCGGGCCGTTCCAGCAGCTCTGCAAAACGGCCAATACGGACAGGCTGTTGGCAATCAACAATAATCAGACGGGTGATGCTGGAAAGATCAATATCTTTGGAACGAATAAGCGGAGGGAGCAGATCAGGATGACGGGCAGAAAATTCGCGCAGGTTTTTTTCCTGGGAACCGGGAAAGGAAAGCAAGGCTCCCGGATACAACCGTCCGGCAGCTGCCAGGGAGCCCAGACAGTCAAAATCAGCATTCAGATGTGAGATGACCAGATCCATGGGCTTTACCGCTTTTCTGTACTAAAAAACATAAATCAGCGCCAGGAAAGTTACCATTAAGCAAGACAGAGAGCTATAGAGCTTATTCTCCAATCAGTATCAGCTCATACCCGGTGCTGCGACCTGCCGCCTCAGATCTGCGCAGCAGTCCATATTCCAGCAGCTGGGTAATATCACGCAGGGCGGTATCTTGAGAACAGTTGGCCAGTTTGGCCCATTTAGAACTGGTCAGCTTGCCTTCAAAACCATCCAGGAGCCGATTCAGCAACATGATCTGACGTTGGTTGAGACTACGCGTTTTGCACTGTTCCCAAAACCGGGCTTTGATCAACACCTGAGCCAGCGTTATTTCAGCCTGTTGCAGCGCCTGGCCCAGAGTTTTCAAAAACCAGTCAAGCCAGCGGGTGATATCCAAACCACCCTTCTGGGTCTGTTCAAGCATCCGGTAGTAGCCGCTACGGTTATAACGAATCCGGGCTGACAGGCTGTAAAAACGACGGTTGGTTCCTTCGGAACGGGCCAGCGCCATGTCGCCAATGGCCCGTGCAATTCTGCCGTTGCCGTCTTCAAAAGGGTGTAGCGTGACAAACCAGAGGTGAGCCAACCCGGCTTTTAGCACCGGATCAATCCCTGAGTCTTCTGTATTAAACCAGACAAGGAAGCTATCCATTTCAGCGTCAAGACAGGCAGCAGGCGGGGCTTGATAATGCACTTTCTCATGGCCAAAGGCACCTGAAACAACCTGCATCGGCCCTGCTGCGTCATCCCGCCATTGTGCCACACGTACTACGGTCAGACCGCTGCGACCAGTAGGGAAAAGGGCACCGTGCCAGGCAAACAGGCGTTCTTTGGTAAGTGGTTGTGCATACTGACGGGTGGCATCAAGCATCATCTCAACCACGCCATCAACGTGACGATCAACCGGCGCCAGCGCCCCGATTTCAACCCCCAGACGGCGTGCTAACGAGGAACGCACCTGTTCTGCATTGAGCTGTTCTCCCTCTATTTCACTACTTTTTATAACATCCTGGGTCAGCGTGGAAAGTTCTGCCTGATCCTGCAGAGGAAAACCCAGCGCTTCCATCCTGCCGATCAGACGTCCCTGAACATGCCGCGTGTCGGCCAATGCTCCGGCAAGGCGAAGCATGTCAAACTGCCAATCAGGCCACTGTGGTAACTCCCAGATATACATACACAGAATCTTTCGCCGCTTTTTTTGCGGTGATACTAGCCTCTATTCACCGCAGGAGCAAGGATTTTCAAGACCGGGCATCACGAATCTTCCCCTCTACATCTTCGCCAGTTTACTCTCCCAGCGCCAGGCATCTTCCACAATGGTCTGCAGCGAATCAAAGCGTGGCCGCCAGTCAGTCAGCTGCCTGATCTTTTCCGCCTGGGCAATCAGACAGGCCGGATCTCCGGGACGTCGCCCCTCTTCAGCCACCTTGAAGTCAACACCACTGACCTGTTTAACCATGGCCAGCACTTCTCGCACGCTACCGCCTTTGCCATAGCCCACATTGATTGCAGTGGACTCACCACCCTTGTCTAGGTAGCCAAGGGCAGCCAGGTGGGCTGCTGCCAGATCTTCAATATGGATATAGTCACGGATGCCGGTGCCGTCAGGCGTGGGATAGTCTGTGCCGTAGATGGCTGCCTGCTGACGCTGGCCAAGGGCGGTCTGGCAGGCAATCTTGATCAGGTGGGTTGCCTCCGGGGTACGCTGACCAATCCTGGCCTGGGGATCAGCCCCGGCCACGTTAAAGTAGCGCAAGGCAACATATTTAAGACCGTGGGCTGCTGCCGTGTCCCGCAGCATCCATTCGCTCATCAACTTGGAGGTGCCATAGGGGTTGATCGGTGCCAGCAGGGTCTCTTCCGAGGCACTGCCCCCTTCAGGAAAGCCGTAGACCGCAGCGGTGCTGGAGAAGATAAAGCGCTCAACGCCGTGTCGCACACAGGTCTCCAGCAGCCCCAGGGTATTACGGGTATTGTTACCGTAATATTTAAGCGGCAGGGAAACCGATTCCGGTGCCACAATGGCAGCGGCAAAATGCAGTACTGTCTTGAACTGATGCTTTTGAAAGGCTGCTTCCAGATTCGCATGATCAGCCAGTTCAGCCTGAATCAGCTCTTCACCATGCAGCAGTGCATCCTTGAAGCCTGTTGAAAGATTATCGTAGACCACCACGGAATGGCCTGCCTCAGAAAGCTGTCGCACGACATGGCTACCAATATAGCCACAGCCACCGGTTACCAGAATTTTGTCTGACATAGCTATCTCCTTACGAACATGGAAAATATAAAATTACCGTTTTTTGTAGGGGCGCATGGCATGCGCCCTTGCTGAAATATTCAACATTATCGGCTACTGGCAACAGGGCGAACGCAGTTCGCCCCTACATTGAATCGGTACACTGGCAAGTTCTGCATCCCTTACAGGTATTGTTGAATGTTCAGCAGTGCACGTTCCAGCCGTGGTCTGCTGTGTGCCTCAAGAGTCCAGACCGCCTGGGGTGCGTACTGTTTCAGCAGGTCGGTTACCTTTTGAAAATCAATTTCCCCTTCCCCCACTGGCAGGTGCTCATCAGCCACACCATGATTATCATGCAGATGACTTTCAACAATAAAACTGCCCAGGGCAGCGAACCACTCTTCCAGTGACACGGTGCAGAACATATTAAAATGTCCGCTGTCAAAACAATGTCCAAAGTGGATTCTATCAAGCTGGTTCAGGACCTGCACCAGGGTTGATGGTTCTTCTTCAAAGATATTTTCCAGGGCCACTTTGCAACCGGCCTGTCGGATACGAGGCAGTTGCTGTTGCCAGAAGGAAACCGTATTGGCAACCCAGCTGTCAACCGCAGAACCATAGGACAGCCGACTATAACCCGGATGAAACACCACCACCCGGGCCTTGAGTATTTCCGCGCAATCCAGGGTCTGCTCAACCCGTTGGCGGGTGGTCTCACGTACTGCCCGATCAACCGAGCCGGGATTCAGATCCATAAAGGTGGCGTGGATGGTACAGGACAGGCCATGGCTGACCAGGTCATTGGCCAAGGTCTGCAGATCCGCCGTATTCAACGTATCCAGAGAATCTGCAGGCAGGTACAGCTCCGGGTTGATCCGCTCATCCAGCAGATATGAACGGTGTTCTTCAAGACGGGGCCAGGGCACATGGGCGCAGAGCAGACTAGGCATGGGTAGCATCCTCCTGTTTACGGCGTGCGCTGTGCCCCGGCTCTATCCTGCGTTTAACCAGTTCTTCAAGTTTATCCACCGATTCAGGATCGCCCAGAACAATCAGGGTATCCCCCTCGTCAATGGCAGCCTGGGGATTGGGGTTAAAGACCATATGTCCATGGGATTTTTTGATGCCTACAATAATGACACCGGTCTCTTTACGAAAGCCGGTACTTACCAGAGTATGGCCGGCAAACTCGGAATCATGGGGAATACTGATCTCTTCCATCTGCAGATCAAGGTGTTCACTGGCAGTGGCAATTTCGATAAAATCAACCACGTTGGGACGCAGAATTGACTGGGCCATCCGCATACCGCCAATGGCATAGGGAGAAACCACCTTGTTGGCCCCGGCCCGCTTCAGTTTCAGCTCTGTTCCTTCTTCACCGGATCGGGCCAGAATATGCAGATCAGGGTTCAACCCCCGGGCGGTCAAGGTAATATAGACATTCTCAGAATCCGAGGTGACCACCGAGACCAGACCTATGGCCCGCTGAATACCGGCCCGAACCAGAGTTTCATCAAGGGTGGCATCCCCCTTCATCCAGAGGTAACGATTATCTTCAATCCGCTCCACCACATCGGTATTGCGCTCTACAATCACAAACGGGACTTGATTGGCAGCCAGTTCCCGGCAGATCATGGAGCCGATCCGGCCAAAACCGCAGATGATGTAATGATCCTTGAGGGCATCTATCCTTTTTTCCACCTTTTTCCTCCCGATGATCCGCTGAATCTGACCTTCAAACATCAACTGGGCCATACTGCTAACCAGGTAGCCCAGGGTACTGACCCCAAACACAATCAGGACCATGGTAAAAAGCTTACCCTGATCTGTCAGATCATGGACCTCTTTAAATCCGATGGTGGCCAGCGTTATCACCGTCATGTAGAGAGCATCCAGAAGACTCCAGCCCTCAATGATCGTGTACCCGCTGGCCCCCATGGTCAGCAACAGCAGAAGTACGAAAATTGATATTTTAAGTCGCCTGACCGGATCCATGCATAAACCTCTATCTGATTCAGATGCTGCACCCTACTACCTGAACTATCAAAATTCAAGCGCCTTTGGCGCATTCAGCGCCATAACAAACCAGCTTTACAAGCAGAACTCATGAAAATGAAATCGATTCGATTGACAAACAATGCATACTGTATACAATAATAGCACTATCTTTGGGAGCTGCCACCAGACACCATGAAAAGATTAAAAGAAAAGCACCTGACTTTGCGGGAAAAGATTCTTGAAACCATCCGTGATGCGATCATCTCCGGCACCATAAAATCAGGTAGCCGCGTATCAGAACCGGATCTTGCCGAGCGATTCGGTATCAGCCGCACCCCGATCCGGGAGGCATTCCGACAGCTTGAGTCAGAAGGCTATCTTACTGTAATACCGCGCAAGGGTGCAGTGGTCAGTGCCTTTACCCAGAAGGACGTAGAGGAGTTTTACGCCATCAAAAGCATCCTGGAAGGGTATGCCGCCCGGCTGGCCTGCTGTAAGCTGAGCACCAAAGAGATTGAGCGGCTTCAGACCATAAATGAACGTCTGTCAGAACTGTGTGAACATTCCGACATCAAACAGTTCTTCAGGGTCCATAACGACTTCCACGATCTTTTCATCAAGGCGGCTGACAACGACAAACTGCGGGAGATGATCAACCTGCTGGTGACCCGTTTCCAGCGGCTGCGTCTGATGTCCCTTTCACAACCGGGCCGGATGGCGGTTTCAGTGCAGGAGCACACCAAGATTATTACCGCCTTCCGCGAACGCAACTGCGAAGCTGCCGAACTGCTGGTACGAAAAAATGCCGAGTACGGCGGCAAGGTACTGCTGGACGAAACCGCCTGCCAGCCAGGCGAGGCAATGGATCTCTAGGGGGCTGCCATGAGCGGACTACCACAGGATACCAGACGTAAACTCCCCAAAATGGACAAGGTACTGTCCTGGCCCGAGATCACCTCTCTACGTTCACTTACCAGCCATGTCGGCCTGAAAAATGCGGTCCGTAACGTACTTGATCAGCTGCGCACGGCACTTTCTTCCAACCCTGCAACCGATCTCACCCCCACCTCCATCAGCCATCTGGTACGCAACCAGATCCGTATTGCCGAGACCCCCAGCCTGCGGCGGGTAATCAACGGCAGTGGCGTGGTGATACATACCAATCTGGGCCGATCCCCCCTGGCCCATGCCGCAGAGGCAGCGCTGCGCGACACCGCCTGGGGCTACAGCAACCTTGAATTTGATCTGGAACAGGGAGAGCGTGGCGAGCGTTACAGCCATGTGGAAAATCTGATCTGCGAACTGACCGGTGCCGAGGCGGCCCTGGTGGTGAATAACAACGCCGCCGCAGTCATGCTGGCCCTCTCCAGCTTGGCAGAAGGCCAGGAAGTAATTGTCTCTCGCGGTGAGCTGGTCGAGATTGGTGGCTCCTTCAGAATCCCTGATGTCATGCGTCAGAGTGGTGCAACACTGGTAGAAGTAGGCACCACCAACCGGACACACCCCCGCGACTATATCGGGGCAATTACCGATCATACCGCCCTGCTGTTAAAGATTCACACCAGCAACTTTGCGGTGGTCGGCTTCACGGCAGAGGTCAACACCGAGGCCATGGTACGGATAGGTCAGGAAGCAGGCGTGCCAACCATGGTTGATGCCGGAAGCGGCTGCCTGATTGACCTTGCACGCTTTGGCATCAGTGGCGAAGCCACAATTCAGCAGCACCTGCAGGCCGGGGCCGATATCGTTACCTTCAGCGGTGACAAGCTGCTGGGGGGGCCACAGGCCGGGCTGATCGCGGGCCGCCGCGATCTGGTTGAGAAGATGAAACGACACCAGCTGTTACGGGCATTACGCATTGACAAGCTGACTCTTGCGGCACTTGAGGCTACCTTACGTCTCTACCGGGACGAGCGGGGGGCGCTGACTGAAATACCAACCCTGCGGATGCTGACCATGTCGCTGGATGAGATTTCCAGCCAGGCACGCCGGATGCTGCGCCGTCTGCGGTCTCTCCTGCCCCAACACGTTACCCTGGCCCTGCAGGATGGCTTCTCAAGTACCGGCGGAGGGTCCTATCCGCTCCTGCAACTGCCCAGCCGCCTGATTGAGGTAACCGTTGACGGTATATCGCCCAGCCGCCTTGAAGAACTACTGCGCAGCACCGTCCCGCCAGTGGTGGGACGGCTCCAGAAAGACCGCTTTCTGCTGGATGTACGCACCCTGACCGACATTGAGATTCCACTCCTTGCCTCAGCCCTCAGGCAGACACTTGAGATGCCCTTATGAACAAGCCACGTGCCTTTGCCCTGATTCCTGCCGCTGGAATGGGAAAGCGGATGGGGGCCTCCATGAACAAGCAGTACCTGCAGCTGGGAGGCAAACCGATTGTTGCCCGCACCCTGCAGGTATTCCAGGACAGCCCGCTGATCAGCGGCATCATACTGGTCATCCCGGAAGACGAGATCCCTTACTGCCGTCGTGAAGTTGTCGAAAAATATCAGCTAACAAAGGTGTGGGATGTTGTTCCCGGCGGTTCTGAACGCCAGCATTCGGTTATGAATGGGCTGCGTGCCTTGCAAAACCACGCATCAGTTGATGATATCATCCTGATCCATGACGGTGTGCGGCCTTTTATTGATGAACCAATTCTGCAGCAGTCCATTAACCTGGCCAGCAGCGGGGTTGGCGCGCTGGTTGCTGTCCAAACCAAAGACACCATCAAGGTAGTGCGGGATGATGTTGTCATCTCAACCCCGGAACGTTCCACCCTCTGGCAGGCCCAGACGCCCCAAAGCTTCAGGTATGAGCAGATCCTGCAAGCCCACCAGCAAGCAGTACAGGATAACTTTGTTGGCACTGATGACTGCTCGCTGTTTGAGCGTAGCGGTGATCCGGTCAAGATCATTACCGGCAGCTACCGTAACATCAAGATCACCACACCGGAAGACCTGGTGCTTGCCGAGGCCTTTCTGAGTCAGCCAGGCGGAGGTCAACCATAACATGGGTACGAAACAGATTCTTATCGTTTCAAACGGCACCACTGCGTCCCAACAGGCATTCCAGCTCCTTGAAGCGGCCCCGTACCAGTTGCATCGGGCTGCCACCTGCGAAGAAGCCCGCATCATCATCAAACAACAGCGGCTGGATGCTATTCTACTTGGCTCCCCCCCCCACCAACACTGCCTGCCATCACTGGAGCACCTGCAGGAATCCGGTAATGATCCGGCGGTAATTGCGCTGCTTGATGCCAATGAGCAGGAGCGCTATCTGGACTGCCACAAGCAGGGTGCCCTGGACTGCCTGATGGCCCCTTTCAGTGTTGAGCGGCTGGTCAAAAGCATTGAGCGCTGTCTTGCGATCAAGTCTCTTGAACGTGAAAAACGTGATTTCATTTCCATGCTTTCCCATGATCTGAAAAACCCGCTGACGGCGGCAATTGGCTCAATTGATCTGGTCAGGGAAAAACGGCTTGGCCCGCTTAACCGCGAACAGGGCAGCTACCTGCTTTCTGCCATTGAGAGCTGCAATGAAGTGGTGGCCATGATCGACAACCTGCTGGATATTCACCGACTTGAGGCGGGCAAACTTGTTTTCCACAAGACGCCGGCCAACCTGTCAGAGCTGGCACAGCAGGTAGTTGCAGGATTTCGCGGCATGATCAAGCATGCCCAGATACAGTTGCAGATCCAGCTGGAAGAAGATCTGCCGCTGCTGAATCTGGACAAAAACAAGTTTTCGCGGGTGCTGGCCAACCTGCTTGCCAATGCAATAAAGTTTACCCCCTGCGGTGGAGAAATCAGCGTACGTTGTTATTGCGGTGTGTCTGCCGACTCTAACGTAGCGGTTATGCTCAGCGTCGCAGACACCGGCAACGGCATTGCAACGGTTGAATTACCGACCATCTTTGACCGCTTTGTCCAGGCTCGTAACCAGGTCGGGCGGGGTAGCGGCGGCAGTGGACTTGGTCTGGCATTCTGTAAAATGGTCACCGAGGCACATGATGGCACTATCACTGCTGAAAGCCGGGAAGGCGTTGGTAGTGAATTCACCATTACCCTGCCACTACCTGAAGAGTAACGGAGGTTTCGTATGATGCAACGGTTCCTGTCCACCCTGATCCTGCTGGTAAGCCTGCTTGTTTCCGGAACAGCCTCTGCTTCAACGATTGATCTGAGCAAAGCACTGGTGATCGGCAATGGCCCCAAAAAGGTGATTGAATTCACCGACCCGGATTGTCCCTTTTGTCGTAAGGCATCGGCCTATTTCCACAACCGCCGGGATATTACCCGCTATGTTTTTTTCAACCCGCTGGCGATGCACCCCAATGCACGCCCCAAGGTGCAGTATATCCTTTCCAGTCCAGACAAAGCCCGCTTGTATCACGAGGTCATGTCTGGCATGGTTGACCGGATGGATGCCAAAAACCTGCCGGTTACCGCAGCGGGGGTAAAATTGCAGGAAGAACAGCAAGCCATTGCCAAAAAGGCCGGCATTGACTCAACACCGACCTTCATGATTATGGGAAGAATTATCGAAGGGTTTGATCTGCCGAAGATTGAGGAGTTGCTGGGGAAGTAGCAGGCAACACTTCATCCCAGACACACGGCCCGGCGAATTCGCCGGGCCGTTGTTCGTTCTGTAGTAAGCGCAATCAGAAATGCCCCGTTAGAGACAACGGAACGAGGATTTTTTCTCAAGGTCGCGGAAGGTGAGCGTTGACGCGGAGGCGTACAGAACAGTACGCCGCACAAGGTAGATGCGAAGCCTGACAAAGAGATTGCGGAAAAAGACCGTTCCTAATACTCCAGCGGCATCGCCTTGACCTGCTTGGCGGTAAACACCGGCCCATCCTTGCAGACGTAGACATTGCCCACATTGCAGCGCCCACATTTACCCAGTCCACACTTCATCCGGTTTTCCAGAGTGGTGTAGATCGCCTCATCACCAAAGCCCAGCTTTTCCAGCACCGGCAGGGTGAATTTGATCATGATCGGCGGACCACAGACCAGGGCGATGCAGTTGTCTGCTGCTGGCGCCAGTTCATCCAGCACCGTCGGCACAAACCCCACCTTGCCATCCCACTCCGGCCCATTACCACCAGGGTCAACCGTCTTAACCAGCTTTACATCACTGCGCTCTTCCCATTCTTTCAGCTCCCGCTTATAGACCAGATCCGCCTCAGTCCGTGCACCATAGACAATGGTGATATCACCAAACTTATCCCGCAGGTCCAGACAGTTCCAGATCAAGGTTCTGAGCGGTGGCAGTGCAATACCGCCGGTCACAAACAGCAGATTCTTGCCATAGAACTGTTCAATCGGAAAGGAGTTGCCGTAGGGACCACGCACCCCCATGGTGTCACCGACCTCAAGCCGGCGCAGGGATTCAGTTACCCGACCAACTGCCCGGAAGCAGCACTCGATGTACCCCTTACGGGTTGGTGACGAGGCGATACAGAAGGTGGATTCACCGGCCCCAAAGGCAGAATACTCGGCAAACTGCCCGGCCCTGAAGTTGAAGCTTTCCCGCACCTGTTCATCCTGAAATACCAGCCGCAGGGTACGGACATCAGGGGTCTCGTCAATCACCTCTTCCACAGTAGCCAGATAGGGAAGGTAGATGTTTTTGTTTGAATCACACATAAAAGTCCTGTCAGCCTATTTTTTCTCTATCTCTTCCAGTACCCCGGCAATATCAATCCCCACCGGGCAGACCCGGATACAGCGCCCGCAGCCGGTGCAGAGGGTCTGACCAAACTTGTCATCGTAATACTTGAACTTGTGCATAATCCGGTTACGGTAGCGCTTGGGTTGCAGGTCGCGCGGGTTATGGCCTGAAGCATGGTTGGTAAACTTGGAGAATCCGCAGGCATCCCAGAATTTACGTCGTTTACCGGCCTTTTCAGATCCTTCATCCACAATATCGAAGCAGTGACAGGCAGGGCAGACAAAGGCGCAAGCGCCGCAACCGACACAACGGGTGGCGATACTGTCCCAGGCCGGGTCTTCAAAGTGATCATCCAGCCAGGCCTTGATCTTCTTCAGGTCAAACGGCGTGGCGGCTGGCTGGGCCAATGGCAACGGTTTTGTGTCGTCCGGCTCAGAGAAACGATCCTTCCAGGCCTCAAGAAATGAAAGACCTTTTTCGCTCTGACTCTCCACCAGAAAACCGCCTCCAACCAAGGGGGTCAACAGCAGGTCTGACCCTTTGGGATCATTGGGGGAGAGGCCGACGGCGGTGCAGAAACAGGCATCGTCAGCCGTGGTGCAGGCCAGACCAATGATGGTGGTCTTTGCACGTCGTGCCAGAAAAAACTGATCCTTGTAATCCCAGGAAAAGACCGCATCCAGCACCGGAACCGCTGCTGCGTCACAGGGTCGCACACCGAACAGCACCGTTTCAGGGAAACGGGCAGGATCAATATCCTTCAGTTCAATCTGCTGTCCCTCTTTACGGTACTCAAGCAGGTCTTCGCAGACCGGAAAGAATGCCTCTTTGATCGAACGTCTCGGCAGTTCATCGGTTACCAGATCCGATGCAGAGGCAAGCGGCTCATACAGCACCATGGTGCCGGATTGGCGTGGGCCGACAACCCGCTGCCCTTTCAGGAGCAGGCTATCAATCAGCAACCGCAGGTTGGCTTCAGTTATCTGTTTCTGCATAGGTGGTATCTTTCGTCCTAGCGGATAAACGATTGGTCGTCATCTTCGCGGTAACTGGTAAGCGGCCCGGTATCCCGCACCTCAAACCCGGCTTCACTGTTAAACAGCTCTTTTAACTCCTTGGCCATCTTGCGGTTTAGCAGGTTAAGCGGAATGTCCATCGGACAGACCCGCTCACACTCGCCACAACCGGCACAGCGACCGGCCAGGTGCATGGCCCGCACCAGATGCCAGGCGGTGTTGCCCGATGGTCTGGGTGTCTGTTCAACCATCTGGGGCCGGTTACGGTCACACAGGCACTGTTCACAGAAACAGAACGGACAGACCTGGCGACAGGCGTAACATTTGATGCACTTACTGAACTGCTCTTTCCAGAACTCCCAGCGTTCAGAGGGGGTCATCGCCTCAAGCTGGGAGATCTCATTGGCATAGCGTTTTTCAAGATCAGGCAGGGGAGCCGGTGTAACCGCCGGTACAAAATCACACCCCACAGGAAGCCGGTCTGTACATTCACAGCATTTAGAGGCGATGGTTTTTGTTGTCAGCTCTGCTGAGGGCTTAAGCAGTGAGCCAAGCACACCGCTGCAGGGGATGCCGATCAGGTAGAGATTCTCCCGCTTGAGCTGTGATTCACCCAGCAGCCCGATTACTGCCTTCAGGTCACAGCCTTTGACCACAATCCCGATTCTGCCGCTCTTTGGTACATCCTTTTTGGCCTTGGTCAGGTAGACCACCAGGTCATTCAGGCAGGCTGCAGAAAAGAGTAGTTTGTCTGCCTCATCAGCTGTGGTGATCACAATCGGCTGGGTGCTGCCTTTGCGGCGGCCTGCTGTGTAGCCGATCACCGCTGAAACGGTGCTGTCAGACAGGATGCGTCGAGCCTCGCTGCGGATGGCGTCGGTTATGACGCTGTAGCTGGATATATCAATGGTCTGTATCATGTTACATCGCCTCGTACACGGCCTGCAGCTCCGGGTTGTTCAGGCCGCCTGACCACTGTTCTTCCAGAATCAGGTCTTTAAACTCTACCATCGGCCCCATGGCCCGCACCCGCTCGGTCAGGTCAGTCACCACCTCAACCCATTTGCCCCCTTCAGCTGCCGAGACCCAGGAAAACTGAATCCGGTTCAGATCAACACCGATGAATTCAAGTAGCTTACGGAAGGCGGCAAATCGTCTTCTGGCATGGTAGTTACCGGCAATGTAGTGGCAGTCACCAGGATGGCAGCCGGAGACCAGTATACCATCTGCACCCTGCTGGAACGCCTTGATGATGAAGACCGGATCAATCCGGCCGGTGCAGGGAAATTTAAGCACCCGCACGTTTGACGGATACTGCATCCGACTGGTTCCGGCCAGGTCGGCCCCGGCGTAGGTACACCAAGTACAGACAAAGGCAATTATTTTGGGTTCGAAGTCGTGTCGGGGTTTAGCTGAATGCATACAAAACCTTTACTAATAGCACGCGGATGACGCAGATTAAGCTGATCAGCGCGGATTAAGCCAAAAACAATTAAGTACTTTGAATCTGCGCAAATCCGCTCAAATCAAGCCTTTTCCGCGTGCTATTGTTTTGATTCTCTCTTTACAATGCCTCTATCATGGCCACAATCTGCTCATCGGTATACCCGTCCAATTCAACTGACTTAGAGGGGCAGGTTGCCTGGCAGGTGCCGCAACCGGCGCAGACACCTGGGTTAACATAGGCCACGGTCTTGATCAGGTTGCCCTGACGGTCACGGATCTCCTTCTCCTCCACCGCGCCGTAGGCGCAGACCTTCTTGCAGGCAAAGCAGCCCACGCAGCCATTTTCCTTGACCCGGGCCACAATCGGTTCCCGCTCCAGCTTGTCTTTGGCAAACAGGGTCATAACCTTGGCAGCCGCAGCTGATGCCTGTGAGACGGTGTCAGGGATATCCTTGGGCCCTTGGCAGGCACCGGCCAGATAGATCCCGGCGGTGGCGCATTCAACCGGCCTCAGCTTGGCATGGGCCTCGGAATAGAAGTTGTATTTATCGTAGGAAATCCCCAGTTTCTGGGCCAGCAGATCAGCCCCTTTTTGGGGTTGTACTGCGGTAGCCAGCACCACCAGATCAGCCTCGATCTCTACCTGGACGCCAACGGAGATATCGCTACCCATGACGACGATCTTGTCTCCCTTCTGGTACAGACGGGAGACCATGCCGCGGATGTAGACCGCTTCTTCATCTTCAATGGCACGGCGCCAGAATTCATCGTAGCTTTTGCCCGGCACACGGGCATCCATAAAGAAGACATAGGCCTGGCCGTCATGCACTTTGTGGTGGTAGAGCATGGTATGCTTGGCGGTGTACATGCAGCAGACCTTGGAGCAGTAGGAGATCCCTTTTTCCCGTGACCGGGAGCCGACACACTGGATAAAGACTACCTGCTTCGGCTCTTTGCCATCTGAAGGACGCTCGATCTTGCCACCGGTGGGGCCGGAGGCTGAGGCCAGCCGCTCAAAGGTCATGCCGTCAATCACATCAGGGATCTTGCCATGGCCGAATTCACCATAGCCTTTGATGGGTGAGCCTTTGGGTTTTTCAGTGATGCGGTACAGTTCAAATCCGGTGGCAACGACGATGGCGCCAACCGGCTCAACGATCAGTTGATCTTCCTGTTCAAAGTCAACAGCGCCTGGGCCGCAGACCTTCTGACAGACACCACATTTACCGCTTTTAAACATGGTGCAGTTTTCACGGTCAATCACCGGTACGTTGGGGACGGCCTGGGGAAACGGTACATAGATAGCGGTCCGCATCCCCCTGTCGCAATCAAAGCTGTTGGGGATCTTTTTCTGGGGGCATTTGGTCATGCAGACACCGCAGCCGGTACATTTGTGTTCATCAACCGAGCGGGCCTTTTTGCGGATGGTGATCTGGAAGTTGCCGATGTAGCCATCCACCTGTTCAATTTCGCTGTAGGTGTGCAGGGTTATGTTGGGATGGTTGGCAACATCCACCATCTTGGGGGTCATGATGCACTGGGAGCAGTCCAGGGTGGGAAAGGTTTCGGAAAGCTGGGCCATATGGCCACCAATGGACGGCTCACGCTCCACCAGTACTACCTGATGTCCGCAATCGGCAATATCAAGGGCCGCCTGGATACCGGCAATACCGCCGCCGATTACCAGGGCACGTTTGGTGACCGGTACGGTGATGGTAGGCAGTACCCGGTTCTTCTTGACCCGCTCCACCAACATCCCCACGATCTCGATCGCTTTGTGGGTCGCCTCTGCCCGGTCTTCATGGACCCAGGAGCAGTGCTCACGGATATTGGCCATCTCACACAGAAAGGGATTGAGTCCGGCCTGTTCAACCGCCTTGCGGAAGGTGCGCTCATGCATACGGGGTGAACAGGCAGCAACCACGACATGGGTCAAGCGGTGTTCAGCGATTGCATTCTTGACCAGGTTCTGACCTGGGTCGGAGCACATGTATTTGTAGTCTACAGCAAAGGCTACACCCGGCATCAAAGCTGCCTGGGCTGCTACCTGCTCCACATCAACCGTGCGGGAGATGTTCTCGCCGCAATGACAGATAAAAACACCAATACGGGACATCTAGGCATTCTCCGCAGGGATCAAGTCCAGCTTGCGCAGGGTCTTGACCAGTTTTTCCGGTTGCACCGGCTTGACCAGATGGGCAGATGACTGGGCTGCCACATAGGCCTGAATCACATCCTGGGGGGTACTGAGTGACGAGAGCACCACAATCTGCACCCCTTTATCAATTCTGATGCCCTGCTGCTCTTCATGGCTGCGGATGGCCTTGGCAGCCTCCAGTCCATCCATCTCAGGCATAACAATATCCAAAAGGATCAGGTGATACGGTTCACCCGCCTTCAGCGCAGCAGTAAATCGCTCCACCCCTTCAAGACCATTTTCAGCCTGATCACACTGGGCATAGGGCTCCATCTGCAGGGCCAGCATCTCACGACTCAGTTCATCATCCTCTACAATCAGGCAACGCAGCATAATCCCGCCTTAGTTAATTTTTTTATCTCTAAGCAGCTTCTGCGGGCTGACAATCAGGGCATCTAATCCCAGACGTTCCTGCGGCACCCCCAGAGCCAGTCCCACCAGTTGGGTCAGGTAAAAGATCGGCAGCCCATAGCTGGTTTCATAGACACCTTCAATCTCTTTCTGACGGATATCAAGATTGCCGTGACAGAGCGGACATGCCACCACAATACAGTCAGCACCGGCGGTTTTTGCCGATTCAAGCACTGCGTTTGAAAGTTGCTGCACCACTGGAGGACGGGACAGGGTGAAGTTTGCGCCGCAACATTCAAGGCGGTGGGTCCAGGCTACGGTCTGGGCTCCGACTGCTTCCATCACCTGTTCCATAATAGTGGGAGCCTCGGTACAGTCCAGATTCGGCACATCCGTTGGACGGGTCAGCAGGCAGCCGTAGTAGCAGGCAACCTTCAGGTCGGACAGCGGCTTTTTAACCGCTGTTGCCAACTGCTCCAGACCATAATCCCGTACCAGAATCTCCAGCAGATGCTTTACTTTACGCTCAAGATGCACCGGTGCATCAATTGCCTTTTCAACCAGTTTGCGCTTGGTTTCGTTCTCTGCCAGAATATGCTGGGCAAACTTCAGGCGAGAAAAACAGGAGGCGCAGGCCACTGCCATGTCACCTGGAACCTGCTCGGCAAGCTCAAGGTTTTTAGCTGATAATGATAGCGAAAGCAGTTCATCCACATTATGGGCCGGGGTGGCGCCACAGCAGATCCAGTCTGGGATTTCTTCAAGATCAACACCTAAAACGGCAAACACCTCGCGGGTGGACAGATCATACTCAGAAGCTGAGGCATGGAGCGAACAGCCGGGGTAATAAGAATAACGTAAGGCTGTCACAGGGCCTCTCCTTTGCGACGCATTTCTTCAATACGACTGAATATTTTCTCCACCTCAGCCATATTCTTGTTCTTCTGATGGAAAACCTTCAGCTTGCCCTTGGAAAGCAGCTTGGGACCCAACAGCATATCTTTCAGAAACTGACCAGATTTCACATTGAATACTGCCGCCAGCCGCATCTCGTACTGGCGTCCGTAGGTGCGGATGTTTTCCAGAAAGAGACGATTGGCAAGCTGGACATAGCTTTCTTTTGAAGGGCCATCCTGATCCCAGGACAGTTTACGCAGGGCATCCATGATGGAAGCCAGATGCACCTGATTGGGACAACGGGTGGAACAGGTCTCGCATGAAACACAATACCAGATTGAGCGTCCTGCCAGAATCCGTTGCCACTGTCCCAACTGCAGCAGACGGACAATCCGGTTTGGAGGATGATCCATAAAAGTTGCCATGGGACAGCCCGCAGAACATTTCCCGCACTGGAAACAGCGCCTGACCGAAGTCCCGGAGAGCTGCTCTACCTTGCGCACCATGTCCAGATCCATGGTTTTCTGCGAAAGGAGCATTTTTTTCTTTTTCATACAACCACCGTTTTATCAAAACTAAAAAATTATTTACTGTTCATATTTTAAGCAGTTGGTTTAACGCAATTTTGCCAAAGCCAATTCACTGTGGCTAAAAATAATTACACTATGACAACCAATAAAATCAAGTTTTATATCATGGCGCTTCAACAAATTAGGGCCTGCAGAATTTCTGCAGGCCCTATCAACAACACCAGCTCAGCTACCGCTTAACGGTTAGCCGGATTTTTTGGATCACCCTTGTAGCCAAGTGCCTTCCAGTCCAGACGACCTTTGTCGCCGTGGCAATCATTGCACTTAAGCGCCTTATCTTTGGGAGTTACCATATGGTTAACCGGCCAGACCATGGAGGTCTCAATCCAGCCAAACTTGCCACTGTAGGGCTGACCGGCAGCCTTCATGCCAGCTTCAATTGCCTTGGCCCAGTCATATTTTACCCAGTAGGCGGTTTCGCTGGTAGGTGGACCAAAGGTGTTAACTACGGCAACGGTGTTGTTACCGGAGTCATAGGGTTGCTTACCTTTCATAACCTTGAAGGGGAAGATCTTCGCGTTGGGGTCTTTACGATCACCTTTCGCATCAGACAGCTTCACCACCTTTGAAGGATCGATCTTGTCGCCCATCAATACGCGGTCAACGGTTCCGTTATACCAAAGGTAGGTAGGAACAACATCCTTCTCCCACTTGAAGTCACCCTTCATTTTGGCGTAGGTCTTCTCACCATACTTATCTTTTGGTGCATTCTTGTCATCTTTACCGGCTGTTGACCAGTCCCACCAGGTTTTAGTTGGCAGCGCCTTGGCAAAGGTCGGGATATGGCAGGTCTGGCACGCAATCTTCTTGGCATGCTTGTTCAAGAATGCGTTCTTATGCACACTCTCTTTGTGGCAATCCGTACATCCAAAAATCTTCTTACCAGACCCAACAGACACGGAAGCCGCCTCACCCTTGATGGCATGATCTTTACCGCCCTGGTGGCAGTCTTGGCAGGTCATCTTTTTATTGCCGCCCATATGGACGTCAATTTCAGGAGACGGATTAGTTAAGGTAGAATCCAGGTCACCATGCTTGACCCGGTCGCCACCACCACCATAGAAGTGACAGGAACCACAGGCCTTGCGGCTTGGCTTACCAACAGATTGGGCCACCTTCACCAAATCGACCTTTGGATCTGGATTCCCAGCGCCCGCAGGTGTCTTTTTGTAGGTACCGGTTGTCTCATGGCAAACCAGACAGTCAACGTTCTCTGCCTTGCTAAAATCAAAGCTCTTATCTTTCCAACCATAACCGGTGTGACAACTGGTACAGCGAGGCCAGTTGGAATCAATTGCAACACAGAAGTTATTGAGTGCGTTTTTCTTACCCAGATCAATATCTTTTCTGTTTAACTTCTGCTTTTTAGACCAAGTCCAGTGTACTGATTTCATAAAAGCCTTGGTCTCGGCCTCATGACATTCCATACACTTCTTGGTCACTTCAGGACCTGTTTTGAAAGGACCAGCACCGACATAATCGGCATGGTTACCAGCGATCGCAGTTGTTGCCAGGGAAAGCCCCAGCAGCAACGCAGCCCGCGCCATCAGTTTCTGCAGCTTCATACGCATCCTCCTTTTGTGAATACCTCAGAACGAGGTTTAAATATATGAATATCCATATAAATATTTAATAATATTATTTATTTTTAATTACATTTTCCTTACACCGTATTTTAGAAACAAGTCAAGAAAAGACTACAAATCGTGCGCCGTCAGCCCAGAATGCCGACAGCCCCTCACATCGACTAACGCCCTGTATCAATCAAAAGCGACAGAAACACTTTTCACTTGACTCTACTCTCATGCCTATGATAGAAGAACGGTCTCATTTGTTCCCCAGTAGCTCAGTCGGTAGAGCGGGTGACTGTTAATCACCATGTCCGTGGTTCGAGTCCGCGCTGGGGAGCCATATCATGTCAAAGGAGCAGCCTTATAACGGCTGCTCCTTTTTTATTTCCCCCAATGCACCCCCGCCGCACACAAAAAAATCACACAACGAGCTTGAAGATTTCAAATTAGCAGGTATAAGCCTTCTCATCAGACTACTAACAAGGAGGGAACAGATCATGGGAAAAGAGTATTCAGTTCAAGAGGCCCTAAAACTCGCCATTAAGGCAGAAAAAGACAGCATGGATTTTTATGCCCGAGCAGCATCGGTGGCAAAAAACGAGCGAGCAAAGAAGGTATTGGAAATGCTGGCAGCAGAAGAGGCAACCCATGTGAAACATTTTTTTGATCACTACAAGGGGACCGAGTTTGGCGACCTGCAGAGCTTTATGGCAACCCCGGTTGACACCAAGAACCCCACCTACATGAAGCTTGAAAAAGCAATCAGCGAAGAGATGGGGGAGCAGAAGGCATTGGAACTTGCCCTGATTGAGGAAAAGGACTGCATCGGTCAGTACACCCAACTTGCAGCCGGCGTGGTTGACCCAATGGTTAAGGCAATTTTTGAGCGAGTGGTAAAGGAGACTGAAGGGCACTACGCCCTGATTGAGGCAGAATATGCTCACATCATGGGGATGGTAAATGACAGCGACATGGATACGTTCGTGAGAGAGTAACATCTGTTCTCTGTACAATATGCACAAAAGGCCGATCGGAATATCCGATCGGCCTTTTGAAGAATACGTTCAAGATACTCTGAAGTTATTTCAGAAGCGGCGCAATAACCAGTGACACTACCGACATCAGCTTGATCAGGATATTCATTGCCGGACCGGAAGTATCTTTGAACGGGTCACCGACAGTATCACCAACAACAGCTGCCTTGTGTGCGTCGCCGCCCTTTTTCTCGCCTGCCAACTCCCCCTTTTCAATGAACTTCTTAGCGTTGTCCCATGCGCCGCCGCCGTTAGACATCATCAGGGCCAACAGCACACCGGCCAGGGTTGCACCGGCCAACATGCCGCCCAGTGCCTCCTTGTGCAGTAAAAAGCCGACCAGTACCGGCGCAATCACCGCCACCATACCGGGCAGGATCATCTCCTGCAGCGCAGCCTTGGCAGAGATATCGACGCAGGTCTGGGAATCAGGTTTGACGCCGGGCTTACCTTCCAGCAGACCGGGAATTTCACGGAACTGACGGCGGATCTCATCCACCATCTTGCCTGCAGCCTTGCCAACAGAGGTCATGGTCAGAGCACCGATGAAGAACGGCAAGGCACCGCCGATCAACAGGCCGATCACCACCATCGGGTTGAGCAGGTTAATTGACTCAAGACCGACAGCAGTAGCATAGGCAGAGAACAGTGCCAAGGCGGTCAGTGCTGCAGAACCGATGGCAAAACCTTTACCCACGGCAGCGGTAGTGTTACCGATGGCGTCAAGGCCGTCAGTAATCTTGCGGACTTCAGGACCGAGACCGGCCATTTCAGAGATGCCGCCTGCGTTATCAGCGATCGGGCCGTAAGCGTCAACGGTCATGGTGACGCCAACTGTGGCCAGCATACCCACTGCAGCGATGCCGATGCCATAAAGACCGGCAACCTGATTTGCCACAAAGATGCCAGCACAGATAACTAGAATCGGAGCAACCGTACTTTCAAGGCCCACTGCCAGACCGTGGATGATGTTAGTGGCCGGCCCGGTTTTGGATGCCTCGGCAATCCGGGTAACCGGGCCGGCTGAGGTGTAGTATTCTGTAATCAGGCCGATGGTGATACCGGCAATGGTGCCTGCCAGAATGGCCCAGAACACGCCGTTATTGATATGCATGGCCTTGGTAATGAAGTAGGAGGCAATAAGAAAGCCGCCAGCGGCCACAAAGGTGGTGTAGCGCAGGGCTGCAGCAGGGTTGATGTTTTTCAAAAATTTCATGGAGCCGACACCGATCAGAGAGAAGATCAGGCCGGACATGGCCAGTACCAGCGGCAGCAACATGGCATTGGCACGCACCGCTTCACCACCTAGGATGTTCAGCTGTAAAGCGCTTGCTGTAGCCGCAATGGCGATGGTGGCGATAATGGAGCCGACATATGATTCAAAGATGTCAGCGCCCATACCGGCGGTGTCACCCACACAGTCCCCAACGTTATCAGCAATAACACCGGGGTTGCGGGGGTCGTCCTCAGGAATGCCGGCCTCAACCTTGCCCACCAGGTCAGAGCCGACATCAGCTGCCTTGGTGTAAATACCGCCACCCACCCGGGCAAACAGGGCAATAGAGGAAGCTCCCATGGCAAAACCGTTGATGTAGTTGGCGGTTGCCGGATCGCTGCCAAAGAAGATGTAGGCGATGCCGACTCCGATCAGGCCAACCGAGGCAACTGACAAGCCCATGACCGCGCCTCCATTGAAGGCCACCATCAGGGCAGCACCCTGGCCGCTAGTGCGGGCTGCTTCAGTGGTACGCACGTTGGCGTGGGTGGCAGCCTGCATACCGATGTAACCGCAGAGCATGGAACAGAGTGCGCCGCCCAAAAAGGCCAGGGCGGTCTGGATGCCCATACCGATAAAGATCAGACCAAAGACAACCACGATAAAAATCGCCAGCACGCGGTATTCACGATTAAGGAAGGCCATGGCCCCGCCATGGATCGCCTCGGCGATCTCCTTCATCTTCTCGTTTCCAACGGGCTGGGACTTGATGCTGGTGTAAATCAGGATGGCGATGATAAATCCTGCTACCCCAAGAATCGGTGCTAACATCTGCATTTGCATGCCTTTATTCCTCTCTTTCTTTATTGCCAGCAACATTTTCTAGTTCAAAACTTAGTATGCAGTACGCATTAACATAAATCTTCAAAAATCTAGACGTTAAAGATCTACCTGTCAAGACTTAACCGTATATATTGCTCATCAGCCTTGTCATGCTGTTCCAGCTGTAGTATTATAATTACCTTAAAAGCCGTTTAATGGCTGAAACTTTGGAGGTATAGCAATGATAAAAGTATGGGGTCCTGTCTTCTGTCTACTGGTTGCTCTGACAAGCGGATGCGCTTCAACAGGCTCTGTTGAAGCGGTACGTCGTGACATTGATGAGACTAAAAACCGTATATACACCATTGAAAAAGATCTCAGCACTGCGCGGGAGGGTGAAAAGACCTTTAAGTCTGACTTTGCAGCACTGCGCAAAGGAGATGCCGACCTTCAGGCAAACATTGACAGCCTCAAATCAGATATGCAGGTAATGGCTGGCAAGCTGGATGATCTGGGAATTGCGGCAAAAAAACCTATTGAAGAACTGGCACGCTACCGCGAAGATTCAGACCGGCGCATTGTGGCACTTGAAGACCGGATCGTCAAACTTCAGGTCGCACTCGATGAATTAAACAAGCGGATGAAAGAGGTTGCCCAAGGTGGCTCTACTGCTGGTAAAGATGCTGTTTCTGATGCCCTCTACCTGAAAGGTCTTGAGGCCTTCAAGGCAAGTGACATGCCCAGCGCCCGTACTCAGTTGAGCAGCTTTATCGAAAAAAATTCCAGCCATGATCTGGTGCCCAATGCCCGCTACTGGATTGGCGAAACCTATTACGGTGAGAAGAACTATGAGCAGGCCATCCTTGAGTTCCAGGAAGTGGTTAAACAATATCCCAAGAAGGAAAAGGCACCGGCAGCCATGTTGAAGCAGGCGCTTTCATTCAAGGCATTAAAAGATCTGAAGAGTACCCAGTACCTGCTCAAACGCCTGATAGCTGATTACCCCAAGAGCGATGAGGCAAAAAAGGCCAAGGTGTTATTGAAGGAAGTAAAGTAGGACTCAAAACTATTGATACAAAAAGAGGGGCAGACCTGAACAGGCTGCCCCTCTTTTTGTATCAATCCGGCTTTAAAAACTACAGAACACCCTTGGTGGACATCACCCCATGCAGACGTGAATCCTGACGGGTAGCGCTGTCCAGAGATCTGCCAAACCCTTTGAAACAGGCCTCGATAATATGGTGGACATTTTCTCCATAGAGCAGGTTCAGGTGCAGATTACATCCGCAGTTATTGGCAAAGGCCTGAAAAAACTCACGGGCCAACTCTGCGTCAAACTCGCCAACTTTCACCTTGGGCAGGTCCACGTTGTAGACCAGATAGGGACGCCCGGAAAGATCCACCGTAACATCAGCCAAGGTCTCATCCATCGGAATCCGGGCAGTGCCATAACGGGCAATCCCCTTTTTATCCCCCAATGCCTGACGAAACGCCTCACCCAGCACAATACCGATATCTTCAACCGTATGGTGGAAATCAATATCGATATCCCCCTGGGCCTCAACCGTCAAATCAAACAGGCCATGACGGGCAAACAGATGCAGCATATGATCCAGAAACGGAACCGTGGTACGGATGGCTGACAGGCCGGTGCCGTCAATGGTCAGTTTAAGATGAATCCTTGTTTCCGAGGTACTGCGATCAATCTCTGCGGTTCGCTTCATAACGCTCCTCACTTGCTGCCATTTGCTCCAACCAGATCAAACTTGTTCAGCGGATGCCCGGTCACCAGCATCGCCTTCTTCTCTTTACTGTCCCAGATTGAAAGGTATCCCTTCCAGCCCTTGTCAGTCAGAAGTTCCGTAATATTATTCAGAACCTCCGGAGGTGGTTCTGAATGAAAGGCGTTGTAACCGGTGTAGCCTCCCGGCGGGATCAGGCGGTAGGCCCCAAACCCCTGGGCCTCGTTTCGTTTCATCAGCACTGATTCACCATTTTCTTCCCAGCGATGTTCTTCATACACGGTCCACCCACAGATCGGACACATAATCCGGCGGGAGCTAAAATGTCCCCAGGCCTCGGTATCAATCCGTGAATAGTTAAAATGACATTGGCCACAACGGGTGTGCATCTCGGAAAGCTGCATGCTGTTCCTCCTTGTTAACCAATCTCCCTGAGGGTATTCAGGGTTTGCTCCATCTCTTCACGGGTGCCGATTGAAATCCGCAGACCGTGGCAAAGCAACGGATCACGGAAATGACGCACCAGAATTTTACATGCATACAGGCCATCATAGACACGCCGCCCATTCCGGTCCGGAGGCGATGCAAAAACAAAGTTCCCAGCTGATTCTAATACCGCATATCCCAGAGATTGCAACTCTGTTACAAAAAACTTCCGGGTAGCCACCACCTGCTCACACCGCTTTTTGAAATAGTCCTGATCCTCCAGCGCAGCCACACAGGCGGCCTGGGCCAGGCGGTCAAGGTTGTAGTGGTCACGGATTTTATCCAGAGCAGCGATGATTTCAGGCCGGGCAATGGCCAGACCAAGCCGCATGCCAGCCAGTGCATAGCTCTTGGACAGAGTACGGGTAATCACCACATTGGGATACCGCCTGACCAGGTCCAAGGCATTTGTTTCAGCAAAGTCAGCATAGGCCTCATCCACCACCAGCAGGCCATCACAACGGGTTGCCAATTCTTCCACATAGGAAAGCGGAAAGGCAAAGCCCAGCGGCGAATTAGGGGTGGTCAGAAAGAACAGCTTGCCTGTGTAACGCTCAGGAAAATCTGCAATTTTAAAATCGTCAGTCAGGCCAAAGGTACGGACTTTAGCCCCCTGAATCTCGGCCAGGGTGGCGTAATAGGAGTAGGAAGGATGCACATAGGCGATCTCCTCCCCTTCTCCGGCACAGGCACGAATCAGGTTATTCAGCACCTCGTCTGAGCCATTAGCCATGATGATCCAGGAAGGATCAAAACCGTACAGCTCAGCAGCAGCCTGACGCAGCTTTTCACTGGAGGCGCTGGGGTAGGTTCGCAGCAGGGCTGCATCATCACCCAACTCAGCCAGGATCGCCTCTTTTACCTTTGGCGATGGCGGATAGGGATTCTCATTGGTGTTCAACTTGATCCAGGAAGCGATGTCCGGTGGCTGAAAGCCAGGCACATAACCTGCCATGGATGCTATGGAGGGGCGTAGTGGGTTCATTTGCCCTCCTCCAATCGCAAACTGACCGACCGCGCATGGGCCTCCAGCCCTTCCAGTCCGGCAATCTGCACAATCCGCCCCCCCAGTCGTTTCAGCCCCTGCTCAGAAAAGCTGATAATAGAGGATTTTTTGACAAAATCATCCACAGAGAGCGGTGAGAAGAAACGGGCTGTACCGCCGGTGGGGAGGGTGTGGTTGGGACCAGCCAGATAATCCCCGGCTGCCTCAGGGGTCCAGTGGCCCATAAAGATGGCACCGGCATTGTTGATCAACGGCAGCAGGCCGAATGGGTCAGCCACAGCCAGCTCAAGGTGTTCAGGCGCTATCCGATTGGAAAAAGCTGCTGCGTCTGACAAGGAACCAGCCACGATCACGGCACCGAACTTATCCCAAGAAGCCCGTGCAATGGACTCGCGGGAGAGCAGTGCCAGCTGGCGCTCCACCTCTGCTGCCACCTTTTCACCAAAGCTGCGGTCAGTGGTGATCAGGATCGAGGAAGCCAGCTCATCATGCTCAGCCTGTGACAGAAGATCTGCTGCAATGTGGGCCGGATTACCGGAACCATCATTGATCACCAGGATCTCGCTGGGACCGGCGATCATGTCGATCCCCACCTGTCCAAAGACCAACTGCTTGGCAGTGGCCACGTAGATATTGCCCGGCCCGGTAATCTTGTCCACCTTGGGAATACTGGCGGTGCCATAGGCCAGGGCTGCCACGGCCTGTGCCCCGCCCACCCTGAAGATCCGGTCCACACCGGCCAGTTTTGCTGCGGCCAGCACGGCCGGATTGATCTCATTACCCGGTGTAGGGCAGACCATGATGATCTCCCGCACCCCGGCCACCTTGGCCGGTACGGCGTTCATGATCACGCTGCTGGGATAGCTGGCCTTGCCACCCGGCACATAGATGCCGACCCGGTTCAAGGGGGTCACCTTCTGGCCCAGCAGGATGTCGTTCTCTTCGGTTGAGAGCCAGGTCTGCTGTTTCTGTTTTTCATGAAAACGGGCCACGCGGTCAACCGCCAGTTGCAGGGCTGCCAGATCATCGGCAGGTACGGCTGCCATGGCTGCCTCAATCTCGGCTGAAGTGATCTCCAGTCCGGCGGCATCTAAAAGCCCCAGACGATCAAAGCGATTGGTGTACTCCAGCAGGGCATCATCACCACTGCTGCGGATATCCTTGATAATCCCTTGCACCACCTCGGTCACCTGCAGCGAGGTTTCCTCGCCACGGGTCAGGATGGCACTGAACTGCTGATCAAAATTGGTGTCATTGATGTCAAGAAACAACACGTTCTTACTCCTTGTTGGCAAGTATTACCACGGCAAATAAATAGATCGAAACAGTCTGGTTTGTGCTATAGTCTTTGCATGGAAAAGACCGACGCACGAACATTAACCCAAGAAGCCCAGGAGAC
>Ga0074197_1000864_pt1 | contig 31529 bp, 25 predicted proteins | sample EPASupsiteSAE305_FD_64526 | JGI IMG/M metagenome (GOLD analysis project Ga0074197, IMG submission 64526) | Bioremediated contaminated groundwater microbial communities from EPA Superfund site, New Mexico - SAE3-05 reassembly with SPADES | ecosystem: Environmental > Aquatic > Deep subsurface >...
CAGGAACAGAAAACTGCCTCGGAGGATAAGACCGAAGGCGACAACTCCAAAAACTGAGGCCCTGGCTAATGTTCTCTGCTATCTTTATCAAAAGGCCAATATTAGCTACTGTCTGTTCGATCGTAATAATACTGCTTGGACTCGTATCAATTCTTACGCTTCCCGTGGCCCAGTTCCCAGAACTTGTGCCGCCTGAAGTGACTGTGACTGCCAAGTATCCGGGAGCTACCCCTGAGGTCATTGCCCAGGTCGTAGCATCACCGCTTGAAAGTCAGATAAACGGCGTCGACAACATGATCTATATGAACTCTGTGAGCACCGGACAGGGCAGTATGACCCTGACAGTTACATTTGAACTTGGAACAGACCCGGACATGGCTACGATAAACGTAAACAACAGGGTACAGATGGCATCCTCATCTATCCCGGAAGAGGTACGTAAATATGGCATTGTTGTCCAAAAATCCTCTCCAAACCTCCTTCTGATAGCGACTCTGCTTTCTCCCGACGGACGTTATGACACCATATACATGAGCAACTACGCCCTTCTTAATGTTCTAGATGACCTGAAAAGGATCCCTGGAGTCAGTGACGCAGTCATCTATACTTCACAGGATTACGCTATGAGGATATGGATCAAACCGGACAAGCTTGCACAGCTTGGGATAACTCCTGCAGACATAGCAGCTGCGGTCAGCGACCAGAACAGCCAGTACGCACTTGGACGGTTCGGTGATCAACCTACAGACTCAGATCTCGAAAAAACTTACATAATCACTACAAAAGGGCGCCTGACAACGCCTGAGGAGTTTGAAGAAGTCATAATAAAAACAAACCCTGACGGTACCACCATCTACCTTAAGGATGTTGCAAGGGTTGAACTTGGAGCCAAGACATACGGCTTTATCGGAAAACAGAACAGCATACCGGCAGTCCCGATAGGAATAACTCTTGCTCCCGGAGCAAATGCCATCAAGGTCTGCGACCAGGTCAAAAGTCAGTTTGAAAAAGCAAGCAAACATTTTCCGGACGGCATTAAATACGACATACCTTATGACACTACAACTTTTGTCAGGGTTTCTATCGAAGAAGTCGTAAAAACACTTTTTGAAGCTGTCCTGCTTGTCTTCCTCGTTGTCTTCCTCTTCCTTCAGAACTGGAGGGCAACGCTGATCCCGTGTTTGGCAGTACCTGTCTCGATAATCGGAACATTCGCCGGACTTAAGCTTTTTGGCTTTTCTATCAACACACTTACGCTCTTTGGTCTGGTTCTTGCGATAGGCATCGTTGTCGACGACGCGATCGTCGTGCTTGAAAACGTCGACAGACACATGGAAGAAGGGCTGCCCCCAAAAGAAGCCGCCTTCAAAGCAATGGAAGAAGTTACAGGACCAGTTGTTGCTATAGTACTGGTGCTTTCTTCGGTATTCATCCCGATTGCATTCCTGGGAGGGCTGACAGGTGAGCTTTACAAGCAGTTTGCAATAACCATTGCAACCTCTGTCATAATTTCAGGCTTTGTAGCACTGACCCTTACCCCTGCAATGTGCGCACTGATACTGAAGCCCAAAAAAAAGAGGAAGGGGAGTTTCTTCCTCTTCCGATGGTTCAACTCATTTTTCGATTCAATGACAAACGCATATTCCGCAGGAGTAAGTTTTTTCCTCAAGCGAACAATAATCGTGGTCATACTCTTCGCCATATTATTAGCTGCCACTGTCAAAATAGCATCAGTCGTCCCGACATCCCTGGTACCTGACGAAGATCAGGGGATAATCATGTCGTCGATGTCGCTGCCTGATGGTTCTTCACTTAATATGTCCGAAAAGCTGACCAATAAATTAACAAGGATCACCCAGGGAATGGATCAGGTCAAGACTGCGTTGGTATTCACAGGATATAACCTCATCAACTCATCAAACCAGTCCAACTACGGAGCTGCATTTATCACCCTTAAAGACTGGAAAGAGAGGGAGACCCCAGGCAAAGATTCATTTTCAACAGCCAGGGAACTTATGGGGAAAGCATGGTCCATACCTGAAGGACAGGTATTCGTATTCAATCCTCCGGCAATAATAGGCATGAGTACAACTGGCGGAATCGAGGCATACATCCAGAACAGGGGTTCAGACACGCTCGAGCAGATGGACAAGGTACTTGCCAAATATATAGCAGCGACTGACGCCAGGAAAGAAATATCAAGCGTGACTACAACATTTTCGACAAAGGTCCCACAGTATTACGCCAATTTGGACAGAAACCGCGCTAAAGCACTTGGGGTAAACCTGAACGATGTTTTTTCAACAATGGGAAGCATTTTCAGAAATTACTATGTAAACGATTTTGACAAAAGCGGACGTACCTTCCAGGTTCTGATTTCGGCTGAATCAAGCTACAGAAACCGCCCTGAGGACCTCCGGTATACTTACATACGCTCAAATACGGGAGAAATGATCCCGCTTCTCTCCTTGATAGACATACATTTGATAACAGGACCTGAGACGATGGAGAGGTTCAACGTATTCCCAGCTGCCAAAGTAACGGGAACTCCCTCTTCGGGCTTTACTTCCGGACAGGCTATAAAGGCGATGGAAGAAGCGGCCGGCGAATCACTTCCTGAGGATTACACCTTAGCCTGGACAGGATCGGCATATCAGGAAAAGCAGACCGGAACTGAAACCACGATAGCTTTTGCCCTTGGGATCATAATGGTATTCCTGATACTGGCTGCCCAGTACGAAAAATGGAGCCTTCCGCTTGCAGTCGTCCTGGCCGTTCCCTTCGCACTTTTTGGAGCTTTCCTTGCTGTAATGCTTAGGGGACTGTCCAACGACCTTTACTTCCAGGTCGCGCTTGTGACACTTATCGGACTTGCTGCAAAAAATGCAATACTAATAGTTGAATTTGCTATCATGCAACATGAAGGCGGTATGAGCATAGTAGAAGCTGCTGCATCTGCAGCTCATCTGAGGTTCCGTCCTATCGTAATGACATCCCTCGCCTTCATACTCGGATGTCTGCCGCTGGCATTGAGCGTAGGGGCAGGAGCTGCCAGCCGACATTCGATAGGAACGGGCATAGTCGGAGGAATGCTCGCAGCGACAGGCATAGCAATCTTCTTTGTACCCAGCTTTTTCTCTATGATAATGAGGCTTACTTCAAAAGAGGACAGCCCTCCCGTAAAAGAAGACAACACCCAGTCGGAAGATGAAAAAACAACTCTCTCTCCGACCAATGAAGGGGAGTGAAGTAAATGACTGCCAGCGCACTGCTAGCTGCTCTTTTTGTAGGCTCTTTTTTCCATATCAACCTGGGTCCGGAGGTAAAGGCTCCTGACCCCTACGATATTCCAGCAGCCTACGTTATCACCCTTTCAGACGATGTCAGGAAGGAACAGACGATCGATGGAGTCAGACCTGACTACGCATGGTGGACTTCCTTCAACGAACCTGTCCTTGAAAAATGCATCAACGAGGCATTCTCACAAAACAGGGATCTTGAATCCGCACTTGCAAGAGTACAACAAGCAAGGGCAGTTTTCAAAGAGACAAGAGGCAATCAGAGACCCAACATAGGGGTCGAGATCGACACCACCCGTGCATACACAAAGGTAGGAACAACAGACACTCTTAACGAGCAAAACATATTATACGGACTGGGCGCGGCAAACTACGAAGCTGATCTGTGGGGAAAACTCCAGAAGGCTACCAGAGCCGCAAAAGAAAGCATCCTTGCCAGTGAATCCGCCAAAAACACTGTCAGACTGGCACTGGCATCTCAAGTGGCAAAGACATATTTTTCACTCAGAGGCACCGACAAACAGCTGATAGTTGCCAGAGAGACGCTGGAGACCCAGAAAAAGACAATCGCACTCAATAAGATACTTTATGATAACGGCAAGATCAGCGAACTTGAACTTAGAAGGAGCGAATCTATCGCAGCATCTTCAGCAGTACAGGTCCGTCAGCTTGAGATAGCTCTTGGAAAATACGAAAACAGCTTGCTGGTCCTTATGGGCAGGGAACCTAAAGAGTTCATAACAAGAGATATCCCCAGGGGGCTGACACTTGATGAACTGCCCGCGCCTCCCGATGTCCCGCTTGGTATACCTGCAGATATGCTTCGCTTCAGGCCCGATGTAAAAACGGCAGAACAGAATTACAGAACAGCACTCGCCAACATTGGATCGGCAAGAGCGGGACAATACCCAACCCTCTCATTTGACGGACTGATAGGCAATCCCGGCAGGGCGATTAATGATCCTTCTAACCTTTTCACGGGAGCTACAGGCTGGTCACTTGCTGCACAAATCTTTGTGCCGATATTCAACGCCGGGAAACTCTCTGCAAGGGCAGCACAGGCTGAAGCCGCAGCACAGCAGGCATGGTCTGCTTATTACAAGACTGTCCAGACAGCCTTTGAAGAGACTATGAACTCCATCAATACACAGGCAAAAACAGAAGAGATACTTCTCCTTCTTGAAGAACAGCAGAAAGTTCAGAAGAGGGCGTATGAACTTGCGAATATACGCTACACCGACGGCATTGCAAGCCAGATAGATCTGCTGGACGCAGAGAGAGAACTTCTATCCGTTCAGCTTCAGCTTGAGGGCAGCAGGGCAGACAGACTAAATTCCATCGTCGACCTTTATACAGCTCTTGGAAGCGGATGGGCATGGCGGGCTGCTGATGACCTTGAAAAACGCGAACTTCAAAAACCCTGGGTCAAAAAGGACAAGTTTTCAGAGTAATATTTATCTGAACCTGCCATGTTGCCAAATAAAAATGTGAAGGCTATAATATCCCTCGTTCACCAGACAATGCGGACATAGCTCAGTTGGTAGAGCATCAGCTTCCCAAGCTGAGGGTCGCGGGTCCGAATCCCGTTGTCCGCTCCAGAAATTACGGATCTCCTGCTTTTGCCGGAGATCCTTTTTTTATGCCAAGATTACAGTGGGCTTTAGCTTGGGAAGCTGATGCTCATCCTGTTTTTATTGTTGCCTGGCCAGTATGCCAAGTTTATCAATTGCTTTTCTTCAAAAATAGCAGCTAATTTATTCCTACAATAGGTAAATTTACAAGTGTTTTAATTTTTTAATAATGATATATTTACAATGTTGAAGATAAGAAATCATCGCCAGTTTTCATACGGCAAAATGTAAATTATGCAAAAAATTATACGGGAGGGATACACGTGGAAAAAAAATTTTTTGAAGCAGTAAAAACGAGAAGGACTCATTACGGGCTTACTAAAGAAAAGATCGTCAGCGAAGATAGGATACTGGAGATAGTGAGAGAGGCAGTGACTCATACGCCTTCAGCATTCAATTCACAGAGCGCACGGTTTGTTGTTCTTTTTGACGGACAGAGCGAAAGGCTTTGGGAAATAGTAAAAGAAGAGCTGAAGAAGATAGTTCCCGAAGGAGCCTTCAAAAAAACTGAGGAAAAGGTAGACGGGGCATTCAAAAGCGGTTACGGTACAATTCTTTTTTTCGAGGACATGAAGGTCATCGAAGGGCTTCAGGAAAATTTCCCCACCTACAGTGACAATTTCCCGATATGGTCAAATCAATCGGCGGGGATGCACCAGTTCGTAATATGGACAGCATTGTCCGCAGAGGGGCTGGGGGCATCGCTTCAGCATTACAATCCGGTAATCGACAGCGCCGTAAAAAAAGAATGGAATATTCCTGAAAAATGGAAGTTGCTCGCACAGATGCCCTTCGGCAAACCGATCGACGAACCGGCAGAAAAGGAAGTAATGCCTCTTGATGAGAGAATAAAAATATACAGATAAAATCATTAACCAACGTTCAGGATATTTATTGAACGCAATATAACACCTTCACTTTAACATGTGGAGGTGTTATGCTGTTCAAAGGCATGCCGACCCTGATCCGGTTGTGCCATCTATCTCTCTGTGATAAAATATTACGGTTATTGTCAGCAAAAGGCAAACCGAAAGGGGAAGTATGAATTGAAAACTGAAGTAGTTTCACAGGAAAAAAATATTATCGTCCTAAAGGCCGAATTCGACGCTGAACAGGTCAATAAGGCTATAGATATGACGATAAAGGATCTTTCTAAGAAGACTAATATCAAAGGATTCCGTAAAGGGCACGTCCCGCGCAAGACGATCGAGCTTTATTTCGGCATGAAAGGCATTTGCGTCGAAACAATCGAAAAGATGGTGCCCGAAGCCATAGATAAAATGATCGAAGAATATGAACTCAGCCTGATAGCTGAACCTAAGCTTGAACCCGGTGATCTCAAGGAAGGTGAACCTTTCACCCTACAGGTAACTTTTGAAGTCACACCGGAAGTGACCCTTCCCGAAATAGATACGATCGAAGCTGAAAAGACTGTATATATACCGACAGAAGAAATGAGAGACGAGAACATCGCCCGCCTTCTCGAAGCTCACAGCGAGATCGTTCCTACATACGAGGAAAGGGAGATCACAAAGGAAGATTTTGTATCAGTAAAATATACATCCTCTGTGGTCGATCAGGACGGGAATGCCAGCCCTGTGGAAAACGACCAGAAAACTGAGATAGATCTCAGCCAGGAAAACATGAGGCCTGAGGTCGTAGATTCTATTATAGGCAAAAAACCCGGCGATACTTCTGCAGTCGAGTTCTCTGTGGAGGACGACCCCCAGAACAAAGAGCTTGCCGGTAAAAAAATGCGCTACGAGATAGAGATACTTGGAATTATGAAAAAAGTAACCCCTGAGCTGACAGATGAAAAAGTCATAGAGATAACCAAGTCAAAGCATAAGACGACAGATGAATTCAAAGAAGAGGTAATGTCACAGCTCAAAGCAGCTGCCGAGCAGCACAGCCAGGACAGCCTTAAGGATTCAGCAGTAGAGAAGCTATGCGGCCTTTCAGAGGTAGAGCTTCCCGATACACTTGTCGAAAGACAGAAACAGGCTATGAGAGCTGACCAGGCACAGAGAATCAAGAAGGACTCAGGCATGGAAATAGAAGAGTTCTTTGAAAAGAGCGGGATGGACAAAGAGGAATATGAAAAGGAACTTGATGAAGCTGCCAAGGTGGTTGTCAAAAGAGCACTTGTTCTTGAGGCACTCGCAGACGCCAACGATATTGAGTGGACTCCTGAAGAGCTGAACGCTGAAATACATCGTATAGCCATCAGCTCGCGCATCGATCCGAAGAAACTCCATGATTACATCTATGATGACAGGGACAGACTTTTTGAAATGGCTGAAAAAATCCGCAACCGTAAGACGGTGGACTTCCTGATAACAAAGGTAAAAGTCAACGAAACAGAGGATAAGAATAAGTCCGAAGCGAAAGAAGATACTGAGAATAAATAATTATTCCCAATCGAATAATATTAGAAAGGGAGCGTATAAATTGTCACAATTAATACCGATGGTAGTGGAACAGACCGGTAGAGGTGAGCGTTCTTACGACATCTACAGCAGGCTCTTGAAGGACAGGATAATTTTCCTGGGTTCCGAGATCAATGATGATGTAGCAAACCTTGTCGTTGCTCAGCTTTTATTCCTTGAGAGCGAAGACCCGGAGAAGGATGTTTTTATTTACATCAACAGCCCGGGAGGGGTTATCACATCAGGTCTGGCTATCTATGACACCATGCAGTACATCAAGCCTCAGGTATCGACCATATGCACTGGCCTGGCCGCCAGCATGGGCGCGTTCCTTCTTGCAGCAGGCGCAGAAGGGAAAAGGATCGCTCTCCCGAACGCGAGGATAATGATCCATCAGCCTACAGGAGGCGCAAGGGGACAGGCTTCGGATGTCAAGATACATGCTGAGGAGATTTTGTATACAAGAAAGAGGCTGAACGACCTGCTTTCAAAGCATACCAAACAGCCCCTGAAAGTTATAGATAAAGATACTGACAGGGATTTCTTCATGTCGGCGGAAGAAGCGCTGAAATACGGTATCGTCGACAAGATAATCGAAAAACGGTGACCGAAATAATCAATTTTTAGGGGATTCCGTCAGGGGTCCCCTGATTCTAATCTACACAGATGCTCTTTACCGAAGAGCGCAATTTGATCGAGGTGCATTCGCTTGTACGACAAAAACCAAAACAAGGACAACAATAACCGCAGAAAGCCCAGATGCTCATTCTGCGGCAAGAGTCAGGATGAGGTATCCAAGCTGATAGCCGGTCCTGCCAATACATTTATATGCTCAGACTGCATCCAGCTCTGCAATGTCATACTGAGGGACGAAAAAGGGGCTCCTTCTTTCAAAGATAATGCAATGACCAAAGCAAAGCCCGATTACACTTCAGTCCCTGTTTTGGAAAAGCTGCCAAAACCAAAAGAGATCAAGGAATTTCTTGACCAGTATGTGATCGGCCAGGACCACGCCAAGAAGGTACTGTCTGTGGCTGTTTACAACCATTATCAGAGAATAACCAACATCTGTACTGAAGATGACGAAGTAGAGCTGCCTAAAAGTAACGTTCTTCTGGTCGGTCCGACAGGATGCGGTAAAACGTTGCTTGCTCAGACACTGGCCAAGATGCTCAATGTGCCATTTGCCATGACCGATGCGACAACCCTTACTGAAGCCGGTTATGTCGGTGAGGACGTGGAAAACATACTGCTGAGGCTTCTGCAGGCGGCTGATTTTGACATTGATGCTGCACAGCGGGGGATCATTTACATCGACGAAATTGACAAAATATCACGAAAATCGGAATCAGTCTCTATTACTCGTGATGTCTCAGGCGAGGGAGTCCAGCAGGCCCTGCTTAAGATAATCGAGGGAACGGTCGCCAACATACCTCCTAAAGGCGGCCGCAAGCATCCAAGCCAGGAAATGATCCCGATGGACACGAGCAACATCCTCTTCATATGCGGAGGCGCATTTGACGGACTGGAGAAGTTGATCGCCAAAAGGACAAGTGAAAAGTCACTGGGCTTTGGCGGCGACCTTACCAAAAACCTAAATAAAAATTCTTCTTATGAGCTATTAAAAAAGCTTCAGCCGGACGACCTTCGTTCCTATGGATTCATACCTGAATTTATTGGAAGACTGCCTGTGCTTGTGGCTCTCGAAGCCCTTACTGAAGAAGCCCTGATAAGGATCCTCCTTGAGCCCCGAAATGCCCCGCTAAAACAGTACAAGAAGCTCTTCTCCCTAGAAGGGATAGATCTGGTATTTACGGATGATGCTGTCCACACCATAGCGGAAAAAGGAGCAAAACTGAATACCGGCGCAAGGGGACTGAGGACCATCCTTGAATCCCTTATGCTCGATATGCAGTATGAACTACCAGACAAGTCATCCGGGATCAACATGCTTACTGTCACAAAAGATGTAGTAAACGGGCTGGAGAAACCTGTTCAGTCCTCCAAAAATGAAAAAGAGGCTGTCTGATCCATGCACATCCATCCTGTCGTCCCTGTAAGAGATATGGTAGTTTTCCCAGGGGTCATAGCTCCTCTCTTCGTGGGAAGACCACGTTCTGCGCGGGCGCTTGAAGAGGCGAATGCAAGGGGACACCTAGTTTTTATCACAGCTCAGAAAAATTCTATGATAGATAACCCAGAACCTGATGACCTCAACACAACAGGAACACTCTGCAAGGTACTCCAGACTGTGCGCATGCCTGACGGCACCATAAAGGCTGTGCTTGAGGGAGGATGGAGGTGCAGGGCGGTACACTTTATATCAGGAGACAGTTTTCTTGAGGCAGAAATTGAGAAGATTCCTTCTACTAATACGGCCCACACAAACCAGGCAGAAGCTCTGCGCAGGGCAGTACTTTCTGAGTTTGAATCATACGTGAAACTGAACCTTAAGCTGCCTGACGAAGTGACCCATTCGGCAGAAAATATTGGCGACATTGACCTGTTCGCTGATATCGTCGCATCTCACAGCCTTATTAAACATGAAGACAAACAAAGACTCCTGGAGACCCCAGACCTTATCGAGCGCCTCCGCATGCTGCTTGCTGTACTTATGAGGGAAAACGAATTCCTCAAAATGGAGCATGACATTCAGGAAAAGGTAAGAAATGAGATGGACAAGGGGCAGAAGCAGTACTACCTGAGAGAGCAGCTAAAGATTATCCAGCAGGAGCTGGGCGACGACAGCCCCCTTTCAGAGATTGAGGAGCTGCGGGCCAGGACAGAGAAGACCGAGATGCCGGATGAAGCCAGAGATAAAGTAATACGTGAACTGGACCGGTATGCAAGGATGGCCCCCATTTCACCTGAGGCAACTGTCGCAAGGACATATATAGAATGGCTTCTGGACATTCCATGGAACATCTGTTCCGAAGACCATCTCAATCTGAAAGATGCCCGCAAGGTCCTGGAAGAAGACCATTACGGCCTCGAAGAGGTAAAGGAACGCATTCTTGAATTCCTGGCCGTGAGGAAGCTTGCAGCAGACAATATGAGGGCCCAGGTACTCTGCTTTGTCGGACCTCCCGGAGTCGGAAAAACCTCTCTGGGAAGATCCATTGCAAGGACGATGGGAAGAAAATTTGTAAACATGTCTCTCGGAGGAATGCGTGATGAAGCTGAGATACGCGGCCATAGAAGGACCTATGTCGGAGCTCTTCCCGGAAGGATAATACAGAAGATCAAAGCAGCTGGGACCAACAACCCCGTACTCCTGATGGACGAGATAGACAAAATAGGCAATGATTTCAGGGGTGATCCTGCAGCAGCACTGCTTGAGGTACTCGACCCGGAACAGAACTGCAGTTTCACCGATAATTTTCTTGAGATATCCTTTGACCTGAGCAAGGTCATGTTCATAACAACTGCAAACAGCACAGGCACAATACCCAAGCCGCTGCTTGACAGGATGGAGATCATCCCTCTGCCCGGCTACGTTGCCGAGGAGAAGGTCAAGATCGCGAAAAAACACCTTCTGCCCAGGATTCTGAAGGAACACGGCCTTACAAAAAGAGATCTAACGATCCCAGATGTTACTGTAAGGAATATCATAACTGCCTACACAATGGAAGCAGGTGTAAGGAACCTTGACAGGCAGCTTTCCAAGATAGCAAGAAAAGTAGCAGCAGAAATGGCAAATTCTTCGACCTCAGAAGAAAATAAAAAGACCATAAGTGTAACAAAGGATCTTATGAAGAAAATGCTTGGTGCACCAAAACTCCATACGACAAAGATACCGAAGGAAGATCCCCTTGGGACGGCTCTTGGCCTTGCCTGGACTGAATCAGGCGGTTCTGTCATCCTTATTGAATCAGCTGTTATGGAGGGCAACGGAAACGTATCCTACACGGGAAACCTTGGAGATATTATGCAGGAATCTGCTCAGACAGCTCTTGCCTATTTGAGATCCAACGCTCCATCTTTCGGCCTTGAAAACTTTGACTGGAAGAAAAAAGACATCCATATACATGTCCCTGAAGGCGCAGTACCCAAAGACGGACCGTCCGCGGGCATAACACTTGCCCTTTCGCTCTGTTCCGCACTTACCGGCAGGAGAGTGGACGTCTCCTATGCGATGACCGGTGAGATGACTCTTCACGGAGACGTGCTGCCTATCGGTGGAATCAGAGAAAAAATGCTTGCCGCCAAGAGACTTGGCATTAATAAACTTATACTGCCCGAAGATAACAAATCAGATGTAGGGGAGCTTGGCGATTGGATCAAGACAGGCATGAAGATACATTACGTATCTAAGATAACCGGCGTTTTCCAACTGGCGCTGAAGTAAGGGGAAAACGAAATGACAGCCTGGAGATCAGAGCTTTACTGCACTGCCTTTACCAAGGATCAGATACCTGCCCCTGAGAAAAATGAGATCGTTTTTGTCGGCCGTTCTAACGTTGGCAAGTCGACCCTTATAAATTCACTTCTTGAAAGAAAAATAGCCAAAGTAAGCTCAAAACCAGGAAAGACTAGAAGCATAAACTTTTACAAAGTCTCAGCCGGGGAAGATGATTTCACACTGGTCGACATCCCAGGTTACGGTTATGCCGCCAGGGGGCTTGATGAACGCAGGACATGGTGGAAGCTCATAGAGGACTATTTCAATTCTGACAGGCCAATAAGCTACGTCATACACCTTATGGATTTCAGGCACGGCCCGCTTGCCAATGACAACGAACTTACAGGCTGGCTGGATGGGATGGACATGCCAAGACTTGTTGTTTTCACAAAAGGGGATAAAATATCTCCCGGGAAAAGAAAAGGCCTTTACCAGCAGTACATGCGGGCAGGCCTTGACTCGATACTGCCTCCCTTTATAACTTCAGGGACAAATGACAGAGAAATGCAAGCCCTCAGGGAAGGTATCAAAAATATCATCAAAGAGATCGCTAAAATGGACCTTGCAGCAGCAAAAAAAGCAAAAAAGTGACCTGTATACCCGAGGATCCGGAACGGCCGGACCGTCGGGATGGGCAAATAGATCCGGATACAGCCACCAGGCGTATCCAACGAGGAGGAAGACCGGATGGAATCCGAGAAAACCGTGTTAGGCAAAGGTTACGAACCAGCACCGATTGAAGACAAGTGGTACATGAGATGGGTAGAAGAGGGGCTCTTTAAAGCTGACCCATCTTCTTCAAAACCGCATTACTCAATAGTTATCCCTCCTCCCAACGTAACTGGCTCCCTGCATGTAGGGCATGCACTGGACAACACGCTGCAGGACATTCTTTGCAGGACCAAAAGGATGCAGGGTTTCGAGGTGCTTTGGCTCCCTGGAACAGACCACGCCGGTATCGCTACTCAGAACGTAGTTGAACGCTCTCTTGCAGCGAAAGGTATATCACGCCACGATCTGGGGCGTGAGGAGTTCGTATCAAGGGTGTGGGAATGGAAAGAGGAGTACGGAAGCACGATAATCAACCAGCTGAAAAAACTCGGAGCTTCATGCGACTGGGACAGGGAACGTTTTACGATGGACGAAGGACTGTCCGTAGCTGTCCGAAAAATTTTTGTCGATCTTTATAAAAAGGATCTCATCTACAGGGGAAAATATCTTATCAACTGGTGTCCGAGATGCCACACCGCACTCTCAGACCTCGAAGTCGAGCATGAGGACAAGGACGGCAAATTCTATGAGGTAGCTTACAAATTCGCAGACGGAGACGGATGCCTTAAGGTAATGACGACCCGACCCGAGACTATCCTCGGAGATACCGCAATAGCAATACATCCAAGGGATGAGAAGAACCGCCATCTTGTCGGTAAAAATGTGATCGTGCCGATCGTAGGCAGAGTGATCCCTGTGATCGAAGACAACATGGTCGACCCTGAGTTTGGATCAGGCTGTGTAAAGATCACCCCTGCCCACGACCCCAACGATTTCCTGGTCGGACAGAGGCATGGACTTGAACAGATACAAGTGATCGACGACAACGGCATCATGTGCGGAGAAGAATCAGGCAGATATGCGGGCATGGACCGCTTCGAAGCAAGAAGGGCCATAGTTGAGGACCTCGAGAACGATGGTTCCCTCACAGGGATAGAAGATATTAAACATTCTGTTGGCGAATGCTACCGCTGCCACACCGTTATCGAGCCATATCTTTCAGAACAGTGGTTCGTAAGGGCCAAGCCCCTTGCAGAGGCCGGAGTCGCCTCGGTCAAAGCCGGAAATATCCGTTTCGTGCCTGATCAGTGGACCAACGTCTATTATCAATGGATGGAAAACATCAGGGACTGGTGCATTTCAAGGCAGCTTTGGTGGGGACACAGGATCCCGGCATGGTACTGCGACAAGTGCGGCGAGATCATAGTTGAAACAGAGGAACCCAAATCATGCCCGAAGTGCGGCAATACCGAACTCAGGCAGGACGAGGACGTCCTTGATACATGGTTCTCCAGCGCCCTTTGGCCCTTCTCAACAATGGGATGGCCGGAAGAGACCGATCTGCTTAAGAAGTTCTATCCGACATCAGTACTCGTAACAGGGTTCGACATCATTTTTTTCTGGGTGGCCAGGATGATAATGTTCGGACTTGAGGGCATGAAGGGAGAAGTTCCCTTTCATGACGTATATATCCACGCCCTGGTCCGTGATGAAAAAGGACAGAAGATGAGCAAGTCCAAGGGCAATGTTATCGACCCTCTGACGATAGTCCGGGAATACGGTGCAGACGCACTGAGGTTCACGATCGCAGCGCTTACAGTACAGGGCCGTGACATATTCCTCTCTACAGAAAGGATCGCAACCTACAGGCTCTTCATGAACAAGCTCTGGAACGCGAGCCGCTTTGCCTTGATGAACCTTGAGGACGCTGAGGCCGGAATGAAATGGAAGGACAATGAGCTCCGGCTGCACGACAAATGGATCCTCAACAGAATATCACAGGTCTCAACTGAGATGACCCGACTCATTGACGGTTATTTCTTCGGGGAATCCGCCAGACTTATGTATGATTTCGTCTGGGGTGAACTCTGCGACTGGTATCTGGAACTTTCCAAGCCCGCGCTTAGAGGGGAAGAGGGCGAGGCTAGGAGAAAGACGACCCAGGCTGTCCTGCTTGCGGTATTCGAAGACGTTCTGAAGCTCCTGCATCCTTACATCCCATTTGTCACAGAAGAACTGTGGCAGGCTTTCCCCTTCGGAAACGGGATAATCGAACGCACAGAATGGCCCGGTCCAAGGATCGAAAAGATAGATGAGGATGTCATTAACGAAATGGATCTGGTACGCGAGGTCATAAGGTCTGTAAGGAATCTCAGGGCTGAAGCGCACATTGCTCCTCAGCAGGTGATCCCCAGGGCGGTCCTCTCTGTTCACAACGACGAAAAATTGGTACTGATAAGATCGTCCGAATCTCAGATAACACTCCTCACCAAGGTCGAGAGGATAGAGATCATGGACAGGGAGGCGAAGAAACCGCAGAAGAGCCTTGCGTCCGTCCTCGACGACGTTCAGGTATATCTGCCCGTAGGAGACCTTCTTGACGTGGAAAAGGAGATCCAGCGCCTTAACAACGATCTTTCAAAGATCGAAAAGGACATCGAAAAGGGCTTGGCAAAACTTGCAAACCCGCAGTTCGTAGAGAGAGCGCCTGAAGAAGTCATATTGAAGGAAAAGGCCTCCCTTTCTGACAACGAGGCAAAGAGGGACAGGATCAGAGAAAACCTTTCAAGCCTTAACGACTGATAATGCATGACATTAAGAAATTCCAGGAAATAGAAAAGAGACTTCTGCATCTGGCAAGCCCGGGAATAAGACCCGGACTTGCCAGACTTTCACATCTTCTACTTCTACTCGGAAACCCCGAAAGAAAATTCAAGGCTGTCCATGTGGTAGGTACAAACGGCAAGGGCTCAACAGCTTCCACACTTTCTTCCATAATGAAAGAATCAGGATATAAGACTGCTCTCTATACAAGCCCACATCTTGTCTCATTCGGTGAGAGACTTAACATTGGCGGGGAAGAGGCGCTTCCCGAAATGTGGGAAAGAGCACTTGGAATCATTGAAAAGAAGATAGCATCATCAGATCGTCTGAGATCTGACCCTCCCACATATTTTGAACTGATCACAGCAGCTGCCTTCATGATAATTGCAGAAGAAGATGTCGACATAGCGGTCGTAGAAGCAGGGCTTGGAGGAAGGCTCGATGCTACAAATATACTCTCAGATGTCCTACTCACCCTTATAACCCCGATCGGCATAGACCATTCGGAATATCTTGGCAATTCACTCGCCTCTGTTGCGAAAGAAAAATTCGCAGTGATGAGACCGGGGATCCCGGCGATATTTTCCGGCGGCGAAGAAGATATAGAAAGTATTTTTTTTGATACCGCATTTAAAAAGGGTACACCGGCACAGGTCCTCCGACGGCTATGCAGCTACGGGACCCTACATATCTCTTTCAAAGGCACAGATTTTTATGTTGAGTCAGAGTGCCTTTGCGCCGACTACCATACTCCCCTGATAGGAACCCACCAAACCGAGAATGCCGCCCTGGCCCTTGCGGGCGCATGCACACTCAAGTCCTCTTCAAAGACACGATTTGAAAATATCACCTTCCCTGCCCTTTATAACGGAGTCGTTTCAGTAAAATGGCCTGGAAGATTCGAAATAATAAAAAAGGAAAGTCCGCTTCTGATCGTTGACGGAGCTCATAACCCTCACGCACTCAAAAGGCTTGCTGAAAATACACGGATAATATACGGCAGCGAAGCCTTCAACATGGTGATCGCGATGATGAAGGACAAGGATATCTCAGAAAGCCTTGATATAATTAAAAAAATGGGAACGATCCTCTACTGCACACAAGTACCCGGCATGGACCGAAGCCTGTCTGCGAAAGACCTTCTGGTGATGGCTGAGAAAAAGGACATCACTTGTGCAGGTAAGTGGGAAGACCCGATATTGGCCGTTGAAAAGAGCCTGGGTACGGGAAGGGACACTATATGCTGCGGGAGCCTCTTTCTGAGCGGCTTCATTAAGGAGCATTTTGATGACTAACAGAGGATTTGAATGCAGGGATGAAAAGCGACAGAAGGAACTCAGGCTGATATTGCCGGAGGAACTGCAGTCTCAATTTTTCGCTACTATCTACTGCAGGGGAGAACTAATGGACAGCACTGAAGGGGATCCTGAAAAAATATGGGCGGCTCTGTCCTCTAATTTTAATAATGTTCAGTTGGTTGCACCATACCAGGTACACGGGACTACCATAATTCCTTCATCTTCATCTTTTGCCCTGCCTCTCAGACCGGAAGCCGATGGAGTACTGATAGATACTTCATCAAATTCGATGGCAAGTCTCAGGTTCGCTGACTGCTGTCCTGTAGTCATTGCTGCCTACTCTCCGGAACCGTGGATGCTCCTTCTTCATTCCGGATTTATCGGTACAGCAAAGAACATCGTCAGCAGATCACTGGCCGGGCTTTCCGAAAACAAGCCCGGATGTAAGAGTGAAAGGATCCGGGCCTGGATAGGACCATGCATATGCAAAGACTGTTACTCAAGAAAAATGGAAGATCCGTCCACACAAAATGCATTGACAGCCTTTTCTCCGGATAATTACTGTAAAAAAAACGGGGTAGTCTATTTTGACATTAAGGGCGAAATAAAATGGCAGTTGATGCAATGCGGCCTGCCTTATGATAATATCTATGAGGCCGAAGGCTGTACATGCTGTAACAACGACTTTTATTATTCCTATCGTGCCGGTGATGAAAGAACAAGAATATTTCTTCTTGCTGGAAATACCACAAAACAGGCTAGATAGGTGAGAATTATTAAAGTTGCAGGAATCAATTACTCTCTACGTGAGGTGAACATGGGATGGACAACATAAAGGTCGGAGTTATCGGCGTTGGACATTTGGGCATGCATCATGCCAGAGTATATACAGAAATTCTTGGAGCCCAGCTTGTAGGGATAGTTGACATAAACGAAGAAAGGGCCCATTCAGTAGCTGACCCGCTCGGAGTTATTTCATACAGCAGCATAGAAACATTTATCAAACAGACCCATCCTGACGCTCTCAGCATAGTTGTTCCTACCAGCCACCACTTCGAAGTAGCAAAGATCGCGATGGAAAACGGTATACATGTTCTCATTGAAAAACCTGTCACTTCAAGCGTTAATGAGGCAGAGAAGCTGCTTAACCTGGCGGTAAAAAAGGACCTTATACTACAGGTGGGGCACATCGAAAGATTCAACAGCGCGGTTCAGCATGTCAGGGAATTCATTAACGACCCTTATTTCATCCAGACCCACAGGATGGGGCCGTTCTCACCAAGAATCAGCGATGTTGGTGTAGTGCTTGACCTTATGATCCACGACGTTGATATCATTCTCTCCCTGATCAATTCTGAACTTGTCTCCATATCTGCTATCGGAAGATGCATCAGGACGGAACACGAGGATATCGCCTCGGCACAGCTTACTTTTGCAAACGGAGCCATGGCTCACATACTAGTCAGCCGCGTATCGGAAAAGAGGGTACGCCAGATGGAGATAACAGAGGCAGAGAGGTACATCACTGTAAATTATGAATCACAGGATATTTCTGTACAGCGCTGCGTGAGGCAGAGCGGCGGAAATCTTGTTGAGGTCATGGAACACCCTGTTTTCCCGAAAACAGAACCGCTCAAGATGGAACTGCAGCATTTCGTATCATGTGTCAGGGAAGGGCGCCAGCCCATGGTAGGCATCAAAGACGGCAAAAGGGCGCTCGAAGTATGTGTTGCGGTACTCAGGCAGATACATGAAGAAAAATCTGAAGCCGGCGCGCTGCTTTCAGCAATATAGACAAATAACAAATGACATTCCGGCCGATAAGAGTTATTATCTAGAGAGGAGATAATCCTCTCTTTTTTTTTGAGGAATTATCGCTGATTGAAAGGATGTATCTGATTTGATGGATTTTATCAAAAATATTCCACCTGTAAACCTCCAGGCACTGGTGGCTCTTGCTCTTTTTGGAGCATCCCTCCTAGTGGCCCGAATGGTCGTAAATATCCAGTCGGGGAAGTGGCCGGGAGGCCCTATGTTTGTATTGTACCTCAGGGTACTTCTGGGATTTCTTTTTGCAGGATCAATAGGCCTTGGTTTTTACTGTTTTGCAGGAATAAACATTCTTTTTAAATAAGCTCTGTAAAACGTAAGTTAAGTTTTTTATAAACAGTTAGGAGAGTTGATTTATGGAAAAGTTTCTGAATAACGCGTTCAAAGGGGACCCAAGATCCATTGGCCGCCTAATAAGTCTTGTTGAGGCTGATACCCCTTCCGCAAAGGAAATAATGAAACAGATATATCCCCGGACAGGAAAAGCCAAGGTAATTGGCATTACAGGAAGTCCCGGCGCAGGCAAAAGCACTTTTGTAGACAGGCTGATTGAACAGTTCAAGGCTGACAACATGAAAGTGGGAGTAATAGCGATAGATCCGTCAAGCCCTTTTACAGGGGGGGCCATCCTCGGAGACAGGCTGCGTATGCAGAGCCATGCGCTTGACGAGGGTGTATTCATCAGAAGCATGGGATCCAGAGGACACCTTGGCGGAGTAAGCAGGTCAACACATGAGGCTGCCCTTATCCTAGATGCATGCGGCTTTGACGTCGTCCTTATCGAAACAGTAGGAGTGGGACAGTCCGAGGTCGACATAATCAAAATAGCTGATACTGTAGTTCTTGTCCTTGTGCCCGGCATGGGTGACGATGTCCAGATTATGAAGGCCGGGATCATGGAGATAGCAGATACATTTGTCGTTAACAAGGCGGATAAGGAAGGGGCAGACAAGGTCGCTGCAGATGTTCAGGTAATGCTCAAGATGCTGAAGGAAAAGGAATGGGTACCCCCGGTAACACTAGTGTCATCACAGAACAATACGGGAGTGGAAGAAGTTAAAAATACGCTTAACGACCACTGGAACTATCTCCACACTTCCAGCGAAGGCAAAAAAAGACGCTTTATCCAGCTAGAGATGGAAGTCGAGGCCATACTAAGGGGAGAAATATCCCTTATGACTGAGAAAATATGGAAAAAACGCAAAGACACCGGGATACTGGAGGATCTGGCTTCCAGAAAGGCTGATCCATACACTCTCGCCGGGGAACTGATCTCACAGATCGTCAAATGATCAATTGCAACAAAGCAATATAACATCTATCAAACCTTATTCTCGGGAGGATCATATATGAAAATTGCACTGGGAGCTGACCATGCGGGATACGGACTTAAGGAAGAGATCAAGGAACACCTTACATCATCAGGACATGAGATCATTGACTGCGGGACCTCTTCGGGAGACCTCAGCGTCGATTATCCCGACTGCGGATTCAGGACTGCCGAAACAGTAGCCAGCCATAAGGCGGATCTCGGGATCCTTTTCTGTGGAACCGGGATCGGGATGAGCATAACCGCAAACAAAGTCGCAGGGATCAGGGCAGCTCTATGCCATGATCATTTCACAGCCGCGATGAGCCGCAGGCACAATAATGCAAACGTCCTGGCCATTGGAAGCAGGGTGACCGGATCAGGCCTTGCAAAAGAGATAGTCGATACTTGGCTTAACGAAGAGTTTGAAGGCGGAAGGCACGCTTTCCGGATAGACAAAATCACAGCCTTTGAGAGAGACCATGCCTCAGATAACGCTTCGGCAACATGTTCATCTAATTCAGCAGGCGGAAGGACAGTTGTTGTGGATCATCCCCTTGTAAGGCACAAACTTGGACTCATGAGGGACAAGAACACTTCATCAAAGGATTTCAGGGATCTTGTCCAAGAAGTGGCAGGACTCATGGTATATGAGATAACGAGGCACCTCTCCCTTGAAGAGATAGAGATTGAAACTCCTGTTGCAAAGACAAGGGTATTCACACTTTCAGGCAAAAAGCTGGCCATTGTGCCGGTATTGAGGGCCGGACTGGGAATGGTCGAAGGCATCCTTAAGCTTATACCTAATGCCAAAGTGGGGCATATTGGACTTTACAGAGATCCTGTAACTCTGATGCCTGTCGATTATTATTGCAAACTGCCCAAAGACATTTCTGAAAGAGACATTTTCGTTGTAGATCCAATGCTTGCAACAGGCGGATCAGCAGCTGCAGCGGTAGCGCATATAAAGGGTTACGGCGGTAAAAGGATCGCACTCGTTTCCCTGCTGTCTGCTCCTGAAGGAATTGCGAGATTCCATGAGGAACACCCGGATGTCGATATTTATACCGCAGCGGTCGACAGTCATCTGAACGATCACGGTTATATCGTGCCAGGACTTGGAGATGCAGGAGACAGACTTTTCGGTACAAAATAGATGATGAGAAATTAGGATGGGTTCTGTGTTTTCAATATATCTCTTCACCCTGGTGACTTTTTTGTGGGGACTCATTGCAACACCTGTTTCTATTGGTCTTGCACAAAAATTCAGGCTCCTGGACATACCCGGCGGCAGAAAAAAACACAACAGCATCATGCCGCGCGGTGCGGGCATTGTGCTGTGGAGCGGTTACCTGCTTTGGGCGCTTTTCGTAGGCAACCCCGGGGTAGAAGTACCCTATATTGCTACCGGTGCGACAATAGTGTTCATAGTTGGCTACATGGATGACATGCACCCGCTGCCCCCAGTTATGAGACTCTTTTTTCATTTGGCCGCGGCTGCGTGGGTTTCCTATGCCCTCCCTATTCCATTATGGCAGAGAATGTTGATTATTTTCTGGATAACGGGTACCACTAACGCCTATAACCTCATAGACGGAATGGATGGCCTCTGTCTTACCATGACTCTTATAACCGCTCTTGTCGCAATATTTGCAGGAAACCCCGCTGTATGGATGCCGGTAGCAGGACTGGTATTCGGAGTGCTGCTATGGAATTTCCCGCAGCCGAGGACATTTCTGGGTGACGGAGGAAGTACCCTCTTAGGATATATATGTGCTTCACATCTTGCGTGGAGCATTTTCCCGGACCTCTTCGGAAAAGGATTTTTCAGCCTTGCGGCTGTACTCTTCTTTATTGGAGGGATACCTGTAATAGATACTCTGGTCGCAATGACAAGGCGTCTTTTGACGAAAAAATCACCCTTTTCTCCTGACAGGGGACATGCTCACCACCGTCTTCTTGACAGCGGTTTTTCAAAACTGCAGACTCTGTCGATAATGGGAATCGCACATCTGGTACTGGTACTTATGGGACTGCACCTTCTTGGGACTAAATTATTTTAGTATCGGTGCAAATCTGTTAATATTGTAAACTTAACATAAGCAGGGGAAGAACTGATTTTAGGAGGATGTTTCTATGAGCCGTAAAACTGTGGTCTGTGTGGTTGGGACCCGACCCGAGGCTATAAAAATGGCGCCTGTTGTGCTAGCCCTGCGCAGCCAGGGTTATTTTGACGTAAAGATACTGGCTACGGGACAGCATTCCACGATGCTGGACCAGGCTCTTGGCCATTTCAAACTAACAGCTGATGTAAACCTTCACATCATGAAGGAAAGACAGAGTCTGGACCATATTACTTCTTCAGTACTCACAGGAGCCGGAGAGTATTATGACAGTATAGAGCCTGCCGCTGTTCTGGTACACGGTGATACTACAACTACATTCGCCTCCGCCCTTGCGGGTTTTTACAGGAAAATACCAGTCGGACACGTTGAAGCAGGACTCAGAAGCGGAAATATGCATCTCCCATTCCCTGAGGAAATGAACAGGGTACTGACTGACAGGATAACTACATGGGCATTCGCTCCTACTGAGCTTGCCAAAGAGAACCTTCTATGTGAGGGGACTCAGGAAGATATGATCCTTGTTACAGGCAACACTGTGATAGATGCTCTTTATTACACAGTAAAAAGCACATCGAAACCATTATGCCCTGAGCTCACAAGACTTCCCGATGATGCTCCGTTCCTGCTCGTAACCGCGCACAGGAGAGAGTCCTGGGGAAAGCCTCTTGAGGATATATGTTCTGCCCTTAAGATGCTTCTGGACGCTCACCCTGAGCTTTGGATGGTCATCCCGATGCACAGGAATCCCTCTGTCAGGGAAACTATAAGAAAATATCTAGAGGAGAGGGAAAAGGTAATACTCTGCGATCCGCTGGACTATCCGGACTTCGTATGGGCGATGAATGCTTCCATGTTCATATTAAGCGACAGCGGAGGAGTACAGGAAGAGGCTTCCGCGATCAAAAAGCCTGTCCTGATCCTGAGGGACGTTACAGAACGCCCCGAGGCTGTTGAAAAAGGCAGCGGGGTCATTGTCGGAGTAGACAGGGAAAAGATATATTCCAACGCTATCGAACTTCTTGAAAATAAAGATCATTTCACTGAGATAGAAAATAAGTGCAGGTTCCAGCCATTCGGAGACGGAACAGCCTCATTAAAGATCGCTGATGCATTAAAGGAATATTTTGAAAAAGACCGCAAGTAATTTTCTATCAGTTTGGACTGGAGTGACTGTTGTTGGAGGATAAAATGATCATCAGGGGGGGGACCCCTCTTTACGGTACGGTCGACGTGCAGGGAGCTAAGAATGCAGCCCTGCCGGTAATGGCTGCATCGATACTTCTGAAGGGAAAGAAACTGACCCTCAAAAAGGTCCCTGACCTCTATGATATTAATACCATGTCTGACCTGCTCAGGCATATTGGTATCACAGTAGAATTTAAAAATAATTTTATGACGATAGATGTCCCGGAAGAACTGAGTTGGGACGCTCCTTCTGAACTGGTCCGTAAGATGAGAGCATCCTCTCTGGTTTTGGGCCCGCTCCTTGCAAGATGCGGCAAGGCTATCCTTCCTTTGCCGGGAGGATGCGTCCTTGGAAGCCGGCCGATAGATTTCCATCTTAAAGGACTTGCAAAAATGGGAGCGGAGATAGACCTGAACCGTGGTTCTGTTTACGCCAGCGCCGGAAAACTCAAGGGAGAGAGGATAACTCTGGACTACCCATCGGTAGGTGCGACTGAAAATCTTATGATGGCCGCTGCTCTGGCTCACGGAGTCACCTATATTGAAAATGCGGCCCAGGAACCTGAAATAATAAACCTGGCAGATGTGCTGAGACTTATGGGAATACCCGTCAAAGGAGACGGCACGCCGACGATTAGGATCACAGGCAGGCCGGAGGCCGGATCAGCCGAGGCTGAGATAATACCTGACAGAATAGAGGCCGCGACTTACCTCATAGCAGGGATAATTACAAAAGGGGCCGTGACTGTCAGAGGGATAGATTCAGGGCTCATTGACGCCATACTCCTTAAGCTTGAAGAGGCGGGGGCAACGATAGAGATCATGCTGGACGAGGTCACAGCCAAATGCAACGGCACTTTAACCGGAATACCTGTCAAGACCATGCCTTATCCGGGATTTCCGACAGATACACAGCCCCAGCTGATGGCCGCACTCGCCCTTGCTTCTGGAACGAGCGTAATACATGAGAGCGTTTTTGACTCAAGACTTCTTCACATAAACGAATTCAAAAAAATGGGAGCCAAGATCGAACTTCAGGATTCGACTGCAATAGTCACAGGAGTAGGTAAACTTATCGGGACCGAGGTCCACGCATCCAACCTGAGGGCAGGTGCCGCACTTATACTGATGGGTCTGGCGGCAGAAGGAGTGACTACCGTTCACGACCTTTACCATGTATGGAGAGGCTATGAGGGGCTCGTTGATAAGCTGAAATCCCTCGGAGCTGACATAGAGCTTATTGCATAGCTCTTGAGAGGGCGGTCAGATGGAAGAGAGCAAGAATCAGCATAATAGAGAAGAGAAACTCCAACAGGTCACGACCTATGCTTTTGTGGGAGCTGCAGGGACAGGCAAGAGCCAGAGGGCACAGTCGGTAGCATCTATTGTTGATGCAGATTATATAATCGATGACGGACTTGTTATTTACAAGGGCAGCATAGTATGCGGCAAAAGCGCAAAATCCGAAAGGAACCAAATCAGCGCGATCAGGAGGGCCCTTTTTGAATTCGACGACCATCGCGATGAGGTCATGAATTTTTTTTCAAAAGCGGCTCCGTGCTCGCTTATGATAATCGCGACATCTGACGACATGGTGATGAGGATCATCAAAAAGCTGAAGCTCCCTCTTCCTGAAAGGGTGATAAGGATAGAAGAAATTGCGGCACCTGAAGAGATAAGCAAGGCCAGGAGAGAGCGCTTCACTAAAGGAAAACACGTTATACCGGTCTCTCATGTCCTCGTAAGGAAGAATTTTGCAGGCAAGCTTGTCGGTCAGCTTAGGGTCTTCTGGAAATCAAAGGACAACCACGAGGGCGAGAAAACAATAGTAAGACCTCCTTTCAGTTTTTACGGGGAAGTCCACATTGAACCTGAGGCCATAGAAGATCTTGTGACCTTTATTGCAGGCAGAACGGCACAGGTCGCTAGGGTCGTAGAAGTCAACGTCAGCCCGGAGAACGAAGAAAGCCTTTCCATTACGATAAAGATTGCTGCAAGCCTGGGTGAAAAGAACTTCGTCACGCTTGCCACGCTGGTCAAGGAGAGGACAGCTGTAAGCGTAAGGTATTTTACAGGGGTCAACGTAAAAAATGTTGATGTAATAATAACGGAGGTGCTTATCTGATGGATGAGATAAAAAAAATTCCGGATCTCTCTGCCGAAGAAAAGGATAATGCACGGGGTATACTTTGGGAAAAGGCTAAGGCAGGCGCTCTCTCGTGCAATGGGTGCTCTCTGTCTGCAACAAGAACAAGGGTGGTCTTCGGTGACGGCAGCGAGCGCAGCAAGCTCCTGTTTATAGGCGAAGGCCCCGGCGCAGATGAAGACGAACAGGGGCTCCCTTTTGTAGGAAGGGCTGGTCAGCTTTTGACGCAAATACTTACAGCCGGCGGAATAGACAGGAAAGATGTCTACATAACCAACATAGTAAAATGCAGGCCACCAGAAAACAGGATACCCACTCCCGAGGAAATGATAATTTGTGATCAGCATCTGCAGACACAGATAATGCTGATAGATCCCGAACTGATCATTCTGCTCGGCAACACTCCAACAAGATGGATATTGAAGACCAACGAGGGAATAACAAAAATCAGGGGCAAATGGTTTGAATGGCGTGGAAAAGCTGTGATGCCAATGTTTCACCCAAGCTATCTCTTAAGGAACGCATCTTCTAAAGAGGGAAGCCCCAAGCACCTTACATGGATTGACATACAGGAAGTAAAAAGGTCGTGGGACATAGTCAGGGAGACCGGTAATTTAAGCCACATCAAATTCGGGTAGGATCAGATGGAAGAGAACAGACTGAATCACATTGGAATAATCATGGACGGGAACCGCCGCTGGGCAAAATCCAGGGGGCTCCCTGCCATCCTGGGCCACAGGGAGGGCGTAAAGGCTGTCGAAAGGACACTTATCGCCGCAAAGGAACTAGGCATACCCTGTGTCTCACTATATGCCTTTTCCACAGAAAACTGGAAGAGACCAAAATCTGAAGTTCTCGGACTAATGGGATTGCTCAAGTACTACCTGAAGTTAAAACTTGAGGAACTGAATCAAGAAAACGCAAGAATCAGATTCGCAGGCAACATCTCAGTACTTTCTGAGGATATTCAGGAAATACTTCTGGATGCCGAGCAAAAAACCAGAAACAACGATTCAATGCAGCTTGTTGTATGCCTGAACTACGGCGGAAGGCAGGAAATACTCGACGCAGTGAACAAAATGATCGGGGATGGGGTATCAATGCCGGTGACGGAAGACCTTTTCCGTCAGTACCTTTATCTGCCTGATCTTCCGGATCCTGACCTTCTTATCAGGACCAGCGGAGAACTCAGGATGAGTAATTTCTGGCTGTGGCAGGGCAGTTACAGTGAATTTTATTTTACAGATAAATACTGGCCCGACTTCGGCAAGCCGGATCTGGAAATGGCAATAGCCGATTACTACAGGAGGGAAAGAAGATATGGCAAAGCCTGATAATTTTCTGTCATCTATACCGGATCTGCCTTTAAGAGCTTTCAGCAGTATTTTTATTGTAATTATAATACTTGGGGGGATACTGAAAGGAGGGCATGTCTGGAATGCTATTGTCTTCGTCGTGGCAATGATTTCGCTATGGGAATTCTACAAACTGCTGTCCACGAAGCACGACATTTCACCATGGCTCATCATGGTATCCGGAGCTTTCATCCTGATAGGAGCTTCTTCTGAAATGAGTCTCACAGCAATACTTTGTTCCATTTCATCTATCGTCTTTGTAGCTCTTTTTCTTGAGATCGTACGCCGCCAGGTAAGCGCTGAGAGTTTCGCGCTTGAAAACATGGGGGCAACGATCGTCGGGATAGCATATGTCATACTGCCCTGGTCCTTTATGATACTTATACGCTCACGGGAGCTTGGTTCCCTCTTTTTGATCACCCTATTTTTCTGTACTTGGAGCTGTGACGTGGCTGCTTACATTGTGGGAAGCCGCCTTGGAAGGAATCTCCTGTGTGAAAAGATCAGCCCCAAAAAAACATGGGAGGGATTTTTCGGTGGAGCAGCAGCCAGTCTCTTATGCGGAGGGCTGCTGGCACTGATATTCTCATTTCCGCCCCTTCCGCTCCTGTTGATGGGCCTCCTTTGCGGAGTTGCAGGACAGCTTGGCGACCTTGGAGAATCAGTACTTAAGAGGGAAGCCGGAGTCAAGGACACCGGATCTCTGATACCCGGACACGGAGGGCTCCTGGACAGATTTGACAGTATACTCGTGAACGGCACTCTTGCATTCGTAATATTTGAGCTCATAGGTTGATATGGTGAGGGCTTTTCAAAAGATAAGGGTTGCAGTCATAGGAGCTACAGGAAGTGTTGGTGGAGCAGTTTTAGATATCTGCAGAAGGTTCCCTGAACGCTTTGATGTTGTTGCTTTGGCAGCTCAAAGCAATCAGGGCAAACTTTTGGAACTTGCTTCGATTTATAATGCTAAAAAGCTTTGCCTGACTAAACCTCTTTTAGGCAAATTCAAGACAGATGGCTTTGATTGCATGACCGGTGAAGATGCCCTTTGCGAGATAGCCTCAGACCCTGATGTTGACCATGTTGTATTCGCATCATCGGGCGTATCAGCCATAAAAGCACTTCAGACAGCACTGAAAGAAGACAAGGATGTATCCCTGGCAAACAAGGAAAGCATCGTTGTCGCCGGTCCGTGGGTAATGCCGCTTGTAAAACGTAAAGATCAGCTGAGGCCGGTAGACAGCGAACACAGTGCCATCTGGCAATGTCTCAGGGAAGATCATAAGCATGAGATAGCAAAGATCTGGCTTACCGCATCAGGAGGCCCCTTCAGGGATCACTCAAAAGAAATGTTTGAAAGAGTCACCCCCGAAGAGACTCTCTCTCATCCCGTATGGAAAATGGGGCCCAAAATAACAGTGGACAGCGCAACATTGATGAACAAGGGAATCGAATGCATCGAAGCAATGCAGCTCTTCGGACTTCCTGCCAATAAGGTGAGCGCACTCATACATCCTAAGTCCCAGGTACACGGCGCAGTCCTTTTCATAGACGGAACAATGAAGATGCTCATCTCTCAGCCTGACATGCGCCTTCCTGCAGCAGCAGCGCTTGCATGGCCGGACAGACTGGATCTTGTTTCTTCCGGGCTTGATTTTATTGAGCCTGAAAAATGGGATCTGCAGTTTAGGGAAATTGACGGTTCCCTTTTCCCATGTTTTAGTATAGCCTTCAAAGCAGGCGAGATGGGAGGGGCATATCCATCTCTCCTTGTGGGAGCCGACGAAGCCGCAGTACAGGCTTTTCTGGAAAGGGTCATACCATTCACGGCAATTTCACAGATAATTGAGGAAACTCTTGCCAAATCGGCTTCGGCTTCCCCCGAAACTCTTGATGAAGCTATAGCATTAGTAAGCACAGGCGAGAGGATCGCCAGGGAACTGTGTAAAAAATGGAGGCATCACTTTTGATAAGTATCATCTCTTTTCTAATTGTAATTTCTATCTGTGTGATATCACACGAAGGCGGCCACTACCTCTCTGCCAAATGGAGAAATGTACTGATCCATGAGTTTTCATTCGGTATGGGACCTGCTGTGTGGAGCAGGCAAAAGGGTGAGACCCTCTGGTCTGTCAGAGCTTTCCCCATAGGAGGGTTTGTCAGGCTAGAAGGGGAGGACGCATCAGAGGAAGCCCCTAAACCGGACGGTTATGACCCTTCACGTTCGCTTTCTGCAAAAAAACCATGGGAAAGGCTTCTTGTGTTGGCTTCAGGAGCCTGTGTGAACCTGATATTGGCATGGCTCCTTACTGCCGCCCTGCTCACTGGTCACGGCGTGATGGATCTTGAAAGACCTCTGGTAGGGAAGATCATGGAAGGAACACCTGCCTACTCTGCCGGCATGGAGTCCGGAGATGTAATCAAATCTATAAATGGAAAAGAACTGAATAAATGGTCGGATATTAGGGAAACTATACAAAATAAGGATGTCACCGGCGATCATTTTCATGTCACCGTGGAGAGGGGAAAACAGACCCTCGATCTCGACATTGACATCCCTGTCGACCCTGCTCACGGAGGACGTCTGCTCGGAGTACAACCCGGAAGGATAACTTATCCCGTTCACATCGCGCTTCAAAAGAGCCTGGGCTATTCGTGGAACATGGGAGTTGAGATACTCAGAGGTCTCTGGATGGTACTTACCAGAAAGGTCCAGTCTGACGTAGTCGGGCCTGTTGGCATAGCCGTAATGGCAGGTGACGCACTTAAACAGGGGATATGGTCTTTCATAGCCTTCCTAGGCGTCATCAACCTCCATCTCGGTCTTCTAAACCTTTTGCCTTTCCCGGCTCTGGACGGCGGAAGGATAATATTCATTCTTGCAGAGATGATCACAGGAAGAAAGGTCCCTGAAAAATGGGAATCCCTGATCCATTACGGCGGATTTATAATACTCATCTCCCTTATAATCCTTGTAACAGGAAAAGACATTATCAGACTATTTATCAAATAAACTGGCGGGCGATAAATATGGGCAGCAGAAAAAGAGTTGAGATCAAAGGTCTGACTATTGGCGACAACTCACCTGTACGAGTTGAAAGCATGATAAAAACTCCGCTTTCCAACTTTGATGAGTGCGTCTTGGAATGCGCTGCTCTGGCAAATGAAGGATGCGAACTGGCAAGGGTGTCGCTTCCCGATCTTGCTTTGGCAGATAATATGAAATTGCTCAATTCAATGTCGCCTGTTCCGATCATGGCAGATATCCATTTCAACCACAAGCTTGCTATTGCGGCATTGGAAGCAGGCTGTCCATCTATCCGCATTAACCCAGGAAATATGAGCAACAAAAAGGGCACAGAAGATGTAATAAGGCTGGCACAAAGTTTAGGCGCTGTAATACGCATAGGTGCAAACGGAGGTTCCATAAGCAAAGCGCAGCTGGAACATACAAAGGGCGACAGATCGGCGGCACTTGCCTTCGCAGTAGATGAACAGGTAAATATCCTGAGAGACTGCTCTTTTGAGGATATTATCATCTCTGCTAAATCCAGTTCAGTTATTGAAACAGTAAGAGCAAACTTTCTCCTATCACAAAAATATCCATATCCCATACACATTGGCATTACTGAGGCAGGAGCCGGAACTGCCGGGATCATAAAAGGAACTGCCGGGATTTCAGTGATGCTTGCCCAGGGAATAGGGGACACCATCCGGATAAGCCTGACTGGCCCCTCTGTCGAAGAAGTCAAGGTGGGCTACCATATCCTTGGCTCTTTGGAGATAAGGGAACGCGGGTACAATCTGATAAGCTGCCCCACATGCGGACGCAAAAGGATCGACGTTGCAAAACTTGTGGAAGAGGTGGCCACCCTTTTGCCTAAAAACATTAAGGATGGAACAACGATAGCAGTCATGGGATGTGAGGTGAACGGACCAAGGGAGGCTGCATGTGCAGACCTTGGCATTGCTGGCACTCCTGATGGTTTTGTGATCTTCCGCAAGGGAAAGGCGATATGCAACGATACTTCCGATAATCTAAAAAAGCGCCTTATCGAAGAGATAAAGCGACTCTGATAGCTTTGTTGAAAATAACACGTTTTATCTTGAAAATTGAACTCATAGGGGCTTTAAGTTGATTTTTATTTGTGATATAATTTTTCTGTGGTTAGTACGTCAGGCCCTGCCATTCAATTTTTGCAGCATATATTAACCCATAACCCTGTTATTACTGCTTTTTTTTAAGCCAAGCGTTGCTGAAGCTATTTTAAAAAATTTACCGGGGGGTGTAATTATGTGCCAAAATAAACCATTTTGTGTTTTCTCCGAAACCGGGACGCTCAAACAGGTAATGCTTCACAGGCCTGGAAATGAACTTAACCGACTTACCATCAATAACATGAGCGACCTTCTCTTCGACGATCTTATCTGGCTTGAGCAGGCTCAGCGCGAGCACGATGAATTTGCCGACATACTCCGACGAGAGGGATGTGAAGTACTCTATTTCAACGAATGCCTCGCAAAAGTGCTTGAAGACAAAGAAGTTAGAGAATCATTGATCAAATCAGTTTTTATGCTTGAGTGTCTGGACCGTCACCTTTCTGAAGGACTTGCTGAAGTATTTATGGATCTGCCCTCTATCGATCTTGCCTCACACCTCATAAGCGGTTACAGCAAAAAAGAAGCCTCTTCACTATTCAAATCATCATTAAGCCTCATATCTAAAGTTGAAAACGGAGGAGATTTCGTAATCCATCCGATCCCAAACCTTTATTTCCAGAGAGACCCGGCTATTACAGTAGGATGCGGCATCGTTATAGGCCAGATGACCTACGAAGTTCGCAGAAGAGAACCTCTTTACTGGAAATATATTACAAATCACCATCCCCGGTTCAAAGGCATAAACATCCTCTTCGGAGATGCTCCGGATGAAATATGGCCGCACAAGGTCGAAGGGGGAGATCTGCTGGTACTTTCTGACCGCGCCATGGCTATTGGTGTAAGCCAGAGAACTGCACCCACAACTGTACAGAGAATAGGGAAAAAGCTTGCACTGAACACCCCGATAAGAAAGATCTTTGCTTTTGAGATTCCTAGAGAGCGTTACTGCATGCATCTGGACACAGTATTCACAATGGTAGATA
>Ga0074197_1000865_pt1 | contig 31451 bp, 33 predicted proteins | sample EPASupsiteSAE305_FD_64526 | JGI IMG/M metagenome (GOLD analysis project Ga0074197, IMG submission 64526) | Bioremediated contaminated groundwater microbial communities from EPA Superfund site, New Mexico - SAE3-05 reassembly with SPADES | ecosystem: Environmental > Aquatic > Deep subsurface >...
AATGCTTCGGCGTACTCCCGATCTAAACCGCTATCAAACTGCATAATGGCGGCTCTCTCTTCCCAGAGTTCCTTCAGGTCATCAGGTAGACGTTCTACCCAGGCGGCAACGATGGGATTCATGGCAGCCTCCGTACACGATACCGACGTCCTATAAACAGGACGGCACCAGTAAGAATCGCCGCCACAGCCAGTTTCCAGAACAGGGATAATAAGGCAACAATGATGGATAGGATGCCGAAGTAGTAGCAAAGGGCAGACGTGACAATAAACAACAGGAAAACGAGCATGAGTATCTCCTTTCAGATACAAAAAATCCCCATGGACTGTGTCCTATGGGGGCAGTGACTACGGGTTTATTGGATTGGGGTTACAGTATTAGTGCCCTACAGGCGGCGTGAAATCTCCCAGACATCTAGTCCAATTTCAATGTATTCTCGAATGTCGAGATGGTGCTTGATGGCTTCTTGGACTTCTTCGATGGCGAGTTGTAGGTCTTCTGGAGAGAGTCGGGTTACATCTGTTCGGCGGGACAATGAGGCGATGATGTCTTGCGTGGTTACTGCAAAAATTGGGTCTGGCACGGGGTGTCACCTCCTTTCTCTGTCGGATAATTGGGGAATGGGTAAAAAAAGCCCCACCGGCTGGGGAGCCAATGGGGCGTTGTGTTGAAAATTGCTTAGTAGATGTCAGTTGGAAGTCTGGCTTTTGAATATATCTGATGAGCCCAATATTTCGGATATCCTTGCGGATATACGTTCATTTGACTGTGAAACTTGGTTGCTTAACTCTTCTCCCTCCATATCTACTGCAGCTGGAATTGTAATTGGACAAATTACACAGAGTGTAAAACCAGATATGATGCCAATGGCTATTGTGCCTCCCGGCTGTTGCCATACGTATTGATCATTAAAATTCTCCGTCAGAAGATTCTTTTTGTCGTTTATATTCTTCTTGATGTTTACTGAGATGGTATTATTGATAGAGCAAGAAGAGCCACCGCATGCTGTTGTAATATTTGGCCTGATTTGCATTAAAAAGTCATAGTATTCCGTGTCACTTAAGTCTTTTATTATGTGTACCTTCTTAAAATGATATTTAGCTCTATTCTTTATAGATTGAATAAGGGCATCACCATACTCTACCGTCAAGTGTACAGCTCCGGGATTGGCTGTTACAGATAGTCCCTGCAAGTTTCTCGCGTCTATAGCCAAAATAGAAGGCTTCGAAGATTCTGAAGAGTTCTGAATATCTTCAGTTGGTATCAATTTGTGGTTGTAAGAACAACCAGCCAAATTCAATAAAATCAGTATACTGCAAAATAGTTGTTTCATAAAATCTCCTCTTTAGTTTTAAAGTTGATGTGAGCCGGAAAAGATTGATTCGTTGATATTTCGGTGTAACTTGCTAGTTCTCTTTACAGGAGCGACTTCTTCTTTGTCTCAAATTCCACATCAGTGATAATGCCCTTCTTCCTCAATTCATCAAGCTTGATCAACTCAGCATGAACATCCACAGATGCTTCAATCTGTACCTTTTGCGGTGGCGTATCTTTCCTCGTTATATTCTTGTAGATACCCAAGCCCGCACCAATGGCAGCACCCGACATTGGACCTATGCCAGGTAAGGGGACACCAATAGCTGCGCCAACAACTGCTCCTGCAGCAGCATCTTTGACCATATCTGATTTCAGAGCTTCTTTACCTAATTTGGAGACTTCATTGGCGGCAGACTGTGCTGTTTTCTTGGCCCACTCAGCAGCTATCCTGGCATCTTCTTCATCAACCTTGCCGTCGGCATTCAGGTCACCCAAAAGATGCGCTGATCGGGATAGCGTGTCTTTTGCCATCTCTGCCATTTTATGAAGTTTTTCTTTCATCGCGTGCCTCTTAAAGATTCGCTATTGATCTCAAACAGCCGGTTCGCGTCAAAACATGACACATTAAGGTGATAACTTGACACATAATGACCCATTGTCAAGTTAGATATGCGCTTTTACATCATGTAACGCCCGTCCAGAACTCTACATACTGTTGACATTCTGGAGGGGCCATATGAAGCCGATTAGGAAACTGCTGGGAGAGCGGATCAGGGAGCTACGCAAGGCCAAGGGGTATACCCAAGAGCAATTAGCTGAATTGGTAGGCGTGGAACCTCGGCATATCAGCAGGGTAGAGGGGGGCTACAGTTCTCCTTCTATTGATAGGCTTGCCAGGGTGTCTGAGGTTTTGGGAGTACCCATCAAGGATCTATTCGACTTCATGCATCTGAATGAATCTGGTGAGCGGTTGAAGGATATTGATACTGCTATCAAGGGTATGAGTGAAGAGTACCAACAGATTCTTTACAAAATAGTTCACGCATTCGAGAAGTAAAGGACCGGAGGCATTCTCCGGTCCATATCCGGTACGGCTTCGTTTCATCTCTGATTTTCCCTTCCAACACGAAATTTTTCACCATGGTTAGTTACTCTAGACCTTAAGTTCAGCCAACACCAGTGGGCGTATATGCCGCCCCTTACGTGCGGTGGCCGGTTATTCACCCTTGATCTGCTTGGCAAATAATACTTTCTCTGCAACTTTACCGCTTTTTGCCCACAGTCCGGTCCCCTTAGTCTCCAAGCCTGATTTATTTTCTTGACGAAATCATTTGAGAGTGATACATAATTTGTCTTTCGGAGCGTAGCGCAGCCTGGTAGCGCACCTGCCTTGGGAGCAGGGGGTCGAACGTTCGAATCGTTTCGCTCCGACCAATAAAATCAACGGCTTATCGAGTTACTCGGTAAGCCGTTTTGTTTTTCTGGTGAAACAAAATATTTTGTCAAAGCATTTTTTAGTATATCGGGAGATAACCGGTTTGTCGTGTTGGGAGCGCTCAGAAAACTGGTTGAGCGGGAGTCAGACGGTGGCACCTAGAAATAGCACATCTGTTTTCAATCTTAATCAAACTTATCCCACAGAGCAATTTTGAACCAGTGTGGAATGATATCTGTTTTTAGTTCTAGTACTTCGCCATCAGTCACTTCAGCAATCCAGACTTTTTCAGCAGAAGAGTTATCGAAAATATAGGCTCGATTGGCATAGCCAACCGCCTCGGACAACAACTCCAACGAACGGGAGTATCGCTCAACGATTTTGTCCCTGTTGACATTGTGCCCACCCTGTGCAACGCGGGATTCCACGCGGGAGACATTAATATCAGGGTCTTCGGTTGCCACGTAGTAAAGGTACGTCCGGAAGCCTTTGTCTTGAGCCAGTTTGAGGAATTCAACTTTACTTCGATGGGACATGACGGTTTCAAACGTGAAGGTAATACCGGAATCGAGGAGTTTCTGCCTCAAGAAATCGACCGCAACCGAAGCAAAGTAGGAATTCACCTCAATGGACTGGAAGGAAAGTTTCCCGTTTGCAAACACCAACCGTGCCGCATCCTCGGCCAATCCCTTTTCAGCGAGGAATGGGGAGGTTCTGAAAAATTCGAGAATCTCTTCAGCAGAGGTTTTTACCCCACACACTGAAACATCCAGGAATCTTGACTGTCGTATTGCAAACTCAACGTCGTCGGCGTTGAGATACACGCCGAACAGATCCGGTCCTATTGCCTCTTCAACGACTGCTTTTATTGTGCTTTTGCCCGAACCGTTTGGCCCGGCGAACATGCGCAGTCGCGGTGTGGCACGGCTCATGTTGTTCTCCGGACCCGCTTTTGCCCGGCTGCAACAGGAGTTGGCGGCGGAATTGATTTGATCACTTTCCGCGAGCCATCCGGACGTGTTTCGACGAGTTGCCCTCCCACGGATTCAATAACACTCCGGCCAGAGGCCAATGTTTGTGTCCGTGCTTTTTTAACGGCATTTTCCGCTAGTTGCGGAATACGATTTTCTTTTCGTTTCATCCCCAGCTCGGTAAACACCTGAGGCTTCTTGGTGCCGGTCGCTTCGGTTTTCTTCATACTTTTCTCCTTGGTAAAAAGGATACCGCACTTCGTTTTATGCCGTCAACTCACCGTTTGTAGCACAGGATTTGCTAACTAACAAAGTATCTGGTGTGAAAAGTTCTTCAGAGCATCAATAAGGCCTGATGTCATCAATTGTGAGCATTCTGGTCCTGCCGGCAGGTTTGTCATGAAATCTGTTGAAAATGGGGCTGTTTTGAAGGAGTCAGAATGAAGTTGCCTATTTTTTAGGTTTTTCATCTGGGCCGTATTTTAAAAGTATGACGCAGTTGCCTGAAAAATAGATATTGACACGTAATTACAAGTAGTTATGTGTTGTGGTTATCCGTTGTGCAAACCGTAAAAACGCTAGTGTTTACATAGTATTTTTAAAAGTTATCCACCGGCATCAACAGGGTTATCCACATTTTTTGTGGATTACGGGCGATCCCCCACATAACAGCTGGTTAGTCGTTGTGGTGAAAAAAATTGCCTCTGCAGGGGTGCTTTGAGGGGCTGGTGCAGCCGGGGCGTGCCGGTTTCTGCGGCCTGTTATTCATAGCGCCATTTAAAGGTGATGACCTTGCAGCCGGGCAGGGCGGTCCGCAGCTTCCCCAGCCCTTTTTCCGTGACCTTGGTGCCGCTGAAGGTCAGCCAGCGCAGCCAGGTAAGCGGGTAGAGGTTGGCCAGGCCTTTGTCGGTGATCTCGGTGTGATAAAGGTAGAGCCGCTGGAGGCTGGTCAGGCGGGCCAGATTGCCGAGTCCGGCGTCCGTGATGGTGGTGTTTGACAGGTAGAGTTCCTGCAGGCCGGTCAGGTGGCCGATCTGTGCCAGGGCGTCATCACCCACGTCGTACAGAAACAGGGCCTGCAGGTCATCGGGCTGCAGCTGTTCAAGAAAGGTGATCCCCCCCTGGCTGTCCCCCCGCAGATCCAGGCGCAGCGCCTTGTCCAGCGGTATTTCGCGGGGGCCTTTGGCCGAGCCCAGTTTCTGCCAGTCGCGGTAGTCCGCCGAGTTGATGGCACGGAGATACAGGGCGCCACAGGAGTTTTCCGCGGGAAAACGGATGATGCGGGTTTCAAGTGGTGGCGACGGGCGTTCTTCTGGCGTTTCCTGTTCTCCGTTCAGCAATGTCAGGCGCTTTTTGGCCTTGGCAATGTCAAGGTCAACCGTGGCGGCCATTTCAGCCAGCAGGTCGATGCCGTCCAGCAGGCTGTCATCCACCCGTTGCCTGAAGCGGTAGATGTCGGAACGCCGCAATTCATCGATCCGTTTGTTTGATTCTTTGATATGCTGGCGTGTGTAGGCGATCTGGCGGATCAGCCGGACCAGTTCGGCACCGATATCGAGCCCCTTGGCGGTTTTGGGGCCCAGTTGCCATTCCCGCAGGATCTTCTGCAGCCGCGTCCGGTCCCCTTCCTGGTAGGCCAGGTTGGCAATGGCCATCAGTTCCTGCCGCCTGAACCGTTCATGGTCGTCATTGGAGAGGTCGGGGTGGATCGCTTTGGCCACCTCACGGTAGAGCGCCTTGAGGCTTTTTTCTTCAAGGATGGTGGTGGTGTCAGGGGTGTCGTCCAGCAGGGTGGTGCGGGTAAAGCCGGCGGTTGTTGATTCATGTTCGGAGGTGTAAAAGTATTTGTGGTGTTCTTCTTCGTTTTCGCCGGTCCCCAGCAGCCCGCTGATCTGCCATTCAAGCTCTTCCAGCTCGGCGATCCGGCTCCCCAGCATCTCTGCATAGGCATGTTCAAAGACCCTGATCTCCGCCTTGATGGCAGCCAGTTCCCGTTCTATCAGAGACTGTTCTTCAAGCAGGTCTGCCAGCTCGTGACGTTTTTTGGCAAGTTCTATTTCTTCAGGGGATTTCATGGGCAGTCCGGTTGCGGTTGAGTGGGTGCTACGATAAAAAACAGTCTCTTCGGGTGCAAGCGGTTTTTCAGGATAGCAGGGTGCCCTGCAGAACCAGTTCCCGCGCCAGGCGCAGGGTGATCCGGCATTTGCGCTGCAAGGCCGCCCGGTAGAGGGCATCGCAGGCCGAGACCAGCGAGCCGACATCACGGGGCAGTACGGTCAAGAGCCAGCCGGCCACCTCATCGGGCAGGATAATCTGCCGGTCCTGGGCCAGCTTGGCAATCAGCATCTGACGTGAACGGTCATCTGAGACATCCAGGCGGGCCACCAGCCCCCACAACAGTCGGGAGATCAGATGGTCGTCGATGGTCGGCAGCTCCTTGGGGGCAAACCTGCCTGCCAGGGCCAGGGTATGGCCGCTGCTGTACTGCTGGTTAAAGGCCTCCCAGAGGGCATTACGCAGTTCAGGCCGGTCCGGCAGCTGGTCCAGGTCATCCACCAGTAACAGACTGCCGGGATTGGTCGCAACCGGGACGGTCAGGTTGCGGCATGACAGGACCTGGTACTGTTCTCCGGCCAGCTGGCGCCCGATGGCATGCAGCAGGTGCGTCTTGCCTGATCCTGCCGGTCCGTAGAGGTAGAGCAGTTTCTCCGGTTCAGCCGGATCGGTGATCCTGCGGCTGAACTCCAGGGCGGTGCTGTTACCGGCGCAGGAGATGAAGTTTTCAAAGCCGTAGCGTGGGGTAACCGGCAGATCAAGGGCCTGTTGCTGCATCAGAACAGTGACCCCTGGGGACGTTCCGGCGTGAGCCGGCCGAAGTGCTGATAGGCTGCCGGGGTGGCAACCCGTCCGCGGGGGGTGCGGTTCAGGAAGCCGTTCTGGATCAGGAACGGTTCATAGACATCTTCAATGGTGTCGCTTTCTTCGCCAATCGCCGCACCTATGGTGTCCAGCCCCACCGGGCCGCCGCCGAATTTGTCGATGATGGTCAACAGGATCATCCGGTCCATCTGATCAAACCCCATCTCGTCGATCTCCAGCAGACGCAGGGTCTCCTGTACGACACTCAGGGTGATGGCGCCGTCAGCCCTGACCTGGGCATAGTCCCGCACCCGGCGCAGCAGACGGTTGGCAATCCGTGGGGTGCCGCGGCTGCGGCGGGCCAGTTCCAGCGCACCTTCCCTGTCAATTGCCATTCCCAGGATACGGGCCGAGCGGGTGACGATGAAGGCCAGTTCGTCATGGGTGTAGAATTCAAGCCGGGAGATGACCCCGAAACGGTCACGCAGGGGGGATGACAGCAGGCCGGCCCGGGTGGTGGCCCCCACCAGGGTGAAGCGGGGCAGGTCCAGTTTGATGCTGCGGGCGCTGGGCCCCTGGCCGATGATGATATCCAGCTGGAAGTCCTCCATGGCCGGATAGAGGATCTCCTCCACCACATGGGAGAGGCGGTGGATCTCATCGATAAACAGCACGTCATGGGGGTCAAGGTTGGTCAGGATGGCGGCCAGATCACCGGGGCGCTCGATCACCGGACCGGAGGTGGACTTGATGTTGACCCCCATCTCGCAGGCAATAATGTTGGCCAGGGTGGTTTTGCCCAGGCCCGGCGGTCCGTACAGCAGCACATGGTCAAGGGCTTCACTGCGCCCTTTGGCAGCATCAATAAAGAGCTTCAGGTTTTCCCTGATCTTTTCCTGACCAATGTAATCCTGCAGGGTACGGGGGCGCAGGGTGGCATCAAACTGCAGGTCGTCGTCGCGTTTTTCCGGGGTGATGGCTCGTTCCATGGGGCGAACTATGACCGAATTTTGCCCGCTTGTCAAAGGAGCCGCGAACGTGGTAAGAAGAGCCTGCCTCGCGAAGATCATTGCGAGGCCTTTTTATCGAAAGAGGATGCCATGACCAAAGAATTGTCGATCGGGTCGGTTAAAATGGGGGGCGGACGCCCGCTGGTGCTGATTGCCGGTCCCTGTGTGATCGAGAGTGAAGAGGCAACGCTGCGCCATGCCGAGCGGCTGATGACCATCTGTAACGGGCTGGGGATGCCGCTGATCTTCAAGTCTTCCTATGATAAGGCCAACCGGACGTCGATCAACGCCTTCCGTGGACCGGGTATGGATGAGGGGCTGCGGATTTTGTCCAAGGTCAAGGAAAGCCTCGGTATTCCGGTGCTTTCGGATATCCATTCCATTGAACAGGTGGCTCCGGCTGCCCAGGTGCTGGATGTGTTGCAGATTCCCGCTTTTCTCTGCCGCCAGACCGATCTGGTGGTGGCTGCCGCCAAGACCGGCAAGGTGGTCAATGTCAAAAAAGGTCAGTTTCTGGCCCCCTGGGATATGCGTAATGTGGTGGGCAAAGTGGCGGCCTCGGGTAATGAGAATATCATCCTGACCGAACGCGGCGCCTCCTTCGGCTATAACAATCTGGTGGTGGATATGCGTTCCTTCCCGGTTATGCGCTCCTACGGCTATCCGGTGGTGTTTGATGCCACCCATAGCGTGCAGCTGCCGGGCGGTCAGGGGGAGTCATCCGGCGGCCAGCGTGAGTTTGTGGAAACCCTGTCACGGGCTGCGGTTGCCACCGGTATTGACGGCATCTTCATGGAGGTGCATGAAGACCCCTCCTGTGCCCTGTGTGACGGCCCCAACTCTATCCCCCTTGCTGAACTTCCGGCCCTGTTGAAGCGTCTGCAGGCCCTTGATGCGGTGGTGCGATGAGTATTCTTGATGAGGCACGCAAGGTTATTCAGGCCGAGGCCGCAGCGGTGGCTGCACTGGCCGGACGTCTGGACAGTTCCTTTGAAAAAGCGGTGCAGATGATCCTTGCCAGCTCGGGCCGGGTGGTGGTCAGCGGTATGGGGAAATCCGGTCTGGTCGGTCAGAAGATCGCCTCCACCATGGCCTCAACCGGCACCCCGGCTTTTTTTCTGCATCCGGCAGAAGGAATTCACGGCGATCTGGGGATGATCATGACCGGCGATGTGGTGATCGGCATCTCCAACAGTGGTGAGACCGAAGAATTGCTGCGGATTCTGCCGGTCATCAAGCGTCTGGGGGCCAACCTGATTGCCATGAGCGGCAACCCTGCCTCGAATCTGGCCCGTTCCAGTGATGTCTTTCTGGATGTCTCGGTTGCCGAAGAGGCCTGTCCCCTGGGGCTGGCCCCAACCTCCTCAACCACCGCCACCCTTGCCATGGGGGATGCGCTGGCTGTGGCGCTGCTGGTTGAACGGGGCTTCAGGGCTGAGGATTTTGCCATCTTCCATCCCGGTGGTGCCCTGGGCAAGAAACTGCTCCTGCGGGTAGAGGATCTGATGCATGGCGGCGATTCGATTCCGCTGGTGCAGGAAGAGATGCTGATGAAAGAGGCGCTGTTTGTGATTACCTCCAAGGGGCTGGGGATCACCGGAGTCACCGATGCCCAAGGAAAGCTGACGGGGGTGATCACGGACGGAGACCTGCGGCGCTGCCTTGAGCGTGGTGAGGATATCTTGCACAGCACTGCCGGTAGTCTGATGCACCGCAATCCCAAACGTATTCTCTGTCGGGAGCTGGCAGCTGCGGCCCTGCAGCTGATGGAGCGTCATTCCATCACCACCCTGTTTGCGTTTGAAGATGAACAAAGTCAGGCCCCCTGCGGTGTGATTCATCTGCACGATATCCTCAAGGCGGGCATTGCGTGAACGAAAAGCTCAAACATATAGAACTGCTGCTGCTGGATGTGGATGGCGTCATGACCGATGGCCGGATCATCTGGGATGCCAACGGAACCGAGATCAAGTTCTTCAATGTCAAGGATGGCCACGGCATCAAGCTGGTGCAGCGGGCTGGTATCCAGGTCGGCATCATCACGGGACGCGTCTCTCCGGTGGTTGACCTGCGGGCGAAAGAACTGGGGATCGAGATCCTCTATCAGGGCTCGCTGCGTAAACAGGAGAGCTATGATGAGATCAAACGCCGCACCGGCCTGGCCGACCATCAGATCGCCTATATGGGTGATGATGTGATTGATGTGCCGGTCATGCGGCGGGTCGGTTTCTCTGCCGCCCCCGCGGATGCCCTGCCGGAGGTGCTGAAGGTGGCGGATTATGTCGCCTGTGCCAGAGGGGGCTGGGGCGCCGTGCGTGAACTGTGCGACCTGTTGCTTAAGGGGCGTGGCATGTGGCAGGAGCTGGTTGTCGAGAGGTATGAGTTGTAATTCATACAATCTCTGTGCCAACTGTCGGCCGCCTGGCGGTTATCCTCTGGACAGCGGGCCGCCCCGATGCTATAGTGGCACCCATGCAAATGCCGAGCACAAGGCGAATCAGGCAGGTTCTGGCAGTGGTCATCGTGACCGCATCTGTTGCCTTGGTGGCGGCTATCCTGTTCAGGCAGTTTCGTTCAACCCCGCCTGAAACCGCTTCCAAACCAATCTCCCCTGAAATTGATATGTCCATCACCAGGCTGAACTTCTCTGAAATGCGGGGAAATGACAAGCTCTGGGATTTGACTGCCGAGCGGGCGGATTATGATAAGGAAACCGGCAGTGCAAAGCTTGCCGGGGTGAAGACGGAAATATTTGGCGGCAAGGCAGGGGGATTGATTATCACCTCTGAGGCAGGCAGCTATCTGGAAGAGAAACATCTGGTGACCATGCAGAAAAATGTGCGTGCCGTTACCAGGAAGGGAATGACCTTTACGACGGAGCAGCTGGAGTACCGTTCCGTGCCGGGACTGGTGGTGTCGAATCATCCGGTCAAGGTTGTTGATGGCCGCCTTACCCTGACAGCGCAGGGGATGGAGATGTCGCTGCATGATGAAAAAGCCCGTTTCCATGGGTCTGTGGAGGCGGTTGTCGAGGGGATACATGGGAAAGATTGAGCGGATACTGGTGCTTGTTTCTGTCTGGCTCCTGGGCGTGCTGCCTGCCGTGGCTGCTTCTCAGCCGGCGTCAGGGGGGGCGGCTGCGCGTGACCGTTCTTCTCGGCCCATCACGATCAAGGCCGATGAACTGAAGGCCGACAATAAAGGCAAGATCGCAACATTTACCGGACGGGTGGTGGCACGCCAGGAGGATGTTACCATCTATTCCGACAAGCTGGTTATCTACTACGGCGATAAGCAGGACCAGGTCGACAAGATAGAGGCGATCGGCTCAGTGCGGATTCTGCAGACCAACCGGATCGGTACCGGTGGACATGCCCTGTATGAGAGCAGGGAGGGGAAGATCACCCTTTCCGGTAATCCCAAGGTGACGCAGGACAAGGATTCCATCACCGGCAAGGTGATTGTCTACTATCTGGATGATGATCGCAGTGTGGTTATCAGCGGCGAAAACGCCAGGGTTGAAGCGGTGATTCACCCCACTAAATCAGGTGCCACCCTGAAAAAGCATGACGCAAAAAAACAGCCATAGCAGAAATCTGTGCGCCGAAGGTCTGTGCAAGACCTATGGCCGCCGTCAGGTGGTGCGGGGGGTGAACCTGTCACTTGACTCCGGGCAGGTGATCGGTTTGCTCGGACCCAACGGCGCCGGTAAAACCACCACATTCTACATGATGGTGGGACTGACGCGGCCCGATGGCGGTCAGGTCCGGCTGGACGGGGATGAAATCACTGAGCTGCCGATGCATCAACGGGCACGGCGCGGTATCAGTTACCTGCCCCAGGAGGCGTCGGTCTTCCGGAAGCTATCGGTCCGTGATAACCTGCTGGCTATCCTCGAGACCACCGAGCCGGACCGGGAGCTGCAACAGCACCGCGCCCAGGAGCTGCTGGAGGAGTTTGGTATCACCCATGTTGCGGATACCAAAGGATATGCACTTTCAGGCGGTGAGCGCAGGCGGGTGGAGATCGCACGGGCCTTGATCACCAGACCGGCATTTATACTGCTGGATGAGCCATTTGCCGGGATTGACCCGATTGCCGTGGCAGATATTCAACAGTTGATTATCGGCTTGAAAGCCCGCAATATCGGCGTTCTGATCTCCGATCATAATGTGCGCGAGACCCTGGGTGTCTGTGATGCCGCCTATATTGTCAGCGCAGGCGAGGTGCTGGAGTTCGGTACGCCGGAACAGATTGCAGAGAGTAAAAAGGCCCGGGAGATTTATCTGGGCGAGGATTTCAAACTCTAACGTCCGCAAGGAGCAGTCATGGCGATGGAGATGCGCCAACAACTGAAGATGACGCAGCAACTGGTGATGACACCCCAGTTGCAGCAGGCCATCAAGCTGCTTCAGATGACCAGGATCGAGCTGCAGGATGTGGTTCGACAGGAATTGGAGGAAAATCCGATTCTGGAGGAGTCCTCCGAGCTGGAAGAGGTCCGGGAGGGTGAAACGCTGCTGGAGGTCGTCGAGGCTGAACTGCCTGATGAGGCTCTGGCAAACACCGATTCGTTCCAGGAGGTTGAGGCGGGTGAAGAGACCCTGCGCGACTGGGACAGCTACCTTGACGGCTACAATTACACCTCCGGGGAACAGTCCGGAGACGACGATGACAAGCTCTCCTTTGAAAATCTGCTGACCCGCAAGGGGACCCTGTTCGACCACCTGCACTGGCAGTTGCAGATGGGCAAGTACAGTGATGAGGAACAGCGGGTGGGGGAGGAGGTCATCGGCAATATTGATGACGATGGCTATTTCTGTTCCACCATTGCAGATGTCGCCGTTGTCTGTGATGTACCGGAGCCGGTTGTGGAAACCATGCTGGAACGGATTCAGGAGTTTGATCCCAGTGGTGTGGGGGCCCGTTCTCTGCAGGAATGTCTGTTGATTCAGGCCCGCAGTCTGGGGATGGAAGGCAGCGTGGTTGAGGCGATACTGCTACGCTATCTGCCGGAAGTGGAAAGCCGCAACTACAAACAGATCGCCCGCAGCCTGAAGGTTGAGCTTGAACACGTGCTGGCCGCCATTCGCGTGATCGCCGGTTTTGATCCCCGGCCGGGGCGTTTGTACAGCAGTGATGAGGTGCATTACATCTCTCCCGACATCTTTGTGCATAAGGTGGGGGATGATTATGTGGTGCTGCTGAATGAAGAAGGACTGCCGAATCTGAGGCTTTCGCCCTTTTATCTCGAAGCCAAGGCCGGCGGCAGCATGGATGCCAAGGCCGAAGAATATGTCGGTGACAAGATGCGGGCCGCCCAATGGCTGATCAAGAGCATTCAACAGCGTCAGCGCACCATCTTCAGGGTGGCCAAGAGTATCGTCAAGTTCCAGCGTGAGTTTCTGGAGCGGGGGGTTGAGGGACTGCGCCCTCTGGTGCTGCGGGATGTGGCAGAAGATATCGGCATGCATGAATCCACCATCAGCAGGGTTACCACCAACAAATATATGCAGACCCCCCAGGGGCTGTTTGAGCTGAAGTACTTTTTTAACAGCGGTCTCTCCACATCTGACGGCGAGTCTGTTTCTTCCGAGAGTGTCAAGAACCGGATCAAGGATATTATTGACAAGGAAGACCCGTCCAAACCGCTTTCCGATCAGAAGATCGCCGAGATGCTCTCTGATGCCACCGTCAATATTGCCCGGCGGACCGTAACGAAATACCGTGAAATGATGCGTATCGGATCGTCGTCTGAACGACGGCGACATTTCTGATATACTTACCAAGAGGGAACTACACAGGAGGAGGAAGAAACCATGCAAGTATCGACAACCTTTCGGCATATGGAGCAGAGCGAGGCCCTGAAAAGCTACGCTGAGGAGAAGCTTGAGCGGGTTGCAAAGTACATTGATGAGCCGATTTCGGCTCAGGTCTATTTCACGGTTGAGAAGATCCGCCATATTGTTGAGATCGTGATATCGGGTCGTGGTATCACCACCAAGGCATCGGAAGCCACCAACGACATGTATGCCGCTGTTGATGCCGTGCTGGACAAGATCGAGCGTCAGCTGAAGCGCTACAAGGAAAAACTGAAGGATCACAAGCCTGCCGGCGAGAACAATGGCCGCACCATGTCCAAGAAGGTCTTCCAGGCTGAAGGTCTTGAGACCAATGCCGAGCCGGTTGTGATCACCACCAAGACCGAGACTGCCAAGCCGATGGCGGTGGAAGAGGCTGTCATGCAGATGGATCTGCTGCACAAGGACTTCCTGGTTTTCACTGATGCAACCTCCAACGAAATAAATGTCCTGTATCGTCGTAAAGACGGTAACTTCGGTCTGATCGAGCCCCAGCGGGGCTAACGGATGCCTCAGGGGAGGCATGTTGCGCCTCCCCTGGCATACCAACCACGTACTGTGGACGGCATTACCCTTTCCATCCAGGATCTGCTCGACGACAAGGAGTATGGTCTTGATCTGCGTTTGATCGCAGGAGCCAGCGGGCTGGGGCACCGGGTCAGTTCATCCCGGATCCAGAAGCCCGGTCTGGCTCTGACCGGTTATACCCAGCATCTGCACCCTGATCGTATCCAGGTGCTGGGCAATACCGAAATATCCTATCTGTTTCAACTGAGTGACGAGCGGCTGCGTGACAACACGCAAAAACTCTGTTCGTTTCCCATCTCCAGCTTTGTTGTCAGCAAGGGCCTGACGCCGCCGGCAGCCTTTCTGGAGATAACCGAGCAGCACGCAATTCCGGTGCTGGTCTCTCCCCATCAGTCCTCCACCTTCATCTCGCTGATCACCAAATTCCTTGAGGAACGGCTGCTCCCTACCACCCATCTGCATGGAGTGCTGGTGGATGTGCTGGGGGTCGGCATGCTGTTGACCGGCAAGAGCGGCATCGGCAAGAGTGAATGCGCCCTTGACCTGGTTATCCGCGGGCACCGGCTGGTGGCTGATGATATGGTCTTTATCAGGAAGAAGATGCCGGCCAGTCTGGTCGGACAACCGGTGCAGCAGATCCAGCACCTGATGGAGATCCGCGGTCTGGGTATCATCAACATCAAGGACCTGTACGGCGTATCGTCAATCCGTGAAAAGAAGATCATTGACCTGGTGCTGGAACTGATGGAGTGGAATCCCGATCAGGAGTATGACCGATTGGGGATTGATGACAATACCACCACCATTCTCGGGGTAGAACTGCCGCATCTGGTTATTCCGGTTCGACCGGGGCGTAACCTTGGCTCGATCATTGAGGTAGCGGCCCGGAACTTCCTGCTGAAAGGGATGGGCTACCATTCCGCAAAGGATTTTCAGCAACGTCTGCTGGAGCGAATGGAGGTCAGGCACCTTGGGGATGAGGTGGAGTAGCTGATGCGGATCGTGGTGATCACCGGGATGTCCGGCTCAGGTAAATCAACCGCAGTGCGGGCTCTGGAGGATGAAGGGTTCTACTGTATCGATAACCTGCCGGTACGGCTGTTCCGTCAGTTTGTTGAGCTGATTGAGAAGTCCGGCGAGTCCTTTAAAGGGGTTGTGCTGGTTACGGATATCCGGGGCCGAGACCTCTCCACCGGGATTGTCGAGTCGTTCCGTGAGTTGCGCAGTGTGGGACATGAACTGGAGGTGCTGTTTTTTGATGCCTCGGATGAGGTGCTGATCAGGCGTTTTGCCGAGACCCGCCGCCGTCATCCGGCTGACGAGCACTGTACGGTTCCGGAGGGGATCAGGATTGAGCGGGAGCGGCTGGCAGCCCTGCGTCAGAATGCCACCTTGATCATCGATACCTCCGAATTCAATGTCCATCAGCTGAAGGAACAGGTGATCCGTGCCATCAAGGGTGAACAGGGCAGCAGCAATTTTACCGTGGAAGTGGTCTCGTTCGGCTTCCGCTATGGTGTGCCGCTGGATGCCAGTCTGGTTATGGATGTCCGCTTTTTGCCCAACCCCCATTTTGTTCCTGCGCTGCGCCCCTATAGCGGTCAGGAACCGGCGGTACGGCAGTTCGTGCTTGAACAGCCGGACACCACAGCGTTCCTTGATCACTTTTTTAACCTGCTGCAGTTCCTGATTCCGGCCTATTGCCGCGAAGGGAAGAGTTATCTGACGATTGCCATCGGCTGTACCGGCGGACGGCATCGCTCAGTGGCCATTACCGAGGCAACTGCCGCCCGTTTGGAAACATTGGGCCTCAAGGTGCGTATCAGTCACCGTGATATTGAGAAGGGATAGTAAGCCATGATTGGACTTGTTGTTGTTACCCATGCAGGACTTGCCACATCATTGATTGCAGCGGCAACCATGATAACCGGCAGTAATGACTGCTGCGAGGCTGTTGAACTGCACGTTGATGACCCTGCAGACGGCCTTGTTGCCCGTATTGCAGAAGCGCTGGTAAAGGTTGGTAGCGATGGGGCGATCATCATGACCGACATGTTTGGCGGCACGCCGTCCAATGCGGCCATGTCATTTTTGCAGGAGGGCAGGGTTGAGGTGGTGACCGGCGTTAACCTGCCGATGATGGTGGATTTCTTTTCCCGCCGCGAGCGCATGACTCTGGAGGAACTGTGTGCCTCATTGCTGCGTTGCGGCCGTGAAAGTGTGATTGTTGCTGGAGAATTTCTAAGATAGAACAGGTACTTACATGCAACAGCAAGAATTTGAGATCGTTAATAAACTGGGGCTGCATGCCCGTGCATCGGCACTGTTTGTCAAGACTGCCAGCAAATTTCAGTCAGAAGTTAAATTAGCCCGTGAATCGGTTGAGGTGAATGGTAAGAGCATCATGGGGATCATGATGCTTGCTGCTTCAAAGGGCACAAAGATCCGTCTGACCGTAGAAGGGCCGGATGAGGCAGAGGCGATGCAGACTATCGGCGCCTTGATCATTGATGGATTTGGTGAAGAATAGCCATGCCTCCGCTTATGTACCTGGCGGTGGTGGTGTTTCTGTTCGGAGCGGTGATTGGCTCATTCCTGAATGTCTGTATTTACCGGCTGCCGCTTGACCAGTCAATTGTCAGCCCCGGTTCCCGCTGCATGTCCTGCGGTGCAGCCGTACGCTGGTTTGACAATGTCCCGATCATCAGCTGGCTGCTGCTGCGGGGGCGCTGCCGGGGGTGCGGGGCAGCCTTTTCGATCCGCTATCCCCTGGTTGAGCTGCTTACCGCCTGCCTGCTGCTGCTGCTGTTTTTGCGTTTCGGTCTGACCGTCCCCTTCTTTATCTATTCCCTACTTGTTGCCGCTTTGATTGTGGTCACCTTCATTGATTTTGATCATCAGATCATCCCAGATGAGATCTCGCTGCCGGGTGTCGGCCTTGGTTTCCTGGCCTCTTTTTTCCTGCCTGAGCCGGGTTGGCTTTCCTCCCTGCTGGGCATTGTTGTCGGCTGGGGCAGTCTGGCTCTGGTTTTTTACAGTTATCTCTGGCTGACCGGGCGTGAGGGAATGGGCGGGGGAGATGCCAAGTTGCTTGCCATGCTGGGGGCTTTTCTGGGACTGAAGGCTGTCCCGTTTATCATCTTTACCTCATCACTGGTGGGGACCGTGGCTGGCCTCTCGATCATGGCGCTGCAACGCAAGGGACGCCATCTGGCCATCCCGTTCGGTCCTTATCTGGCTCTGGGGGCTGTGCTTTACATCTTTTATGGCCCCCAGCTGATCAACTGGTATCTGCATCTGGGCAAATAACCGATGCGGACGGTCCGGTTAAGCCTCACGTTTTCCATTCTTGCCTCACTGGCCTGCCTGCTGGTGCTTACCTGGCTGCTCTTCAGCCTGCTTGCCTTCAAAACCGCTGAAAATGACCTGTACGCCCAGAAGGGCGAACATGCCCGGATGCTGCTGGCCACCTTTGTCAACCAGCTGCCTGAACAGCTGCCCAGTTTCCCGGAAGGCATGCTGCCGCTGGATGCTCCGGCAACGCTCTATGCCGCCAAGCTTTCTGAAGAACGTTCATTTGAGCGCCTGACCCTTTTAGACAGGTCGGGCAAGGTTATTTACAGTGTTGGCAGAGAAGGCAGTGATCTGTATCGCCCGTTCAGCCTGCCGGGGCGTCAGGTGGAAGAAAGCAGGATCATAGCAGACGGCGCAGCGCTGGTCCGTTCAATGCAGGTCATCCGCAATGGCCAACAGGTTGGCAGGGCCGGTCTGATTCTCTCCTTGCAGGATGAACAGCGACGCATTCAGCGCACCAGACAGCTGCTGCTGACCTATTTTGCCCTTGATTTTATCCTGTTGCTCGGGCTTGGGGCCTTTATTCTGTCCAGGATTGTGGTGGCGCCGGTTAACCGCCTGCTTTCAGCCACGGAGAAGATCACCGGTGGTGTCTACGGGCATCAGCTGACGGTCACCGGTGCGCTGGAACTGGCCCGGCTGGCAGAGTCGTTTAACGCCATGTCCAGCACACTGGAGCAAAAGCAGCAGGAGGTCACCTCCCATGTTGCCGCCCTTGAACAGGTCAACCGGGATCTGCAGCAGGCACGGGAAGAGGCGATCCGTTCAGAAAAAATGGCATCGGTGGGGCTGCTGGCCGCCGGTACTGCCCATGAAATAGGCACACCGCTGGCCTCTGTAATGGGCTACGCAGAGATTCTGGCCCAAGAACTGGAGCATAACCCGGCCCATGCTGACTACCTCGCCAGGATTATGGATAGCTGCGGCCGGATTGACCGGATCGTAAAGGGGCTGCTTGAGTATGCCCGTCCAAAACAGACCGTTCATGAACCGGTTGACCTTTCTCTGCTCATGCAGGCCACAGTTGAGCTGCTGCAACATCAGGGCTTTTTCAAGGGGATAAAGCTGACCATGACCACGGAACCTGCCTCCTCGCTGGCCAGCCTTGACCCGCACCAGCTGCAGCAGGTGCTGATCAACCTGCTGATCAATGCCAGTGATGCCATGCCGCAGGGCGGTGAAATCAAACTGGCACTCAAGCAGGGCGCTGATAAAAAGATACTGCTGCTGGAGGTCTGGGATACGGGGACGGGAATAGCACCAGAGCATCTTGGCAAGCTGTTTGACCCGTTCTTTACCACCAAGAGCCCGGGAAAAGGGACCGGTCTGGGGCTTGCAATTTCAGCCCGCATCATTGAGAGCTTTGGTGGCCGGATTACGGTGCAGAGCAGGGTCGGGCTGGGCAGCCGCTTCACTATCCATGTACCGGTCTATACGAAGGGTCAGGTGGTATGAAACAACCTCATATCCTGATTATTGATGATGAAGAGAACCTGCGCCACATGCTGTCGGTCATGTTGCGCAAGCAGGGCTACCATGCGGATACCGCCGCCGGCGGTGAAGAGGCGCTGGCCAAGCTGTCAGGTCATGCCTATGACTACATCCTGTGCGATATCCGCATGCCGGAGATGGATGGCAGGGAGTTTCTGCGACAGGCTGTCAGCAGCGGCGTTACTGCTCCGATTGTGATGATGACCGCCTATGGAGCGGTTGACACTGCGGTGGCCTGTATGCAGGAAGGGGCCTACGACTTTATCTCAAAACCGTTCAAGCGGGATGAAATTGTGATTGTCCTGAAAAAGGCGGAGGAACGGGAGCGATTGAAGGAGGAGAATCGTACCCTGCGAGCCGAGGTTGCCGGCAAAAGCTCGTTTTATGGCCTGGTGGGCAGGAATCCCTCCATGCTGGCAATCTATGATCAGATCCAGCGGGTGGCCGATCTCAAGACCACGGTGCTGATTCAGGGTGAGTCCGGCACCGGAAAAGAACTGGTTGCACGTGCCGTGCATAAAAGCGGCTGTCGCAGCGCGAAGCCGTTTGTGGCAGTTAATTGCGGTGCCCTGCCGGAAACCTTGCTTGAAGGGGAGCTGTTTGGCCACACCAAAGGCGCTTTTACCGGTGCCAGTTCTGATAAGCCCGGTCTGTTTGAGCAGGCTGACGGCGGTACATTGTTCCTGGATGAAGTTGGCGAGATGCCGCTTGCACTGCAGGTAAAGCTGCTGCGGGTACTGCAGGAGGGGGAAGTGCGCAGGATCGGTGCCACGACCTCATCCCTGGTTGATGTGCGGGTTGTTTCAGCCACGGCCCGTGACTTGCAGGCCGAAGTCGCCTCGGGACGCTTCCGTGAAGACCTGTATTTTCGTCTGAATGTCTTTTTACTCCAGATCCCGCCCCTGCGGGAACGGATTGATGATCTTCCGTTACTGGTGCGACTGCTGGTCAGGGATTGCGCGGCGCGAATCGGTCGTGAAACAGCACCTAAAGTAGAACCCGAAGCACTGCGGCGTCTGATGGCATACCCGTGGCCCGGCAATGTGCGGGAACTTGAAAACGTGATTGAACGTGCACTGGTGCTGTGTGATGGCGACCAGCTTGCTGAACACTGCCTGCTTGATGGGATCGCCGGTGAGTCTGAGATCAAGGTCTGTCCGGGTGAAAATCTGTCTATCAAACAGGCGGAGCGGAATATGGAAATTGAGCTGATCCGCAAGGCTCTTGAACGGACCGGGGGAAATCGTACCCATGCAGCAAAGATGCTTGAAATCAGCCATCGAGCCCTGCTGTACAAGTTGAAGGAATATGCCCTTGAGTAACCTGCCGGCATCTGCGGTGCGCTGATCCAGGCTCACTGAAGCTGGTGTATGAACTCTGCAAAAATTGCGGTGTTGTCTGACAATAACACGCAACTAACTATGCAATATCTGCATGGCTGTGTATTTAAGTGTTGTAAAAGTCTATGAATACAGTCTGTTATGCTGCCGTACAAGGGCGGCATTTTTTTTGCAAAGTATCTGTCTGATCAATTTAACTGAAAGGATTCTTTCAATGATTCGCACTACACTGTCGGTTCTATCCCTTGTGCTGCTGTTTGCGGTCTCTTCCTTTGCCATGGCCCCCACCAAAGATGGCTGCGGTACCCAGGAATGCTCCAAGTGCCATTCTCTCTCAGTAAAGGAAGCAACTGACCTGCTCAGCTTTGCCGGTGTTACGGTTAAATCAGTCAAACCGGCTCCCAGCCACGGTATGCACGAGGTCCTGTTCCAAAAAGATGGCGGTGTAGGGATCGTATTTATCGATTATGGCAAGAAGCACCTGATTCAGGGGGTAATCATTGACCTGAAGACCAAAGAGCCGGTTGCTGCCCATGAAAAGGATATTCCCAAACCAAAGCAGTTTAGCGGCCTTGATCCCAAGCTGATCCCGGTGCAGTATGCCATGGTCATGGGCAACCCCAAGGCTGCAAAGAAACTGTATGTCTTTACCGACCCCGACTGCCCCTACTGCCGCACCCTGCACCCGGAACTACAGAAACTTGAAAAAATGATGCCTGATCTGGCGATCCATATCATGCTCTACCCCTTGCAGCAGCTGCATCCCCAGGCGTACGACAAGGCTCGGACGGTGCTGTCGACCAAGAGCCGCAAGAATCTTGACCTTGCCTTTGAAGGCAAGGAACTGCCCAAGCCAAAGGGTGATGCCGGCAAGGCTGGTGTGGACGCTGTGATACAGTTTGCCCAGGAACAGGGGATCAATGGCACCCCGATGGTGTTGCTGCCGAACGGCAAGCCGTATCAGGGACCGCGTACTGCAGATGCCTTGAAGGAAGCGCTTAATAGTAACTAGTGACTAAACGGTTTTAAAGTCAGCCCTGTTTGATCCAACTTGTTTTTTTAAAGGGGACCGCTGAGATGTTTCGAGTCGCGTTATTAAGTGCCTGTCTACTATCATTGTTTACAGTAAGTAGTGTATTTGCCATGCCGGTAAAATTTGGTTGTGGCACCCACGAGTGTTCCAAGTGTCACACTCTTAGCGTGAAGGAAGCGTCAGAAATTCTTAAGCCGCTTAATGTGACTGTTCACTCAATCAAACAGGCTCCAATTCAGGGAATGTTTGAAGTGCTTGCAAAACGCTCTGATCAGGAAGGCGTTATTTATGTTGATTTTGCCAAAAAGAAGATAATGCAGGGAATTATTGTGAATGTTCCTACCATGGAAGCTGTTGCTGCACACGCCAAGGAACCACCCCAGTTACAAAAAGTGAGGATGCTTGACCATACTCAGCTTCCACTTCAGCATGCGCTTGTGATGGGAGTACCGAACGCTACAAAGAAACTTGTTGTCTTTACTGACCCTGATTGCCCTTATTGCCGTGTTCTGCATGCCGAGCTGATCAAGCTCGAAAAGAGTGGGGTTGATGTTGCTATCTATATCCTGTTGTATCCGTTGCCATCGCATCCGCAGGCCTACGACACATCAAGGGTGTTGGTTGCAAGTAAGGATAAGACCCTGTTAAACAGTGCCTTTGAAGGAAAAAATATTTCAAAACCAGTGGGTGATCAAGGCAAGGCAGAAATTGAGGCTGTGGCCAGATTTGCACATAGCCACGGTATTAGTGGAACACCAATCATGGTGTTGCCAAATGGGTCAGTTATTACCGGCGTTCGTGATTTTGAAAGCTTGAAGAAGCTTCTGGCTGATCAATAAAGGTGCTTGCAGAGGGTACTAGGAGGCTGATTATGAACCGTTTGGGGCGATACTTGATGTTATGTATTCTGTTTGTTGCACTAACTGCAGGAAGCAGTGTGGCTGCCCATATGTATTACATCGGTGTTCTTAGCGCTTTTAGCAATAACCAAATGATTGTGGATGGTAACGTTTATTATTTGTCTCCAGCAGTTAAGGTTATTTTACGGGTGGTTGGTCGTAATGGTGCTATTCATGAACAAAAGGGGCGGCTTTTTGATGTTAGTGTTGGCAACAAGTTGACCATCAAGGTTGTAAACGGAGAAATAACAGAAATCGAAAAGATTGTCTCGAGGTAATGGCCATGTGTACATCTGAAACTGCTCAATCATATAAAAACGTTCCGGGCATCTTTGCATTTTTTATCGGCCTGTTTTTACTGGTTCAACCGGTTATGGCTGCTGCACCAGCAGCAGGCTCAATGAAAAATTACTGCGTGAAACCGCCTTTTGTTTCCCAGTCAGTACCTCCGATGGTTATGTTTGAAGTGGGGCGTGATCACAAGCTGTATTACGAGGCCTACAATGACGGTGTGGATCTAAATGGTGATGGCAGGATAGACCGCACCTATGATCATTCCATTGAATACTATGGCTATTTTAACCCCTATAAGTGTTACACTCCTCCAGCTGGTGCCAGCAGTGGTGATTACTTTACTCCGGTGGCAACCAACACTGATCGGTTTTGTAGTGCTGGCCAGTGGGGGGGCAACATCCTTAACTGGCTGACCATGTCACGTATGGATGTACTTAGAAAGGTTATGTACGGCGGGCAGCGTTCTAAGGAGACCCCCAGAATACTGCTTGATCGTGCCTATATCCCGCAGGATGCCCATAGCTGGGGTAAGGAGTATACTGGCAAGCTCTGCTACAACTCCACTGCTGGTAACTACACAAACATGTGCTACGCAGATTCTGACTGCGATACCGGTTATAGCTGTACTGATAAATCGTTAAATTTGTTAGGTATGGTTAAACCAACCGGCGGTGACGTCTGTAGTGGTCACACAATTACCTGGGGGACAAGCTCAACTGGCGGTGAGAAAAAACTACTGGTTGTCCGTTATCCCAATGCTGCAGGCAGATCAGGTACTAGCCATGCTGATATTATGGCCGCCTTTGATACAACGCAGTTTCTTTCAGGTTTTTCTCCGCAGTTTGTGACCAGTTTCAGTGACTCAATTCTAGATCCTGCAATAAACCATGGCGACAAATATGCTCAGATAGTTGTTTCTGAGTTTTATGTTGCGGCTGGTGAAGGCGGTACTTGGTCGTTTGCCATTGACAGTGATGATGGCTCGGAAATGGAAATTTTAACTACACCTGGTGCCGTAATTATTACACCAGACACAACAGCACCAGCAGCAACATCTCCTCGGGTTGCCTATTACGGAGCACATAGTGCATCAAATGGACAAACATTTAATGGTACCTATACGTTAGCTGAAAAAACGTGGTACCGCATGATTGTTCGTCAGGTTGATAACGGTGGTGAAGATGGTGTTAGGGTCTGGTTTAAAAAACCTGGCGGTAGCAGTTGGAACTACTATGGTTACCGCAACAGTAATCCGAAATTGCTGGTACGGGCCCCTGATATTACAATCGGCACTAATGACTGTACGTTAAAGAGCGCTAACTTTGTTTTGACCGGTACCCCTGAGAATACAGGTATATCATCAACAGGCCAGAGCCGCCATCTGTTTTGCAATACCACGCTGTCAAGTGGTGTACCTTCAACGGACATAGCCACGTCAATTCTTCGTATGATTACCAATTCAAACCACCGTATCTGGGAATGGGCCTCAAAAGAGCGCCCAGTCTGTGATGATACCTTTACGGACGGTAGCAGCGCTACCAGCAACCGCACTGATTATACGGTCCAGGTTGAGGTCTGTAAGCCCGGTCTCGGTACCCTTTCCATGAACGACCGGTTTGAAAGGTGTCGAAGCTATGGCGGCACCTTTGATCCGGCCACAAAGAGTTACTATGGCGGCAGCTATGTGCCAGTTGGTCTGTTTCAAAAGTATGGTGAAGTGGAGTTTGATGATTCCGGTAATGAGATCAAGGTCTGTTCAAAGACCATGGGCAAGATATGTAGCACTGATGCTGATTGTGGAACCAGTGAAGGACTCTGTTTTACCAAGGCGCCAATGTACTTTGGCCTGATGACTACCTCCTATACCAAAAACACATCGGGTGGTGTGCTACGTAAGAACCCGGGGCCGGTGTTTGATGAAGTAAATAACAATGACGGCAAAATGCAGACCTCTGAAAATGAACGGGGTAACCTGATCACCAGTATTAACCGCTTGAAAATAATCGACTTTAATTACGGTGATCATTCCTATAGTAATTGCGGCTGGATCGTAAATCGTCCTATGACCGAAGGTGAATGCAAGATGTGGGGCAACCCGCTTGCCGAGATGATGTATGAATCCCTGCGCTATTTTGCCGGTAAGGGGACCACTAGTGGTGGTGGTCAGACCGCTGAGTTTGATTACAGCACAACAGCAGACTCGGGCGTGAGCCTGTCAAAGCCAAAATGGGGCTACAACAAGGGTAGCGTCTACTACAAACCGTTTGAGATATTCCCCAGCTGCTCCCAGCCATTTCTGTTGCTTTTAAGCGACATCAATACCAGTTTTGATTCTGACCAGATACCGGGCAGTTTGTACCCCAAAACAGATAATACGTATTTTACGGAAGACAGTGCAACTCCTCAGCTTGGCCTTGGGGTTACAACCTCTGGTAAGTCTTTGCTGAATCAGCTGACCGATTTTATTGGCGAAAAAGAAGGGATTAACGGTCATAGCTGGTTTATTGGGGAAAGCGTTGGTACCAATAATGATTTTATCTGTACAGCTAAAGCTATAACCAACTTAAGTGCTGCACGGGGAATGTGCCCTGAAGAACCAACAAAAAAGGGATCCTACTATGCGGCTGCCTTGGCCTATTATGGCAAGACTCAGTTTGCAGCCAAGACCGGCAATAGCGCCATTTCTACCTTTGTTGTTGCCATGTCATCACCTTTTGCGGATATCAAAGTAAAAGCCGGTAACGGTTTTGTGAATGTTGTGCCGGTCGGCAAGTCTGTCTACGGCGGTGGTGTTGACAAATGTTTGCCAACTGGTGGTGGTACTTGCTCTTTAGCTGAACTGACAACTGCTGACAGTAAAAAATATTATAACACTGTATGTACTGCTTCCGACGCCTTCTGTCCAACCAACAGTCTGGTTGATTTTTATATCGATGATACAAAGTATGACGCTAGTAATAACATCATTTATATGAAATTCAGAATCAATTTTGAGGATGTAGAACAGGGTGCTGACCATGATATGGATGCCATTGCCTCGTATGAACTCTGCACCCAGGCAGCCGCCACAGCCCACTATGGCAGTTGTACCGGTACCATTGCCGGTCTGCAGGTTAAGGTAAAGTCTGAGTATGCTGCCGGCGGTATTGCACAACTGCTTGGCTTTGTCATTTCTGGCACTACCGAAGATGGCACCTATCTGGTGATCAAGGATGTGGATACAGGCAGTGGTGATATTTCCGGCCTACCAATTGAATGGAATAAAACCTTCTCGGTAACCACAAGTGCCACTGGGAATTATCTTAAAAACCCACTCTGGTACGCTGCCAAGTGGGGCGGCTTTACCGGTTCAGACTATCCCAAGACGCTTGCTCAGTGGGATAAGAATAACGACGGGTTGCCGGATTCGTATTTCCCGGTAAGCAACCCCTTACAACTGGATGAGCAGCTGGAAAAGGCTCTGAATGAGATTCTGTCAAGGATCGCTTCAGGAACCGCCGCATCGATCCTGAACAACAGTGAAGGCAGTGGTGCCAACCTACTTCAGGCGGTGTTCTATCCCAAGAAACCGTTTGACGATGGTACTGAAGCCAACTGGGTTGGAGAAATGCAGAACCTTTGGTATTATCTGGATCCTTATCTGCAACACACCTCAATCAGAGAAGACTCTGACAAGAATAATATTCTGAATATCAAGGCAACTGCGACTGGCGGTGATCAGGTTGCCCAGTTCTTCTTTGACACTGCTGATAACCAGACAAAGGTCAGTCGCTTTTATGACAGCAATGGTGATGGTTCAGCAGACTCAACAACGCCGGTTGATACCGTAAATCCGGACTATGTCAGAAGTCTCTGGAAGGCTGGCAGGATGCTTTGGGCTCGAAATCTGGGCACAGACAATAGGGTTATCAAGACTCACACCGGCATTACTGGTGTTGATGACAGCGGCACCGGCTTAGTTGAGCTTTCAAGCCTTTCTGCTCTAACAGGTGCTAATGCCACGGCAGCAGAGACTGTATTGCAAACAACAGCTACTGAGTTGCCACAGCTTATTAGTTATATTTATGGTGTAGATTTCCCCAATGCAACCTATCCAGGCACGACCTATCGTTCTCGTACGGTAACGATTAAATCCTGTTCAAATAATCGCTCAATTAACTGCAGTGTTGATGCTGATTGCGGATCTGGAGACACCTGCTCAAATTTCAGTTCTGTCTGGAAGTTGGGGGATATCATTTCATCTACGCCAAAACTAGTGTCAAACGTTCATCTAAATAATTATGGCCTACCTCTGCCTAATGGTTACAATGACGCCAGCTATGTGAAATTTAATGAGACTGCTACATATAAAAACAGAGGTATGGCCTTTGTCGGCGGCAATGATGGCATGTTGCATGCCTTTAAATTAGGAATCTTGCAGGAGCTGACAGGGCAGAATGAAAAGGCCAGATTGGTGACTGCCGCAAATCCGAGTCTGACAACTGCGTCAAACTATACTACGGCAACATCCAGTTCTAATTTAGGTAAGGAAATGTGGGCTTATATTCCGAGACATGCTTTGCCCTATCTTACCTATCTGAAGGATAACAGCTATTGCCACCTTTACTATGTTGATCGTACACCAACCATTATCGACGCAAGTGTAGCCGGTACCTGTGCAGCCGCTAACCATTGGGATTGCCCCAAGGCATCTGACGGTTCAACCTGGAAAACTGTTTTGATCGGGGGGATGGGGATAGGCGGCGCCTGTCGTGATTCATCCGGTGCCTGCGCAACAGAGGGTTGCGTGAAGACACCGATTGCGGGAAGCGGCTATTCATCCTACTTCGCACTTGATGTAACCAACCCGGAAAGTCCATCTCATTTATGGGAGTTTCCGAATGCAAGTATGAGTGTGTCAGATAGAGGGTCTCTTGGGTATTCTACCACCGGTCCCGCAATCGTGCGGATATCTGCACGGGTAAAAGACTCAGGTGGTGCCGATACAGCTGTTCCTGATGCCAGCAAAAATGGGCGTTGGCTTGCAGTGTTTGCCTCTGGTCCGACCGGCCCAATAGACACCACTAAACAGGAGTTTCAAGGCAAGTCAGACCAGAACCTTAAAGTCTTTATTGTGGATATAAAAACAGGTGAGCTGCTTCGTACCATTGATACTGGCGTCGCAAAGGCCTTTGCCGGTACCCTGTCAACGAGTTGGATAGATACTGATCGGACAAACCAGGCATCAAACGGTTATTATAGTGATGATGTTGTGTATATTGGGTACACCAAGAAGGCGGCAGACGGAACCTGGACTGAAGGCGGGGTGTTGCGCCTGCAGACAAAAGAAGATCCGAATCCGGCTAATTGGGCACTATCAACGCTGATTAGCGGTACAGGGCCGATTACCACCTCGGTAACCAAACTACAGGATAGAAAAAATAAGTTGCTTTGGGTCTATTTTGGTACTGGACGCTACTTCTATAAACAGGATGACCCATCAACCACTGTGCAGCAGAAACTCTATGGTGTTAAAGAACCGTGTTATTCTACTGCTGATCGCGGTGGGCGTTTCCCGGTGACGGTTCTGAATGTTGCTGGTGGTTCTTATAATGATATGGATCCAAACTGTACTGATTCAGTACCCAGTGGTCTGGTCAATCAATCAGGTGATGCGAGTACAGCCCCTGCTGATTCGTTGGCGGCCACAGCATCTGGATGGTACATTGCATTGGATGCTGCTGCTACAAGCAGTCTGTCTGAACGGATGATTACTGACCCGCTTGCATCAACAGCTGGCGCAGTCTTCTTTACCACCTTTAAACCCAGTAGCGATGTCTGTCAATTTGGTGGACAATCACTGATCTGGGCGGTTAACTATGCTACTGGTGGAGTGCCGCCGGCTAAATCGATGCAGGGTAAGGCGTTGATGCAGGTGTCTACCGGAGCATTTGCGGAGATCAGTCTGACAGACGCCTTCGATAATCCCACGAACAAACGACATCACAAACGACGTATTGCTGTGCCTATTGCAGGTGTGCCGCCCACAGCACAGGGACTTTCGTTGATCGTAAATCCGCCGCCGTTGAAGAAGTTCTTGCATGTACGGGAAAAATAGGGAGTCTGGTATTCTGCCAGTCTGAAGATACAGGAGGGGAACTCTGTGCTATTTCAATCTGATCATGCGGGTTTTACACTAATTGAGCTTGTTACTGTTATGGTTGTTCTTGGAATTTTGTTAGCTATAGTAACGCACGATTTTGGACAATGGTCTACGAAAGCACAGATAGAAAAAAACATAAGAGAGCTGAATATAGATTTGAATACTGCACGAATGAACTCAATCTATCAGAAAAAAGAACATCGCCTAGTCTTTAACAGTACTGCAACTGGCTATGTATTGAGGCGCTACAGCTCAGAGAATGAAAGCAAGACTTCTGGAGGGACCGAATTGTTCAGTAAGTCAGGTTCTTATCAATATGCGAAGGCAAACGGTGCTTCAATTGCTGATCGTAAATTTGACTTTGATATTCGAGGTTTTACTTTTGATCTTGATACTATAAAAATTAATCGTACCGGCAGTGGCGCGACATTTGATTGCGTTGTTGTTTCAACAACACGAACTAATATAGGGTTAATGACAGGAGGCAGCTGTGTTCAGAAATGAGCAAGGCTTTACATTAATTGAGTTTTTAGTTTCCATTGTAATTCTTATGGTTGGAATGCTTGGTTTGTTGCAAGCCGTTAATGTTGCTATTCAGCAAAACATGAACACTCAGCTCAGAAATGAGGCAACTATACTCGCTGATGAACGTATGAGTCTAGAACTAGGAAAAACCTTTGATTTAGTGTCAACTGCAACAATATCAACAGTGAACGTGCCGCGTGCGGTTCTCAAAGGTTTCAAAAACTTTTCTGTTGTTAGGAGTGGTACTGACTTAACGAATTCAAAACAGGTAAATATTGCGATTGTTTGGAAACATCGAGGTGTTCGCAATGTCCATGAAACAAGTACTATTATCTCCAAAAAAAATCAGTAAACATTGAAGTAGGTGCCCATTATGCACAAAAAAACGCAAGGATTTACCCTAGTCGAGTTAGTAGTCGTTATGGCTGTATTCATAATTATTATTATGATTTCTGCCAACTCGTTTAACACAATTTTAACCCAAGCCACAAGAATTCACCGAAGTGAGGAAAGCAACATTGAAGGCATAGTGGGCCTTGAAATGTTCCGTCACGATCTGCAACAAGGGGGGTATGGGCTCTTTACTGAAACTTCACCAGTTGCTTACAGTGAGGCGGCTGTAGCCCCGGCAAAGGACTACAACGAAACAACAAACACCGGTGCCCCACGTGCATTTGTGGCGGGTAATAATGTGCTGACAACTGCTGAGTCATCCAGTGGCCCCACCTATACAATTCTTGCAGGAACTGACTACCTCGCTATTAAAGCAACGTCTGTAGCACGCTCTAAAACAACACAAAAATGGACTCACATACTCTATAAGGCTGGTATTGGCGGTGTGCCGAATGTCTGGCCTTCAGCAACAGAAAATTTCGAAAATAATGATAGGGTAATACTTTTACGTCGTCAGGTGACACAATCGACGAATAGAGTTTCACTTGTCCCGGATAATACGGATTCCTACTTTGCCTACTCAGATGTCGCATTTGAACGGTATTCAACCAACTCTTCACAGTACATCGTTTACGGACTTGATGATGACGGCACTACACCAAAACGACCTTTCAATCGTACCGACTATTTTGTTGCCAGTCCACAAGGTGCTGTGCCGCCGCTATGTGCGCCAAACTCCGGTGTGTTGTACAAGACAGTGGTGAATCAGGCAGATGGCAAGCTCACGTACTACCCTATTTTGGATTGCGTCGCCGATATGCAGGTGGTTTATGGGTGGGATCTAATGAATGGTGCTTCGCCTGGTCAGGATGGCACAGTGGATACTTGGACAACGCCTGACGGTACTTCATTTAGCTGTAGTGGAACCGCATGTTCGCTTGTGGATCCAGAAGATTCTGCGAAGCAATATGCACAAAATGCATTAAATAAACCTACTACAATTATGAGTGCGCTCAAAGTTGTCAAGGTTTACGTTTTGGCTCAAAATGGTCGGCGGGATCCCAGCTATACCAGTCCAACCCCAATTCTGGTTGGTGATACAGGTGAATTAAGTCTAACCAGAAGTGTTGATATTGCCGCAGCTGGGTGGAGTAACTATCGCTGGAAACTATACCGAATCATTGTTCGCCCCAAGAATCTGCTGGCAAATCAGTGAGGTGATTTTTATGACCTTCGTAAAAAATAATGGGGGGATTGCCCTCGTTACATCATTGATGCTGACACTGATTAGTTTAGTGATGGTGCTTGCATTGCTATATGTGGTAACACAAGGCATAACTCAGTCGGCCCAGTTAAAAAAATATAAAACTGCACTTGACGCTTCATACGGTGGAACAGAGGTGATAGTAAAGGATATTTTTCCGGCAATTATGCAAAACTATTCAAGCTCAACATTGGTGTCTACTGTCCAAAGTGCATATGGCTCCTTAAATCTGGAAGTCAAAACAACTCAGGATTGCCTGCAGAAAAAATTGACACTTCCAACTTCTGAATGGCCTACCAGTTGTAGCAATACTTCAAATCCCAAGAACCTTCCGGATTTAAGTTTTAAGCTCCAGGCCTCTTCTGGTAATCCATTTGTTGTTTATTCAAAAATAGTTGATACTGTTTATGGAAATACAGATACAAGTGGTCTTCAGCTGGAAGGTGCCGGTGTGGCAGAATCCTCTTCACTGTTAACTCCGCAGCACTTTCCCTATATCTACCGCATGGAAGTGCAAGGTGAACGTGAAAATAACCCCACAGCTCAAGCAAATATTGAGGTCCTCTACGCCTATTGAGTACGATATGCCCGCTTGGGTTATCCTGCAACAGCTAACGGCAGCGCCACACAAGTGGGCTGCCGTTAGCTGTTGCAGGGCAAAAAATGTTGCCTTTTGACGGTCTATCCACTAAGGTAGCGGTCCCAAAATGTATATACCCTGCAGGTTTCGGAAGA
>Ga0074197_1000866_pt1 | contig 31450 bp, 18 predicted proteins | sample EPASupsiteSAE305_FD_64526 | JGI IMG/M metagenome (GOLD analysis project Ga0074197, IMG submission 64526) | Bioremediated contaminated groundwater microbial communities from EPA Superfund site, New Mexico - SAE3-05 reassembly with SPADES | ecosystem: Environmental > Aquatic > Deep subsurface >...
AACTCTATTTTTTGTATTTAATCATCCTGTTGGGAAACAAGAGTTTGATAATAGTATACAAAGCATTAAAAGTGCTTTAAAGTTCCTTATGCCACAAGAGTGCAAAGAGTGCGATGAGAATCTCTTTGATGATATAAAAGCTTTTGTAACGCACACTCCAAAAAAGCAACAAGAAGAATTCAAAGAGATAATTCAAGTTTACAAAGAGCGTTCAAGCGGTAATTTTGAGATCAATGTTCATGATGAAAAGTTAAATTCGCTCATCCGCTCCATCCAAGAGATCATTAAGAGCCGTAAATGACGCTTGAAGAGACCATAAAACAACTTCCTGATTGTGCAGGAATATACCAATATTTTGACAGTGAAGGAAGACTTCTTTACATAGGAAAAGCAAAAAGTCTGACAAAAAGAGTAAAGAGCTATTTTAACTTTACGCCTGAGTTAAAACCAAATTCAAACCTCTCAAGCAGAATCACAAAGATGATCTCTCAAACTGCCTCCATGAACTACATAGTCGTAAACTCAGAACATGATGCATTGATACTGGAAAATTCTCTTATAAAACAGCTTACTCCAAAATATAATATTCTGCTTCGAGATGATAAAACTTACCCGTATATCTACATAGACAACTCGCAGGAGTATCCGAGATTTGATATAACAAGAAAAATTATAAAATCTTCAAATATCAAATATTACGGTCCATACTCGGTAGGGGCTAGAGATATTTTAGACTCTATCTACGAGATCTGCCGCCTTGTTCAAAAGAAAGGATCTCTAAAATCAAAAAAACTCTGCCTTTACCATCAGATAGGAAAATGCCTCGGTCCATGTGAGTTAAAAATTTCACATGAGAGATATAAACAAGAAGTTGACATGGCTGAAGATCTTATCAAAAATAAAAAATCGTTACTCTTTAAACTTGAAGAGAAAATGCACTTTTATGCCGAAAATCTTCGGTTTGAAGAAGCCCTTAAAATGAGGGACAGGATAGAGAGAATAAGCCGTTCAGAAATAAAGAGCGAGATTGATTTTGCAAGCAACGAAAATTATGACATCTTTGTGATAAAAAACAGCACCTCAAAAGCGGTAGTCGTTAGAATCTTTATGCGAGAGGGCAAAATCATCTCATCTTCACATGACTACATACAGTTAAACGAAGGGTTTGATGAGGGCGAACTATACCAAAGAGTCTTGATGGATTTCTACAAAGATGAAAAACCGCCTATCATTGCACCCATTTTAGTCGCTTCCGAATTTGAGGGAAAAGATGTAATAGAGGAGTATCTCACCACACTGTTTGAAAAAAAAGCAGAGATAAAAATACCTAAAATAGGAGAGAAAAAACATCTTATTGATTTGGCTCTTTTAAATGCCGCAGAGCTTCTAAAGAGGGGGAATGCACAAAAAAGTGATGAGATCACTAAAGAGATAGAAGATCTCTTTGCTCTTCAAAGAGTTCCAAAAAGAGTGGAGATATTTGACAACTCTCATATGGCACAAATGGCTACAGTAGGTGCTATGGTGGTTTATGAGAGCGGTGAGTTTGATAAAAAAAGTTATCGAACATACCATCTTGAGGCGAAAGACGAATACTCTCAAATGCGAGAGATGTTGCGTAGAAGAGTGGATAGTTTTGCTAAGAACTCTCCGCCGGATCTATGGATTTTAGACGGCGGAAGCACACTCTTAAATCTAGCAATTGAAATTTTAGAATCAAGTGGAGTTTTTTTAGATGTGATTGCAATATCAAAAGAGAAGATTGATGCAAAAGCACATCGCGCCAAAGGAAAGGCTAAAGACATCATACATACAAAAGATGAAACTTTCAGACTCCAAGAGAGCGACAAAAGGCTTCAATGGGTACAAAAACTAAGAGACGAGGCACACAGATCTGCCATCAATTTCCATAAGAAAACAAAATTAAAAATTGACCAAGAGAGCAAACTTCTATCACTTCATGGGATATCACAGGCAAAAATCGTCAAACTGATAAATCATTTCGGCACATTTGACGCACTTAAAAAACTAACTGCCCAAGAGATAAGTTCTGTTTTAAATATCAAAGATGCAAATATAATAAAAGATATTTATAAATAAGTCTTTTTTTAAACAATAAATGATATATTTAGTTGCATTTATAATATAAACTTTCTTTTATAAGCTTAAAAAGTGAATCTTTTGCAGGAAGTTTGTTAGCTATTTTGTATGTAAAGGTTATTTATGAGCAAAATCATACCCAAAGATGAAGAGTATATTTTTGAGGGCAAACCAGCTATTAGCCAAACAGATACAGAGGGTAATATAACTTTTGTAAATAGAAAATTTTGTGAAATATCAGGTTATACGGTAGAGGAACTTATCGGCAAGAATCATAGCGAGATAAAACATCCTGACACTCCCAATGCAACGATTGAGAAGATGCACAATATTTTAAAAGACGCTAAGGTTTACAACGGCATGTTTAAGAATCTTCGTAAAGATGGATTTTACTATTGGGTTGATATTGAAATTGCTCCTGTTTTTAACAAGCAAGAGCGGATAATCGGCTATATTGCCATTAGCAGACCCTCTCCAAGAAAAAATATTCTTGAGTATGAAAAACTTAACAATCAAATTAATCGCACAAAATAAAGGTATTAAATGTTAATCTATAATCACAACAAAGAGTTCTTAGGAATAGATGAGAGTGACTTAAAGGCTTTTTCTATCTCAAATTTAGAAGAGCTTAAAAGTCAAACGGCAGATTTTGCCGATCTATTTGTCAAAGTACCGGGCTTTATTCATAATTTTAAACAAATCCACTGGATTGATTATGTTGCGTGCGGTGAAAGCGGTGAAGAACAAAAAGTTATTATTAAAATAAAAGATAAAAGCTATTTGGCCTCTCTCACAATTAAGACCATCTATTTAATGGATAGCCCATCACAAAAAGCATACATTGTCAATCTTAATAATATAAGAAATCTCTCTGCAAATGAAAGCCAGACTCTCTTAACGTCAGCTGAACAACAGAGCGTTGCCAAACCTATAGCGACACCCAAAGCAGCAAAACCGATAGAGAAACAAAAAGATCTCCCGATTGAGGGAAAAGTTCTTCCTCAAGCCGTTTTTGACCCATATGATATACACCCTGATGAAGTGGCTCCGACAATAGAACAGAACATGGCGCCGATTGCACATTTGGAAATAAAACCTATAGATGAGGCGAAAAAAGAGATTAAAGAGGTAATTGAACATAGCAAATTCGCAGAAGAACCTCTTATTAAAGAAACTCATAAAGCAGAACAAATTATTGATAATGTTGATGATAAAGAAGACGCTCTTTTTGCAAACTACACATATAACCCTCAAGTTCCTTCAGATGATCTCGGCTTGCCGATTGATCTTATAGAGGAGTTTGTCGAAGACTTTATTGCTCAAGCAAATAGTTTTAAAACCAATCTCTACGACTCTATGAAAAGCGGTGATATAAATAACTTAAAAGTGCTGGCACACAAACTAAAAGGTGTTGCCGCAAATTTAAAAATTGAAGACGCGCTAGATGCCCTGACAAAAATAAATTTATCTCAAGAGTTAGATGTTATACAAACAAATTTAGATAGATTCTACAAAATCATCCTTAAGTTATCAAATAAAAGAGATGTATATATTGAACCTGAAGCGAAGAGTGAAGCAAAAAGTGAAATAAAAGAAGTCGAAGATGATTTTATTTTAACTTTTAAAGACGATACGTTTAACCATAAGGCAAAAAAAACTCTCTCTGATTTTGATACCGATACCACATCGGATATAAAAATTAACGATTCACATGTTCCTGATTTTATTGAGCTTCCTGAACTTGCAGATGATGAATTTTTAAGACAGCCGTTAAAACTGGATGAAAATGAAAAATATGATGAAGATTTGTCATTCTTAGATGCTGAAATCGAAAATAATAAAAGTTTTTTCAATGAAAAGTTTTTAGATGCAGAGGCGCTCTATGATAAAAAAATAGCGGCACATGAGATTGGTTTAGACATGGAGAGCTTTAATGCGCTTTTCGAGGATTACATGATTGAGAGCAGAGAACTGGCAAACTTGATTACAAAATCTATCCAAGAGAGTGATCTTGCAAAATCTAAAAATGCTGCTATAAAACTAAAAGGTATGAGCGAAAATATGAGGGTGCACAATTTTGACAATGATTTGGAAATAATTATTAATGCAAATGACACAGCCGATCTCTACATCGTAGGTGAAAATATAATCTTGATGCTAGACGCTCTTTCAAATATAAAAGGCTAAAAATGCATTTTGGACTAAAAAATAGACTAAAGCTCATTAGTCTTTTACCAATAAGCATCCTCTTTAGTATAACAAGTTACTATGTTTACAACTCATATAATGATTACAAAGCGGCAAAACAGCTGCATGTAAGACTTGACCAAAATAAGTATATCAATGAAATAATAGGCAATGTTGCCCGTGAACGGGGAATGAGTGCCATGTATCTCGGTGACACTACCCAAAATGTTTTACAATCTTTACATGAACAAAGAAAGGTTGTTGATGAGAAAATCACGATCTATCTTGAACATGCCAAAAAAGAGCAGATAACAGATACTAATACAAAACACAAAGAAAAACTAAACTCAAATATAAATGATGTGCTTTTGTCCGTTGCGAAAATTAAATCTATTAGATCTCTCATAGACGAAAAAAAAGTAGAATTTAATGAGATGTTTATCAATACATATACCCAATCTCAAATAAAATTCATTCAACTACTTGAAAAAATCACAAACAAAGAGATCGATAATGAGATTAACGAACTCTACTCTTTATATATCTCAATGGTAAATGCGAAAGAGGCGTCGGGAATTGAGAGAGGACATATTTCATATATTCTTTCTCGCTCAACTCCGCTATCAAGTGAAGATTTAAATAAATGGATCTCTATTATAGGCAGAGCAGATGCCCTCAACTACGAAAGAATACAAAATGAAGAGTTGGTAAATAAACTAAATGCCATATTTCAAACGCCACAGAGCAAAGAACTGTTTGAGGATGTAAACAGCGAACGAACCGGAATCATTACAGTTGCAAACAGCGCAAAGTATACTATCACTTCAGGAGTATGGTTTACGATGCTCTCAGAGAAGATCGATATCATCTCCAATGCAGAGAATCTGCTCCTTGAAACTATGGATGCAAGGGCTATAGAGATAAAAAACAGCTCTTTACAAATTTTAATTATAGCCTTTAGCATTTGGGTTATTTCTATTATCTTGGCACTTCTTGGCTATTTGCTCTCTAGCGCAATTACAAAAAACATTAGACACCTCGAAAACGTATTAAAAAAAGTTGCTAAAGATTACGACTCCGGAGAGAGAAGAATAAACTTACAAACTTCAGAAGGCACCAATTTAGCTTATCAACTCCTTGAAGAGATTATAGAACAGACAAAAAAAGATAAAATTTTCGCACAAGAAGCAAGCGAAGCAAAATCAATGTTCTTAGCTAACATGTCTCATGAAATTCGCACACCTCTAAACGGTATCGTAGGATTTACCGAACTTTTAAAAGATTCAGGTCTAAAAGATGAGCAGATTGAGTTTGTGGATATCATAGAGAAAAGTTCTGAAAATCTTCTTGAAATCATAAACAATATTTTAGATCTGTCAAAAATCGAGAGTAATAAACTTGAAATCGAAAATATTGTATTCAACCCTGTTTTAGAGTTTGAAAGTGCTATTGAAGTTTATGCCGTGCGTGCAAGTGAAAAAAATATCAACTTAGGCTGTTTTATAGATCCGCATCTTGAATTTCCCCTAAAAGGAGATCCTACAAAACTAAAAGAAGTTATTATAAATCTTCTCTCAAATGCAGTTAAATTTACCAATAGCGGCGGTTTTGTGAACGTCAATATTAGAAAAATAAACTCTGAAAGCGCAGATAAAACAAGAGTCAAATTTGAGGTTCAAGATAGCGGCATAGGCGTCACAGGTGAGCAAAAATCTAAAATCTTTGAAGCTTTTTCTCAAGCCGACATTTCAATTACGCGCAAATACGGCGGTACTGGACTTGGACTTACTATTTCTAGTAATTTTATCGAGTTGATGGGAGGAAAGCTTGATTTAGAGAGCCAAATCGGAGATGGAACAACATTCTTTTTTACACTTGAATTTGAAAATCTCAAAACACCGGGTGAAGGCTCTCAAAATAGTCTAAACAACCTAAATGCGCTTATCTTCAGCGACTTGATAAAAATGAAAAAACAGGATAAAAACATAAGAGAGTATCTTGATTACCTTGGAGTGGGTTATAGCACATTTAAAAATATAAACAAAGTCAAACTCCTTGAGGAAGATATGCATTATGATGTTATATTTGTGGATTATGATTACATAAGCGATAATGAACTCTTAAAATTGACAAAATTATCGCAAAAAGTCATCGTTTTAACAAAGTCAAATTTAATTAAAAAAGTGGACTCTTTAGGTTTTGATATTTTTAAAACTCTCTATGAGCCACTGCACTACTCAAAATTAAAACAGACTCTAGAAAACTATCTTATCTTAAGTTCCTCCGGAGAACTTGCTAAAAAAACATCCGGCAAAAAGTTTGATATGGGAAAATCAAAATTTGCAGCAAATGTTTTAGTTGCGGAGGACAATATTATAAATCAAAAACTGATTAAACGAACTCTTGAAGATCTGGGACTCTCCGTTACTCTTGCCAACAACGGTCTTGACGCATTTCAAAAAAGGAAAGACGGTAATTTCGATATTATTTTTATGGATGTTCAGATGCCGTTTTTAGACGGTGTTGAGGCAGCTGCCGAGATCTTGGAGTGGGAAGAGGATTATAAAGCCCCCCATGTGCCTATCATTGCACTTACGGCAAATGCGCTTAAGGGAGACAGGGAAAGATTCGTATCTGCAGGACTTGACGATTATACGACAAAACCTCTTGTTCGTGCAGAAATTATCTCCGTTTTAAATAGATTTTTAGCAGAACGCATTGTTGAAATAGATGAATCAAAGAAAGTTTTTCAAGAAGCCACTCTAGAAAAACCTGCTAATTCCATAGAACATCAAATCATGCCAAAATACAGAGCCGATATTTTAATAGCCAAAAAAAGTGCTTTTGAGGCAAGACTATATACAAAAATTATAGAGACGATAGAGGGATTGACATATGAAGTGGCATCTTCTCTTATAGATTTTCAAGAGCTTATAGATAACTACTCCTATAAAGTCGTGCTTTTTGACAAAGAGTATACTGATTTAGACATAGAAAAAGTATCCTCTTCTATAAAAAAATTACGCGATAAAAACGGACTTAGTTCACATATCGTACTAATAGACGACTCAGTGCAAAAAGACAGTTCCAAGCATATAGCGTATGTAGATGAAATCATCAGCAATAAAGTAAATAAAGATCTACTAAAATCTCTGTTTATAAAATATATTTAAAAGGCAAGAAATGTTCAAAGAACTAGTAGTACTGGCAGTTGATGATGATATGATAAATCGTAAACTCTTAAAATCAATGCTGGCGAAAAATGAGAATGTCAAAGAGATTTTAGAAGCGCAAAACGGTACCGATGCGATCTCTCAGATAAAATCAAGACCCGACATAAATCTTATCTTATTGGATATCATTATGCCTATCATGAATGGTCTTGAGATGCTAGAGGTAGTTCGTGCCGACACTCAAATGGATCATATTCCAATAATTGTCTTAACAACGGACGAAACAAAAAAAAGTCAAGCCCTCGAACTCGGTGCAAACGGTTTTTTAATGAAACCGATAAGAAACGGAGATCTAACACAAAAGATAGAGTCGCTCACGTTTCAATAGATTGTTTTTTTAGACTAGAACCTGCTCTAAAACCTCTTCAATTCTGCTTACGGCAACAATCTCCAAAGAATCTTTCACCTCTTTGGGGATCTCTTCTAGATCTCTCTCATAATTTTTCATAGGAATAAGAACCTTACTCATGTCAGCCTTTTGCGCTGCTATAAGCTTCTCTCTAAGTCCACCTATTGGAAGAACGTCACCGCTTAATGAGACCTCGCCCGTCATGGCGATCTCTGAGCGGATCTTTCTTGAACTAAGTATAGAAGAGATAACGCTTACCATGGCTATGCCCGCACTCGGCCCGTCTTTTGGGGTTGCACCGTCGGGAACATGCACATGCAGGTCATATCGCTTATAAACCTCGCTTGTATCTATAGCCGCTCCATCCTCTTTCTCTTTTGGCGAAAGCGGTATATTGCTTGCATCAATTTTAAGCTTCTTGGTGTCTATCAATGTTTTTACAACGCTGTAAGCTATTCTAGCCGACTCTTTCATAACATCGCCTAGACTTCCCGTGAGCTGCATTTCACCTTTGCCTTTGATACGGATACTCTCGATTTTTAAAACATCGCCGCCCACTGCCGTCCATGCTAAACCGTTTACGACACCAACGACTGGAATCTTTGTTGTTTTTTCTATCTCAAATACCGTTTTATCAAAATAATTTTTTAGATTTTTTAGAGTGATAGATACTTTCGTAATCTCAGGATGCTCTAATATCTCACGCGCAACTTTTCTTGACATGTCGGCAATGCGACGGCGAAGATTACGGACACCAGCTTCACGGGTATAGCTGTGAATAAGCTCTTTCATGGCAGGCTTTGAGATGTTCACTTCCGACTTTCTAAGTCCATGCTTTTTAAGCTCTTGAGGAAGAAGATACCTTGAAGCAATCTCATACTTCTCTTGAGGCGTATAAGAACTTATGGTGATAAACTCCATTCTATCACGAAGCGGCGCAGGAATCTTGCCCACATCATTTGCGGTCGCGATAAATATGACTTTTGAGAGATCTATATTAAAATTAAGATAGTAGTCCCTAAATTCCTTGTTTTGTTCAGGATCTAAAATCTCCAAAAGTGCTGCCGTTGGATCTCCTCTTCCGGTTTTAGCCACTTTGTCAATCTCATCTAAAACAACTACCGGATTCATCTTTTTGGCATCGATGAGTCCCTGCACTATTCTGCCAGGCATCGCACCGACGTAAGTTCTTCTATGTCCTCGAAGTTCATTTACATCTTCAAGTCCTCCGAGCGCGATTCTTATAAGCGGTCGCTTTAGAGCCTCTGCAATAGAGTTTGCAAGCGATGTTTTACCTACACCCGGAGGTCCGCTGAAACAAATAATAGCACCCGAATTGCTCTTCATGCCTCTAAGCTCCATAAGCTCTTTAACGGCAAAAAATTCGGTAATTCTCTCTTTTGGTTTCTCTAGCGAGAAGTGATCTTTATCCAGCTGATTTTGTACTTCGCTTATTTTGAGTTCTTTTTTACTCTCATGCCCAAAAGGGATCTCCAAAGCCCAGTCAAGATATGTTTGAGTCATAGAAGCGTCTGATGAATCAGGGTGCATGCGAGAGAGTCTCTCTATCTGCTTGTGAACCTCTTTGTAAGCTTCAGCACTCATCTTCTCTTTTTTGGCTTCAATCTTTTTACGATATTCCTCTATCTCTTCTTCTCTTGAAGTGTCGCTTCCAAGCTCTTTTTGAATCTGCTTTAACTGCTCTTTTAAGAAGTACTCTTTATTGATTTTCTCTATATGTGTATGAACTTTTGAACGAATCTCTTTTTGGAGTTTATTTGCTTCTATCTCATCTATGAGATACTCTATAAGATCTAAAAACCTCTTCTCCGTATTTGACTCTACAAAAAGATTATAAGCCTGCTCTTTTTTTAATTTAACCGTAGAGCAAATAAGATCTATAATACGGTTGTAGTCATGATTTTCTTCTATAGTTCTAAGTAAATCGGGAGGAAAATAGTTGCTTAGAGTAGAGAGTGTTCTTACCTTTTCACGTACTATTTCGAGTATGGCATCCACTTTTAAAGAGTTTACAGTCGTCGCTTTTATGACATCTACATGTGCGATAAGCGGACTATCTGAAACTTTAGATAAAACTTTAGCACGAGCAAGCCCCTGAAAAAGAACCTTAACTCTGCCATCTGGAAGTGAGACCTTTCGCATGATAGATCCGACAACGCCGGCATTATAGAGCGAGTCAAACTCTCTCTCACCCTCATGCGAAGGTTTTGTAGGGCATATAATAACAAGAGAACTCTCTTCTATCGCCTTTGTAGCGGCTCTTATGTTGTTCTCATCGCTTAAAAAAAGCGGCGCTATCATAAATGGATATAAAAAAAGTTCATCCTCCGCAATTACTGGGATATCCGCCGGAAATTCACTATAATCACTTAGTTTCATTTTTATCCTCACCGTTTTTGTCCTCTGAAGAGGAATTTCTTGATACTACGCTTTTTGTGTCAGGTATCATAAACTCGTACCAGCTAGAAGTGCCGTCTCCTTCAAACCATGAGCGATACCACGGAGCAACTGCTCTGTCTATCTCATTTGAGACTATCCACGGCTGCGGATTTACACTTTTATAGTAGTCGGCACTTTTTGGCTTATCGAGTCTCTCATAAAGATCCGCTATGCTCTCATTAAGCGCAAACTGAGCAAGATAAAGGCGAACAAGCATTGTGTTTACGACTTCAGCGTACATTGAGTTTGGATAACTTACTTTAAATGCTTCGCCGCCGACTATCGCCTCATCTATAAGCGCCTGATCACGTCTTGGATGCGGAAGAGCCATATATTTTGCTTTTATTTTCAAAAACTCGGCTTCCTCTTTTTCGTTTGGTGTCGCATATCTTTTTATATACTCATCCAAAAAATGCTCACTTAAGAGATACTCTTCATGTTGCATGTGCGCAATTGCAAGTATTATGGTTGCCTCTGGAAGCATAGGCGAGCCGATATGTTCTCCTTGAAGCGAGCTGTAGTAGTTGTCCGCTTTTTCCAAATCACCCTTAGATACATTTTCAACAATTTTTGAATACCAGTAAAGGGCAGGCTTGTTGTACTCATCGACATCTTTTGAACACCCACTAAAGAACATAGGCAACAGTAGCAAACCTGCTACTAAATAGTGTTTTAATTTCATAAAATAAATTCCTAATTTCAAATAAAGTGTTATTTTATCCAAAGATTGTATAACACTTATTAAAGTAGGTATATTTTATGCTTATGTGATACAATAGTTTGAAATTAAAAAAAAAGAGGTGCCTGATGAAATTTGATATATGTTTACCTATCTTAGGTTTTGAAGATATAAAGCAAGTAAGTTTAGAGAAAATTGACGACGTTTTTATGAAGATGCAATCTCTTGGCAATGAGTATATCTCTTTTACAATGATCAACCCTTTTACTCTAAGAGAGTATGATTTTGAGATTCCCGACAATGCACAAAATCTTTTAGAAATTGACAAAAACTCAAATTTGATCATCTTAAATATCGTGCTTATTCAAACACCGATAGAGGATTCTATAGTAAATTTCATAGGACCTATGGTTTTCAATACCGATAACGGCAAAGCCGTTCAAGTTATCTTGAATGATTCCCCGCAATACGGTGTCGCTGAGAAGATTTCCACCTTTTTAAACAGGTAAAAAATCTATACTTTTTATAGCTCATCGGCTTTGGAAAACCATGGTTTATGAGCTATACTAATGAGTTGCTGCATAACCAAATTCTCCTACTTACAATAAAAAATTTTACAAATTATTACTTAAAATCAATTTAAGTGGCTACTAAGTCTATTTATATGTATAATGGTATTAAATAAAAATGTTAATGAATAGTGTTTTGATAAGGGAAAAAGGATGAGGGCAAATAGATTTTTTTTACAATTTATAGCAATTTTTGGAATAATGATGATGTTTGCAGTGTCTGGGTTGGGAGCAGTTTTAGATACAGATACGTTCAATACAGATAAAGACGGTTGGGGTGGAAGTGGTGAAAGCTGGGATGCCGGCACTCAACGACTGGCAATCAATCGGGATCAGACAGGAACAAAAACATTTACATTTGCGGCTTATCCTAATCAGATTGTTAGTGTAATGTTGGATGCAACTAAAACAGCCACATGGGAGTCTAATGACTTAATCCAAATTACGGCTAATGGAGTATCAGTTTATAATTCCAACACAGATGGTTCTATTTCATTTAATGCGACTCTAAATGGAAGTGGGCAGTTAGCATTAATAGTTACGCCTAATACCAATAACAACAATGAAGATTTATATATAGATAATGTTACCATTAACTACACTCCTCCCCCTGAAGTTAATGTCGTAGGTGTAGCTGATAGCGGTACGGACACAAGTTTTGGAAGTATCTTAGTTACAAGCGGAACAATAGACAGAACATATACCATCCAAAACACGGGAACCGGAGATCTTACATTAGGCGCTGTTTCTGCCGGCGGAGATTTTACGGTTACATCACAGCCAACCTCACCGGTTGCAGCAGGCGGATCTACTACATTTACAGTTCGTTTTGACCCAAGTGCAGTAGGCACAAGAGCAGCGACTATCTCATTTACAAATAACGATTCAAATGAAGATCCATATAATTTTTCAATTAGCGGTATCGGTGACGGTCCTCCCGTAATGGGAGATGTGCCAAATCAAACCGCTATTGTAGGAACGGCATTTTCACTAAATATCGCTTCATATGTAACTTTAACAAACGCAGACCCTGTAACGTTATATACATTATCAGGCGGTCCCCTTCCTGCAGGTCTTAGTTTTGACAACGCGACAGGCATACTCAGCGGTATGCCTACAACAGTTACAGGTGCTGCAAGCTTTAGTATTACAGCTACAGATGATGACGGCGTATCAAATTCAGATGCTTTTACAATTACGGTTAATGCACCTAGTGCTGATTTAGTATTAACAAAAAGTGCACCCGGCAGTGTAACAATAAACAACACCATGCAATATACGATAAGTATTACTAATAATGGTCCTGCAAGCACAGAAGATCTTACAGTAACAGATATATTGCCGGCTAGTCTTATATATCAAATATCTTATGGAACAGATTGGATTTGTAGCTATACAGCAGGAACGCGCACGGTATCTTGTCTCCATCCTACAGAATTTACAAGTGGTGCAACATCAGAAATCACCATAGTTGTCACTGCTCCAAGCAGTGCCCAATCAGTAACAAATCAAGCATCGATAAGCGGACCGACACCAGATAGTAATTTGGCAAACAATACTGATTCAGCTACTACTTCCGTAACTACCACTTCATATTCATCAAGCAATTTACGTCCTTTTACACTTCAAAAACAGTACAACATTAACGGCAATATGAAAATTATCGGTAACTCAGTTATGTTAAAGAGTGATGGAACATGTGCCGGTCTTGGGACAAATAATAATGATATAACCCCAACATGGGCAAATAAAGACAGTGATGCTTCAACTTGGAATTCATCATCTGCAGATTTAACACTTCCAGTAGGAGTAAACAGCTCAAAAATAAAATATGCCGGATTGTATTGGCAGGGTAGAGTTGATAGCGGTGAAGATTTTTGGACAAACGGAAAAAATATTAAATTCAAGCCTGCCGGACTTGCATATCAAGATTTAACTTCTCCCGCTACAAAATTTAACTGGACCATTAGAAGTGCGGATAGTGGATATCAGGGTGTGTACGATGTTACCGCTCTTGTAAAACAGAGTATTGATTTGGTACCTGCAGCGACCATAGATTCAACAGGATATTCTGGAACATTTTGGGGAGCAAACGTTTTAGCTAAAAAGTTCACTAACGGTTACGGGGCATGGTCATTAGTTGTTATATATGAAGATTATGACGACACCTTGAAAAATATTTCTTTATATGACGGATTTATCGCTGTTAATGATGGAGACATTAGATCAACTACCTTATCAGGTTTTTTAACGCCCACATCAGGTGCAGTTCATTCAAACTTACTTATTTTTGGAGGAGAGGGAGATATTACGTTAACTGACAGTGTTACAATGACGGATCGTTTTGGCATTGACAGATCCCTTGGAAGTAATATTTTTGATTCAAGCCAAGAAATCAATGGTGTTTCAGTAACTTCAAGAAATCCTTCTTGTATAAATACTATCGGTATTGACATTGATTCTTTTGATGTCGGTTCTACAAGTGCAACTACTCAGATAATAGGAAACGGGCAAACATCTACTACTGTAAAATTGAAAAGTACCGGAGATGTATATTATCCTGGCGTATTTGCCTTTTCAACCGAACTATACATCCCCGACGTATGTTATCTAGAAGATGTTACATTTAACGGACTTCCTATTACGGGAGACAATATACCATCAACTAATGATGATGTTCTATTCGATGTAACGATTACAAATAAAACAGATGAAGTTGCAAAAGGTGTTTTTGTCGAAAAAGTATTTGATAAGCCAAATGAAATCACATATGTAGATGGTTCAATGCAGATAGCCCCTATTCCCGGTATAACATACAGTGCTAAAACCGATGCGATCGGGGATGACACGGCTGAGTACTCAACAGATACAAAAACGGCAAAATTTTTACTAGGAACCGGTGCCACATGGTATATAGGCGGTACTCTTTCAAAAGATGTCAATACCAAATTCAAATACGAAGCTAAAGTAGGCGACCAAAATGCAAGTGACAACACCTATTTGGTAAGCTATAGAAATGATTTGCTGGGTATTACATTTACAGGCATTCCGATTAGAAAATGTTCTGATTTTAATAATAGTTTTACTGTCTATGCCCCTGTAATCGGCAGTTACAACGCCGTACGAAGCGGTGCGGTCAATGTTGCCGGCGGAGATACGGATCCCATTGATCCGCTCGATGCAAAAAATGCCTTATATACACAAATCGTCAATCAGCCGTTTTCCGTAGATATTATTTCATTTGGACTTGACAATATTACGCCTACCGCACCATCACAATCGGTAGATCTTAACCTTAGCATAGTTGAACTCTCTGTAGATGGAAGTTGTACAAACAACGATATTTATGCCGTACAAACAATTACTTTTAACACATCTGATAAATATAAAACTGTTACTATCAATCCTCAGATAACATCTAATAATGCTGCATTTCACATGGTTACAAGCAACGCAGATTTATGTTCGCGAGATAACTTTGCAATACGCCCTGCAGGATATACCGGAAATTTTACTCCAGCAAGTACTCTCAAAGCCGGAAGTGATTTTAATTTAACACTGATTGCCAAAGGGATTGATTCATCGGCTGTTACGGGATATGACGGAAGTGTAGCTGTTACAGCATTGACCCAAAACACATCTTGCCCCGTACCAAACGGAAGTCTTAATAATTCAAGCGGAAATCCTTTAGGATCTCAAATGTTTGACGGTGTCGATACCGCCATTTTAAATAATATCAAATTTGGTGATGTAGGTCTATTTGATATGAATGTTACAGACTCGACATGGACGATTGTTGATTCGGCAAAAGGGGATTGCATCACCGAGAGCAACTCAACAACGCCTGATGTTAATGGAAAAGTAGGATGTTTAATACGCAGCACGTTTAACCCTGTCCTAATTCCGGATCATTTTGGAGTGACATCAATCATAACAAATCATGGAAACGGCTTTACATATCTCTCCTCAGACTTAAACACTTCAGCTATACTAAACATAAGCACGACGGCTCAGTCTCTAAGCGGCACAACGACTCAAAATTATAACTCCGGATGTTACGCAAAAGCTACCGACTACAATATAGTTTACGATAATCTAGCGATAACTCCAAACGGAAATTTAACGACACTCAATTTTTTTGAAACAAATACGTCTACAAGCGGTGTAATCAATATAAATTCATCTCTTGTGCTATCAAATCTCTCAAGCAGCATATTTTCGACAGACGCAAACGGAACGGGAAATGTCTCTATACAAATAAACTTTGATAGAAATGCGACAAAGGTTGTAAATCCGTTTATTTTAAATATCTCAGATGTTAATGTTACGGATACCGACGCTGTACAAGGCAACAGTACAATCGATACTAACGCTACATTTCTATTCGGTCGCACACATGCATCAAGACAAAGGTATGAGGGAACAGCAGGTACGGCGAATATCTACTTTGAAACCTACTGCTTTGGAGCCGGATGCAATAAAGCTCTTCTTCCAAACGGTGTTAACTCAAAAAGAGTTGACGATGTGAGATGGTTTATCAATGAAGATCATAATCCCGCGAATAACGGTGTTATCGGTACTGTTAAACAAAAGGACGGAACCGTTACTACGGCTGACGATAAAATAAATATTACAGCACAAACCAACGGCAATCCTTCGACGGCATCACTTTTTTATAACCAAAACAGCTACCCATACAAAGCAACGATGGAGGGCAGCGCATCTAGCTGGCTGATACAAAATGAGTTTAATGCCAATGCTACGACAAATGAGTTTCAAGTTGAGTTTGATAATATCGGTGATTGGACAGGTGAACACAACACAAGCACAATAACAACAAGCCCGAATAAAGCTACTATTAACAGGAGAATAATGTGGTAGGCAGAAAAAACCATATCGGTCGATTTGCCTTTACACTGATAGAACTTATTTTTGCCATAGTTGTTATGTCTATTGCCGTTATGTCGCTACCTATGATGACTCAAATAACTTCAAAAGGAATTGAGAATAATATTGTTCAAGAGGCTATTTTTGCCGCTTCTGCAGAATTGACAGGAGCAACATCATACTACTGGGACGAAAGATCCATGGAAGACATCAATGTGAGTCGTTTAGAAAGAGTCGTAGATGTTGACGGAGACTGCAATAGCAGCAGCAGACAGAGACCTGGACATATAAATCGAATGTGTTTAGACAGCAATAATTCAAGCGGTGTCAACTATACCACTGATAGCAATAGCTCTATCCCAAACATAAACAGCAATATTCACGAAAGCCAACTTGTTTTTACAGATGACATAAAAGAAGCCGCCGGCTATAAAAACAACTATTATAGTACCGTTACCGTTTCTAACGGTTTTAGTGATAACGATATTAAAAAAATTACAATCACCATAACTAATTCGGATGGAAACATCATCACATCCCTAAGTACATATAGCGCCAATATCGGTGAAATTGACTATTACAAAAGAGGGTTTTAATGCGCAGAACAGCCTTTACACTTTTGGAACTTATCTTTGTTATAGTAATAATCGGCTTACTAAGCAAGTTTGGAATTGAACTTTTATTTCAAGCATATAAAAACTTTATCTTCTCAAATGTTAACAATGCATTACACTCAAACGGTGCTGCTGCCGTTGAGACCATAGCCTCAAGACTTCAGTATCGTATAAAAGATTCTGTGATTGCCAGAGAAGCCGATGGAGATATTTTCGCACTAGCCGGTTATGGGGATGACAATGCTACTATTATAGAGTGGATAGGAAGTGATATAGATAGTTTTCGCGGAGATTCTCTTCCTCTGTGGAGCGGAATTATAGATATAAATTTATCCAGAGCAAGCACATTGGTGTCCCCTGGAACAAATACGACAGAGCTAAATACACTCATTGGAGAGCTTTCAAACGGAGGAAGCGGCATTAATGATGCCGCACTATACTTTGTCGGCTCTGACAGCGATATAAACAACTACGGCTGGAACGGTGCTTTAACAGATCATACCACAAGCGTAATGCACCCAATCAGAAGCAATGGCACGGCAAATCAATTTGTTCCGATAAATGGTGCTACCGGAGCAGACAATACTTTTGCCGGCACAAATGTTTATGAGCAGTATCAACTAGCTTGGAGTGCTTATGCTGTTGTTCATACTCCGGCCGATGGAAATCTTACTCTCTATTATGACTATCAACCATGGCGAGGCGATGGGTATGCAAGCGGAAAAGCTGTATTACTTATGGAGAATGTTGATACTTTTAGGTTTAAAGCCGTTGGTTCTATTGTAAAGATTCAAGTATGTGTAAAAAGTGATTTAATGGAGGCATATTCTTTATGCAAAGAAAAAACTATATACTAAAAGTAGATCTCCATAAAAACAGAAACGGTTTTCTAAAGAAGCGTTCAGGCTTTGCTATGATTATGGCGATAATAGTTATATTGGTTATATCTACAATTATGGCACTCTCTTTTTCCTTAACTGCTGAAACGACTAAAAGAAGTGTTGATTTGTATCTTTACGAGCAAGCTGTTTTGCATTCAAAGAGTGCTACAGAGTTGGCGCTTTTGGATATCGCCCAAAATGGATGCATAAATAGTAAAAATATTACTTTCCCTGATGAATCCGGCAATTCCGTATATGATGCAAATATAACAATGAGATATGTTTATACAGGGACAGTTGGAGCATGCACAGACTATTTCAACATAACAACCCCTGAACAAAACGGCTCAGTTCTCATGGATATAACAGTAAGCGTAAGATCTGATGCAAATATCGCTACCGAACCTATTCGCTACTTTAGAAGAACTATCCAAAAACTATAAATTATAAACTTTAGTAAACCATTTAATGATATAATATTTTACATCTAATTAAAGGATTTACTATGAATATATCATTAACAGGACGACATGTAGAACTAACAGAGCCTATAAAAGCTCATATGAATGCATCCATAGAAACGCTTAGCAAATACAACATGGACATCATATCCGTCAATGTTATCGCAACAAATCAAACTAAAAAGGGCAAAGATCAGTCGGTAGTCGAGTATGTCATAAACCTAGCTCATAAAAACTCTATAGTTATCAAACAAAACGATCAAGACCTCTATGCCGCTATCGATTTGGCAACCGCAAGAGCACAAAAAGCGATGCGCCGTATGCATGACAAAGAAGTTATCCATCATAAAGACGGTATAAATGAGGCAAAAAATGAGGCAAATGCAAATATAAACATCCATGAAGCAGGCGAAGCTATGGAAGATGAGATTGTCCCTGTTGAGCTTGCTCTGTATAAACCGCGTGAAGTAGAAGATGTTTTACAAGATATCAAAGAGAACAAAAAACTTTTTGAGATTTTCATAGACAACGAGGGTAAAACTCGTGTTCTTTACAAAAGAAACGACGGCAAATTCGGGTTATATTAATTTGTTCGCAAAAGGAATTTATTTCCTTTTGCTTGGCAGGCTCAGCTAATTCTGCTAAAACTTTGCTTCTTTGAAGCAATATTTTTAATTAAATAGATCTTTTTTAACGCTTTTAACTATTTCTTCATCTTCTGCCAAATCAATCCACTTAAACTGACTTCCGCTCTGATTATGCCCTTTGAAGAGATCTCCGCTTTTTCTAAACTTCAAATCCAGATTTGCGATATCAAATCCGCTTGTAGTTTGGACAAATCTATCCAGTCGCTCAGATGAACTTTGGTTTGTATACAAAAAACAGTATCCCTTTAAACCTGTACGGCTGACACGACCTCGAAGCTGATGAAGCGTAGAAAGACCCAATCTCTCTGCTCCTACAATTATGACACTGCTAAGACGCGGCAGAGAGATACCGACTTCAACAACCGTTGTAGCGATTAAGAGATCTCCATTTTTGCTAAACTCTTGCAAAACCTCCTCTTTTTCTTTGTCCTTCCCATGTGTCACATAAACATTATTAAATCTCTTCTCCCAAAATCCTCTTGCTTCGTCAATGCTTTGATACTCCAAAAATTCACTCTGTTCAACAAGCGGATAGACCAAAAGAACTTGATTTTTTTTAGCTATCTCGTCCTCTATATGAAGCAGTAAATCTTTAAAATCACTCTTATGGATAACTTTGCTTGTTATGTCCTTTTTAAAAGGCGTTGACGTTATAAGCGAAACATCTATGTGAGCCGTCTCTATCATCGCCTGAGTTCTTGGAATCGGGGTTGCAGAGAACTGCAAAAAATGAGGTTTTGCCTGTCCTCCTTGGTCGAGGGCTTGTCCTCCTTGCTCAACTCCGCTACTAACCAATTTTTCTAACATATTTCTCTGCTGTGTTCCAAATCGGTGCTGTTCATCCACCATAACAAGTGAAGCCTTTGGAAGTTCCCTATACAGAAGCGCATGCGTGCCGATGATAAAATCATACTCGTTAAGATCTATGTTTTTAGTTTTATTTGTTACCAATGCGCTCTTTACATGCGGAAGAAATTTAGATGCTTCTTCATAGAGCTGATTTGCCAAAATCGTTGTCGGTGCCATTAAAATGGAACGCTTCGGCAGCATCATGACACAAGATGCAAGAATTACCATAGTTTTGCCGCTTCCGACATCTCCGACTATCATCCGTCTAGCCGAAACATCTTTTTGTAAATCCCTTTTAATATCTTCTATCGTTTTTACCTGCTCATCGGTAAGAGTAAACGGCAGAGTCTCAGACCAATCTTTATAATCAGCATACGCAGAACTCAAAGACTTAAAATACCTTCTCTTTGAAGAGAGCCGTTTCATATAGATAAATAGTTCCACATACTTAAGAGCATTGAGGGTTTTTTCATCCAACTCCTTTAAAGAACTGATTGCTTGAGATGGAAAGTGAAGCTTTAGCACCTCATCGGCTATCTCATCCCTTAGTCCCTCGGACAACAGATTCTCTTTTGTCAAAGAGCTTTGAATAAGGCGAAGCATCACATCGCTTCTTAGCGGAGATTTGTATTTTGGTGTTATTGCACCGATATTTGTCACTTTTTTTGGCATGCTCATAGTGCATTGACCGCTTTTGCACTCAACCGTTCCGTAGTAATAATCCCTCTCGCCGACCTTAAACTGATGCATCATATAGGGTTTTGGATGGAAAAGCACACCCGTTATAGTATGTCCAAAATTATGGACGAAAAATGTGACTTGAAGAGAGTTTGCACCACGATAAACAGACTCAACGGTAGCGTCTATAAGCTGCATAGCATGTGTTTGAAGCTTGGTATGAAGCCGCAAATCTTCATAAGCAGAGGGAACGAAAAGAGCAAGCTCACAGTAACTTGCGATACCTAGTTTTTTAAACTTTTGCGTTTGCTCTTTTGTTGCGTTCATCTTAAATCCTTAGTATCTAATACTATCTATTTTTATGAACCGTATATAAAAAATATGACGTTTTGCAATATTTATTTGGTAACTATCGCAAAACTCATCTCTAAGATCTCTTTATGAGATTTTATAAACTCGTTTAGATCTTGTAGTTTTAACTCTTTGATAAGCTCCAACTCTTTTAAAGAAAACCCTAGTTCCTGATCTTTATAGTACTCCATAAAAGTTCTGTTTAGTCTCTGACTCATCGTCTCGACTCTTAAAGGCTCACTTCCCAGCAAAAACTTCTTTGTCTGTTCAAGTTCATCTTTTGTGACACCTTTTTTTACAAAATTTGCCACAACCTCTTTAACTGTTTTTTTCGCTTCATCAAGAGATTCCAGTTTTGTTTGCAGATGCCCATTCATGAAACTGCTAGATTTTGTAATATCTACTTTTGCATAAGCTGAGTATGCAAGCCCTCGCTTAACCCTCACCTCTTCCATAAGCCTTGAACCAAAACCGCCTGCACCTAAGATAAAAGTAGCAACTCTGGCTTTATAGTTATCTTTAGAATCCACACTCACATGATAAGGAGAGCCAAAATATATATAAGCCTGCTCGGTCTCTTTTTTAATTATCTTCTCTTTTGGCTCTTTGGCAACTTCATAATTTTTAACTTCACCATTTTCACCCTTAGGCATAGATTTTATAATTTTAGATACTTTATCTTTTATATCTTGCAACTCAATATCTCCGCCGACAACCACAATCAGTTTTGACGTAACGATATTTTCATCTATAAACTTTTTCACATCATCAAGTTCAATACTCTTTACACTCTCTATCGTTCCTGAAGAGGGTTTTGATAAAACACTCCCCTCAAAAAGAAGCGCCTTCAACTCATTTGAAGCAATATAGTCAAAATCATTCTCTTTATTTGCAAGAGAACCCAAGGTCGTAGTTTTGATTTTAGTTATGCTCTCTTGCGTAAAATTGGGATCTTTTATGAGCATGTCAAAATATTTAAGCCCTTGAGCAAACTCCTCTTTTAAACACCCAAGCTCCATCACAAATGTCTCTACTCCCGTTGAAGCAGATATATGTATCGCCCTGCCCTCAAGTGCTTCGGCAAAAGCGCTTGAACCAAGCTCTTTTGTTCCCTCATTCATAACTTTAGCACTGAATTTTGCCAAACCGGCTTTTGTCGTATCCGCTACACTTCCGCTGTTTTTAAAAATAAACTGCATTGTTACAAGAGGCAATCTTTTGTCTTGTTCAAAAATAACAGGAATATTTACTCCGTTTACTTCTATCTTATCTACTGTTGCTGCCATTATTATATTTCCTAAAGCGAGTAATATTAAAACTATTTTCTTCATCTATGCAAATTTCTCTAAAATTTCATAAGCCGTATTGCGAACGGCAGGAATCTCACCTATATCTCTTATGAGATGCACCATTTCACTCTTCGCCATTTTATACGCTGCTCCCGCAGAGCTTACAACATTCTCTTCCATCATGGTTGAGCCCAAATCGTTTGCTCCAAACATAAGAGCCATTTGACCGATATATGGACCTTGCGTTACCCAAGAACTTTGGATATTCGGTACATTATCTAAGTAGAGTCTTGCAACGGCAAGAAGCCTCAAATAGCGGTTTGAAGATGGTTTGTCCATGTCCGGAAATAGTCGCAGGAGTTCCGTATTTTCACTCTGAAAACTCCACATGATAAAAGCTCTAAAACCATGCGTTTCGTCCTGAAGCTTTCTTATCATCTCAAAATGATCCACGATATCTTCGTCACTCTCGATAGTTCCATACATCATGGTAGCTGTTGACATAATGCCTAGTTTATGGGCTTTTCTGTGTATATCCACCCAAACTTCAGAATCAATTTTTTTAGGTGCGATAATGTCACGGACTTTGTCACTAAGTATCTCAGCTCCGGCTCCGGGAATGGAAGCCAAACCCTTTACATGTAGTCTTTCTAAAACCTCTTCAACACTTATGTGAGAGACTTTAGCTATAAAATCTATCTCGATGGAAGAAAACCCATGAATGGTAATAGTCGGGTATTTTGTGTGAATATGCTCCACAAGATCTTCATACCACTCTATCTTTAGTTTCGGATGTACCCCGCCTTGAAAAAGTATCTGAGTTCCGCCGATCTCAAGCAGTTCGTCTATCTTTGCATCAATCTCGTCAAATGTCAAAACATAAGCATCCGCATCTTTTTCATGTCTGTAAAATGCACAAAACTTGCAGTCAACCCAGCAGATATTTGTATAGTTAATATTTCTATCAACTACAAATGTAGTGATATTATGAGGATGAAGCTCTTTTTTGCGTGCCGTAGCCATACGTCCAAGCTCTTTTAGATCTGCATTTTTTATAAGCTCTAAAGCTTCTTGTTTAGTTAATCTTTTCATTTATAACCGTTATAATATTTTGTAGATTGGATTTTATCCTTTTTTTCAAAACAAAGAGTCTAAAAACTGAATTTTTAAAAAAAGTTTTGTTTAATTAAACTTTATTTCAAATACTGCACCGTCTTTGTCGTTGTAAGCTTCTATTTTCCCGTTAAACTTTTGCATAATGATAGTTTTTGCTATAAACAGCCCTATTCCGGTTCCATTGTCTTTATCTGTCACATAACTTTCAAATATTGACTCGATAGGTTTGATTTTTATACCGCCTCCGTTATCACCTATAGTTATCTTAAATCCACCATCATATCTTTGTAAATTTATCAAAATAAATGGATTTTGTATATTTTTTTCTATCAAAATATCTTTTGCATTTAAAACAATGTTTAAGATTACTTGCGAAAATTCATTTGAGTTACCGTTTAAAAAAACTTCTTTATCATCGCATGAATATCTGACTTCAATAGAGATGTTGTCCATAGAATCTTTTATAAAGTCTATGGTTTTTTTCAACTCATCGTCGACATTGAAAAGAGCGTCATCTTTTTTGTGCTGAAAAAAACCTTGAAAAGTATTGACGGTTTCGGAGAGGTGTTTTAAAATCTTAGAACTTATAAAAATAGATTTTAAAATTTCCTGCTCACTTATAGTGCTATATTTTAGTCTTGCTTCCAGATTTGTCATAATAGCACCTAACTCGCTTATGGGATGTCTCCACTGATGCGCTATGTTGCCGCTAAGCTCGCTTATGCAGTTTTGTCTTGATTTTATCATTAGAAGCTGTTCGTTTTTTATGTTTTCTTCTTGAAGCAGCCTGATTCTGTATGCTAAGGCTAAAGAGAGCATAACAAGATCCCAAACTATTGCAATATTTATAAAATTCATACTCAAAACGCTAAAGTTGATATTGCCGCCTTGATTCATTACCATAAAGGATATTATAAAACCGATACCGACTCCCGTAGCCAAAAGATAGTAAAACGCAGGCAAAAAACCTCTTATATAGCTTGATACGCCAACATATAGACAAAATAGCAAAATAGCAAAAATACTAATAACGAAAAATATTTTTCCAAAATCCAGCGGCAGCGTTAAAGATAGGAAAATATTAATATAAAGAAGAGTCAGTAAAATTTTTTTATGTTTGACATTATATTTATCCAGTCTCAAAAAGTAAATCGTAAAAAAAGTAAGCCCTATAAACTCCATCTGCACGGAAACCGAAACAAAAAATCGTGTATATTGCGCCATAAACTCACTCAATAACGAAGCATATCCTAAGTTTATGATATCAAATAAAAAAATTCCGCTCATGTAAAAAGAGTAGTAAAAATAGACTTTGTCTTTGGTTATAAAAAATAAAATAAGATTAAACAGCACAAGCGAACAAAATGCGCCGAATGAAAAGATAAAAGTAAAATTTAAAAAATCCCAACTCTTAGAGACTTCATTTTCCTCTCCAAAAGCAAAAGCAGTAAAAAGAGGATGATTAGAATTTACTTCCAAAAAATAAGTCGTTATTTTATTGCTTTTTTCAAGCTCAAATCGCACGGGAACGATTTTAAAGGGCCGCTCTTGGATGGGAGTGAGATAACCGCTTTTTAGTGTTTTAATAAGTTTATCATCTTGAAAAATATATAAGTTTGCTTGATTTGCCAAAGGATTTTTCAGATCTAAAACAAATTTCTCCGTACTCTCTTTTTGTGAAATGTCAAATACAAACCAATAAGTATCGTCATCAAATCCAAAACTTCTAGCTTGTTTTGGCATCTCTTTTATGTTCTCTTTTGCCGTCTCATAAGCTTGCAAAGGCGTTAGATCTTTGCTTGTTTTAAAGTATCCGGATCTGTGAAGCGTTATATCTTGATTTAAAACTTCAACGCTCTCAAAAGCAAAAGAGATATTTAAAAATAAAAAAAGAGTCAGTAAAATGAGTTTCATACGCTTGTATTAAGTCTCCAGCCACTTCCTTTTACCGAGACGATAATCTCAAATCCTATTTTGTTTCTGAGCCTGCTTAGCAAATTTTTTAGTGCCGATTCCGTGATCTCTTCCAATCCCCAAATTGAAGATATAAGTTCTTCTTTTGAGATGGTTTTATCGCAATTGTCGATAAAAAGCTGAAGCATGTTTCTCTCTTTTTTCCCAAGATCTATAAGGATGCCGTGTTTATAAAGTTCATTTGTCAAAGTATTATATACCACTCCGTTATCAAATGTAAAAAATTTTACGACGGGGGTTTTTCTTTTTAAAACCGTATCAAATGTTTCAAGAAGAGTCTCTAATTCTATAGGTTTTAAGATGTACCCGTCTATACCTGCATTTGCGGCTTTTAAAAGCGTCTGCTGATCCGAAAACGATGTAAGCAAAATAATGGGGAGATTGTTTTTAAGAGAGCGAATCTTTTGTGTTAAAACCAAACCGTCCATCAATGGCATTTTTATATCGCAAAGTATCATATCGGGGGGGGGAGTATCGGCTAAGATCTCTAACGCTTCGAAACCGTTTGAAGCTACAAGCACATCGGCAAAAAATACCTTTAGCATGTCTGCCGTTTGTTCTCTTATGATTTTTTCATCTTCTGCAAATAAAATAGTCATTTTTTTAAACAGTCGTAAATTATAAGCCATCCAAATAATTCCAATTTTAAACTTTAAAGAATTATAACACATCAAAAGTCCCGTTTTAGTCCCTAGATATACCTAAAAACAGAACTGTTACGGGACTGCTCTTTTGATATACTCGCTGATTTTAAATATTTTAAAAAGTTAAGGATTAACCATGAATGTGATTGATAATAGGATAACTTTCGTACTGGATAATGTATCAGGCTACCAAACCATAGCAGATGAAGCTTCTCTAAATTCAAGCGTATTTGTGCTAGATAGCACAAAAGATGTTCTCTCTCAAATCGCTGCTATTACCGCTCAATATAGCAGTTTGGATTCGATTCACCTCTTTTCACATGGTTCGTCGGGTTCGCTAGATCTGGGCAATATTACGCTGGACAGCCAAACGCTTCAAAACTATCATGAAATACTCACTCAAATCGGTACAAGTCTAAACGACAACGGCGATATTTTGCTTTATGGTTGTAACGTTGCAGAAGGTCAGAGCGGAGTAGAGTTTATCAACAAACTCTCTCAAGCTACGGGTGCGGATATCGCCGCTTCGGATGATTTGACTGGAAATAGTGCTAAAGGCGGAAACTGGATACTTGAAGCTCTAAGTGGAAATATAGAAGCTCAAGCGATAAGCATAGATGGGTTTAGCGGAGTGTTGGCAGGATATACGCAAGTTTATTTTACTCAAACAAATGAAACTAATAATGGAATAATAACATCTGGTAATTGGGGTAGTTCATCTATTTCTGATATTACTATTAATTTTCTCGCCCCGGCAGGTGGCATTGATTCGATTGGCAGCACTTTAATCGGTGAAGGTATAGGATTGACATCCAGTACTTCTGGTGGCATAGCATCCCAAAATTTAGACACTTTTTTCCTATATAACGGTAGTACTAGTTTTGATATTTCACAATTTAAAGTCTACAATAATACTGCTTCTGATGTCACATTGACTATCTCTGGATATTCAGATTTTGCTTGGAATCAAGAATATGGCGCACAAATTGATAATTCAGCAATTCAAACAACCGGTACGGCAACGGCAAATAGTTGGACAACTATTGATTTAGATGATTTTTCAAATCTTGAAAGTGTAGTTGTTGATTTTACAGATAATACGGCGTTGTTTTTTAATGATTTTTATATACAAAAGCATATACCAAATCAAGCTCCAGCTTTTGGAAACATTGACGGAGATTCGCATTCATCCTATAATATTTTCGGAGGCTTTGTCGATGCTTCCGAAAATGCCACTATTACAGGCGGAGACGATGATTTTACGGGTGGACACATCACATTGAGTCCGGCTATCGGCTCGGGGGGAAGTTATTATACGGATCATACTCTAAATGGTGATTTTAACGGCGGTAATTATATAGCATTCGGTGCTTCCCACGATTTGGCAACACCAAGCAACGGTGCTGAGGTTTGGATTACTTCCGATTGGGAAACTTTTACAAAAATAGGAGTCGTTGACGGCGAGGATAACGGGACATCTGGGAACCCTTTAACCATCCACTTTACAAATGCCAACAGCGATGTGAGTTTTGACCCATCTGCAACAAATATTCAATCACTACTGCGCAGCTTAAAATATAATTTACCTCAAAAAGACGGTACGCGGGTAGATTTCACTACGACGCTCAACGACGGAATCGACGACTCGGCGGCGGTTACCAGCGCCATTACCTATTATGACCCTACACCCACACTTTCATATGTAGATACTTTAGATGATGTGCAAACAGGTATTGAGGGCGGAACATACGCTTATATCGACCTAAACAGCAATGCGGAAGTTACCGGTTTGTATACAGGCGTATTTAATCTAGACTACAATCCTCAGCGATTACTGATACAAGCAAGTGGCACCGGTACCGCTACCGGAAACTTTGCTGGAGGAGAATCGGAATATGTCTATTTTGGTGGAACATCAGGTGATATGACGGCTGCTGATTTAAATATAGCGGCTGATGAATATGTATGGGTTTACGATAGCAGTTTGGAACTTGGAAGTCAATATATTTGTGTTGGACAAGTTTCAAGCTATAGCGCGACGCAACTGCATATCGAATTTACTGAAAATATCTCATTTGATAGAATTGAGACACTTATCAGATCTATTCAATATTCATCTGATGGTGGTGTTGTTGATTTTAGCGTCAATCTAAATGGACATGATGATTCCGGAAATGCTATTTCAGCTACAGGCGGCTCACAGATTACATTTGGTTCAAGCAATACCGCTCCGGAAAATACCATTTCAGCAACCTACACTACAAATGAAGATACTGTTAAAACGATTACTGATCTGGCTGTAGCCGATACTGACGGCGATACCGTAACGGTAACATTGAGCGTCGATAGCGGTTCTATCAATCTACCAAACATCAACACGGCTACAAACATTACGGTTATAGATGCCAATGGTCTAGATGGAAGCATTAGTTTTAGCGGTGGAGCAGATGATATCAATTTTATGCTAGATGGCGGCGTAGATTTTTATCCTATGGCAAATGGTACTGATGCGGTAACATTAACTATGACGACATCGGATGGCAATGGCGGAAGCGATACCGATACGGCAACGATTAGTGTAACGGCTATCAACGATGCACCGACATTTGGTATCGCTAGCGGATTTTGGGATGATTTTTCACAAGGTCTGTACGAGTATTACACAGATTATTTTGCCGAGTCATATGCAAGTGCATTGCAGCCTGATGGCAAATTAGTTATGGTTGGCTATGCGGAGATGGAGGATGGCGATCCTTATCTAGCAATTGTACGCATTAACGCTGATGGTACTTTGGATGAGGATTTTGCAGATAGCGGAGAACTAGCACTTCAAGGTTATTACGGCGCCGATTCGGTCGCAATCCAACCTGACGGTAAGATCTTGGTTGCGGGGCTAAATGAATATGGAAAAGCGTTTGTTGGCCGTTTTAATGATGACGGCAACATAGATGATGATTTTGGCTATGAGGGATTTGCAAATATAAGCAGTGATACTAATCTTGACTCATTATACACCACTAAAGTAGTTTTACAGCCTGATGGTAAAATCGTCGTAGCAGGTACACAAAACCCTGAAGATGGAGACGGTGGTGATGTTGCACTGGTTCGTTACAATGCTGATGGTGCATTGGATGAGACATTTGGAACAGGGGATGATCAGGATGATGAAAATGGAGTTATAGTTCAAGATATGGGTTCTAATAACTCTGATGGTGCTGATTCAGTAGCAATCGACTCAGACGGTAAAATCTTAGTCGCAGGAAGTGTGGCAGGAGATTTTGCCGTGGCTCGTTTTAATGCCGATGGTTCAGGGTTGGATACTACTTTTAGCACTGATGGTATTGCAACTATCAATTTTGGTACGGAAACTAGTGTGCATGGAGTGGCTATTCAGTCTGATGGAAAGATTATCACCGTCGGTGAATCAAACGATGGTAATGATGGCGATGATGATATCGCACTAGCTCGTTTTAATGCTGACGGAAGTTTGGATAACACTTTTGGTACAGGCGGCAAGGTTGTCCTTAGCCAAATAGATGATGCGTTTAACAGTTTTGAACATGAATCTGAAAACGGTGATGATACCGCTTACAGCGTTGCACTAGATAATGCTGGCAATATATATGTAAGCGGAAATTTTGGCTATGTCGGCGAAAATGCTTATCAGGATACTATAGAAGCAAGTTTTCTAGCGGTAGCTAAATACACCACCAATGGAATACTTGATACTACTTTTGGCACTAACGGTATTTATATATCCGAATCTGTACAACAAGGCTATTTGCTTCATGAAGATAGTATGTCGGGAGAAAATATACTTGTGCAACCCGATGGCAATATTGTCATAGCAGGTGGAAATTATTACTCTGCACCGTGGCACTGGGAAGCTGAAGTTGTTAATGAGTTTTTTGCGATGCGTATGGATGATACGGGTACGCTTGATTCTCAGTTTGGTAGTGCTTACAATACTGTTTACTTTGCAGAAACGGATGATTTTGTAGAGGGCGGGGATGCTGTAACTATCGGTGCTGACGGTTACATGTTACCGACAATCTATGATATTGAACAACATGCCGCTAATAACTATTCCAGCGGAACATTAACAATTCATAGGGCAGGCGGTGCAAATGGCGAAGATCTGATTCGTTTTGATACTTCAGAAAATTCAACGATGACTTTAGCTGGAATTACTATCACACCGACTTCTGCTACAACGGGAAATATTCAACATAACGGCTCTACGTTTGCTACTTTCAATACAAATGCTACAGATAATGAAGCGTCTACAGACGGGCAATTAGTCATAAGTTTTACAAGTTCAGAGACTACCGCTACTCAGACACTTATAGATGCACTTACAGCTAGTATTTCTTACGACAATATAAACGATGTCAATCCTGCCTACGATGAAGGAGAAGTGGAGCTTAGCTGGCTTTATAATGACGGAGACGAACAAGAAACAACCTCTTCATGCTACATAAGTATAGAAGGGGATGATGACGGGGGAATTGAAGGAACCGTAACTGTTTCAGGCACACCGACAACCGGTACGACACTGAGCATTACAGGCTTAGATACGATAACGGATCCAGATCTGGTAACGGATGAAAATGAAGACGGAACAGTGCCGGAAGATGATTTGTCGTTCCAATGGCAAGTATCTAGTGATAGTGGTGAAACATGGGAAAACATCGACGGTGCGTACGATTCGACATTTGAAGTTACTGAAATAGAAAGCGGCAAAGAGATTCGTGTCGTTGTCGGGTATGAAGATCCAACCAACGGGTCATATACTGAAATCCAAAGCGATACGGCTGGAGAAGGCGGTGAAGACAACGGTGGAGGCGGTAACTCAGGAGGCGGAGATAACGGCGGAGGTTCTACACCAACAGTACCAACCACGCCAACAACCCCGCCTGCGACAACAACAACCGTAGACGGCACAACTGTGCAAACTACGACTACGACACAGACAAGAACGACAACCGATACAAACGGACATACGACCGCTACGACAGTATCTACTGAACAAATCGTTATAGCTCCCGTAACTTCAAACAGAACAGAACAAACAGGTTCTACGACGACGGCAGATGTTCCGCTATTCTGGGGAGAAAGCACAAGAACCGAGTGGGCTACAACCGCTAGCATTCCTACTGGGGTTGGACTTACTTCAGAAGGTTCTCGTGCGCCTGCACAAACTCAAACGGCACAAACGGTACTAGATGATCTTATCTACTACATAGATACTACTACGCCATCTACCGATATCGGAAAAACAAATATGTTAAACGGAGGAGAGACTTTTTTACAAGCGCTCTCAAATATTGAAACACTCATCGTAAATAAAATAACCCTCTCAACAACAAATACAGAGGCATCACAAGTGCCTATAACGATAACAGGAGTTGCAAATACGGTTGTAACAACAGATGGATCTATCGCTCCGGTAGAAGCACTTGTTATCGATGCACAATCACTT
>Ga0074197_1000868_pt1 | contig 31327 bp, 29 predicted proteins | sample EPASupsiteSAE305_FD_64526 | JGI IMG/M metagenome (GOLD analysis project Ga0074197, IMG submission 64526) | Bioremediated contaminated groundwater microbial communities from EPA Superfund site, New Mexico - SAE3-05 reassembly with SPADES | ecosystem: Environmental > Aquatic > Deep subsurface >...
TAATCTACTTGTATAGTTAAGGTTTTTTTCTATTTCAAGTGTGGTTAACCCTCCTATCATAGAGCTGTTATGGAGATGATCATATTTAGATTCTATATGCCCCATAGCTAAAAATATAGAGATAGCACCGGCAAAAACGGAGAGAGTTACTATTCCTACAAAGTAGTTCATTTTTTTATGAATACTAAAGTTTTGAAACATTTATAAAACCTTTTGTGTTAATTTTGAGATAATATTATCACACTCTACAATAGTTGTTTTGAAAATTTACTTAAATTGTAAACTTTTAAAGGTACATAAATTGAGATAGCAAAATAATAATGACAACTAGACTAAACGGAAATAGGTGGTTTTTAAAGACCCACGGATTTATTTTAAAAAATTTCTGGTTGATTCCTCTTAGCCCTAGCCAAGAGCCTAAAAAGGCTTTTATACTTAGAAGAATTTGAAAATATGACATTGTACCGTTTTCAATTTTGCCAAAAACCTGAGAGATAAGGTAGAGTCCGCTGGCAACGGCTACCATAAGAGCGTAAGGAACAACTTTTCTTACATGCATCATAATTGCTTCTCTTGCTTTTTTATGCTCTTCGTCATTTAGAGATTGATTCATTTTTGATAAAAATAAAACATCTACAAATAAAAAACCGCCGTAGATAAAAACCGAAAATATATGAATCGTATGAATGAAAGTGTAAGTAATGAGGCATCCTTTTTCGCAATTTTAACATATAAGAGGGCTAATATCTTTGTTTTATGTCAATTAAAAATCTAACCGTATATTCAGACTTTTTAGATAAAATCACAGACCAAAAAATCAATATAAAGAATAAAATTATGCAAAATACTAAAGCAAGAGCGAATATTTATGCACTTATATCTCGTGTTTTACTTCAAGAGCTAGATGAAGATATGCTAAATATTATCAAGAGTGATGAGAATATTTTGGATTTTTTCCCGACTTTAAAAGAGTGGAAACCATTAAATGAAGAGAGCGATAACAAACTCTTAGAGGAGTATCTTAACCCTGATTTTGTAAATTTATCTCTTTTGCACCTTATTCCTTATGAAACATTTTACACCAGAGAAGATCAAAAGATTGAGACAGGCGGAGCAAATCCCGTAACTGATATCTACAGTGCTTACAATTTTATGGTTGATTATGAGGTCTCTCGTACTGTTTCATCAGATCATATCGGGATTGAGTTAGAGTTTATGCATCATTTAGTAGAAGCAGAATTGAAAGCTTTGGAAGATAACAATAGAGATGCGGTAGATGAGCTTAGAAACGTTCAAAAAGAGTTTTTAAACAAACATCTTCTGCAATGGGCGCCAATGTACTTGATAAATGTAAAATACGAAGCAAGAACACCGCTCTACTATGATGTTGCCGATTTGGCTCTTGAGTTTATACTCAACGATAATGAATATCTAGTTAAAGAACTAAGCCATTAATGATACAGCTAAAAGCAAGCCGTTGTGTCAGATCTCTCTCAAAAGAGAACCAATGCAACAGATGTGAAGTTATCTGCCCCACGGATGCTATTGTCGTAGCAGATAATCCGCTTCCCTCAATTAATTTCTCGGTTTGTGTCGGATGCGGTGCATGTGATGCGGTATGCCCCAGCGAGGCACTCTACCTTGATGATTTTAATGCGACAAATTTCTTTTTTAGTTTTATGGAAGATGAAGACAATCTCATCTCATGCAGAAAAAATGTTCCATGTATTGCGGCATTAAATATAGAAAACATTATCTCAATGGCACTGCTTAAAAAAGAGATTATTTTTGACATGGGACACTGCGATGGATGCGCGATTGCACATAAGTGCAAGCCTCAAATAGAGAAAAGCCATGAAGAAGCTTCTTACATGTTAAGAGCTATGATGAGCGAATCTATTATTAGAATGGAAAATCTAAAATATGAAGATGAAAAAGAGATTAAAGAGAGTAATAGAAGAGAGTTCTTTAGCAAGGTAACTCTTAAAAATGCGATTAAAACAAAGATGCAGTTTGAAAAAGAGATACAAAAAGCGACCGATGAATTGGTTGAACATACTCTGCAAAAGAGCGATATAGCACTCTTAAAACAAAAACGTATAACGGATAGAAGAAAACTCTTATTTAGTGCCATAAAACGCACACAAAAGCCATTACAGTTTCATGTAGTAGAAGCAAATGAGATGACATTTACTTCTATGAAACTTTTAGATGGCGACAAATGCACTGCATGTCAGATGTGTTATAGAGTCTGTCCAAGCGGAGCACTTACGTCAGATATTAAAAACTCTAAAATAGACTTTGATCCTTTTTTATGTATAAAGTGTCATGTATGTCATGATGTTTGTGAAAGTGATGCCATCTCTTTCTCGCCCACATACAGCGTAAAAGAGTTTTTTGAACCTGAGGTTCATAATCTTATAAAATTCAGCGTAAGAAGATGTGACGAGTGCAGCGTGATTTTTAGTACAAACTCCGGTGAGCGACTTTGTTATAGATGCAAGGCGGAAGATGAAGAGGCAAAAGAACTTTGGGGTATAAAAGGAGATATGTAGAGCATGATGAATAATGCAAATGAGATATCGCACCACACAAAACTTTACGGTTTCATAGGTGAGAGTGCAGGGCAGAGCAGTATCTCTGCAACGCTAAATAAGCTTTTTAAAACAGAGAACAAAAATGCGATGATGATACCCATGAACATACGCGAAGACGATTTTTTCTTTACGCTCTCAAATATGAAAAAATCACATGTAAACGGTGCATTAATCTCTAACGAGTATCTGAAAAATTTAGTTGAGGTTTTGGATGAAGCGAGTGAAGCAGTCATACAATCCGGAATATGTGATATTGTACTAAGAGATGGGCAGAAACTTATCGGCGATGTTTTGGGGATGCGAGTGTTGGCTAAATTCTTAAAAGAGAATGGTTTTAAAAAAGTAGCGCTTATCGGGATGGATTCAAGAGCTAAGGCATTTTCTTCTCTGGCAGAGGGTCTAAAAATAAGCTATTTTCATGATAATCTTGAAGATTTGATGCTTTTTTGCAAAGAGATAAATATGGCGGATGCAGATGTAAACCGCATAGCAGAGGGTATGGATATTGATTTTTCCGTCTATGATGCGGTTGTGGATTTTTCTGATTTTGACTCTTTAAATATGGCTAGCAGGCTTGGCGGTATAAATTTAGACATGAAGAGCAAAAAAGAGTTTTCACCGCTTAAAGTGAGAGCACATGAACTAGAGTCAAAATACATCGGTTTTGATGAGATGTTAAACGAACTTAGCATTGGAATATTTGAGTTTTTAAACGAGAAAAAACATCTGGAAGATGATAAAAGCGATATGAAATTTTAAGGAGAAGTTATGAAAAAAGAAGATTTAAGTGATTTAAGAGCAGAGTTTGACGAATTTGTAAAAAATAGTTGTTCTACGGCTGATTGCAGTGGTTCGGAGGGTGCAGATAAAGAAGATGAAGAGCCTGCTCCACAGTTCGTAGATGCACTAAAAAGTAAGCTTTTAGCACCTGCTATCAGTGGAGTTTATCTCTCAAGACTGGATATAAAGAGAATAGCCGAAGCAATCGGTGAATCTTTGCCTATAAAAGAGAGAGGCAACATGATAAAAGCTCTTTTTAGACACACGACAAAAAAAGAGTATTTAAAAGAGGCGTTTAATGAAATCAATAAGCATATAAACGGTCGTATCTTAATCTATCAAGAACTTGGGGAAGCATTTGTGGATGCTAAGCCGATTTTTGACGACTATATAAATAAAGCAAAAAAAACTATGAAGATGTTTGAGCAGATTATAGAAGATTTTGAAGAGATAGAGCCGAGTGAAGATCCTATGTTTATTTAAGTAATGACCTTACGCACTTTTGTAAAAAAGTTCGTAAAATACCTTGCAGATCTCGAAAAACATAGCTTTTCGTAGCTTTAGGTGGTTGTAGGGACTTTAGTCCCTGCCACTAAAGAGGACGAGTTCGTTTTAGTGCGTAACATCAATAAGTAAGTTACTAGAATTAAAATAGCAACGCATTTGCTTCGTTGCTACACCCTAAGAGTACTTCTTCTTCACTTTATTCAGTGCGCGCTCGTTTCGTACTTTAGTACGCTTCCTTACTATGCGCCTCGCAACTCCTTTAGTTTTAAAGATATCGTTTAAATATTATTTTCTATTTGATTTAACTTCAAGTTCTCAAAAAATAACTGATTTAAACAAAATTAATGGAACAATATTTGCTTTTTTGATGTTACAAATTTGTCACCATGCATGAGGAGTTTACAATGTCCGTTAGTAGTATTTCACAATCTTCTCTTTATTCCGCATCCATCGTTAAAAAAAGTTCGGAGACTTTTTCAGATACCGGTGTCACATCAACTGATACGATTAGCCCATCCACTGCGAGTAGTGTCAGCGCTACTATTTCGACCAAATGGGGATTTAAAGTCGATGAGAACGGTTTCTTTAGTACCGATTTTAATAAAGCGGCAGGAATTCCTGAAAATGTGAAAATACACCAAACAATGATGGATATGGCAGACAAATACACTTCTGAACGCGGTGATGGGGTAGATTCACTAAATGTTTTTTCAAGAGTATGGACTTTATATTCAACAATTGCAGGAAATACTCTCGACCCTTCCGGCACAGGATATATGACACAACAAGAAGCTGCTGCTATGCCAAAATCTTATGTCTCCAAAGGAAGCCTGACAGATGGGATTGTCAGTGTACAAAAAAATATGGATCAATGGTTTGCCATGCAGAAAATTGCTGCCGAAATTGATAATGTATCTGATGGATTACTCAATATTGGAATGAAAGGATTTATGGCTTTTGATGGCACATCAGGAAAAGACAATGATGGAACTACGGCATTTTACGGTAGTCGCGAAGTTTTTGAACTTCATTCTGGAACCCAATATGAAGAAAACGAATCGGAGGATAAACTTGCTATCGGTGAGTTGTTCGGAGCTTTTTTTTATAAACGAATAGATGAAGAAACAAATGCTTATAATATGGACAATAATAATATTAGCATGAGTGGGACTCAATATAATGGTTCGGTAAAATCCACAAAAGCATACTATGAATTCTTAGAGAGTGGTCAAGACATCAAAACCTATATATCAAATAGTAAAGGTAAAGATTATCTAGATGAATTCACAAATAGAATCTCCAGACTGCCCAATGGTGAGATTGATACCGATCTTGCCAATAAATTTTTTGAAGAGTTAGAAATATCACTACAAAAACAACGTGCACAATACCAGGCCAATAACTATCAATCTTTAGATTCATCAACTACTAGCTCAACTGACAATGTACCATTAAATCAGCTTTCACAAATATATCAAACAACTAAGAGTATTAAATTACCTACTTCAGGTAGTTTAATCAATCTTGGAGCATAGAAATAATTTGAATTCAATTTTTTGAGAACTCTTTTTTATGAATTAAAGAACTTATAACAGATTTTGAATCTGCAGCCATCCCTGCCATATAAGAGCGCTTAAAATTCCCGCTGCAAAACCGGCGACTATATCATCTGCCATAACGCCGACTCCGCCTTTTGCTTCACGGTCAAGTCTGCCTATGATGGATGGTTTTGCTATATCAAAGTATCTAAAAAGAACAAATGAGAGTAAGCTTTGAACCAAAAAACCGTTTTGCAGATTACTCATTTCCCCAAATCCGACACCCATGGCAGGGGCAACGCTTAGTGCAAACCACATTCCTGCAAGTTCATCTATGACTATGCGTTTGTCATCATGTATACCGCTTTTTTCTTCATACTTGTTTATCTCACGAATAGCGATTATGGAAATTAAAAGTGCTGCAAGAAAAAGAGTCTGTGCGTCAAAATAGATAAGTATCAACATTCCAAGAGGAAGCGACAGAAGCGTACCGACAGTTCCCGGAGCTTTTGGAGAAAGACCGCTATAGCCTAATGTTATAAAAAACCAGTTCATTTTTTTCCTTGTTGTAAAAATAGAAAATGATAACTTTGTAAACGGTTCTAAAAATCAAAAAGATAAAACAGGATTTTTTATTGATTTTTAGCCTCTCAAATATTACACGGATGTAATTTTGAGAATGAGTTTACATAGTTTTCATCTTATGTAAGCGATGTAGTTTGGTAGAGTTTCATGAGCTCTAAGTAAAAATCATTCTCAGTATGCTCTTCTAAAAGCCCTTCAACCGGAAGAATATCATAGTAAAGTCTCTCTAAGTTTTTAAATCTGTTTGGATGGAGTTTTGATAAGATAACTGCTGAAATCTCTTTCCTCATAAGAATGGTCGGAGGTAAAATCCCAAGCTCCAAAAGCTCCAAAATAGAGTTTGAATGGTAAGATATTTGATGGTGCTGACCATGTGGGCAGGTGTTTTTGCTTACCAGAGTCGTACACTTATCACAGTATACATATTCGCTTGAAACTGTGATATCTATATCAATTCCGACTACTTTGTCGATAATCGATTTGTTTGAGTTACAGTCGTAAAACATACCTAAACCTGCATGATTTCGACCAATCGTCAACTTATCGCAGCCATAATTTTTTGCAACGACTGCATCTATGATTATCTCATTGTATCCTGCAAAAATGTAGCTGTTTTCAAGCGGCACGATGACGACATGATTTTTTGTTAAAAAGTTGTTTATGAAAAAATCAAGTGCTTTTTTTCTTATCTCATATGAGAGATTTGATTCCGTATACGGTTTTAACAAAAAGATAACGAGCAAATCCGTATTTTCAAGCGTTTGACGAATCAGTTTTTCATGTGCACGATGCAGAGGGTTTGCACCCATTACAAGGGCAGTCGTATGCTTTGCGTCAATTAGCTTTTTTGCTTCGGATATTATCTCTTTGTTTGTATTGCTTGACTTGTTTAAGAGAGTGTATTCACCGCTAACGGCTAGAGATCCGATTCTCTTTAGCGTAGCCATAACTCCGGGGTGAGAGATATCGTCAGTTCCGTAAATCTGTCTTATTCTCTGGTTTGGATCTATGCTAAAAACTTCATCGACTATGAGAGTTGCAAAAGGTTTTTTTTCAAAAAGAATTGTAATTTCTTCGCCTTTTTCAAGCGAAGACAACACTTCGGCATTCACCTTTCCAGAGGGTGCCAAAATAAAAGGAAAAGGGAAGGATTTGCCATCAATCAGCCCTGTTTTAAGGACGCTTCTGCTCTGTTCTTCATTCATCAAAGATTCTACCGGAGAGAGTAGTCCGTCTTTTAAAAGTTCTAGTGCAGATGCCGCTTCTTTGTCGATAAGCAGTGTTTTATTTTTTCTTAACAATGTCATACTTCTTTCTTTTTTCCCATAAACTTTTACGGCTGATTCCCAGCTTTTTTGAGAGTTCCGTATCTGGAAATTTATGTTGATAATTTAAAACGATATATTTAACATAATCTTCTATCGGAAGAATCTCACCTTGATCAAAGATGTTGCTCTCGCTCTTAATATCTATGATCTCATACTCGTCATCTTCTATTTTGTCAGTACTGCAAACTATGGCTTTTTTGTTTTCAAGCAGTGCGTAGAGAGCTTTTCTTTCGCTTTTTTTAAGAATCTGAAGATCTATGATGTAAATAAGTGAATTTTCCGTGATAGACTCTATCTCGCTCATCGCCTTAATATCGCTAAGAGTTATAAAATGAAGTGGGAGATTTTTCTTTTTTGCATACTCAAACGCAAATGAGTCGGCATGCTTTTGATATGAAGATGAGATGAAAACAGGAAGTTCCAAGTTGTCAAAGTTATGCTCACCGCTTAGAGATGAAAATGTATGCGTAAGATATTTGTCATACGCCTCATTTCTCTTTTTTAGCTTCTCGTAATCTTGATAGTGATTGATTTTTCTAATCAGCTCTTCAATCATAAAAGGTTTTAAAATATAATCTTTTGCACCTGCGGATAGTGGTTTAGAAACCGTATCATTGCTGATGTATGAAACCATTAAGATAATAATAGATTTTTTAAATGTCTCTATAACAGGGCTAAAATCTTGACCGTTTATGTTTGTTGAGAGCAGAACAACATCATAAACATTGCTTTTTATGGCATCTCTTGTTGATGTACACATTTCACATATATGACCTAGCTCACTCAGTTTTGTAGCGATGCTTTGTGCCAAATAAACTTCATTTTCTATAATTAGTATTCTCAAATTTTCATCCAGTCAAAATATTTTAAATTTGCATTCGCAATAACTCCAACACCTTCACCTCTGCCTATAAAGCCGAGCTTCTCAGTTGTTGTAGCTTTTATGTTTACCCTTGAGCTCTCAATGTTTAAAATGGAGCTAAGTGTTTTTCTCATAGCAATTTTATAGTTGCCGATTCTCGGTTTCTCGGCTGCTATGGTTAGGTCTATGTTAACAATAACGAAGCCTAAATGGCGAAGTTTTGTAACGACTCTCTTAAGCAGCTCTTTTGAATCTATGCCTTTGTAGGCATCATCATTGTCGGGGAACATCATTCCTATATCTCCCATTCCTGCAGCTCCAAGAAGTGCGTCAACTAGAGCATGTATTGCTACATCTCCGTCACTGTGCGCTTTAAAACCGTAATCAGACTCTATTTTTATGCCGCCAAGATACATTTCACCTTTATCATCAAATGCATGTACGTCAAAACCTACTCCGCTAAGTGTGTTGTTTGATGGCGGAGTAAGACACGATAATTTTTTTAAATCATCAATGCGGGTTATTTTGTGAGCATCACTCTCACCCAAGATAAACTCTCTTTTGCCTCCGTTTGCAACTATGGCACTGCTCTCATCGGTAAACTCCTCTTTCTGTTCAAGAGCACTTTTAAGTGCAGATGTACGAGAAAGCTGAGGTGTTTGAATCATCTTTACCTTATCTCTGTCAATTGTTACACCATCATATACAACAGTGTCATGGACTTTTAGATATGGAACTACACAGTCGCTTTTGCCGATATAAGAGACTATTTCGTTTAAAAACTCTTCGCTTACACATGAACGGGCGATGTCGCTCACTAAAACGTATTCCGTATCTACCTCACAAAGAGAGTTCTTCAAAGAAGCCTGCCTTGTCGCTCCGCCTTCTACAAAAGTAAAATCAGCATAATTTTTCATAAATTCAATCTCATCAGCTGACGAAGTTATGATAATTTTTTTAAAGTAATCTGTTTTTTCAAATTTTTGAGCGACAAAATACCACAAAGGCTCTGTTCCAACTCTAAGCCATTGCTTTTTAACATCCAGCCCAAAACGTGTTGAACTGCCAGCCGCAAGCAAAATAAGTGTCAAATTAGACAATTAAACTCCTAGAATTTTTAAGTGTTACGAAATTATACACACCAAAAGCTTTTTTTATCTTAAGAGGAGAAATATTTAAATCTAAATATTCAAGAGGGAAATTAATTTTAGATTAACTTTATTTGACTATATTTCCAGTTAAAAGTAAATAATATTTAGTAACTGGGAGAAAGTAATGAGAACCGAGTGGGTAAAAAAACGTCAAAGTGACCCCGTTAAAACACAGATGTACTATGCCAAACAGGGTATTATTACAGGAGAAATGGAGTATGTCGCAAAAATAGAAAATTTATCTCCTGAATTGGTTCGCAGCGAAATTGCAAGAGGAAGATTGATAATCCCTGCAAACGTAAATCACACAACACTTGAACCGATGGCAATCGGAATAGCAGCAAAATGTAAAATAAATGCAAATATAGGCTCTTCCGCAATCGCTTCAGACGTGCAGGGAGAGATAGAAAAAATTCAAGTATCACAACACTACAAAGCCGATACGGCAATGGATTTATCTACAGGCGGAGATCTAGATGAGATTCGCAAAGCAGTAATTGCGGCTTCAAAAATTCCTATCGGTACAGTGCCTATTTATCAAATTCTTCACGATGTTGGAAATAAGATAGAGGATTTAAGCATAGATGTAATGCTTGAGGTTTTGGAGCGTCAAGCAAAACAGGGCGTTAGTTACTTTACGATACATGCAGGGTTTTTGTTAGAGACTATGCCGAAAATCGCAAAAAGAAAGATGGGAATCGTTAGCCGCGGTGGCTCTTTGATGGCTGCATGGATGATGCACTACCATAGAGAAAACCCGTTTTATACGGCTTATGATGAAATTTTGGATATTTGTGCAAAGTATGATGTTGCACTCTCTTTGGGCGATTCGCTTCGTCCAGGATGTTTAGCGGATGCCAGCGATGACGCACAGCTCGGCGAGCTTAAAGTTTTAGGCGATTTAACGCTTCGTGCATGGGAGAAAAATGTTCAGGTTATGATTGAGGGACCGGGGCATGTTCCTCTAAATCAGGTTGAGCGTAACATGAAGCTTCAAAGAGAGCTTTGCCATGAAGCACCTTTTTATATATTAGGACCTTTGGTTACGGATATTGCTGCTGGGTATGACCACATAAGTTCGGCTATCGGTGCAGCGGTAGGCGGATGGCATGGGGCTAGCATGCTTTGTTATGTTACGCCAAAAGAGCATTTAGGTTTGCCAAATGCTAACGATGTTAGAGAAGGAATTATTGCTTATAAAATAGCGGCTCATGCGGCAGATATTGCAAGAGGTCGTAAAGGCGCTAGAGATATCGACGATGAGATGAGTGATGCAAGATATAGATTTGACTGGAAAAGACAGTTTGAGCTTGCGCTTGACAGCGAGAGAGCGAGAGAGTATCATGACGAGACTCTGCCTCAAGATGTTTTCAAAGAGGCTGAGTTTTGCTCCATGTGCGGACCGAAATTTTGTTCATACAAGATAACTCAAAACATCATGGATAACCCTGAAGCGATTGAGCAGATTGCAAGAGAAGTAAAAGAGAGAGAGGCTCAAAGAGCTTAAAAAATTAGATTAATTGATATAAGACAATTTTTGTCTTATTTAATTGTGGTAGAGTTATAAAATTAAATTTAAGATATAGGAAAGCATAAAATATGACTAAAGATATTGTAAATTCAGCACTGTCAAAAGTTTTATATCCGGGTTTCACGAAGGATATAGTAACTTTTGGTTTTGTAAATAGTATAGAAATCAGTGGAAATGATATTAGTTTCAATGTAGAGATTACTTCAAGTGCGCCTGAAGTTGCACAGCAGATAACAGATGATGCGACTAAAGAGCTAAAAGCAGTCGGTGCCGGCAATATTAGCGTAAATATAAAAGCTCCAAAAATGCCTGAAGCTCCAAAACCAAAAAGCAAAAATATAGCACCACATATCAAAAACTTTTTGATGGTAAGCTCAGGCAAGGGCGGAGTAGGCAAATCGACAACTTCTGTTAATATTGCTATTGCACTTGCTGCACAAGGTAAAAAAGTGGGTCTTTTGGATGCTGATATTTACGGTCCAAATATTCCTCGCATGATGGGAATTGCAGATATCAAACCTGAAGTAACCGGAAACAAAGTTCTTCCTATAAAAGCGTATGGAATTGAAGTTATGTCAATGGGTTCTTTGATGGAACCTGGTCAATCTCTCATGTGGCGTGGAGCTATGATTATGAAAGCAATAGAGCAGTTTTTAAGAGATATACTCTGGAGTGATTTAGATGTTTTAGTTATCGATATGCCTCCGGGAACAGGAGACGCTCAGCTTACTTTAGCTCAAAGCGTACCTGTAACTGCAGGTTTAACGGTTACTACTCCACAAGGAGTCTCTCTTGATGACTCTCGTCGTTCACTTGATATGTTTAAAAAGTTAAATATTCCAATAGCGGGCGTGATTGAAAATATGAGCGGTTTCATAGCACCTGACACAGGTGTCGAGTATGATATTTTTGGCAAAGGAACTTCAGAACCTATGGCTAAAGAGTTTGGCACTAAAGTAATCGCAGAGATTCCGATTGAGCAAAGTATCAGAACCGGAGGCGATGAGGGTAAACCTATTACTTTTGTAAATCCAACAAGTGAGAGTGCAAAACGCTATATGGCTGCTGCGGAGTCTATCTGGGCTACTATCGAAGCTGTAAATGCACAAGGCGGAGCAAGCAATGAGAGCGTTCAGCCGACAACACCTCCTGGTGTTTCTGCTTGCAGCACTAAGCATTAGTCCAAAAGATTAAAATAGCGGCGCATCTTCTGCGTCGTTACGCTCGTCACGTACTAGTTGTACGCTTCCTCACTAGACTCCTTGAATCTACACACTCTTTTTATTTTTATCTCTATAAAAGGATGCCAATAACTGACCTTACGCACTTTTACGGATGTGTTCGTTTTAGTGCGTAATATCAGTAATTAAAAATCTTCTCCGCTTTTAAACATAGCGGCTTTAAATTCTACTATTTTGTTTCTTCCCGTATTTTTTGCTTCATAGAGAGCAGTATCTGCATATTTGATACATTTCCAAATTGTATCGCCGTCCATCGGGAATTTTGCTATACCTATACTTATGGTTTTTTTCAGAGGCTCGCCTGTACCTACATCAAAAGAGAGTTTTGCAAACTCGGAATGTATTTTAGTAGCAACGCTTCTCATTCCCTCGTCATTTGCGTTATGAAGCATAATCAAGAACTCTTCTCCGCCGTAGCGAATTGCTAAATCAGATTCGCGAATACTATTTTTTAAGATTTTAGAAAGTGCTACGATTACCTTATCCCCTACATCATGTCCATAGGTGTCGTTTACCATTTTAAAGAAGTCTACATCAAGCATTAAAACTGCATAAGTATCATGGCTTCTACTTGCTTGGCTTAATATTTTATCAATAAACTCATCTAAAAATCGTCTGTTGTAAAGTCCGGTCATACCGTCACGAAGCGAGGTGTCTTTTAATTTTTCCATTAAAATCTGGCTCTCAATAACAGGTTTTGCAGCTTCAAGATAGTGCTTAATACTTGAGATATTTTTCTTCATCAGATCTACTTCTTCTATCTTGTCGGATGTCATAGAAACTGTTAATGAGATGTCGTGGTTTATCGTAAATGGTATACACACATAGTTGATATCTGTATCTAAACATGCTTTGCAGAGGTTTGGAAACTCTGTAGAGATTGTTACGCTGCTCGTTCTAAATGCTCTACAGTTTAGTGCATTTTTATTGGTTTTTTCAAAGCACATAGGCTTTTCTTCAGTGGTATAGATTAATTTTCTCTCTGCAGTTACATTGTTTACTTCAAAAAAAGCAAAGTGCCCTACGTGATATTTTAGTTTTAATATATCTATAATTCTTCCGTATACTTCATCTTTTGAGCCGTCTAACTCAATAGTTTTTTTGAATTTGTAAATATCTGAGAGTTCACTTATAATTGTTCTTGCTTCATGCAACGGATCGCTCGATGAAACACTTCCTTGAGGAATAAAAGTTGCAAGATTATATTTTATATTTCCAAAAGTCTCTTGCATCTTGCGAAAGAGAGAGTTCATCTGTTCCACAACATTTTTAGCGTCTCCGCCTACTTTTGATGTGAATTCATGAGTAAAATCTCCGCTATATGCTTTTTTAATGCCCTCTTGCATATTTGAAAAGAGGTTCATGTACGGAGTTACAAAATAGTTTATAAGCATAAGAACAACAACTATAAATAAAATATTTATCCCTAAAATTTTAAGAATAGTCACCATGCCGCTGCTTCGCATTTCGCTTATATCAAACTCCATGCTTATAATTCCAAGAGTATCACCTCTGTTTACATTATGGCATGAGATACAATTTGTGTTATCAACGGGTGTTGATGCTTTATAAGGAATAGTAACTCTTAGCGTGGTCTCTTTTGAATTTTCCACTATTCTTTGTATGCTTTCGCCAGTTTGCAAAACTTCTTTATCAATTGCATCTCTAACTGACTCATTGTTTAAACCTTCACCGTACTGCGAAATTACTTTTTCACCTCTTGCAATCCATAGAGATTTTATATTGTTGCTTGTTGCAATCTTGTCTAAGAAGTACTGTCTCTTATCCATTATGCCGTTTACCATGTGTGCAGTTAAACCGTCTTTTACGATATTTGCGGCCATTTGTGATTTTTCAACTGCACTGTTTATGCTGTACTCTCTGAAGTTAAGAGAAGTATTGACGATAGTCGCAGCAGTTAATCCAATGAGCATAAGAGTTACAATAAGCAGAAGTTTAGATTTTGTTGTCATTATGAAAACCACTTTATATTAATTTTTGTGACAATAATATCTAATAAAATATAAATTTAGTTTAAAATAACAATTAATTATTCAACTGTAACGCTTTTTGCTAAATTTCTTGGCATATCAACATCATTTCCTAGTCTTATTGATATCTCCAAAGAGAGTAGTTGAACGACTGTCATCATTTCAAAAAACTCCAACATATAATCGCTGCATGGAGATATCTCTATAAAATCATCTGCTTTATCAAACGGGATTTGACTGATTGCGCAAATGGTTGAATCCCTTGCACTCAACTCCTCTACATTGCTTTTTGTTTTTTCATAATGAAGATGTTTGGGCAACAGTGCGATAGTAAATAGTTCAGGGTCAGCCAAAGCAATAGGACCGTGTTTCATCTCTCCCGCCGGATATCCCTCCGCATGCATATATGAAATTTCTTTGAGTTTAAGTGCACCCTCAAGAGCAAGAGGATAAAAAATATCTCTACCTATAAAGAAGAAGCCATGTCCATGAAGATATCTTTTTGACAATCTTTTAATGCGTTCATGCATATCATCCTTTACTTTTACATGAGAGGGAATTTCACGAAGAAGAGAGATATGTTTTGCAAGTTGGCTTTCACCCAGTGAATTTTTGAGTTTTGCAATGTAAAGAGAGAGCATCCAAAAAACAGTTACTTGCGTAGCAAACGCTTTTGTCGAAGCTACACCTTTTTCTATTCCCGCTCTTGTTAAGATTGTTGCATCGGCAAGTCTAACCATCGATGAGTTGTCGACATTACAGATAACTAAAGTTTTTAGTCCTGCAGCTTTTGCCATCTTGAGAGTCTCCAGCGTGTCGGCAGTCTCTCCGCTTTGAGAAATCACCACAAAAAGAGTATCTTTGCTCATAATCGGCTCTCGGTATCTAAACTCGCTTGCTATCTCTAAAGAAGTTCTTATCTTTGAGTATCTCTCAAAAAGGTACGATGCACTCATTGCCGCATGATAAGATGTTCCGCATGCACAAAGTTTTATCTCGTTTATGCCATCAAATAGCGTAGCATCAAGCTCATCAAAAATAATCTCTTTATCGCTGAGTCTTCCCATCAAAGTGTCCGAGATTACGACGCTCTGCTCGTAAATCTCTTTTTCCATAAAAAATCTATATCCCTCTTTTTGAGCGGAAAGTTTATTTTGTGAAAGAGATGTAAACTTAGCCTCTTTTTTTACTCCGTTTTTATCATATATGGCTACTGTTTTTGGAGTTACATACCCATAGTCACCATCTTCAAAGTAATTTACATTTTGGCAATGACCGATAAGCGGAGTGTCTGAAGATGCAAAATATTTTTCATCCTCGCCGTTTATGCCGACTAACATCGGTGAGCCGTGTTTTGCAAAAAAGATAGTGTCGCTCTCTGATTTTGTTACAAGTAAAATTGCATAAGCTCCATGAAGCTCTTTTATGGTTCTGGCGAATGCTTCAAGAGAATTTGTTGAATTTTTTTGATTTTTTTCAAATAGATGTACGATAACCTCGGTATCTGTCTGGCTTAAAAATGTTACTCCGCTGCTTTGTAACTCTTTTTTCAGCTCTGCATAGTTCTCAATAATTCCGTTATGAACTACATAAGAGAATTCTCCTAAATGAGGATGTGCATTTAACTCGGTCGGTTTTCCGTGAGTTGCCCATCTTGTGTGACCGATACCGATTGCAAAACCCTCTGTTATGAAATCTTTTGTTTTTTCTTCAAGGTTTATAAGCTTTCCGACTGCTTTATAGTTTGAAAAGTTGCCGTTTTGTAAGACGGCTATGCCTGCCGAATCATAACCGCGATACTCCAACTCTTTAAGTCCATCTAATAAAATTTGTTTTGTATTTTTTTTACCTAAGTAACCGACAATTCCGCACATTTAATTATTCCCTTAATTTTATTACATAAAATGAAGGGAACCCTTCATCTATTTTAAACGCCAAAGGAAGTAATTCCTTTGGCTACGCTAGCCGCTATGGCACTAAAGCTTGCCGCATAAAGCTGCATATATTTAAGTTTTTTTTGTTAGTAGTTCATATATTTTTGCGACATTATTGCATAGTTCGTTTTGTTTTTCGATTAAGAAGCTATCTCTTACTTTATGTTTGGTGCTATGAATTTTTGCCGTTACTATATTTATGCCTAGCTCTTCAAAACACTCCATGATATAGGCTAAAAGCCCTTTTTGATTTTGTGTATTTACTGCTACCTCGGCATATGTTAGCGAGTGTTCGCAATCAATGTTTATCTCATTTTTATGTATGGTTACGTCTTTAAGTTTTATATGTTTACTCATATCAAAAGCGTTATTAATGATATTTTCTATTGTAAATGATTCGTTTTCATCCACATGTTCAATAAACTCTATCTTGAAATATTTTACACCGTCAAAAAGCGTAAAAATCTCCATAGATGCTACATCGAGATGACTTAGAGATGCTAAAAGATAACCGATATTTAGTTGAATTTTTCTATAAATTTCTATTGTTAGCGAAGTTTGTGTATTTATAGTATAAGCATAATCTTTCGTCAGTGAAGCTTGTTTTGCTATTTCTATAATGTCGTGAGGCATGTGTTTAAAAAAGAAGAGATTGGATTCAACCCGCAAGAGTTTATTTTGCAGCAGTTTTGGCAGTTCAAGAAACTCCGGAAGCTTTTGTACACGTTTTTCGATATTGATTCTTTTTGTAGCATCGCTGATTCTTCCAAAATTCTCCGCCACTTCAAGAGCACTAATATAGAGTTCGTACAGTAGTTTTGAGTTAAAAGAGTTGTATGTATCTTCGCCCACACCGTTGATATCTGCATAAGTCAGTACATATAACAGCTTTAGATTTTTGACATCGCCTATATTTGACATAAATTTATAGAGTGTTTTTTCATTATGAATATTCTCTTTAAATGCAACATTACTCATGGTTACATGTTGCTTAAGCAGAGTTACACATCGCTCAACCTCTTCATCTTTTAGTTTCATCTTTTTTACAAAAGGAGCTATCAGTTTTGCACCTACTTCACTGTGATCTTGAACTCTTCCCTTTCCCGTATCGTGAAATAGCGTTACGATTTTCAGCAGCAGCTTTTCATCGTCGCTAAACTCATCATAAAGTTTTTTGATAAACGGCTCTTTTATGTTTTCCAACGCTTCTACACACTTTATGGAGTGAATATCTACAGGATAGTGGTGGTAACCGTCAAATTGCGGCAGATGAAGCACTTTTTTAAAAGTGTGAAATAGATGGTGAAGAATGCCCGCATCATAGAAGAGTTTTAAAAAGCTGTACATGTGTCTTTTTTTAAAAAGTTCTCTAAGCAACATGTATGTTTTTGCTTGCAGCGGATAAGGGATCTTTGTATAGGTAAGTTGATTTAAAAATCCTGCATCAAAATGGTACGCTTTGTCTTTTAGAGATACTAAAATTTCCAACAGTTTGTTTAGCGGCAGGGCTTTAAGATTGTAAGAAGCATAAACTCTTCCCTCAAGTTCATAAATACCGTGAGTTAGTCGATTTTTTCTAAATTTTGCAACGTTAGACATATCTGTAATGTAAGGTCGTACCATTTTTTTTACAAAAATTTGAGTAAAGTTGCTTATGCGCCACTGTGCTTCAAGAACTTTTGTAACCATTTTTTGCTGAGATGCAAAGCCAAGAAGACGGCTGACTTCTGGAATATGCTCTAAGAGTAGTCTGTCTTCTTGTTTGTTTGCTATAAGGTGCAATGCGCTTCTTACACGAAAGAGCAGTTCTAACGCCGCTCTATACTCTTTGTACTCTTCGTCTAAGAACAAAACTCCGGTTAGATCTTTTAAGCTTGTGATGCCGTGTATGGTTTTTGCAATCCAAAATATAAGATTTGAATCGCGAAGTCCGCCTACGCTCTCTTTGATATTTGGCTGCATCGAGTTTGGATACTTTTTACGTCTTGCCTGAGCCTCTTCGATTTTGGCAAGAATAAACTCTTTTTGATTGTGTACTCTTATTCTGTTTAGCTCTTTGGAACATGAAAGCCAAGTTAGAGATGAGCCTGTTACAAATCTCGCTTCCATAAGCGAGGTTCTTATCGTAATGTCTTTATTGCTTGAGTCAAAAAGATCATTTACTTCATGCACTCTATGCCCAAGTTTAAGTCCTGAATCAAGTGCAAGATAGAAAAATTTTTCAATGATGAGTTCGCTGTGAAAACCCTCGACTTTTTCATAGACTATAAGCAGATCTATATCGCTGTGAACGCACAACTGCTCTCTGCCGTAACTGCCCAGTGCTACTATGGCTATGGGAATGGAGCTTCGCATTGGGAGGTAGTTTCCAAAAACACGTCTAAGCGTGGTTTTGTACATTAAAGAGATGACGGAGTCTAACTGTTTTGTGTGGCGGACTAGAAAATCTTTTCCTTGATTTTTTTTAAACAGTTCACTTAGTGAAGTTTTGTACTCTTTTATAAAGGCTTTAAAGAGTTTGGATAGCTCAAAATCACTGCCGTTTTTTTCTATAATATCTTCAATTCGTAGCACTAAATCCAAGGGAGTTGTCCTGATTTTTTATACTATTATAGTGTAATTACTCAAATTCGCTATAATCCAAACGATTAAATATTAAGCAATAATGGAGAGTAAAATGACAATAACAAAGAAAGTAACATTTATAGCCAAGCAAGACGGTATTGAGACAATGAAAAAGCTTCTAAGTGCGATGGTAGTGCCTTCAAAAGCTGAAGAGGGATGTATATTTTACGAAATTTTCCAATGCAAAGATAGACCTGAAAAGTTTTTTGCGGTTGAGACATGGAGAGATGAAGCCGCACTTGGCGGGCATAAGGCATCAGAACATTACAAAATCTATAAATCAAGTTATGAGCAGTACTGTGAAGATAAATATAGTGATGAGTTAGAGGTTTTGGGGTAGGAGTTTAAAAAAGAGATAAAAAAATCTAATATGTTTACCTGTTTATGTGAATCTGCTTGGAAGTGGGACTTCAGTCCCGCACTATGGCGAGGCTAAAGCCTCACTTCCAATTAAGTTTCATTTATTTTTAGTCTCCGAAATAAGTGCTAAAAAGCTCAAGTTAGTGCCATTCTTCTCAGGTGTCTAACTGTAAAACTGATAAAGAAAATTTGAGCGATGATGAACTCTCTTTGGCATTAAAGAAATTTTTGGAACAATAGTAATTGGTAAAAAGTGAAACAATGACCCACTTTATTCAGATTTTCTTCTTCCCATCCATACCACTATCAAACCTATTGAGATAAAAAGAGCACCTTCTAAGATTACCAAAGGAGCATAAGCCTTTGTTGAAGCATCTGAGGCAATATCTATGTAGCCTACAACTGTATAAATAAACGCCATCAAAGAAATACCCCATCCTGCTAGTTTAACTATATTTTTATTGCGATTAGTTGACATTTAAAAATCATTTTTTACTATTGGTATTCACCAATATAATATATAAATATTAGCACATATCCGTTGTATTTTTTGCATCACCAAAATAAAACATGTGATATAATTTTTAAAATTTGATGAGGTGTGTGTAATGAAAAAAATATTGTTATTCACTTTATGTCTTGCTTCAATTGTGATAGCAGATGTACAAAAAAACAGTGTAACAAAGCAGGCAAAGCAAATCGCTACAAACTTACAATCATATCTACCGTATCGTATTGATGATTTGACAATCATTCATTCGGCAATTAGTAATGATAATGTAGTAACGATATTGAAAAGTGTAGATATGGCAACTTTCGCAACAAGGGTTCTCAAAAAAAAATATGAAGATATCACCCAAAATGAAAAAAAAGAGGTATTTGAATATATAAAAAAATCTTTTACAGATAAACAAGTTGATGCTATCGGTGCTTGTAGCGACGCACAATCAAGAAAAGGCATCGACGCAGGAGTTGTAATGTTTTATAGGTATGTAATTGAAAATTCATCCAAAACTATAGTAGACATAACTGTTGATGCAAAAACATGTCAAGATATAGATAAAAAACCGCTTTTTTAGGGAGTATTCACTGCATCATAAATTTAAAGCTTTATTGAGTTGTCCGTCGAAGTGAAACGTAAACTAAAACTATTAACCTCCACTTTTTAAAATGAAGTAAAGTGGAGATTCATTCACACTGGCGAGTGGCGTAACTTATTACACCTATTTTTTACAGGTGTTACTGCTTTATCTATTTTCCCACTTAAATATATCAATGATAACTATCATGTCATTGTCTATGATATAGGTTATAGTATAGCCTTTGAAAACCAAGTCCCTAACATTTATATCATCATGATAAATTGATTGTCTGTACTTAAAAGGCATATTTACAAGAGCAGTTATTTTTTTGTCTAGCTCTTTTTTGAAGTTTTTAGCATTTGCAGGGTTGTTAATGGCAATATATTTTAAAATGGAGAAAAGTTTATCGTTAAAAGATGGATTTTTTTCTATTCTCATTAAAGAGTATTTAACCACTTATCGATTTCATCCATACCTTGAGCATAAGGCACTGTTCTCATTTTTCCACTTCTATATTCCTCTACTGCAGCACTTACTCTTGCTCTTGCTTCATCTTTTGAGATTGATGGATACCCATCATCTTTTATATCTTCAAGTATGTCCACTCGTGGTTTGTTTTGATTTAAAAAAGATAGTAGCTGACTATAAAAACCGTCATCAACACTTAACACCAAAGAGTGCATTTTAAATCCTTTAAATTTAATTTTATTGTGAAATTATTATAACACACTGTTACTGATGAAATTAGAAAACTTGTGAGATTGCCTAACCATGTAAAATGATTTCACTGTTTTTAAATTCCATTAACTTTTAAATTTTGCTTTTTTAGTAAAAAGTAAATCTCTGAGCATGGTATTTGTAGTTAAAACTTACATGTATAATTTTTTGATAAAAGTGGAGATTCATTCACTGGGGTGTAAGTATGTTTTCACCAAATCTCTCTAATATCTCATAGCTATTATTTTGTGTAATAATATACCGCTCGCTTGATGAATCATCGACCTTGATTTTATTTTTTTCATAACCGTACATTAAGTTCTCTAGTTCTTTTTCTTCTAACCATTAACCCCTGAGAATGAATCTCCACTTTTTTCATGAGTCTTGTATATATATTCAATCAAATATTTGCAACGATAAAAGCCCAATATCTTTTTACCAAATGTTAGTTACAATAACGAAATTAGGAGTTTATGTGCGTACAATACAACTTAATATAGATGATTCCATTTTTGACAAATTTATGGGTCTGCTTGAAATATTGCCAAAAGACAAAGTAGAAGTTGCAACCCAAGGGGAGTACCCTTCCATCTCTTTTGAAGAAGCAAAACAAAAAGTTCAAAAGGCTGTAAATAGCATTTCAGAAAATAAGGGCATACCTTTAAATCAAGCTATAGAAAAAATTCTCCAGTCTTAAATGAACTACAATATAATTGTTGAGAGTGAAGCTTTAGAAGATTTGCAAAATATTTATAGTTATATTACTGAACAAGATTCAAAAAATAAAGCAAGAAAATTTATCTTTGAACTTCAAAAAAAGATTGGCTCTCTAAGCCAAATGCCTCATCGCTGCAGAAAAAGTTACTATATTGAGGATGAAGATACAAGAGACTTGATATATAAAAAATATACCATCGTTTTCAAAATCATTGAACAAAATGTGCATATATTAACACTCTTTAGACAGCGAACTTTTTAAAATCACCTACCATTTACCACAAAGATAACATTACTTTACATTTAAATCTAATTACAGCAAAATGATAACCAATATTATCAAATTTGGATAAGATTAAAAAAAAGTATCGAAGAGCCTGAGAGTTATGTTAGCATCCATTTTTTAATCTCGGGTTTGAGATAGAGTTTAAAAATCTTGGTGGATTTAGACTGCCTGTTTTGGGTGAGATATAAATTAATAGGAAAAAAATATGAACTACTTAATGGCAATAGACGCAGGTACGGGAAGTGTTAGAGCAGTAATTTTTGATACTTTGGGCAATCAGATAAGTGTGGCTCAGCAGGAGTGGACGCACCTAGAAGAAGAGGGCGTGCCAAACTCAATCAATGTTTTCTTAATTTATAAAAAGATAGAATAAACGACATTAACTTCATATCACAAAAACAATTAGATTAGGAAAAAAATATGGTAAAAGAAAATAATACACAATTTGAAGCTTCTTTATTTAAAACAGCAGACCAACTCAGAAAAAATATCGATGCAGCAGAGTATAAAAATGTAGTATTGGGTCTTATTTTCTTAAAATATATCTCTGATTCATTTCAAGAACTTTACGATAGATTGTCACAAGACAGCTTTTGCGACCCCGAAGATAGAGATGAGTATATAGCTGAAAACTGTTTTTTTGTACCAAAAGAAGCTAGATGGGCTGAACTTCAAGCAAAAGCAAAACTTCCTGGAATCGGTGTTTATCTGGATGATGCTATGACATTGATAGAAAAAGAGAATAGAGAACTTAAAAATGTTTTGCCAAAAGTTTATGGAAGAGCAAATCTTGACAAAGCCTCTTTAGGACAACTTATAGATGTTATTTCAGATATTGAACTGAAAATTCAAAGTAAGAGTTCAAAAGATTTATTGGGTCGTGTTTATGAGTATTTTTTAGGTGAATTTGCCAGTGCAGAGGGTAAAAAAGGCGGGCAATTTTATACACCAAAATCTATCGTAAAACTTATGGTTGAGATGATTGAGCCAAAAAAGGGTAGAGTTTATGACCCTGCTTGTGGTAGTGGCGGTATGTTTGTCATGAGTGAAAAGTTTGTAGAAGATGTTATAGGTGGGAATATTCAAGATATTACTATTTATGGGCAAGAGTCAAACCAAACAACTTGGAAGCTTTCAAAAATGAACTTATCTATAAGAAATATCAACTCAAAATTTGTCGCTTGGAACACAGAGGGAACTTTTCTCAAAGATGAACATCCTGATTTAAAAGCTGATTATATCTTGGCAAATCCACCGTTTAACCAATCAGAGTGGGGAGCAGACATACTTGCAGAAGATGGAAGATGGAAGTATGGAACTCCTCCAAATGGCAATGCAAACTTTGCTTGGATGCAACATATGATTTATCATTTGGCTGTAAATGGTGTGATGGCTACTGTTTTATCAAATGGAAGTTTGAGTTCCATGACAAGTGGCGAGGGAATTATCAGAGAAAATATCGTAAGAGATAATCTTGTAGAATGTATCATCGCTTTACCAAAACAGCTATTTTATAACACAGGAATTCCAGCAACTATTTGGATACTTAGACGAGGAAGAAGTCCCGAGGATAATCAAACACTTTTTATTGATACCTCAAATCTTGGATATATGAAAACAAGAGTTCAACGAGACTTTCGTGAAGAAGATATAGAAAAAATAGAAAAAATATATAAAAATTGGAGAAAAAAAGAGAATTATGAAGATATAGCAGGATTTTGTAAATCTGCAACACTAGAAGATATACAAGGGCATAATTTTGTTTTAACTCCGGGGCGATATGTGGGGATTGTTCATGAAGAAGATGATGATATTGCTTTTGAAGAAAAAATGGCAGAACTCACCGCTACGCTATCACAACAAATGGCACAAGAAAAAATTTTAGACGAAGAGATAAAAGAGCAGTTGTTGAAAATAGGTTATAGTTTATGATGAGTAACATTGTAGAACAAATTAAACTTGGAGAAAACAAAATCCTAGAGTTTAAAGAGATTTTACCAAAAAACGATTCCATAGCTAAAACGGCTATAGCTTTTTCAAATACAAGTGGCGGAAAGCTAATAATTGGTGTAAATGATAAAAGAGAAATAGTTGGTATTGATGATGAGGAAATTTTCGAACTTCAAGACAAAATAGCTTCTATCATCTTTGATAGTTGCTATCCAAATATCTTGCCTGAGATTTATATCTTAAATATTGATGGTAAATTGCTTTTGGTTATAGAGATTTTTAGAGGAAATTTATTGCCTTATTATCTCAAAAGCGACGGTAAAAACAATGGAACTTATATAAGAATCGGTGCCACAAACAGAAAAGCCGAATATGAAAATATAGTAGAACTTGAAAGACAAAAAAGACACATAAGCTATGATGAAGAGGCAAACTATGATGTGAGCCTTGATACACTAGATTTAAAACCACTTTATGAAAGATTTGCAACTTTAGGTAAACCTCTTAATGAGCAAAAACTCCACAACCTAAAACTTCTCAAATCTGAATACGGTACAACATACCCTACAAATGCACTCTTGATAGTTTTGGGGTATTTTGAAAACTGCACGGTGAAATGTGCAAGGTTCAAAGGTGTGACTATGGAGCTTTTCATCGATAAGAAAGAGTACAGGGGAGATATATTTACCATACTTGAAAACACTCAAAATTTCATCTTAAACCATATAAACCTAAGAGGTGAGATAAAAGGGCTTTATAGAACAGATACTTACGAGATACCAGAGGTAGCTCTAAGAGAGGCACTCATAAATGCCCTGATTCACAGAGACTACATCAACAAAGGAAGAGATATAAAAGTAGGTATCTACGATGATATAGTAAACATCGTCTCTCCCGGAAGCTTTCCAAACACCATAACAGCTGGGGATATAGCAAACGGTAGAAGTGAAGCTAGAAATAAAGTAGTGGCAAATATATTTAAAGAATTGGGACTTATCGAGCAATGGGGAAGTGGAATAAACAGAATCAAAAAAATCTGCAAAAAAAACTTTTTGCAAGAGCCAAAAATCGAAGAACAAAATGACTTTGTAGATGTTGAATTTTTCCGACCGAAAACGAGCGAAAGTGAGCGATTTGTGTCGAATACCGTTGTTAAACCGTCGGATACGGACAATTACGGACAATTACGAACGATTGCGAATGATTACGAACGATTAGCTAAAGAAGAACAAGAAATATTGCTTTATCTTTTGGATAATAAAACTATATCAAGAAAAGAAGCTACGACACTAATTGGATTAAAAAATACAAAAACTTATGAGATACTTAATAGCCTAGTAGAAAAAAATCTTATAGCAAGAGATGGACAAGGCAGAAGCACATATTACAAGCTTTTAAAGGCGGTGGGTAATGAGTAATTTACCAAAGGGATGGAAAGAAACAGAACTTGGTCAAATTGTTGAAATTGTAAATGGAGGTACTCCATCTACAAGTAATGAAGATTATTGGAATGGAGATATTTCTTGGATAACTCCAAAAGATTTATCAAATTTTGAAGGAAGATATATTTCAAAAGGTGAAAAAAGTATTACAAAAGAAGGTTTAAAAAATTCATCAGCAAAAATATTGCCGAGAAATACTATTCTTTTTTCATCAAGAGCACCAATTGGTTATGTTGCTATTGCAAAAGAAGAAGTTTCTACTAATCAAGGATTTAAAAATATAATATGTGATGAAGTTGAAACACATTATTTATATATGTATTATTGGCTACATAATAATGCTAAACAAATTGAAAAGTTATCATCAGGTTCAACTTTTAGTGAAGCATCAACTTCATTAATGAAATCTTTAAATATTAAAATTCCAAAAATAGATGAACAAAAAGAAATCGCAAATATCCTTTCATCATTTGATAAAAAAATCGAGCTTTTAAAAAAACAAAATCAAACTTTAGAGACTATGGCACAAACTATTTTTAAAGAGTGGTTTGTTAATTTTAACTATCCAAATGCCACTGGAGAAATGATTGATAGCGAAATGGGAGAGATTCCAAAAGGCTGGAAAATTTCAGATTTAAAAAATTTATCAGAAGTCATTTCTAAAGGTACAACACCAATTAAATCTGAAAAGGAGAAGTTATTAGAAAATATTTATTTCTTAAAAGTAAAAGATATTACAGATAATGGAAATATTAAATATGACTCTTTAGAAAAAATTTCTTCTGAAATTCATACGACAGTTCTGAAACGTTCACAATTAAAAACTGATGATTTATTGTATTCTATAGCTGGAACAATTGGCAGGGTTGCAATTTTACCAAAACAACTTGATAATTCTAATTGTAATCAAGCTTTAGCATTTATTAGATTAAAAGAAAAAAATAAATATTTAGAATATGTTCATCAATGGATTCAAACTTCACAAATAAAAAATAAAATAAATTCAAGTATTGTTCAAGGAGTACAAGCCAACGTAAGTTTAACTGTATTAGGTAATTTGCTAATAATAATTCCTGATGATAAAACTGTAGAAAATTGGATGAATGTAATTAAGCCTATTTATAAAAAAATTAAAAATAATTCTGAACAAATCCAAACTTTAGAAGAAACAAGAGATTCTTTATTGCCGAAATTAATGAGTGGGCAAAAAAGAGTTTTTGAATATGATAATTAGGAAAATATATGTCTGAAAATAAAAATACAGCTGATGAGATAAAAGAAACAGCCAAAGAGATTTATAACAATGTCTCTGAAGTCTTAACGGAGAGAGTTTTTCGACCTATGTATTTTTATTTTATTATTTCATGGTCTATTATCAATTGGAAATTTTTATATGTATTTTTATTTGGAAATGAAGAGATAATAATTGAGCAAAAAAGTATTTTAAAAGTTGAATATTTATCAAGCTTGTATCAGTGGTCATCATGGCTAGAAATAGGTTGTAGTTTGCTGTTTTTATTGATATTGCCTGCTATATCTGCATTTGTTGTAGTTTGGTGGTTGAGTCTTTTATCTGAAAAATTTTTTGAGAAAAATGAGCAATATAAACTAAATATTTTATCAATCAAGCGAAGATTAGAATATAAAAATAAAGTAGATTATGCAAAAGAGCAAAGAGCTATAAGAGATGCAGAGTCCGATAAAAAAGATATTAGATATGAAGATAATGCAGAGTTTAATGATGATTTTGATTCACTTAGTGAAGATGTAGTACTTGCAGGTACGAATTTTAAGCCTAGTGAAGTTTTGTACAACAATGATTATGATTTGTATGTAGAAGCATTAAGAGAGTTTAAGGAAAAACAAAATGATTAACGAAAACTCAATAGAACAAAACTTAATCGAACTCCTTAAAAAACAAGATTATAAATATCTTCATGGAAGCCAAATAGAGCGAAATCTTGATAGTGTGATTTTAGAAGAAGAACTAAAAAACTCTCTTAAAAGACTAAACCCACTTTTGCCACAATCTGCAAGAACAGAGGCATATAATCAAATACTTCATGTTGGCTCAAGTGATATGATGGCGAGTAATGAGAAGTTTCATAATCTACTTTGTGAAGGTGTAACTGTAGAGTATGAAAAAGATGGAAATACTCAAGGGATAAATGTTAAACTTATAGATTTAGATGATATTGAGTTAAATGATTTTTTGGTAGTAAATCAGTTTATCATCAAAGAAAACAACAACGAAAAACGACTTGATGTTGTTCTTTTTATAAATGGTTTACCACTTGTAATAATAGAGCTTAAAAATGCACTTGATGAAAAAGCAACACTTTATCGTGCTTATACACAAATACAAAATTATAAAAATGCTATTCCTTCTATTTTTTATTACAATGCATTAACAATCATATCTGATGGAATAGATGCAAGAGTAAGTTCTCTAACTGCTCCATACTCAAGATATTTGGCTTGGAAATCACCGGAGAAAAAAGAAAATGGCATACTCCCTGAATTTCAAATCATAACTGAGAGAATGCTAAAAAAAGATGTTTTACTAAAGCTCATACGATTTAATACCGTTTTTGAAAAAGAGGAAATAAAAGATGAAAAGACAGCTATTTTATCGATAATCACAGTCAAAAAATTAGCTGCTTATCATCAATATTATGCGGTAGAAAAAGCTATACAAAAAACTATTGAAGCAGTAGGAAAAAGTCAAAAAATAGGTGTTGTTTGGCATACGCAAGGAAGTGGAAAATCACTTTCAATGGTATTTTACACAGGGCAACTTGTGGTAAATAAAGAGATGAAAAATCCAACCATTGTGATACTTACAGATAGAAATGATTTGGATGACCAGCTTTTTACTACATTTGGAAATTGTAAATCGCTTTTGAGACAAACCCCCATTCAAGCTAGAAGCAGAGATGACTTAAAAAATATACTTAATGTTACAGGTGGCGGTATAGTTTTTACGACTATACAAAAGTTTAGTGATGAAACGGGCGAGATAAGCAGTAGAGAAAATATCATAGTAGTTGCCGATGAAGCACACAGAAGTCAATACGGTTTTACAGGTCGAATCGATAAAGAGGGTGATGTAAAATATGGAAGTGCTAAATATCTGCGAGATGCCCTGCCAAATGCCAGTTTTATTGGATTTACGGGAACACCAATTGAGAAAGAAGATAAATCCACACCTGCCGTGTTTGGTGAGTATATTGATGTTTACGATATAGCACAAGCTGTAAAAGATGGGGCAACAGTGCCTATTAGTTATGAAAGCAGACTTGTAAAAATCAAACTAAATCGTGAAGTTATAGACAAGATTGATGAGCTCATAGAAGGAATCGACAACACAACAGAAGGGCAAATCGAAAAATATAAATCAAAAAATTCTCAAATCAATGCAATAGTAGGACATAAAGATAGATTAAAAGATATTGCAAATGATATTGTAAATCATTTTGAAGCTAGACAAAAACTTTTTAGTGGCAAAGGCATGATAGTTTGTATGACTAGACAAATTGCAGTTGATTTGTACGATGCAATTGTATCTTTACGAAAAGAGTGGCATAACAATGATTTAGATAAGGGAAAAATAAAAGTTGTAATGACAAGTTCAACAGATGACCCAGAATCTTTTCAGCCACATAACACAACTAAAAAAGATAGAAAACTATTATCTTTAAGACTTAAAGATATACATGACGAATTAGAGCTTGTAATTGTCCAATCTATGTGGCTTACAGGATTTGATTGTCCGCCGATGCATACGATGTATATAGATAAAAAAATGCAAGGTGCAAACTTGATGCAAGCAATTGCGAGAGTAAATAGAGTTTACAAAGATAAACCCGGTGGCTTGATAGTTGACTATATAGGTATCGGGCAAGATTTACGAAATGCTATGATGATATATGTTGAAGCAGGTGGAGAAGGTGAAGCAGTTTTAGATATAAAAGAAGTTATAGCTTCTATGCTTAGTAAATTTGAAGTTATTGAGCAGATGTTTAATGGGTTTGATTATTTAGAATATTTTCAGGCTAATGAAGTCAGCCAAAAATTACAATTTTTGATGAAAGCTACAAATTTTATTTTAGGCGATGAAAAATTAAAAGAGAGATTTTTGAGTGAACTTACTGCACTCTCAAAACTTTATGTGATGAGCGTTCCTAGTTTTGAAGCAGAACAAATACGAGACAATATGGCATTTTTTCAAGCTATAAAATCAAGAATAAATAAATTTACTCCAAATGGATTTAAAAGTGATATTGAAGTAGATACAGCAATCAAACAAATAGTAGATGAAGCACTCACTACTGACGGAGTTGTAGATATACTCAAAGAAGTAGGGATAAAAGCTCCATCTTTAGATATCTTATCGGATGAATTTTTACTTGAAGTAAAAAATATGGAACACAAGAATTTATCTTTTGAACTTCTAAAAAAGTTACTTAATGACGAAATAACTATAAGAAAGAAAAAATCAATTATTCAGGGTAAAAAGTTTTCTGAAATGCTTGAAAATGTCATTAAAAGGTATCATAATAATCAAATCGATACAGCACAAGTTATCGAAGAACTTTCACAAATAGCTAGAGAAATGAAGCTTGAAGATAAAAAATCGCACGAATTGGGTTTGACACCTGAAGAGTATGCTTTCTACATGATACTTTCTCAAAATAGCTCAACTGAGTTTTTAGAAGATTATAAAATGAAAGAACTTATACATCTCATCGTCGATATTATCCGAAAAAATGCAACAGTTGATTGGAATAAAAGAGATGATGTAAAGGCAAAACTTAGACTTTTAGTTAAAAAAGTTTTAATGAGATATGGGTATCCACCTGATTTGGCAAAACTTGAAGCTGATAAAGTTTTAGAGCAAAGTGAATTATTGGCTCATGAATTTTTATATGAATAAAATAAATTTGATGAAGGTTTGAAATAATGAACTACTTAATGGCAATAGACGCAGGCACAGGAAGTGTTAGGGCTGTTATATTTGACACTTTAGGAAATCAGATAAGCGTTACTCAAAAAGAGTGGACGCACTTGGAAGAAGAGGGCGTGCCAAACTCCATGAGCTTTGATTTTGATGCGAACTGGACTCTTACATGTAGATGTATAAAAGAGTCGCTGCAGAGTGCAAATTTAAGCGGCGAGGATATAGCAGCTCTTAGTGCAACGAGTATGCGCGAGGGGATAGTGCTTTACGATAAAGAGGGCAGAGAGCTTTGGGCGGTTGCAAATGTTGACGCAAGAGCAGATAAAGAAGTCAGATATCTAAAAGAGAACTTCAAAGGCATAGAAGAGGAATTTTATGCGGAGTCTGGACAGACTTTTGCTCTTGGAGCGATTCCTCGTATCATGTGGCTAAAAAACAACAGACCTGAGATTTACGAGAGAGTTGCAAAAATCTCTATGATTGGGGATTGGATTTTGGCTCGACTTTGCGGAGTTATTGCAACTGACCCGAGCAACGGAGGAACAACAGGGATATTTTCTTTAAAAAACCGTGACTGGGTAAGCGAAATGGCAAAGAGAGTCGGTTTAAAGGATGATATTTTTCCTAAAGTCTTGGAAGTGGGAACTCTTATGGGAAGTGTTACAAAAGAAGCTTGTGCTGTTAGTGGTTTATCAACAAACACTAAAGTTGTGATGGGCGGCGGCGATGTTCAGCTTGGATGTGCTGGTTTAGGCGTTGTTGAGGTTGGTCAGGTAGCAATTCTGGGTGGCTCTTTTTGGCAGCAGGTTGTAAATATAGACAAAAATACGCCTCCGCCACTTGACATTAACATAAGGGTAAATCCGCATGTCATTCCAAATCTATCTCAAGCGGAGGGAATTACATTTTTTAGCGGTTTGGTTATGCGATGGTTTAGAGATGCTTTTTGCGATATGGAGAAGCTAGAGGCAAAAGAGCAGGGCGTGGATGTATATGCAATTATGGAAGAGAAAGCTTCAAAAGTTCCCGTCGGCTCATACGGTATTTTGCCCATCTTCTCAGACAGCATGAAGTACTCAAAATGGTATCATGCAGCTCCCAGTTTTTTAAACCTTAGTATAAACCCAGAGATTTGCAACCGTG
>Ga0074197_1000870_pt1 | contig 31316 bp, 48 predicted proteins | sample EPASupsiteSAE305_FD_64526 | JGI IMG/M metagenome (GOLD analysis project Ga0074197, IMG submission 64526) | Bioremediated contaminated groundwater microbial communities from EPA Superfund site, New Mexico - SAE3-05 reassembly with SPADES | ecosystem: Environmental > Aquatic > Deep subsurface >...
CAACGTCTACACTGCCCTGGCTGCCAAGAAGTATCTGGATGTGGTGGAAGAACTGGATATCATCGATGCCAACGCAGGCAGCCATGGTCAGCCCTTTGCCACCAACTTCAACCCGGAGATCAATATCCGTGAAGTAACCGCCACCTGCCGTCACTGGGAAAACGGCCAGTTTGTGGAAAGCCCGGCGCTCTCCACCAAGCGGGTCTTTGACTTCCCTGAGGGGATCGGACCGATGAACTGCTACCGTCTCTACCATGAAGAGATGGAGTCAATCGTCAAGCATATCCCCACCATCAAAAAAGCCCAGTTCTGGATGACCTTTTCCGAAAACTACCTCAAGCACCTTGAAGTGCTGCAGAACGTGGGTATGACCCGGATTGATGAGGTGGAGTTTAACGGCCAGAAGATCGTGCCGATTCAGTTCCTGAAAGCACTGTTGCCTGATCCGGGCTCTTTGGGGCCGCTGACCAAGGGCAAGACCTGCATCGGTGTGATTGCCCGTGGCCTGAAGGATGGTAAGCGCAAGCAGGTCTATATCTACAACATCTGCGATCATGAGGCCTGCTACAAAGAGGTCCAGTCCCAGGCTATCAGCTACACCACCGGCGTACCAGCTGTGGTGGGGGCTATCATGATGCTGACCAAGCAATGGCATGCAGCGGGTGTCTGGAACATGGAGCAGTTTGATCCAGAGCAGTTCTTGGAGGTGCTGGGGCCGATGGGATTGCCAACAGTAGTCGTTGACGGCGGCGAGTGGCCAGAGCTGTAATCTGATTGACACGCCTAAGTTGGTCATATAAAATGACTAACTAGAGGTGACCTATGACACAGTTTAACATTGCTGAAGCAAAATCTCATTTTTCTGAATTGGTTCAGAAGGCAATGCTTGGTGAAGAGGTGATTATTGCTAAAGACAACAAGCCGCTCCTTAGGCTAGTCCCGGTTGTTCAAGTGCAAAAAGAACGTAAACCTGGTTCAGGCAAAGGAAAGATACTGTATATGGCTCCTGATTTTGATCAGACGCCGGATGATTTTAAAGAGTATATCTGATGCGTATTCTGCTTGATACTCATACTGTTCTCTGGTGGGCAGCAGACAGCGCAGCACTTTCAGATGAGGCAACAAAAGTAATCCGTAATCCACGCAATGACTGTTTTGTAAGCATTGCCAGTTGTTGGGAAATGGCAATCAAGGCAAGTATTGGTAAGTTGCGACTGACTATGCCGGTGGAACGGTTTGTTACTGAGCAAATTTCTGAAAATGGTTTTTTGCAGCTACCAATTGAGTTCCGGCATGTTTGCAAGGTAGAGTCGCTTCCCTTTCACCATCGAGACCCTTTTGACCGCCTGATTGTAGCCCAGTCCAGCCTGGAAAAGATGCCCGTAGTTTCTGCTGATAAGACCCTTGACCTCTATGGTATCAAGCGAATCTGGTAATAAACGCAATGACCGGTATTGATTGTGAAAAAATAGCTCAGTTAGCCCCGTCACCAGCCTACGTGGTGGATCTGGGCAGGTTGCGCCATAATCTGGCCATTCTGGATCAGGTGCAGCAGCGCAGTGGCGCCAAGATCCTGATGGCGCTGAAGGCGTTCTCCATGTGGTCCACCTTCCCGCTGATCAGCAAAACCCTGCACGGCGTTTGTGCCAGTTCTCCCTGGGAAGCTCGTCTGGGGCGGGAAGAGTTTGGCCGTGAGGTACACAGTTTTGCCGCTGCCTTCACGGAAAGTGACGTGGTGGAGCTGTTGGGTATCTCCAATCATCTGGTCTTTAACTCTTTCAATCAATTAGAGCGCTTTCGGCCCTTATGGGAAAAAGAGCAAGGCAGAGTCTCCATCGGCCTGCGGGTCAACCCGGAACATTCTGAAGGTCATACCGCTATTTATGATCCCTGCGCCTCCACATCCAGGTTGGGTATTCCGGTTGCCGAGTTTGAAGGACGCTCTCTGGCTGGAGTCGAAGGGTTGCATTTTCATACCCTCTGTGAGCAGCTCTTTGAACCGCTGGAACGGACTGCCAAGGCGTTTGAAGAAAAGTTTGGCAGATATCTGCAAGGGATGAAGTGGCTGAACCTTGGCGGAGGGCACCATATCACCCGCGAAGGCTATGATATTGACGGGCTGGTGGAACTGATCAAATATTTCAAGAATAAGTATGGGGTAGAAGTCTATCTGGAACCGGGTGAGGCGATTGCCATCGGCACCGGTGTACTAGTTAGTGAAGTGCTGGATGTTGTGCATAACCAGATGGATATCGCTATTCTGGATGTCTCGGCCACCTGTCACATGCCTGATATTCTGGAAATGCCCTACCGCCCGGACATTACCGGCGGATTCAATGCTGGTGAGAAACCATACACCTACCGTTTAGGCGGTCCTTCTTGTCTGGCTGGTGACGTGATCGGCGACTGGTCTTTTGAGCGGCCGCTTAAGGCAGGTGACCGGCTGGTGTTTGAAGATATGGCCCATTACACCATGGTCAAAACAACCACCTTTAATGGGATTCAGCATCCCCATATCTGTACCTTTGAGCCAGATAGCGGCCAGCTGCAGGTGGTGCGCAGCTTTGGCTATCCCGACTTCAAATCAAAACTCTCCTAAAAAATATCTGCTCAGATGCTTGCGAAATGCTCTGTCTGTAGGGTATAGTACGCAACTACTTTTACGTCCTCTTAGCTCAGCTGGATAGAGCAACGGCCTTCTAAGCCGTAGGTCGCAGGTTCGAATCCTGCAGGGGACGCCAAATTACAAGGGCTTACGAAAGTAAGCCCTTGTTGTATGTGGTGCATTGTGGTGCATTTTGTATGGTCTAACTCTAACTATCTCACTTCAGAATACATCTCAATAGCTTCTGCATAAATTTTGCTGCAAGTGCCTGGCTTTACGTGAGAGAGGTTTTTTTGAAATGGCGGCATGGTGGTGTAGTTGCCTTTGTAAAAAAGATTTCTCTGGTCGGCTGTTACGCCTGAGCAGTGCAATATGTTTGTTTGATAATACCGGTCTTCAGGTTCCGTGGCCCAACAGAATTCCATTTCCGGGCATGTTTTAACTATTAATTGCCCTGCCAGTTCTCTTTTATACAACTCCCATAGAATGGCCCACATGCTGCTAGTCCAGGTTTGAACCGGATGGATGCTGCACGAATACGTGGCCAGCAGTGCGTGCAGGTTGTTGCTGGTTCGTTCGACGGCTTCCCAGAAGACTGCATCTAACAGATTAGGCAGTAGGTATTGGGCACCTATGCTGTGCGGGTGGCTTTGAATTGTTTCTGCAGGGCAACGGGCCACCTGGGACATTAAGTACAATAAGGCTGGATCACAGCCAGCCAGATAATCAGCGCTGATATAACTTTTTACATCACTGCCGTAAACCGTTTTGCCATCAAGTGGTATTTCCTTAAGCCAATCCAACGAGCGAAACAAAATGTCTGAATCAACCAGCAGGGCCGGACCAGCTACATTATCATTGTTTGAGGCATATTTTGCCAGCAGGTGCGGCTGAATGCTGGGGGCATAACCTTTGAATAGGCGGGTATCTTCAATGCTGATATAATTATCAATCGTTGTTTTTAATCGTTCGGCATATTCCGATGGTTCGCCAGTGTATCCTGAAAGCACGGTCAGTGACTGTCCGTGCTGCAGACAGTTCCACGCCAGCAACTCAGCTTGCCAATTAAGGTAAATATTATCCTGAATGCAGGTTATTATTCGCATACCCACCTCAAATAATATTTCTCAATTCTGATATTTACGCCAACCCAATTAAAATAGGGAGGCGTGAAATAAAAGTGATCATTAGGTATGCCGTTTGTACTGGTATCAAAGTGGATAGTTCCGCCGTTAAATCCAGTGATAAACCAGTCTTCTACATACTTTCCGCCTCCACCAATATCATCGTACACCATGTTTTTCCATTCAGGTGTAGCCCCTGGATCTGCATGCCAGTTTGAGCAGTAATCATCAATACCAGAATAGGTGTTTCTGGTGCTGATATCTTCACGTTCCCACCTGCAAACCGGCGGTACCGTGGTGGTAGTTGTCGTAGACGTCGTACTGCTTGTGGTGGTGGTAGTAGTAGTGGTTGATTCTGTTGTAGTCGTGGTGGTGGTAGTGCATGGGTAAACGCTGGCTGCATGGCCAATGATAACGCTATTTTGGTTGTCAGGTGTGTCTCTGAATCCATCAAACGCAACCATGACGACATCACCTGGCTGGAAAGCGTGGGCAGCTTTTGTAGTGCTGTTGTTTTGGCACCAGTAGGTAATTGGCACATCAGTTACGCTTTGTCCGGTTTGGGAAAGGGTAATTGTCGCTTTGTTGGTTTTAAGGCTGTGGTCTGATTCGGTGTCCCCGTTTATGCTGTTTATAATAGCGTAAAGAATCCTCATATTAGCCCAGCGGCTGAATTCAGACACCAGGTAGCTTTTAATTGCGGGGGTCTGACCATGGCCATTGATGTTGTATGGTGCCACTCTGATCTGGCTTGATGATCCTATTGATGATGGATTTAATACGCTTCTGTCCTGAATAACCGCTGCTGGTGTCAGAGTTAGTACAAATACCCATTCGCCCACGTTGTAATTGTAATAATCTGTTGGAAGCAGGTCGTTGTACACAACCCCATCTACATCCACATCATACTGGTACAGGTCTTCAATAGTGGCATGTGGCCATTTTTCTACTATAGTGCCACCTGACATGGCAATGGTTCGCCAGTAATGCACAGAACTGGCATTAGGATCGGTGAGGCTGTAATCATTTTCAATCCAGATGCCTTCGCCAGGAGTCAATAGATTGGTGACCGTGGTACTCAGGTCACCGCCCTTTAAAACATCGCCTTTACTGTCTGGTATTTCATAGGTTGCTGGTTTTTGTGTCAGGATAGGCAAGGTATTGAAGGCTGATTTTATGCGGCTTTCTTTCCAGTCGCAGGCCTGCGGAACAGTGCCTTTAATGCGGGCCCCTATAACCCAGTAAGGCGGTTCACCGTTGATTGAATCAGGTACCATTTCCCAGGTGAGTGGCGGAATTATACTGTTTGGGTTTTGGCCGTCTGCCAGCATCTTTAATTCAATTATTTTTGGCGGGAGCAATTCAGGTACTAAAGAGATAGTACCCACACCCTGATCATCCAAGGATAACGATGTGCCACCACTGCAGTTGTCATCATACACAACTCCTATTCTGGTACCGTCACAGAGGTATACCACCTTTTCAATCGCCGCCATCAGACAGTAAACCTGTCATTGGCAAGCGCGTCTGCATCACTTGGCACATAACCTGCCAGGGTGGTTTTGACGGTGTATTCTCCCGGTATTAACTGAGACAGCGCAATTTCGCCAGTTGGCGATGCCTGTCCGGTGAAAGAATAACCATTTGGGCCGGTTATTGTAACCGATGCGCCTGGTAGCAATGCATCTGTACAGTAGTTCTTAACCTTTAGCAGCACGTCTCTGGGCTGCGAGGATGCAGAGCGCTTAAAATGTATGGTCAGGGCACTCATAACAGAGATCCTTCTGCGACAACAACAACGTCAAATTCTTCAAGGTTGTCTGGTATGGTCACACCAGCCAAAGCAAATGATCTGGCAGTGGTTGTATAGCTGCATTGCAGCACTCCTACCGTATTTCTGGGCATCGTAACGGATCGGCCATCAAATACCGGTACACCTCCTGCATTACCCATCCATGACCAGGTGACCGTGCCATTTGGCAATTTATCAAGACTGGCCGTGGCGGTGTTTTCAAAGACAACGATTTCAGTAACATCCACTTGCTTTGTTCCGTTGGAAGTCACGGCTCCAGAGCTGCAGAGGGTGTTAACGCTGATAGCATCCACCACGGAAAAAACCAGAAAATAGACGGTGGCACCAGAATCAAAGCTGGTCTTATTGTTATTCAGCAGATCATCCAGTTGTATTGAAAGTGATACTGCCTGATCTGCGAAAACAATTGTGGTGGAAGCGGTTGCATTACCCATTGATTACCACCTCTTCTGCAGTGCCACCACAGATGCTGCCAGCGGATAGTATTTTCAGGCCTGATTCAGTCCTGGCGATAGTAACCTGTTGGCCCTGTACCAACGCTCCGGCCTGTGATGTTGCAATAGTTTTTACACCCTTGAACAGCACACGATACTGGCCATTAAGTAGAGCCTCTAATACCTGTCCACTGCCTATGGTGGCGGGGGGCTGCTGTAATCCACTTAACATGGTAGATGTACCTCAAGATCCTGTGTTGTTTTTGCAGGCTCGAGAACAATTCGGCTTGACGCAATTTTGCCATTTCCATCAAGGCCGGTAACTGGATCGTAAAATAGTGCGATGTCTCCTACACCAGGATACCCGGCCATTAAGGGGAGCTGGGCAGTGGCTGATACATACGCACGTGATCCGTCTAAAAATGCAGTGCCGGCTTCAATGCATGCCCCCGTGTCATTCGCCAGGGAGGCAGTTAGTGCAGGTGCCACTGATCCACCAGAAGAATACGTTACCACTGCGGATACTTGCCCACGTCCGACATCGACACCAAACAGACACTTGTTTGCTGTCTGGCCGGTCAATTGCCAGCGTTCATAACGGGTACCGTAGGTTATTTTTGCAATGCCCCGGGCGTTAGGCGCAATCGTTGAAATTTCTTTGCTGCTGCCGTTTTCCAACCACCATATTTCGCCACGGTTGGCACCTATCCATTCCACCCCGTACAGCCGCTTGATAGGGTAACGGGTTGATGCTGTGCCATCGGTGAAAATAACCTCTTCATCCTCCACCAGATAATCATAACTACCCAGCTTGGTGGCAGTGCCGTCGGTTATAAACGAACTGAATGGAGGTGGTGATATGTATGGCCAGAAAAGCCGCACATGCACAGGTTTAGCCAATACAGGGCTTGATTCTTCAACCTGAATATCCGGCAGGGATGATGATGGATCATACCCGTACACAGTTACTGATCCATACCCTTTGCCGGGAGTTAACTTGGCAGTGATGGGACTATCTTCAAGGGCAACATCACGGTTAATAGTTGTTACCGGAGTGGCTGCAGCCATATCAGGAGGACGCACCGGCCATTTTCTGCGGACGGTCAGGCTGCCATCAGGATTGCTTACAATAAGCCCCCCCACGCTGGCCACCAGCTGCTGAAGAGCTTCTATCGGGTAGCCGGTCAATTCCCATCGATTGGGCAGAGCCCAATCAGGTAGTAACCAGGTTAACGGAATAGTACCGGCCAGCGCAGTGGCCAATTGAGCTGCAGTGGTGTAGGGGGTATCCCAGCTGTTCCAGCTGGACTCTGCTACATGGGGTTCATCAATACTTGCCGCTATGGATCGACACCAAACCGAACGGGCCGGACCGGTGGGGGTGATGTCTTCCACGCGGTACAGGCGCGGCACTCCATCCACCGTGACCGACATTGCATCGTTCTGCTTTATTTCCATACCTACCGGTATTTCAATGGTGCAGGTGCCAAAGGCCTGATTTTCTGACTCATCAATGGTGCAGCGCTGAACCTGCCCGGTTATATCCTGCAGGTTCAGCGTGATGATATAGGTGGTAAGGGCGTAGATTGGCGTAAGGCTTTGGTGAGCAGGCAACAACGGTGCTGCCAGATCAGGCAGCAAACCGGACGGGCCCGGAGGTACAGGGGTGGTATCATCCTGCCAATCAACAGGGGGATTCGTTATTGGTGCTACCGAGAAAAACGCCTTGATATCGGCAGCACCACCGGCAACAGAGCCACCAGCAGCAATATGTACCGGCGGTGCGCCATGAAACTCTATAACAGCAGCACCACCGGTTACCGCACCGCCTGAAGAAACGTAATTCAATGCTACAGAAAAAAGCGCCGCTCCACCGGCGACCGCCCCACCAACAGGGACATGAGTTTGAACAGAAGACACAAACTCAGCCAATGCCTGACCGCCAGCAACCGCACCGCCTGTGGATATAACGGATAAACCGAATGTTATTATTGCTGATCCGCCAGCTACAGCCATGTCAAACCCCTATGTCGGTGTGCCCTTACTTAATTTGTAAACAGGTGTAATATTAATAATATCACCATTATTAAGCGGGGTTATGGCGGTGGTTAATCTTTCAGCAAATATCAATTTCCCGGTGATTGGATTAACCACATAGTACCCATAAACATCCGCATTTGTGGTAAGAGGGCCAGAAAACATAAACGTAACAACATCTTGATAAACCTGGGCAATACCCTCTTCAATACCTGAATACCACCCGCCTGTATTAAGAGAGATAGAAACGTAACCACCGCCCGCAGCCTCTGTGTAGCTGCTGGCTGTATTGGTGTCTGCAGGTTCAATATCATTGGTGAACAGTTTAAGGGTTAAATCTACATTAAGGAAATACGCTTCAAGTATTTCCAGGGCGCCTTCGTCCGGGGTCATAATCATGTTACACCTCCATTAATCTGATAGTTACGTTGTTGTAGTAATCGGTTGATTCAGGGTTTGGTCTGGCAACCAGAGGGGTTGCCTCTATGGCTGTGTCCTCATGCCTGAACCGCACGGTAATGGTGCTGGCATCTGCCAGGGTCAGGGTTGCAGTAGCACCAGCGGTGGCGGCCAGAGCGTTCAGGGCCTGCAAGTTGGCGCGGGTCAGCCAGCCATAGTCAGCAGCTCCAACCAGATCCAGCGTGCGGCCTCCTGTGGTGGGCTCTTCCCAGACCACGGCGCGGCCTGAAAGGGTCTTAGAGGCGGTGGCGCGGATAGCTGATCCGGTCATGTCATTGGCAATTACCAGCCCCGGCAGCTCAATTGTGTTCAGAAACATGTTCATAGGTTGGGCCTTGTCATTTTACGCCTACGCAGGGCGGTTTGCAGTTCCGACAGCACATCAATAGGAGCAGACATGGGGAACGATCCACCGCCGATATCAAGGTTGATGGTGCCCATGGGGGTTACGTTGGGTTGTGTGGGGGATGGCACAGACCGCAAGGTTTCCTGCAGGCGGCGGCCAGAACTGGACAGTGGGGCATTAATGGCGGCCAGCAGGTTGTCACCCCAGAAACCGGCAGCCTTGTTGTTGATGACCCACTCATCACGGGCCAACATGGCATTGACTGAATCCCGCAGGGGTGAACCGTTGGTGACCTTTCCGCCCGCAAAATAGCCACCAGTGGCACCGCCACTAGTGTTGCTATAACTTGCCTCACCTGATGCCCCCACGGTCTTAATGTAGATGGTTTTTGTGGCATCCTTGGTCAGTGCATCAATCTCAGACTTAACCGATGCAAGTGCGCCCTGATCCATATTTACTACCACGTTCTTAGGTTCCAGCTTTAAATCGCGTATTTTCTCCAGCTCAGAACGGGCATCTACGATTTCTTTTTTCTGGGCCTCCATAATTTGTACCCGCAGCTGTTCAACTGCAGTAAGCGCCTGGGTGGCGTTTGTAATACCATCTGTAGCTGCCTTTTGTTCTGCCAGTATAGCAATACGCTGCTTCTCATAATCAGCGGTTTCCTTGATAACTTCTGATGATTGGCGTTGTTGTTCGGTCTGGTTCCCTGTTGACTGTTTTGCAATATCAGCCAGCCGTTGCTGGTGCTGTTTTTCCAATTCTTGTAATTTAGTGTTGCTTTCAGCTTTTTTATCAACCAGCCTGCCAGCCAGCTCTTCAGCCTGTTTGGCATATTTAGTTGCTGTATCGTAATCCTTAACCGCCAAAGCAGCACGGCTGGCGCTTACGGCCTCATCATACCGCTTCTGGTCATCTGCATACTTTTGACCATCCGTCATGCCCTTCTGTTGGATATCTCTTATTTTATCTTGAATCGATTGGCGGTAATCCTTGATCTGCTGGTCAATGGCCTTGATTTCATCAGAGTATTTTTTATAGGCAGCAAGGTTGGCGCTAACATACGATTTGTGGGCACCTTCCATTTCTTTTAGGCGGGCCTGATACTCTGCGCTGTCTTTGCCATAAATTGATGCTGCCATATCTGCAGCGTTTTTTCTGGCCTGGTACTGGTCCTGCAGGCTTGCAACAGTAAGGGCCGTAATGCGGCGTTCAGCCTCTTGAGTAGTGATTTGTTTTTTTGCAGCTGCCATATTTATGGAGGCTATTTCGTCATCAACTGCACTCTGGCGAGCTGCTATTGCATCAGCATAGGTTCTGGCCTTTACAATATTGATATCCTGGGCATGCTGTTTTTCCAGTTCCAGCAGGCGGGCCTTCTTCATCTTTTCATATTGCTCTTCCTCTCTGTTGCTGCCTGCCTGCGACTTAAGGCTGTCATAATAAGCGGTTAATGCCTTTTTACGGTCTTCGTAGTTTTTGTCGTACTCTGCTGTTAGTTTTTGCTGAGTAGTGCCCATTTCCTTTGCATATTCAGACTCTATCTTTACTAGATCAGATCCGGTTTTCTTGGCTGATTCGCGGCGGAGCTTGCCTGCTTTTTCAGAGTTATCTACAGCCTTTTCATTTAGCTGGTTTTCTTTTCCAAGCAGGGTGCTGTATTTCTTTTCTAACGCAGCTATTTCTTGTTGTGCCCCTTCGTTTATTGCATCCAACTTGGCCCTTATAGCCTTCTTCCCTGAATCAGTAAGATAATCGCCACTAAAAAGGCCCTCAAGGCGGACAGCCACGCGAGCCATTGCAACACCCAACCCTATACCAAGCGCCTCAAGCAGACTAAAAAGGTTTACTGATGCCTTTGCAAGCTTTTCTACCCAGCCAAGGACCCATTTAACTGCAGGGCCAAAAGTTGTGCCCAAAGATCCGGCTGTTTCTTTTAATGTGGTATTAAGTTTATTGATACTACCCTGCAGGCTGTCAGCACCTTTTGCAGCTTCACCACCGAATGTCTTTTCCAGTTCCGCCGCCAGTTTTGGCAGCATATCAGCGGCGCTTATTTGCCCCTGTTCCAGCATTTTACCAAGCTGGGCGGTAGTTACCCCCATGGCTTTTGCTGCCAGGTTAAAAGCACCGGGCAGACGTTCTCCCAGTTGGCCACGTAGCTCTTCGCTGCTGACCGTGCCTTTGCTCATCATCTGTTGCACGGCAGTTAGGGCGCCATTGGTTTCATCTGTTGATAATCTAAGGGCAGCAGAGGCTGTTGCAATCGAGCTGAAAACTTTACGGGTCTGCTCTCCTTCAAGTGCAGTGCCTTTACTGGCAACAGCAAATTTTGCATAGGACTGGGCAACATCAACAAAGGATAGACCAAGCCGCTGGGCTTCCTGCCGGACAAAAGCGAGCTCCTGAGCTGCAGCTTCAGAAGATCCGGCAGCCACCCGCATGGTGCTGTCTATTTTTTCCATGGTAATGGCTGCATCAATAAGCGGTTTTATGGCGCTGACAACCTGACCTATTGCAGAGGTCACCTGGTTAAAGGCGAATGATACCGCTGCGGCCTTTGTGCCAAAATCCCCGAGAGCGTTGCCCACGTTCTTAAAGACCTTGCTGGCCTGGTCTTCGCCTTTGATTATGACTTTTGTTTCACTAGCCATTACACCACCTCTGCCAATTCTTATCCTCAAGTGCCGCTGCACGCACCGCTGCTGATGTTGCCTTCATTCCGGTCTGATCAAGAGCCTCAATAGCCTCAAGGCACCTCATAAACCAGGTTAAACCATACTCATAAGCATCCACACCATGACCGGCAGCAATCACTTTGCATACTGCCTGGGCTATATTCTGTTCCGGGGTCAGGCCGTTGGGCTTTGTGCCTTTCCGGCCCGGCGAAAAAAAGCGGCATTAACCTCCATAAATGCGGATTCAAGCTGCTCAAGCTCAGAAAAACTCAAGTCTGCTATCTCTTCAACTTTTTTATCAATACAGCGCAGCACCAGATACGGTATGCCCTCATCAGTAACCCTGCCTACCTGGTCAGGGGCCTCTATAAGATCACGCACCTGCAGCTCTCTGATAGTTATGGTCTGGCCGCCTATTTCGACTGATTTTGTATTTATCATTGCCTGTATCCTTCCAGATCTATGATGCACTGTTTAAGGGTTTCTTTGAGGGTTACATGATCAATAGCCAGGGCCTTCAGGCCGGTTGCGGTGTCTGGTTTGGCTGGCAGCTGATCAACTGCCAGCAGCGGCATGGTGATGGTGGGCGGTTGTGGGCAGCTGCTAACCGGTATCAGCACCGGTGGGGGGCAGCAGCCATACAACCATATTGTTGACATCAACAAAATGGTCAGTCGGTTCATTTTCGCACCTCATCAAGTACCTGTTGGACCATGGCCGGACAATCACCCCGCAGGATTATTTGCCCTAGTTCCTGCTGGCGCTTTTTCATCTGTTCCCGCACTTTAGCGGCTTCAGCATTTGCCTTCTGGAGCTTTTCAAGCAGTGCCTGCATAGCATCACCTTGCTTTTTGATGGCAGCATTCTGGGTAAGCAGATAGGCCGCGTATTCAGCTTTGTCACCCTTTGCAGCGGAAAGCTGCAGGCTGCATACTTCCAACCGGCCACGATAAACCAGCGCGAGCACCAGCAGGGCAATGACGGCAACCACAAGTGCATACTGTACGGCCTTGATATCCAGCGCAGCATTGGCAGCTTTTGCAAATATGGCCCAGGTCATTTTTTAGGCTCCTCATATCCGGGGCAATTTTTGCCGCATGCCCCGCAACTGCCATCACAGACCTTGCAGTTATTTACCCGACAGAAAAAACAGCAACTCATTGCATCCGCTCCTTACGCTCTGCCTTTTCCTCTGCACACATATCTGTCCAGCCGGTAACGTACTTGCCGTGACGGTCGCACCAGTTTTTAGCAGCGGTGAACCGGTTACACTTTTTGCAAAACCTTCCGACGCTCATTTCTGCCCCTTACACAGCTTGTATTCAGTCTGCCGACGCACCACCAGACCCTTTAAGACTTTGCCGCCTGCTTTATTAAACAGCAGGATTGATTCACAGGCACCGGCATAATCAGGCGGGCCCTGCTTCAGTTTGAGGACTATGCTGGACCGGCAGAATGCACCGGTGCCGATGTTGTAGGTAAGGGATACATAGGCATCCCATTCATACTGGTGCAGGGGAAGGTCTGCAGGCAGGCAGGCTTTCATGTCTTTTTCAAACTGGCCCACGTCTTGACCCAGCCGGATCAGGGCGCGTTCTGGCGTAATGGTCTGACCAGGTTTGACACCGGCGGTGGTACCGTAGCCGATGGTGTTAACGCCAACAGCATCCTTGTAGGTGTGGCCGACGAACCGTTCGTGGTTGGCTATGCCGATCATCCCTAGGGCGGAAAGCATCAAAGAGGCTATGCCGATTCTTGTTTTATTCATCTTCTGTTTCCCTTTTTGCCTTTCTGCGTTCCGCGCCTACCCAAGGCGTTTGCTTCTGGTGGTTTACACCACAGGCCCCTATCAGCCGGTCAAGATCGGTACGGGTGTCGTCCAGGTCTTCAGCCAGTTGGTTGATCCGCTTCCAGATCCCTTTGTAAAGCATGGTGCCCATGGTCACGGCGGCAGTAAATGACCAGCCCGCCACTTTCCAGCCGACATCAGGGGGTATCAGTTTTGTCAGCTCTTCCACGGGCCGCCTCCTTTTTCTTTCTGGCCTTACGATTGGCCAACCAACACTTGGCCAGGATATGGCCCATAACAGTTACGCAGGTAAGCAGTACGATAATCATAAAAGCGGCGTTTGCTATCTGGCTGCTGGTAAGTTGGGCGCACAGGGCGGCACCTCCGATTACTGCAACAGCCTGCTTAATGGCGTCTGTGATCATCAAATCCCCCTGGCCTGAATCTGCAGCGTATCCTGCAGCTCATCAGCAAAACCGGTAGCAGAGTTTTCAAACCGCACAGCAAAGAAGTAGTCTGCTGGTGGCAGGTCTGTATCGGATTCAGTCACCCGCAGTTCAAGCCTCAGCTTGTCTGTGCTGATGGTGATAGGCCCAGATGCACGGGGGGTGGCTGAATCAACCGCATCTTTGATGACCCATCTGGAGCCTGACCATTCAGGGCCAAACTCTGTTCCCTCTGGGCTGCGGTAATCCCTGAAAATGCTACTACCTGCTATTTTTTCAATCATTGGCACACCTCAATACTGGTTATGTCCGGTGTTTCTGTTATGGTTTGCAGATCTGCTGCAGACAGCAGCAATTCTGTGTCAATTGGTTCAGACAGCGCCACCAGGTCGATACCGATGATAACAACACCGGCCTCTATTGGTGACAGGGTGCCTACATCAAGGGCAATAACCCCGCCACCACCCCCGGTAATCCCATTCAGCCGTTCCCAGGCATCACCGGTGGTGGAGAGGGCTGCCAGAGTTTCCCAGGCATCCATTACCGGGTGTACTCCCAAACCGCACTTGCGTTGCCGGTTGCCGTTGGTACCGCCATCAGCTTGTTGTGCTCTTCAGTTGATAGCCCGCTGCCGGAGGACACCTGAATAATTTCTACCTGTGGCGGAACGTAGTTGATATCCACACGGGTGGTGCTGCTTAATGGTGTACGGTCAAAACAGGCGATGCCCTCTTGTCCATCGTCAGTGATGATCGTTCCGGTTATCGTCAGTGCATGGCTCACGTCATAGGGGATGATCCTGGTGCCATTGTGTTCAATCACGTACCGTTCCGTGTATTTGCCACCACCCTTGAAATCGTTACCCTTGGCAGACAGCAGGGGGGAGAACCGGCGCAGGGTTTCGTCAGTGCGACGCAGTCCCCGATACTCTTTGTAAATGGAAATCGGGTGGATAGAGGCACCCACGGTGTCTGCGCTTAGGTAGATGTCGCGGTTTGCACCATCTATGTGGTCTATCAGGGCCATTGCTACTCCAGTACGATGTCGCCGGTTGCCGGATCAAAGGTGCCGCCATAGCGCTTAATGATCATGTCAATGACTGATAGCCCAATTGATTGCACGATACCGGCGTTACTGATCAGTCCAGCAGGAGGCTGCACGGGATCAACCAGCGGATACAAAGAGCCAGCAACAGCAGCAACACGGACACTAAACTGGTTCCAGGTGCCTACCGTGTTGATAACCTCCTGCAGATCGTCAGACATTTCAACGTACTGCACCACCACTTGCATCCACGGTTCAGCGCCTGGCTTGGGCAGATCAATAATGATCTGTTGAGTGCGTAGTATCTTACGCATTGGTGTCAACCGAAGGGGCGCAGGTAACAGCCACAACAGCGGCACGGGTCATGGTAAATTCTGTAAGCGCCTGGCCAGCGTAGCCGTCACCCTCTACCTGTACGACCATCTGTTTATCCACCCCGGCAGCTAGGCCTGCCTGTGTGTTGGTGTCATAGGCATAGGCAAAGCTGATCTTGTTACCACTGGCATCGGTGGCCACGTTGCCCTTCACATCAACTCCGTCTGCATCCTTTACGGTAACTGCAGAGGCGGTATCAAAATCAGCACCGGCAGCACCGTCTTTGTAAAAAATCTGGTACCAGGCATTTGGATCTGCCACGGCTGCAGCACCGACCGTGATTTCGCAGCTGGGGAAGTAGGGGTAGGTTTTCTGGTTGCTGCTGTTGTCGGTCTGGATGATGTTCTGCTTTTCAGCAATGGATAGCCCTTCAACAAACAGGCCTGCACCACCAACAGAGCTGGTAACCACCTTACCGGCAGCATTGCGGCTGTACCAGACCCGGCCCTTTTTGCCGTTATAGGTTCCACTACCCGCGTCAACATCAGCGTTTTGTAGTGCAACAGCATCCAGATAGGCTGCGCACTGTTCAACCGTGGCACCTGCAGTGTTGTTCAGCACCCACGTAAAGCTACCGTCTGCCTCGTTAAAGCCTGTTTCAACCTGCGGGGTGGAGAGCTTTTCCAGAGACAGGCCGGTAAAGGGGGCTACTGCAGCACCACCAAAGACATCAGCCAGCGTATAGCTGTTGTTGGCATTAAGGGATTCACCCACACCATATCCAGCAGAGAATCCGCTGAACTCAGTTACACCAGAGGCGACAGAGGTGGTTTCCCCTGCGTTGTAGCCCCAGCTGCGGACCCGTACCACCAGCGTTCTGGCTGTGTAATCAAAATCACCAGCGCCGGTATCGCCGTTGGCTGTGGTACCAAGTACCTGCACAACCTCGTCAATGTTTCCAGGGCGCTGAAAGTCAGCCCAGGTGGCTGCCTGCAGGGTTGCTTCATCGGTTGCGGTGACCAAGGCCCAGTAGCCAGTGGTAGTGGGCTGAATAGCCACCAGTGATTTAACGCCGTGATACACGCGGTCTTTGGTTGTGTAGCCGTCACCAAGTTCGGCAAATTCTATGAAACCGCTGCCCCTGATCTTCTTCCGGTCAGCAGTACGCAGTTTGACTCCGTTTACAAAGTTGTAGGCACCAGAGAACCGGTAATCACCATCTGTACCACGTTTGTATTTACGCAGTGTCTCATCAACACGGCGACGGGCATTTTCAAAATTGTACAGCGCCCGCATGGTGATGCCGTCAACATTGGTAAGCGGGTTTGCTACCGCACCTGATCCAAAATCAACGGTTGCCAGCTCATCAACACCGATCAGCTGCACCTCATCATTGGCAACATCAAAATAGATGTTGCCGTTCGGGGAGCTTCCCGCAGGGTTCGTGCTTTGCTTCAGCGTGGTGCTGTAATTGGTATGATCAATCAGGGCCATTGGTATGCTCCTTTACTTGTTTGCATCTGGGGTCATGCGTGCGTAAAGTTCAGTGTCAACAGACGGCAGGGTATAGGTCTGGACAAACTCTTTAAAATCATTGTGCATAATCTGGATGATGATGGAATTACCAGCCAGGCCGGTATAGGTGTAGGTGCTGGCAGTGTGTGATTCAGTACCGGCAAGCTCAGTTCCGAAAGATCCTGCAGGGCTGTTGTCGTTATCGTAAATGCGGATTTCTGCACCGACAAGGGATGTTGGCGCGGATATAGTCAGGTTGCAAGATGCAGGCGGGGTATTACCTTCACCGTGATCATATTCAAACGGGCCGATATCCCGTAGGTTGTCTGGGTAAGTTGCTGATTCATAATCAGGTCTAAATTTTCCAATAATGTCAGTGTTTATTTGACCATTCCAATTAATATTAGCATTTACAAGCGGGGAAGAACCTGATGCTGGTCTAAAGTCATTATTTGCATAATCATAAAATGTTGTATTGTCGGCTGTTAGTGATGTTATAGCCGTACCAAATGTATTCCAAGGGCTATCTCCAGATACACCTGCATTATTACTGGCAAGTGCATTTGATGGAATTGTAGACCAATTAGCGACAGAACAACCAACAGCAGCGTTACCTATGAATGTAGAGTAACATGAAGAACCGGAAGCATTACTAAAACCAGTTCCACATTTTGCTGCTAGATTATTCGCCCATAATGAACCAGCGCCATAGGCGTACCCTACTCCAAAACCATATTGTGTACAGTTTAATGCAATATTATTTAAAAATAATGATCCTGCTCCAGAATCAGTTATACCTCGGTAGCCAGTAACAATATTATTTTTTATAACACATACTGCTGCTGCATTAGGCAAGCTAATGGCCTGTCCACCAGTAGTATTTTGATTTATAAGTTCTAACCCATCAACCGTAGTTCTGGATTTAAGTAAAGGGATCACACTATAACTACTACTATTTGCAGTACGTCTATATCCTGATCCTGATATACCTCCATGAAATGCTGGAGTTCTAACTCCATTTATCATGGTTGTTATGGTCAGACTATATAAACTAGGCATTGATGATGATGTGGCGGAAGCTGTATCATTAAATGCGTCATATACCTCAACTACTGCCTCTATATTGCCTATACCACCTGTAGATGGGTAACTAACAATGCCATTAAGACTACTGAAAACAATATACTGGCCCGCACGATTAGAATAATACCTAGCTTTTTGTTCAGTAGTCAGTGAAGCCCAGTAGCTTCCGCTTGTTCCGTTTTCAGTTAATAATGCGTATTCAGTTGCCATTACTTAAACACCCTGTACTCAGGCGGCAACTGCTTACGCTCAAGTTCAATTTCGTAGCATTCTTTACAATGATCTTTATCCCAGAAGAACAGCCGATCAATCCACACATACAGCCTTGATTTTTCACGCAAACGCCAAGCACGAGCAGACAGCATTTCATCAGCATAACCATAGCCATCATCAGCGACTGAAACGCGGGTGTTTAAAAACTGATCAAGAGAGATCATGCTTTCTTTGATTGAGGCTTTGAAGGTTATGGTGGTGGTCATTACGTGGCTCCTGGTCGGTGTTCTCCGACAAAGGATGGTTGTAATCGGTGCTTGTGCGCGGGGATGATTAGAAATCATCCCCGCTGGCCTGCATCGGTTATTCGCTGTAGCTGAAGAATTTTGACGTGCCAGACGGACGGGTTTCATCCAGCATACAGGCACCTTCAATGGAGATATTCCCCGGTTCGCTTGAGATCAGCAGCAGTTCTTTCAGTGGCTGCGGGTTGACTTTGTAAAAGTGGAAGCTCTTCACGCCCAGATCATTAGCAGCGTCAATGGCATCCAGCCAGAACCAGTAACTTTTCTGGCCAGTGGTGAACGAATCAACTTTCTTTTGAGCGGGGTAACTGTAGGTGACCAGCACGTCAACACCATCGCCGGTGTCAGCAGTAGCAAGGGCACCAGATGCAGCAGGCACTAGCACAGAGTTGTCGTAAGCGATGTAATCGGTACCTGCAACATAAGTAGTCGCTCCATCAGCTGAAGTGATTTCCGTTACCGTGGCCTTGATATGCGGCAGGACCATCTCTTTGCCTTTGTACAATTTTATAGGCTTGTCAGCGGCTGTACCTGCACCAATGGTTGTGATGTTGGCACGCAATGCCATTGCCAGATTTTCTTCGTGAAAACTTTCCAGGGTGAAAGAAAAGTTAACGCCTTTTTCGTTTTCAAACTGGGCAGCCAAGCCAAACTGACCGGTCATTGCCTCTTTCTTGTCGATGGTTGATACGTTGAGAGAGGCCTTGATATCAACGGCGTTTCCGACATGAATAAAGCCCATCGGTTCGCCGGTGGTGGGGTCTTTTTCTGCCATCATCAACCGGCCCTGAGGCATGAAATACTTTGTTGCTCTCAATGGTCCTTGCATGGTTTTCTCCTTAAAGATTGAGATCCGCTATTAACGCGGCCTTGTTTGTAATGCTCTGCTTCCCTCTGAATACGGAAAATATTGCGGTGTCTTTCACCCAGCCTGCCAGGTGCTCAATCGGTTCTACCCCGGCAAAGGTATACTTCTGACCCAGGGGTGATACTTCATCCTGCATGGCTATCTTTGCTGTGGCTGCCATGTTGCCCACACGGGTAAAACCGTTTGCCACCAGCACCACGCCGAACAGGGCGGTTTCGTGTCCGGTTTCGCCTGCAGTTGATTTCAGATACCGAACGGCGTAGCAACCGTTAGGATGATCTTTTTCCAGCTTCTGTTCAGTCAGATCATCGGGGCGATCAGGCCAGGCAATAACGCTGGCCCTGTGCTTTACCGGCAGCAGGTTGACCAGGGTGGCCACCATGTGCTGCACGATCTGGCTGTAGGTTACGGTGCTCATACTGCAGCCCCCAGGATGATTTTGACAAAGCCTGCATTGGGTGGCGATACCCACAACACAGGGCGGGTAATGCCGGTTGCCTGGACGGTTGCGGTCCAGTCTGTGTTGACACCGGCGGCCTCTGCTGCTGCCAGTTCGATGCTGTGTTCATCTGCCGGACCTTCGCCCATGATCACGCGGCCGGGTTCGTTGATGTCTGAGACAATAGCGGTGACCGGGCGGCGGGTTGCTCTATGCTGCAGGGTGCAGGGTTCGCCGAAGTCAGCCAGCGATATGCTGGCTATTTCAGAGCCTGGAATACTCACCCTTCAAGCTCTGCAGCACGGGCTTCATAGGCTTCAACAATTTCAGTGTCTGTCTCTTCAGCGCCTACCAGCTCGTTAAGCACTTCAACCGACTCGGCAATGGCGATACTGGCCAGCAGGGCGGCCTTGTTCATGTCAATCGGGTCTGTGACCAGCTTGATACGGCCTTGACGGATAAAAAGTTCTGCCCGTTCAGGCGTCAGCTCAATTTCTTCGCCAGGATGAACATCTTTCCCGGCACCAAGGCAAAAGCCGCGTAATACTTTATATTTTTTCATAGGTATGTCCTCATTACAGGGCGGCCTCATTACAGGCCGCCCGTTTCAGGTTTGATTAGGCTAGCTTGGCTCCAGTGGCCTTGCAGAAAGATTCTGCTCGGCGCAGGCCTACGTCACACATCTGGAACGAGGTGACTTTGACCAGCCCCTGGTCAGCCAGGGTGTACGGATCAACAATCAGCTCCAGGCCTGCCCACATACCGATCAGCATGTCAGCCCAGTTGCCCAGGACAATGCCGTGTTCATCTGTACCTGTGCCAAGATTTGCTTTAACCTGGTTACTGGATACCGCACGGTAGCCAGCCATGATGCCTTCCATGGCGTTGCCGTCCCAGATCCAGCGGGCACCAGCGGTGGCGCTTTCAAGGGTCTGGCGCATCTTTCCGGCCATACCAGAGGTGGTTACAAAGCCCATATTGTTGATCAGGGCATTGTCTTTGTTGATTTCGGTCTCCATGTCTACCAGCTTGCCGAAGGTTGGCACACCACCCATAGCAACAGCATTGACACCAGCAGCTACATATACGCCGGTTGGGTCGTTTGCTGCTCCGGTTCCGTGCAGGGCGGCCAGATCCCAGCCAAGGGCGTGGACTGCTGCCAGATCTTCACGTACCAGACCTTCAACATCAGGCGTAGACTGTACCAGCAGCTGGCGGGATACTGCACCGGTTGCCTGCATGGTTTTGGGGCTCATAGTCATGGTGCCAAAGGTGGGGTTGCTCTGAGTTACACCGGCGCCTGGGTTTTCACCTACCCAGTATGCGGTGCTTGCGCCGGTCTGTTTCGGGAAGGTGATCGGGCCGCGCAGATCAGTTAGAGTACGGGCACCCATGCGGGCAACAACAGAGATGTTGCGCAGCAGGTCGATGAATTCACCGTACTCAGTAAATACGGTTTCAGCACCGGTGTTGGTACCTCCGGTGGTAAGCACGGTGTTCTGCACCCGCATAGGCATAAAAATGCCACCTTTGGCCTGGTAGTTTTGGGGCAGACGCTTGGCGATCTCTTGGTGGATTTCATACTCAAACCCGGATGCGTTGCGGCCTTCGCGCATTTCAATAGCAGCCAGTACAGCTTTCTGGTAGCTGTACAGCTTAGCATCTTTACCCATGTCTACCAGTGCCGGGGCTTCTGCAGCAGGGGTGGCTAGTGCGCCGGATGCGTGTAGATCAAGAATCTGGCGCCCGACCTGATCAGGGGTGAGACCGGCTTTAATAAATCCTGATGCACGGTCTGCACAGTGGTTCTGTGCGCACATTGCTGCAATTTCTGCAGCTTCGCTCTGATGGTTACGTTCCCCGGCAGCCGGGGTTCCAACAGCTACGTTAGGCATTGGAGCCTCCTTTATTTCGGCCTGTGGGGCCGTTTGTGGTGTCTCTGCCGGAGCAGAGGTAATGCTTGCGGAAATGGCCGGGGCTTTTTTGAAGCCCAGGGCCTTGAAGTCAAACTCAGAAGCGCCTTTCAGTGCCATGGCAGCCAGCTTCAGTTCGTCGCCAATCTGATCTACAAATCCAAACGCCTGGGCTTCTTCTGCACTCATCCAGGTTTCTGCATCCATGGCAGCAATGATCTCTTCATCAGACAGGCCGCACTTTTCGCGGTAGACAGAAACGATGGTGTCACGCACCTTGTCCAGCAGGTCTGCATACTTGCGCATTTCATCGGCGCTGCCTTGTGCCAGGCCCCAAGGGTTATGAATCATATAGAGGGCATTGGGGGCCATAACGACAGTGTCACCAGCCAGGGCAATAACTGAGGCGATTGAAGCGGCAATACCGTCAACGTAGGTGGTGACGCTGGCAGGGTGGCGCTTGAGTGCGTTGTAGATGGCCTGACCATCAAACACCGAACCACCAGGGCTATTAATGTGCAGATCGATCTGGTTAACCTTGAGGGCAGCCACTTCTTTGCAGAAGTTTTTCGCGGCAATTCCTTCACCGGTCCACCAATCTTCACCAATCTGCTCATAGATAAAGATCTCAGCCGTGTTGGTTTCTGCCATGGCTTTGATTGAGTAGAATTTCTTTTCAGGCATGGGTTATGCCTCCTTTTCTTCTGCAAGCAGCAGACGTAGGGCGGCCATCAGGCGCTTATCACTATTCTGCTGCTGGTTCTGTTGTTGATCTTCTCCCAGGGTGATACCGGCATCACTGGTAATGTTGGCTTCATCCGCCAGCTGCTCAACAATGGCTTCAAAATCTTCGCCCTGTTCGCCCAGGAATCCGGTGCGGGAACCAAGCCCCTCTTTAATGGCCAATACAGCGGCGGTAACATCTTTGAGCGGATCAACCCACTTCCAGCCACGAGGTATAAAGCGGGCAGCCAGATACAGGGAGGCATCACGGGTGGGCAACCGAAGGTTACCTGAGAGAATTGCAGCAGGCACAAACCAGGCATGCACCGGGTGTCTGAAACGATCTACCCACATCTGTTGCAGGCACTGCCATGAATCACGCTCTATCAGCAGCCCTGAACGCATACTGGAGTAGTTGACCCCTTCAAGGTCATTAGCCAGGGCGTTGTAAGAAACCTGCATGCCGGATGAAACCCAGCGCTTGTTCTCTTTGGTGAATTCCCCAAAGCCGATAGTTGGCTTGCTGGGGTCGAATTCCTGCATTTCGAGTCCGGGCGGAAGAGTAAGACCACCGCCTGGGTTTAGTTCGATGCTAAAGTTTTGTGCTACAGGGTTGCCGCTTGAATCGGTGCTGTATGCCTCTGTGTTGGTGTGCCTGAACATAGGCATGGAGCAGGCAGCGGTACGGGCAGTAACCAAAGAAGCTTCTACATAGCCGTCCAGAATGTTGAGCGACAAAGCAACCGAGTTCAGCCAGGTAATGCCCCGGCTCTGATTGATCCGCTCTGGATCGTAAAGGTGGATGATTTCAGATGCCGGTATACGGTTGTGCTTGCGCTGTGAACGTCCGCCGTTAATATCCTGCTGGCCAGATTCCAGCACGTAGATGGCAACATCCGCACCCCATTCATCAACTTCAATACCCAGCCTAATTTCATTTTCTCCGTTGGCACCACGGGGACGGTTAAGGTGATGATCAACCAGGTCTGCATCAATCATTTGCAGGGCCATGCCGTACTTGAAGCGGCTACCCAGCACGCGACGGACAAAGGCCTCACCATCAACAGCCATGGTGCGGATAAGCAGCTGCTCGCCCTGTACACCGGACAGGCGGCCATCTACCCAGGGGTAACGCCAGAAATCAGCAAATGCGGCTTCAATGGCGTTGTTGATGGATTTATTCAGTTTTCCGTCAGCATCACGCACCTGACACTGCAGGCGCATACCGCGCGGGCCGATGACGTTTTGCTCAAGCAGCTGCAAATATTGACGTACCAGCGGGTTATTAAGGGCCAGCTTGCGGGAGGTGGTACGGGTAGATCTGATCTTGTTGCGCAGATCCCAATCAAGCGAACCGGCACCCTTTAACGGGCTTTCAATCCACTCTTTCAGGATCTGATAGGATTCTGTGCCAGGGACAATACCGGAGTTGCGCACACGGCGCAGGCCCACGGCAGATAGGGCACGGTTGACCATGCGACTGAGCTTACCCATTGGTACACCTCACATTAAGGCGTAGTTGCGGGCAGAGCTTGCCGGGGTTCTGTTCACGCCAGACAGCCAGAGTGTAATGCTGCAGCAGGGGAAGCAGTTGCTCTGTAGTTAAGGACTTAAGTTTGCGGGTAGATCCAGCGGTGGTAACTTCATACTCTGCATCAGAGCGGGAGGCACGACCCTCAAGTACGGCGTTAATAGCATCCAGTGCCCGGCGTGCCTGTGTGCGGGTATCGGTTGCGTCGGTTGCTGCTGACAGATCAGGCAGGATTTGGATGGTACGGGTGTCAAGGGTGTAGCGGTCTGTGTCGTTGGTAACCATGCGCTGCATGGTGTAGGTACCGGCGGACCAGGCTGCAGAGGCAGCAGCAGTGATTGCAACCAGGTGGTCATCACCATCAGCGTTAGATCTGATATCAATCTTGCCGCTTGATGCCAGCAGCCGGTACTTAAGATACCAGCCAGCAGAGGCCGGATAATCAGCCAGGCTGATCTTCCATTTGATGGAATCACCGGCCTGAAGTTGCTGCGGTTCGGTTGTTGGTATGGTTACGCTCATGGTGGTTAGAGCGTGCAATAAAAAAAGCCGAAAAGCATGTAGGCCTTTTCGACTTTTTCGACTTTTTCGACTTTTTCGACTTTTTCACTGCATGTACAGTGAGCTATTTCGTGTATTCTTCGGGCTTCACGTTGCCTTGTTGTATGAAAACTTCCACACTTTTCCGTGTAAACTTGATGCCTGTTTTACCCAGCAGGTGGCCAGGGCACCAGACCTGCAAAGAGGTTTTACCTGACAGCCACCAGTTGCGGACGGTACGGGTGCTGACCCCCAGCTTTTGCGCTACCTGTCCGATTGTAAGATATGGTGATGCCATGTTATCGTCTCCATCCGCGAACAAATCCGCCTGTTGGGCCTGATGCCGCTTGCTGTTGTGGTTTGTTAAGGTTTGCTGCTGCAGATTTTAATGCTGCCACTTGCGCCCTGATATCCACCCTCAGAGACATGAGCGCGGCCAGGGCATATTGGCGCTTGTCTATGGCTTCGTTGGCAAGGTTGGCCTTTTTCTTTTGCCAGACCTGTACCAGCTTACCGCTTGTCTTCTGGGCTACCTGGTGTTCTGCCTGCATTTGTTCGTACCAGGTCTTGTCGTAGGTGTCAGGTAGGTGACAGTAGCCAGGGCCGGGCTGGGTAATATCAAAGTAGCCAAACATGGTGCTTTTTAATTTATTTCCGCCCAATATGAAGGCCTCTGCCTTGATTAATCCTATTCTCTGTTTGGTTGGCCCCAGGATCTCTGCAGCCTCTGCCGATGATGCCCCCTTAACGGCGTAGATGTTGCGGGGCTTGCGTGGTGAGGTGAATTTGTAGACGTGGCTGGTACAGTAGCCAGAGTCTACAAAGGTACGTGAAAGGCCGACTTCTACCCCGCTTTCATGCTTCCAGCGCTTCATCAGGTAGGTGTCGAGCTGACCCCAGACATCGGGCAGCCGTGGGTCACCGTAAAAGACGTTGTTTTCTATGCCCCACGATTCATTACCTACACCCCAGGCCACAACTTCAATCTCTATCCGGTTGATCTGTACGTCTACCCCGGCGGTAAGAATACCGGCGTTCATCGGCACTTCTGCCGGGTAGACTTCGGCACGATCGGCAAGGGCGTCCAGCTCTGGTGCATGGGTGCTGTTGACGCGGTGGCTTACCCCGGCAAAGCGGTTGTACCACTTGCGTAGTTTCTCTTCATCCCCCTGGGCCTCAAGCCAGCTTGCCGCCACTTCAGATAGGCTGACATAGGGAGAGAGCCAGGCCGGAAAGTGGAAATATACCGACTGGGGTTGCTCGATGTCGCAGCCGTCGGTTGGTTTCCAGCCGGTTTTCATGCTGGCCAGCACGGCTTTGTCGCGCTTGTAGTCATTCCAGCGGCTATTACAGTGTTCACACTGGTACCAGGCAGAGCGGTTGCGGCGGATTGCCTTGTGGTCTGCCTCTGTTTTGCCTTCAAGATTGACTTGTCCGGGCCAGCCGAACCGGTCAAAGGTCATTACCTGTTCTTTTCCGCAATCAGGGCATTTGGCGTGAAATTCAAGCATCACGTCACATGCTTCAGCCTCTACCATGAGGGGATCACGGTTTTCCGGGTCATCGGTGTCTATGCCGGGGCTGGAGAGGATCCAGATCTTGTGTGTGTCAGGGAATACGGTGGCACGGCTTTTTGCATCTTCAATGTTGCCCCGTGATTTGTATTTGCTGATTTCGTCCAGGATGACTACCCGGTAGGATTCAGACGATACCGAAACTTCTGATGATGCCCAGCCGCCCTCGATGGTGAATCCGTTACCCAAGGTAACGCTGTACATGGTGGTGTCATCGGGGTTTGCTGATTTAATGGCGGCCAGGTTAGGGCTGCTGTCGATCATTTTCTGCAGCCGTTTTTTGATCAGCTTTTTCAGGGTGCGTTCATCGGCAACAACAATCAGGGCGTTATCGCTGGTGTATTCCCCTTCGCGCAGCAGCAGGCCGTAAAAAGCCAGGGTGCCGCCGATCTGGATACCCTTGGCCAACACCGTAACCCTGACATGGGATCTGGTAGACCAATCAAGCACGCCCCACATGGCAGGGTTGTTCTGGTTGCGATAGAGGCCCTGACGGCTGCCGACCGGAACGTTGATGTTACGTTCAAACCACTGCGGCCCATGCAAGCGCTTGCGCTTGGCAAAGACCTTGCGTTCTGCTGCCCTGGGGCGCGGCGCCGCAGGTATGGGCAGGGTTGCAATGCTCACTCTTCGCCCTCTATCTTTGCGTAACGGTCAAAGATATCTGCAATAGCATCCTCATATACCAGCCTCAGTTCATGAGTTAGTGACAACACCCTGGCGCGAAGTTCATCGTCTTCAATAATCGGCAGCAGCCGGTTGATTAGTTCATGCACAATGACAGGGGCGTGGTTTTCAATATCTGATTTTACTGCTGACCAGAGCTTGGCATCCCTGGCCTCTTCTTCCAGCCTGTTGATCAGTAGGCCTTCGCGTTCTTCGTTATGGATTCTCAGTCTGCGCGCTGTTTCGCGCTTGATATCATCTGACAGGCCATCACTGCTTTGTTGTGGTTCGCTGGTTTTAAGATCCAGCCGGACGGCGTTGGCGTAGTAGTCCAGATCTTTGGCAGAGAACAAGCCATCCTTGCGGGGTACTTTGCCAGACTGGACATCGGCAGAGAGTTTGCTTTTTTCGATCTTCCAGGTGCGCTGCAGGTATTGCAGGGCAGCGGCCTGTGTTTTGAACTTTTCACCAGCAGGGTCACCAGCCTGGGCAGAGTTGTAGTCATCCACGGCTTTGCGGGCCTTTTCCACGGTGCTGATGTTGGCAGCGGTGGGGTTGGCCTTGGCGGTGGCAATGGCAGCGTCAAGGATGGCCTGCAGGTCTGTGGCGTGGTTGGCTGACATTAGTGTTTATACCCAAAGGTTACGGTTGCGGTGATTGCCAGGGCTGAGAGCCAGTAGCAGACATTAGCCGGTTTACGTTCATAGGCCCAGCGCAGGGCGTTGAGCAGGTAGAGCCCCATAATTAGGTAGCTGAAGACGCGGGGGTCAAGCAGTAGGGTTCTGATTGCTTGCATGGGGCGTCCCTTCCAGCGCTTCTACCTTGCGCAGTAGTACGGCGATCAGGTCATAGGTTTCATCAATGACGCCATGGGGGCCGTGGATCTGTCCGCGTCCCTCGGCCTGGGTGATCTCTAATTGCTCACCGGCTGCTGCAGCGTTCATGTCTGCCAGGGTGTATCCGGTCCAGTCGTGTTTTGAACAGGCCCTGTCGTGTTTAGACTGCAGGGTTATGAGGGTGGTGATGTGGATCATGTGACGGCCTTTTTGTCGTTTTTTATACTGTATTATCGGTTATGTGGTCAATGTGTCGTATTTGGTAAAAATTAGGGGGTCTAATACTCGTTAGAGGCTAAGGTCGTCGGGATGCACACCAAACAACTCTGCCAGCGGCAACTGCAATGCTGCTTTAAGAGCATTCAGCTTCTGTGTCAGCGTGGCAATCCGCGCGTCTTTCTCGTCCAGACCATCCTCAGCCATAGTTGCAGCGGCCTCGTAGCTGGCATCATCAACGTAGCTTAGGTCGCCATATCCACTCAGGCTGTAGCCTATCAGTTGGGCAAAGTGTTGCTGGTCATCTTGGCTAAACTCAATACGGGCAAGGTCGTTAAGGTTTATGCCTCCATTATCCAGCAGGTATTTCACAATGGCATTGCCCTTAAACCTCAGTGTGCCGTGTTCGTCGGTGTAAAGAGGCTGTATTGCATTTCGGGCCTCTAACGGCTCAATCAACTCGGACTTGCTTACCTCATCCTTGTTTGTTACGTTTTCCATATCAGTTCCTCTTTCCTGTCCGGTTGCTTCTTGTCGCAAGCCAGTTATCTCGTTTTCGTTAGAGTCTTCTGAAATTTAGGCAGCAAGCGCAGCCGTCTTTTATCACCCACGGTTCAGGCTGTTTGCTTTCCGCAGTGGCCTCAATGATAAACTTGCATCCAGAGCCTTCCTGTTTTTCGCTCCACAAAACCTCGTCAGGGTCAGCGCATTGGTCGCAGAAATTGGCGTAAAATTGCATCATCTCAGTTCCGCAACTCGGCATATATGGTTGGTATTCAACGTTTTGCATGTTTTGTCCTTTCAGCCTCTAACGCTCGTTCAACTCGGACGGGCTAAACGCCCGCCGGTTAACTCTGGTCGTTAGGGGTTCAACCGTTAAGTTCGCCGCAGCCAGCACAAAAAACCTCGAAGCCGAAGAAATTACCAAGCGTGTTGTTTCGTGCGGCTTCTGCGGCCTCGTCTTCTGAGTCAAACGTAGCCAATTCCTCGTGTAAATCACCAGTAACCAGCGGAGTAATACCGCCATTACTGCAATTAAGTATTACAAAATAGGGTTTATTCATGGCAACATCTCCTCGGCTTCACCCCTAACGCCGCAATCAACTCGGACTTGGGGATGCTGCTCTGAATTTCTGTATTCTCGTCGGTCACTTGGTATCTCCGTTTCTGGTTGGGTAATATTCCCCAAGCCGGTTATCTTAGTTACGTTATGCCCCACGCTTCAAGTACTGGCTTGCCCATTGCAGGGCATCGGCGCGCATCGCACACATTGCGGCAGAATCGTACTTTTCCAGCTCCAAATAAGTTTTTGCCGCACCAGCCATGCGCCTTGCTGATTCTGCCAACCATTCTTTTGTTTGCTCGTCCTCGGGGCTTAACGCCTTAATCAACTCGGAGTTGCTTACTGTGTCAGCTTTGGGACTATCGTCTACTACACTGCCATATCCATTCAGGGCCATTTCTTTCTCCTTTGGTCGCAACCCGGTTATCACGGGTCGTTAGACCAATGGAACACCATCTTGCTTGGTCTGGAAAACCAGCATTGCATCACCGTGTGGCCAGTTGTACAGCGGGTCAGGAAGCAAGCGCATGTCAGCAGTCAATACAAATTGCGGCACTTTGCATTTTTTAATTGCAAACTCTTCAAATGCATCCTTTGCCGCACGCCCGTATTTACCAATCCATGCCATTCTGTGTGATTTTGACAGTTCATTCCACTGCACATAAAATATGTCAGTGCCGTTGGTGTCGCACATCAGAGTGTAATCAGTATTTTTTGCCTGCCATTCTCGGCATCTGGCTACAAAGTCATTCATGGTCAGTCCCCTCCGTACCTAACGCCTCAATCAACTCGGACTGTCTTACCGTGTCAGCAATTTCAGCGGCTTCTCTGTCGTTAGTTTGTAGGCTCATTTGGCTTCTCCTCTCCGGCATCGCCAGCCGGTTATCTTAGTTACGTTAGAGGCTTACCGTAATTCAGGCATTCATTCGCTCGGCAATGCGTTTGGCATTAATTTCTGATGCCGCCCATGCTATCTGTTCATCATTACAGCTCACGTACCACCCATCGTTGTCTTCACCATATCCCCAAACCTCCTGCGCCCCTAACGCATCATTCAACTTGGACTTGCTATTTTCGGGCGCATTTCCAGCATTTTTTTTGTCGCTCATTGGTCTTATCCTTTCGCTTCGGCTCCGCAAGCCAGTTAATTCTATCGTTAGGTACTAAACGGGCGGCGCAGGCAGTGGCATCCAGTGAGTAGCCTTTATCAGTAGCTGATCCCCCTCGTTTCCAAACTCAGCTATGATCCAGGCTTCATCATCTGTTTCAATACTCTTTGCCCAGTGGCCACAATACGTCCCAGTACCGTTCCAGAGTAAAACACGTTCGTCTCTAGGTGCCGTATCAATTGGCATCCATGTACCTGTTATTGCATTGGCAAAATCAATCAGTTCTTTGTCTGTTGCACGCGTAATTCTAGTTGTCCGGCCAAAATCAAGCCCTGTATCCAGTGTTTTTCTGGCTATATTTAGTATATTTTCTTGGCTCATTGGCATGTACCTAACGCCGCAATCAACTCGGACTTGGGGATGCTCCTCTGAATTTGCTGTATTCTTGTCCGTCACTTTCTATCTCCGTTTCTGGTTGGGTAATATTCCCCAAGCCGGTTATCTTTGTTACGTTATGCCCCACGCTTCAAGTACTGGCTTGCCCATTGCAGGGCATCGGCGCGCATCGCACACATTGCGGCAGAATCGTACTTTTCCAGCTCCAAATAAGTTTTTGCCGCACCAGCCATGCGCCTTGCTGATTCTGCCAACCATTCTTTTGTTTGCTCGTCCTCGGGGCTTAACGCCTTAATCAACTCGGAGTTGCTTACTGTGTCAGCTTTGGGACTATCGTCTACTACACTGCCATATCCATTCAGGGCCATTTCTTTCTCCTTTGGTCGCAACCCGGTTATCACGGGTCGTTAGGGGCTTAAATGTTGTAACAGCATATCTATGCGTGTGAGCAGCCTCTCCGTTTCCTGCATTATTTCATACTGCGACGCATCCATGTAATATAAGCCATAAGTATCGTGTCTTCCCTCTGCCTCGTCATGTGCTTCTTGCACCCATTTGCGTGCTTCTTGCAGCGCAGAGAGTGTGTCCTGTTGTTTTTCGTAGTCCATACCCGCCCCTAACGCCTTAATCAACTCGGAATTACTTGCTTTGGGCGTAATTTTACCAGTTTCCATATCAGTATCTTCTTTCTGTATGCACTCTTCGTGTCGTAATCCGGTTATCACGGTAAGTTATGCCCCAAACACTCGCTTGATACCGGCTTTACTTAACCCAGCGGCCCTGCAGCCTTCACGGGTGCAATGAAAATATTGCAAGGTAATAGTGGTAGAACCTTCAGACACCAAGCCCATCGCTACCAGTTGCGCCATGCTTTCCAGTACCTTTGTGTTGCCGTGTGAAGCAGCATAGTGGTTTCGGTATCCCCATTGTCCCTTTGGTGCGCTGCCAGTCATACCCAGCATGTGCTGCATGTCTTTAATCTGGGCAGCAGTGGGGCATAACAGCTCATTCAACTTGGACTTGCTGCCCGTGGTTGCATCAGTAGCTTCTCCCATATAAGCACCTTCTTTCTTTGTGTATTTTCAAATTACGCAAGCCAGTTAACTCGTTACTCGTTAGAAACTAAGCAACTTCTGTGTTCTTTTTCTTAATCTTGTTGGCAAAACCAGTTTGTAAGTGCCTTTTTCAGCAGCTTGTTGTATGTCCCATGCCTTTATATTTTCCAGTAGCTTCAGG
>Ga0074197_1000875_pt1 | contig 31142 bp, 29 predicted proteins | sample EPASupsiteSAE305_FD_64526 | JGI IMG/M metagenome (GOLD analysis project Ga0074197, IMG submission 64526) | Bioremediated contaminated groundwater microbial communities from EPA Superfund site, New Mexico - SAE3-05 reassembly with SPADES | ecosystem: Environmental > Aquatic > Deep subsurface >...
ACTTCTCGCGCAGGCTCTCGGTCTCCACCTGGTTCACCCGGCACCCGACGGTCTTGAAATAAATTTTCACAGGCATATTTTACAATTTACCCGCCTGCCGCGGCCAAAATAAAACCGCCGGGTCTCCCCGGCGGCGAAAGGCGCGGCCCGGACGGCCGGCCGTTATTTTTTGGCGGAAGTCTGTATGGGAACGCCGGTCTTTTTGATCTCTTTGCGGAAGCTCGGGCCGGTGGAGGCCCAGCAGATGGTCTCTACGCGGAAAGGAAAGCCGGCGGCCTTGAAGTCGGCGGTCATTTTTTCGAGACGCGGCGCGGCCAGGGGCTTGTCGCTCATTACGGCCAGGTCCAGGTAGGAATAGGTCTTGGCGGTGCCGGCGGCCCGTGAGCCGTAGACCAGCACTTCGCACTCCGGTACGTTGCCGGACAGTATCTTCTTCACTTTCTTCAGGTAAACAGGTTTGAGGTCTATCATAAATGCCTTCCGGAACGCCCGCTATACCTATCTTCTACCATTATGGCGGCCCCCCGGGCAAGAGAAACCTCACAAAAAGCTCTGTGACCAAAGTCAAATGAGGCGGCGCCGGTTTTATGGTATAGTCTGCTTAGGTTACAGGGGAGAGTCATATGCGCAAGATATTGATAGTAGAGGACGAGACCGCGTTCCTCAGCCTGCTCAAGCACGCGCTCGAGGTGCAGGGCTACATGGTCATAGCCGCCGACAAGGGCGAAACGGGCATAAATTGGGTGAAAGAAGTGCCGCTGGACCTGGCCATAATAGACCTCGGCCTGCCGGACATGAACGGCCTGGAGATCTGCAAGGCCATCAAGGACAATCCCCGCACCCGCCACACCAAGGTGATCATCCTCACCGGCAACACTTCCAACGAAGCCAGGATAGAGAGCAACATAGGCGCGCGCGCCGAGCTTTTCCTCAATAAGCCCATACAGATAGCGGACCTGCGCAGCGCGGTCGCCAAGCTCCTGGATAACTCCGATAAGGAAAAACTGCTGCTGCGGGCCTCTTTCAGCAGGTTCGCGGTACCGGGAAAAAAGAACCCTCCCCCGGCCAACTGACCCGGCTAACCCAGTCGGGTCAGCAGCGCCGAGGCGGCGGCCAGACAGGCCGATTCCGCCCTCAGCGTGTACAATCCTAAATTCATGAACGCGGCGCCTTTAGAGCGCGCGAAGTCCATTTCCCCTTTGGTAAAACCGCCCTCAGGCCCGACGAAGACCTTTATCTCCGTCTGCCCGGCCAGCCCTTTCGCGGTCTCGTCCGGATTGGCGCCGTCAGCGGAGGCGAAAACGGGAAAGCCCCCGGCCGCGAGCAGGTCGTCGAACTTCTCCGGCTTGCGCACCTCGGGCAGCAGGCCGCGGCCGCACTGCTTGGCCGCCGCCAGCACCACCTGGTTCAGCCGGCCGGCCCGGCGCTCCCAGTCGCTGAACAGGTCGAACTGCACGCGCGAGGCCATAACAGGCTGGAACACGTCCACCCCGGCCTCCGTGCAGTGCTCCAGGATATCCTCCAGGGCGGGGCGCGCCACCACGGCGAAACAGAGCGTCAGCCGCGTCCTGTACTCCGGGCTCGGCAGCTTTTCCCCTACGGACCCGCTCACGGAGTCGCGGCCCACCGCCTTGATCAGGGCTTTATAACGGTTCCCCTTCCCGTCGAAGATCTCTATCTCGTCGCCGGGGCGCGCCCTCGCCGCCTTGGAGATATGGTTGGACTCGTCCGGTCCGGCGGTGAATTCGCCGGCACGGATCTGCTCCGCAGGGATGTAATATTGAGGCATCAGCCCAGGATCTTCTTGAAGAAGCCTTTTTCCTTCTGTTCGGCCGTAGGCGGCTCGTGGCCGGCCAGCCTTGAAAGTTCCTCGAACAGCTCGCGCTGCCGCGGATTGAGGTCGTGCGGCACCTCCAGCTTCACCCGTACCAGCAGGTCGCCCCGCTCCTTGCCGGAGGTGGAAGGCATGCCACGGCCGTGCACGCGAAAAACCTTGCCGTGCTGCGTGGCTTCGGGAATGCGGATCTTAACGCGCCCGCCTTCTATGACCGGCACTTCGGTCTCGCCGCCCAGGGCGGCCTGCCAGACCTGCACCGGGCACTCGTAGACCAGGTCGCGGCCGTGCCGCTCGAAATGGGAATGGTGCTTCAGGCGGACCTGGATGTAGAGGTCCCCGGAATCCCCCCCGCGCATGCCAGCGTCCCCGCCGCCGGAGACCCTGAGCACGGCCCCTTCCTCCACGCCGGCCGGCAGCTTGATATTTATGGTCGCCCGCTTTTTCTGGCGCCCGGCGCCGTTGCAGGCCTTGCACGGGGAAGAGATGACCTCGCCCTGGCCGCCGCACTCGGGGCAGGCCTGGCTGAAGGCGAAAAAGCCCTGCGAGTACTGCACGCGCCCGGCGCCGTGGCAGGTGGGGCACTTCTTGATGCCGCTCTTGCCCCTGGCCCCGGTGCCGTCGCATTCCTGGCAGAGTTCGGTGCGCTCCACGGAGAGCGGCACTTTCACGCCTGTAAAAGCCTCTTCCAGGGTGATCTCGGCCTCTTCCTTGAGGTCCGCGCCGCGCCTGGAGCGCGGCCGGCCGCGGCCGCCGCCCTGGCCCTGGGTAAAAAGGTTCTCGAACAGGTCGCCGAACATGTCGCCCAGGTCCGCGCCCTGGAAGCCGCCGAAACCTCCGCGGCCGCCGGCGCCGGCCTTCAGGCCCTCGGCCCCGTACTGGTCGTAGAGCTGGCGCTTCTCCGGGCTGGAGAGCACCTCGTAGGCTTCGTTGATCTCTTTGAAAACGGATTCGGATTCGCTGTTGCCCTGATTGCGGTCCGGATGGTGCTTGAGGGCCAGCTTGCGGTAAGCCGACTTGATCTCGTCGGGGCCGGCGTTGCGCGCCACGCCGAGTGTTCGGTAGTAATCGTTTGATGCCATATAAGTACCGGGGAAATTCTACAAAAACCAGACCAGGTATATAAGCGGTTAGGCGGATAGCGGAGGGTTTCCCCTTCCGCTATCCGCCAACAGGCAGTTACTGGTTTACTTCTTCTTCTCGTCCACAACTTCGGCGTCCACCACGTCGTCCTTGCCGCCGGGAGCCGCTTTGGCGCCCTCGGGAGCGGGACCGCCGGCGGGGCCGGCTTTGGCCTGGGCGGCCTTGTATACGGCCTCGCCCAACTTCTGCGAGGTCTGGATCAGCGCGTCCTTGGCCTTCTTGACCTTGTCCAGGTCGTCGCCCTTCAGCGCTTCCTTCAGCTCGCCTATGGAGCGTTCCACGGCCAGGCGCTCGTCCTGGCTGATCTTGTCGCCGTGGTCCTTCAGGGCCTTCTCGGTGGTGTAGAGCACGGTATCGGCCTCGTTCTTGGCCTCCACCTTCTCCTTGTACTTCTTGTCGGCCTCGGCGAACTGCTCGGCCTGCTTCATGAACTTGTCGATCTCGTCCTTGCTCAGTTTATTGGGCGCGCTGATGGTGATATGCTGCGCCTTGCCGGTGCCCAGGTCCTTGGCGTGCACCTGCAGGATGCCGTTGGCGTCGATGTCGAAGGTGACCTCGATCTGCGGCATACCGCGGGGCGCAGGGGGTATCCCGTCCAGGTCGAACTTGCCGAGCGACACGTTGTCGCCGGCCATGGCGCGCTCGCCCTGGAGCACGTGGATGGTGACGGCAGGCTGGTTGTCGGCCGCGGTGGAGAACACCTGCGACTTCTTGGCCGGGATGGTGGTGTTCTTGTCTATAAGGCGAGTCATCACGCTGCCCAGCGTCTCGATGCCCAGCGACAGCGGAGTGACGTCCAGCAGCAGCACGTCCTTCACGTCGCCGGTCAGCACGGCAGCCTGCACGGCGGCGCCGCTGGCCACGCATTCCATCGGGTCCACGCCGTGCTCTATCTTCTTTCCCACGTACTCTTCCATGAACTTCTGCACGATGGGCATGCGGGTGGGGCCGCCCACCAGGATGATGCGGCTGATGTCCGAGGTCTTGAGCTTGGCGTCGGCGAGCGCGGTGTCGATGGACTTCTGGCAGCGCTTCACGATGGAGTCCACCAGGGACTCCAGGCGCGCGCGGGAGAGCTTCAGGGCCATGTGCTTGGGGCCGCTGGCGTCCGCGGAGATGAACGGCAGGTTGATCTCGGTCTCCATGGTGGTGGAGAGTTCGATCTTGGCCTTCTCGGCGGCTTCCTTGATGCGCTGCGTGGCAGTGGCGTCCTTCATGAGGTCTATGCCGGTGTCCTTGCGGAACTCGCCGGCGATGAACTCCACCAGGGCGCGGTCCATGTCGGTGCCGCCCAGCTGCGTGTCGCCGGAGGTGGAGATCACGTCGAACGTGCCTTCCTTGCCCAGCTCCATGATGGTCACGTCCAGCGTGCCGCCGCCCAGGTCGAAGACCATGATCTTCTGATCGCGGCCTTCCTTGTCGATGCCGTAGGCGAGGGCCGCGGCGGTAGGCTCGTTGACGAGACGCACAACTTCAAGGCCGGCGATGGTGCCGGCGTCCTTGGTGGCCTGACGCTGGTTGTCGTTGAAGTAGGCGGGGACCGTGATCACGGCCTTCTCCACCTTCTCGCCCAGGAAAGCCTCGGCGTCGCGCTTCACTTTCTGCAGCAGGAACGCGGCCAGCTGCGGCGGCGTGAACTCCTTGCCGGCTATGTTGTATTTGTGTTCGGTGCCCATCTTGCGCTTGAACGCGGCGACGGTGCCTTCCGGGTTGGCGACGGCCTGCCGGCGGGCGGGCTCGCCCACGAGCATCTGGCCGTCCTTGGCGAAGGCCACGTAGGACGGGAAAGCCTTCCCGCCGAGGCTCGTGCCTTCGGCCGACGGGATGATGGTGACTTTGCCGCCTTCCATCACCGCGGCGGCGGTGTTAGATGTACCGAGGTCTATACCTATTATCTTTGCCATATATGTTTCCTCCAAATTAAGTTACTGCAAATTCAATTTTCTTCCTGCCCTTCTTCCGGCTTCGCTTCGGCCTGCGGCGCCGGTTCCGCTTTCTTCTTGGCTATCTTGACCCGGGCCGGCCTCAGGATCTTTTCTCCGTAATAGAAGCCTTTCTGCAGTTCCTCCGTCACCAGCCCGTCGTTCTCCTCCGTCCCTTCCACCACGCCCAGGATCTCCGAAGCCATGGGGTCGTAGGGTTTGCCCACCGGGTCCATGGGGCGCAGCCCTTCAGCTTCGAATACCCTGGAGAACTCCTTGAAGATCATCTCCAGGCCCTTGAGCACATCGTCCGAGTTCCCGCCGTCCTTGCTGCCGTTCACGTGGGAGTGGGCTGCCTGCAGCAGGTCGTAGAGCGGCAGAAGTTTCGCCAGGATCTCGGCCTTACCCCACTTTATCAGTTCCGGCTTTTCCTTCTCGACACGCTTGCGGTAGTTCTCGAAGTCGGCCTGCAGGCGCAGCAGCTGGTTGTAATAGTCCTCGGCCTGCTTCTTCTGCTTCGCCAGTTCCCCACCCTCTTGCGCCAGGGCCTGGGCCTCGGCTCCGCATACGCAGTTGTCCGCCGTCTCTTCCTTCTTCGCCTTCTTTTCGTCGGCCTTATGGTTTTTCATATGTCACTCTTCGAAATCCAGTTTTTCCCACTCGCCCAGCATGTCTTCCATCATGGAGCTGACGGTGTCCACCAGGGAGATCATGCGGGGGTACTCCATGCGCTTGTAGCCAAGGATCCCCACCAGCCCCACCGCCTTGTCGTTGATGCAGTAGGAACTGGAGACCAGGCTGAAATTCTTGAATTCCTTTATGCTGTTCTCGGAACCTATCGTGACGTCCACGATGTGCCGCTTGCCGGGCTCGGCCAGGGCTTTGGTCTTGAGCGAACAGTCGCGCAGGCGCTCGCGCAGCAGCCCGGAGAAACGCTCCTTCTCCTCCAGCAGCCTCGCGATGTTGCGCATGTCGTCCACGCTGCCCTCCTCCAGGTTGGAGAAGATGCGGCTCAGGCCTTCCAGGTAAAGCGCGTCCTCGCTCTTGGCGAGACCCCTGAAGTATTCCACCAGTTTCTTCAGCAGTTCTTCAAGGCCCTTGTCTTTCTCCTTGTGCAGGAACTCCTTGAAGATCACCTGGGGCAGGTCGGAGATGGGCAGGTCCCTGAGGCGCCGGTTGAGGCGCATGGACAGGGCCTTTACGGCGTTCTTGTCGGCCGCGTGGTCCAGGGAGAAGGCCGCGTGCTTGATGAGGCCGGAATGGGCGAACATCACGCTGAGCACGCTCTTGGGCCCCACGCTGAGCAGGTCCAAACGCTTGACGCTGTCCAGGTCCATGTCGGCGCTCATCACGAAGCCGGCCCACTTGGACATGTCGGCGAGCATCCGGGAAGTGTGCTTGAGGAAGCCGTCGAGCTGCTCCACGCGCCGGTCGTATTCGTTCTCCAGCCGCTCTTTCTCGGTGGCGGCCAGGAACTGCATGCGCTGGACGTTATCCACGTAGGCGCGGTAGCCTTTGTCGGAGGGAATGCGGCCGCCGGAGGTGTGGGCCTGGAAAAGGTAGCCTTCGTTCTCCAGTTCTTTAAGTATATTCCTTATGGTGGCGCTGGAAACGTTGAAGCGGCCTTCCTCGGCTATCAGCTCGGAGCTGACCGGCCGCCCGGTGCTGACATAGTTGTAGATGACCCAGTTAAGGATCTTCTCTTTCCTGTCCTGCGCGACTTCCGGTTTAAGAACCCTCATATGCCTTTCCTTTTAATTAGCACTCGGAATCCTTGTCTGCCAAAAATATTATACACCTTGCCTTCATAATTGTCAATACCACCCCCCTGACTGCTAAAAATAAGGAAGAGGCCGCACCACATGACTATCGTCAAAACAGTTTTCCGGGAACCTGTGTTACACTATAGACATAGCACGGAGGTTAGGGAAATGAAATTTTCAGCGGTCATTGCGGCTTTAACTATATTCACGGCCCCGCTCATTGCGGCGGATTGGTCCCCTGCGGTGAACGCGGACACGCTGGCGGCTTTCGAAGCGCCGGCGGCGGCCCCGGCGGAGGTCGTAAACCCCCGCGACGGAGAGAATTATTCCGGCGCCGAAGAGCTCCTCATAAAAGAATTCGGCGTCACCGCCGTAGGCCTGGACTTCCCCGAAACCGAAGTGATGCGGCAGAGCTCCTTCTACGACAACATGTTCTGCGTGGAACACGCCCTGCGCCTGGCCCTCTTCGACCTGCTCGAGAATTACGCCAACCCCACCAGCCCGCTGGCCAGGGCCCTCGGCGAAATAGGCGCCCAGCAGACCCCTTCCAAGACCGAGCTGAAGAAGGCCCGGCAGAAGGTCATGGCCCGGCTCAACACCCCGGAGTCGCTGATCTCCATTGTGCGCCCTTATCATTTCAGCCAGCCCCTGAACGGCGAGACCGTGGAGCGCAACTGGATCTTCTTCCTGCGCCTCGAAGGCAAACCCTACTGGGCCGTGGTCGACCGCTCAGGCAATTCCGCCCCTTACGTTTACGGCGCGCAGTAAACTGGCGCGACTAAAGAAAAACCCCGGTTCCACCGGGGTTTTTTATTTTCAGACCTTCAGGGCCTTCCTTATCCCCCAGTCCAGGAGCGCGTCCGGCAGCAGCCATTTAATGAAAATTATCAGCGCGGCCTTCGCCGGCACGGGATACCTGGCCGCGGGGCTGCGGGCCTCCAGGGCTTTCAGGATGACCTTCGCCACGGCCTCCGGCCCGGGCGCCCCGCTGCGGTAACCCGCCCGGAATTTTTCCGTCACCCGGCGAACCAGCGGGGCGTAAACCCCGGAGCCGGAATATTTCTCAAGATTCACCAGGGCGGTATTGTCCCACTCCGTCCTTATCGGGCCCGGTTCCACCAGCACCACACTGATGCCGAACTGAGCCGTCTCCAGGCGCAGCGCGTCGGAATACGCCTCCAGCGCGTGCTTGCTGGCGTGGTACCAGCCGCCGGTGGGCATGGTGATCTTGCCGGCGATGGACGAGATGTTCACTATCCTGCCGCCCCCCTGGCCGCGCATGACGGGCAGGGCCAGCTGCGTCAGGCGGGCCAGGCCGAAAAGGTTGACCTCGAACTGGCGGCGGGCCTCCGCCAGCGGCACGTCCTCTATGGCCCCATGGGCCCCGTAGCCGGCGTTGTTCACCAGGGCGTCCAGGCGCCCTTCCTTCGCGAGAACCGCGGCCAGGGCGGCGGAGACGGACGCCTCGTCCGTTACGTCCAGCGGCAGCAGCCTGGCGCCGAGCGCTTCCAGGGGGCGCATCTTTTCCACGCGCCGCGCTCCGGCGTAAACGGTCCAGCCCGCCCTGAGCAGCAGCTCCGCCGCCGCCCAGCCGATCCCGGCCGAAGCCCCGGTTATGAGCACTATTTTCTTCATGCGGATATTATAGAAAAAGCGGCGGCCGGCGCGGCCCCGGCTTTTTTTGATACCATTAAGCCATGGAAAATGGCGAGATACGCCTGCCGCCCGGCTCGATAGAGGAAAAGTTCGTACGCAGCGGAGGGCACGGAGGACAGAACGTCAACAAGGTGGCCACCGCGGTGCAGCTGAGGTTCTCCCCCGCCCTGGCGGGCCTGCATCCGCGCGTCATGGAGCGGTTGCGCGCCCTGGCCGGCTCGCGCCTCACCGCCGACGGCGACATAGTTATCATCGCCAGCGAATACCGCACCCAGGAGCAGAACCGCCAGGCCGCGCGGGCGCGCCTGCGCGGGCTGCTCGCCCAGGCGGCCAAGCCGCCCAAGCCCCGGCGCGCCACCAGGCCCACCTACGGGTCGAAACTGCGCCGCATAGACAGCAAAAAGCGCCGGTCCGAAGTAAAACGGGACCGGCGCCGCGGAGACGACTTTTAAACTTGCCTACCAGGTGAAGTAGGGATTTTCCCGCCGCTTCCTCTCCTCGGTCTTCTGTTGCTTCTGCTTCTCCAGTTCCCTCTTCTGTTCCTTCCAGGTTTCGCCCTTGGCCTTATAGCGCTTCTTGTACGGGCCGCTGCCGGCGTCGCGCGAACGCAGGGTCTCCCTGTCCTCTCCGAAGCGCAGGCTGAAACTGACGCGGTGGGCGTTGCCCAGGTCGCCGAAAGGCGTGAAAGCGTAATCCAGCTTGAATTTGGAATTCCCGAGGCCGAGGCCGAGCGAGAGCCCGGACCCGGCGTCCGCTCCGGGGCCCGCCAGGTAGCCGGCCCGCGCGTAAACAGTGTCCCTCTCCCGCACCAGGAAACCGTACTCCGTCCCGAGGGCGGCGCTGAAACCGGAAGAAGGCCGCTGGGTGACCTGGGCGGTGACCCAGAGCGGGTCATAGGCGCGCCAGGCCGCCGCCGCCTTATAGCCGGCGGGCAGGTCGAACTCCTCCCGGTAAAGTTTCATCTTGGACCCGATATTCTCCACCCCCACCGCGAAGCGCCAGGAGTAATCATGGTAGAGCAGCCCGGCGTCGGCGGCGTAGGCCACGGCGCTTTCCTGGTCCAGTTTCTGATAGATCCCCTTCAGCGCGAAACCGGCGGCCATGTTCTCGCCCATGCGGTTGGCGGCGGCGGCGGAAGCGAACCCCTCGTTCTCGGTAAAACTCCCGGCCGAAGCTCCTGAGCGGTCGTATTTGGCCATGGAACCGCTGAACAGCATGCTCGCCCCCGCCCCGAAGGCCCAATCGTTGCCGGTAACGTGCGCATAGGAAACGCACTCGTTGCGTATGCCTTCCAGCCACTCGGAATGACTGAGCATGAGCTCGCTGCGCTCCAGCAGCACCAAACCCGCCGGGTTGTGAAAAACGGCGGAGGCGTCGTCGGCCACCGCGGCGAAGGCGCCGGCCATGCCGGCCGCCCTGGCGCCCGTATCAACCTTCATGAAAGGCACGGCATCGGTGCCAGTCCCGGCCAAAGCGGCGGCTAAGGGCGCGAGCCCCAGCGTCAGGAATAATGCCGCCGTCCTTCTTACCATAAAATGGCGAATTTACCGGTCGCCGTGCCGTGATTATCCGTCTTCACCAGGTACAGGTAGAGGCCGCTGGCGGCCTTTGCCCCGGAAGAGTTGCGCCCGTCCCAGGACGCCACGTTGAAAGCGTCTATGCCGTCGCCATGCCGCAGTGTCCTCACCAGTTCCCCCGCCACATTGTAGATAAGGACCTTCGGGTCAGTGCCGTCCACGGGTATCCCTGAAACTGAAACAGGGCCCTCGGCCATGTAGCAGGGATTGGGGTAGGCCTTGATAGCGCCCATGGACTGGTCCCCGGCCGCCACGCTGCGTATGCCGTAGACCGAGAAATGGGAGACTTCTGCCTCGAGGTAGTTGAGGGCAGTATCCCGGCGCGCCCCCTCCACCGGTTCCCACCTGTCAGTCGCTGGGTTAAGGTAGTAGAGCCTCAGCAGTATCTCCCTGATATAGTCGCCGTCTACACGGCCGTCATTGTTGGCGTCGGGCCAGCTCAGGCGGATAGTGACGGGCTTGCTGAAGTTGGTGACCTGCGAACCGCCCGCGTCCACCGCGGTGAATTCCCTGACCAGCGGCGCGGCTCGCAGGGCGACAGAATCGTAGGTACGAGAATCTGCCGAGCCGGTGTCGGAAGACGATGGTGTGGAGATACCCACCCACAGCGTAGAGACGGAGGCGCCGGCGGGTACCGTAACCGCATTCCCGTCGCTATTCTGCACCGTACCGCCGGAAGCGGGCGGCAGGCAGGTATCCACCAGGAACGAGGCGCCGGCGGTTATGGAGGTCCCGGCGTTGCCGGCCGAGTCGGTGGCGGAGAAGGCGAATACGGCCGTGCCGCTGGAAACCACGGAATCTATGAAGCCGGAGGCGGTCCAGACCCCGGCCGAAACCTGGCTGAGCGCCAGGCCGCGCGCGGGCCCGGCCGAAGGCTGGTACGACAGGACAGGGCCGGCGGAAAGCGGGCTGGCTTCCGTCACGGTCAGCCTGGCGGTGAAGGCCCCGCTCCTGAGCGGCGAGGCAGGGGTCAGCTCCACGACACCGGTGGGAGCGACGGTATCCACCCGCTGACCGTCAGAAACTCCGGGAGAGGACTCTATGCCCTGGTTGGTACGGGCCTTCACGGTGAAGTAATAGACCGCGCCCTGCGAGAGGGAGAGGCCGCTGCGGGTCACGGAAGTATTGAGACCGGCGGAAGTCCAGCCAACCACGTCTATGGCGCCAGGAGTAGTGCCAATACCGTAATAGTAGGCCGCTATGCCGCTGCTGTGGGAGGAGGCGTTCCACCTGGCGGAAAGGGCGGTCAGGGACGGCACGTAGTCTATGTCCACCCCCGCGGCCGCACCGTCAGTAACCGGGGTAACTTCTCCCGGCATCACCGTGCTGATCTCCTGTCCGTTGGAATTTACGGCGGCGGATTCCATGCCGGCCCCGTTCACGGCCTTCACCGTGAAGTAGTAGGCGGCCCCGTCGGTAAGGGAGAGCCCCGCGCGGGTCACTCCGGTGGAGGTCCCGTTATCGGTCCAGCCTGCCACGTTCACGGCGCCGGGGGTGGTGCCTATGGCGTAGTAATACCTGGCTATGCCGCTCTGCGCGTCGGAGGACGCGGCCCAGTTGGCCGACAACTGCGAAGTGGAACTGGAATAAGAGATGTCCGCGCCGGAGCCGTCGTTCACGCTGCCGGGCGCGGAAGGCGCCGAATTATCCACTGTCTGCCCGTTGGAAACTGTCACTTCGGACTCCGCCCCGGCGCCGTTAAGCGCCTTCACGCTGACATAATAGGTCTGGCCGCTGGAAAGGCCCAGACCGGTGCGGGTCAGGGACGTACCGAGACCGTTTGAAGTCCACCCCAGCACGTTCACGCCCCCGGGAGTAGTGCCGATGGCGTAATAATAGGCCGTCAGGCCGCTCTGGGGGTCCGCGGACGCCGTCCAGTTGGCGGATAACTGCGTCAGCGAGGAGGAATAGGAGACGTCGGCCCCCGTGCCGTCATTGACCTGGGTTATCGCCTGAGGCCCTGTAGCGTCCACCGTCTGGCCGTTGGAACTGGTAACTCCGTTGGAATAGATGGCGGCGCCGTTCTGCGACATCACCAGGAAATAGTACTTCTGGCCGTCGGCCAGGTTCAGGCCGGAAACGGTCACCGAGGTGTTGAGGCCGTTGTCGGTCCAATCCAGCACTTCCCGCCCGCTCTCGGAAGTACCGATAGCGTAGTAGTAAGCTGAAATGCCGCTTTCCGGGTCGGTGGAATTGTCCCAGTTGGCCTGCAGGGTGGTCAACGAAGGCGTCCAGACCGAGTCAGAACCGGGGCCGTCCCTTACTTGGGGGATATCCGTGGGAGCGCTCAGGTCCCGGTTAGTGGTCTGGCCGTTGGAATTGGTAGCGGCGGACTGCAGCCCCACGCCGTTATCGGCTTTCACGCTGAAGTAGTAGGCCTGGTGGTTGGTGAGGACCAGTCCGGTCTTTACCACGTAGGTGCTGAGTCCGATGTTGGTCCAGTCGAACACGTCGGTGGCGCCGGGCGTGGTCCCCACCGCGTACCAGTACCTCAGGATGCCGCTCTGCGTATCCGTGGCGGGGGTCCAGTTAGCGGCAAGCCTGTTGAGCGCTCCGGTCTCAGAGATATCCGCGCCAAGCCCGTCGTTGACCACCCCGGGGGGAGCGGGCGCGGTGGTGTCCGTGGTCTGCCCCTCGGAATTGGCAGCCAGCGACTGCATGCCGGCGTTGTTCTCCGCCTTGACGGTGAAATAGTAGGTGGCACCGTTGACCAGGCTCAGGCCGGTGCGCGTGACATAGGTGTTGCCGCCGTTATCGGTCCAGCCTACCGTGTCCACGGCGCCGGCCGTGGTGCCGATGCCGTACCAGTATTTGGCCACACCGGTCTCCGGATCCGAGGCGGCGGTCCAATTGGCGGAAAGCTGGGTAAGGGAAGTGACGTAGTCCACGTCGGAACCGGTCCCGTCGCGCACGGAAGAAGGCGCGACAGGGGCCGTTATCTCCACCAGCTGCCCATTGGAACTGACGGCCTGCGAGGCCATACCGCCGCCATTCTCGGCCCTGACCGTGAAGTAGTAAATGCCGCCGTTCGCAAGGCTGAGGCCTGTCTTCGTCACGGACGTGTTCAGGGCGACGTCGGTCCAGTCGACAACGTCGCCGGAGCCGGCGGTGGTGCCGATCCGGTAGCGGTACCTGGCGAGCCCTGACTCCGGGTCCGACGAGGCCGCCCAGTTGGCGGAAAGCTGGGTATTGGTGAACACGTAATAGATATCCGCCCCCGCCCCGTCGTTCACCGGGGAAGGAGCGGTAGGAGGAGTGGTGTCCACCGTCTGGCCGTTGGAGTTGGCCGGGGCGCACTGCAGGCCGGAGCCGTTCTCGGCCTTGACCGAGAAATAATAGATCTGCCCGTTGGAAAGCGTCAGGCCGCTCTTGGTCACCGACGTGGCTGCGCCGTTGTCGGTCCAGGGTACCGTATCGGAAGCTCCGGGCGTGGTCCCCACCGCGTACCAGTACTTCACTACTCCGCTCTGAGCGTCGGCAGCGGAGTCCCAGTTGGCCGACAGGCTGTCGAGGGTGCCCGCCCACACCGCGTCGGCCCCGGTGCCGTCCCTTACCGCGGCCGGAGCCGACGGCGGGGTGCTGTCCACGGTTTGGCCGTTGGAATTAGCCGCGGCGGATTGCAGGCCGGAACCGTTTTCGGCCTTCACGGTGTAATAATAAGCCTGGCCCTGCGTAAGGGAAAGGCCGGTATCGGCGGCCCACATATCGGTACCGTTCTCGGTCCAACCCACCACGTTGGTGGCGCCTGGAGTGGTACCCACGGCGTACCAGTATTTGGCTACGCCGCTCTGCGCGTCGGCAGATGCCAGCCAATTGGCCGACAGCTGCGTCAGGGAGCTGGTCCAGGAAATATCCGCGTCCGCGCCGTCCTTCACCGAGGAGGGCGAGGAGGGCGGCGTGTTGTCCGTCACCTGGCCGTCGGAATTTGCGGCCGGCGACTGAACCCCGGCCCCGTTCTCCGCTTTTATGGAAACATAGTAGGCCTGGCCGTTGGTCAGGCTGAGGCCCGTCTTGGTGACCGAGGTGTTCAGGCCGTTGTCAGTCCAGCCCACTGTATTCACGGCGCCGGCGGTAGTGCCTATGGCGTACCAATATTTCACCACGCCGCTGTGCGCGTCGGAGGAGGCACTCCAGTTGGCGGACAGCTGCGTCAGCGAAGGGGCGTAATCCGTGTCCGCTCCGGCGCCGTCGTTGACCGTCGCAGGGGCTGAAGGGGCGCTGACGTCGGCGGTCTGGCCATCCGTACTGATAGTTCCGGATTGCAGCCCGGCACTGTTCTCCGCCTTGACCGTAAAGTAGTACGGCTGCCCGTCCGAGAGGCTCAGGCCCGCACGCGTGACCGAGGTGTTAAGCCCGTTATCCGTCCAGCCGACAACGTCGGAATCACCGGCCGTGGTACCGATGGCGTACCAATATTTAGCTATCCCGCTCTGCGCGTCGGCCCCGGCCGTCCAGTTGGCCGACAGTTGGGAGGAGGAATTCACATACACGACGTCGGCTCCGGTCCCGTCGTTGATGCCGGCAGGAGCCGTCGGGGCGGTGGCGTCTATGGTCTGGCCGTTGGAATTGGCCGCGGCGGACTGCAGGCCTGAACCGTTCTCGGCCTTGACGGTGAAGTAATAGGCTTGGGCATTGGTAAGGGTAAGACCGGTGGCGGTCACCGAAGTGTCCATGTTGTTGAGGGTCCAGCCCCGCACATTGGTGCCGCCAGCCGTGGTGCCGATAGCGTAGTAATAAGCCGCTATGCCGCTCTGGGGATCGGAGGACGCGTCCCAGTTCGCCGAAAGCTGCGTCAGGGAACCGCTCCACCCGGCGTCCGCCCCTGTGCCGTCCCGCACCGCCGGCGGGGCCGACGGGGGCGTAACGTCCACGTTCACGAACTGCCCGTTGGAATTTACGACCGCGGTCTGGGCGCCAACGCCGTTCTCCGCCTTCACGGTGAAGAAATAAGTGGCGCCGTTGGTAAGAGAAAGCCCGGCCCTGGTCACCGAGGTGTTGCCCCCGTTGTCGGTCCAGCCTACCAGGTCCGTCCCGCCGGCCGTGGTGCCGATGGCGTACCAGTACCTGGCTATGCCGCTCTGGGCGTCCGCACTGGCGTCCCAATTGGCGGCCAGCTGAGTGAGGGCACCGGTTTCCGTTATATCCGCCCCGGTGCCGTCGCGCACGGCGGCTATGGAGGAGGGCGGCGTGGTGTCCACCGTCTGCCCGTTGGAATTCACGGCCCCGGTCTGCAGGCCGGCGCCGTTCTCGGCTTTCACGGTGAAGTAATAGGGCTGACCGTTGGAGAGGCTCAGTCCGGTCCTGGTGACAGAAGTGGCGGTACCGTTGTCGGTCCAACCCACCGTATTAACCGCGCCGGCCGTGGTGCCGATGGCGTACCAGTACCTGGCCAGGCCGGAGTCCGCGTCGGAAGAGGCGGTCCAGTTAGCCGACAGCTGGGAGGCCGTGTTGGTATAGGTTATGTCCGCCCCGACGCCGTCGTTGACCGGTGACGGGCTGGAGGGAGCGGTTGCGTCCACCAGCTGCCCGTCGGAATTGATCACCCCCGACTGCAGGCCTGAACCGTTCTCGGCCTTTACCGTGAAATAGTAGGTCTGCCCCTGGACGAGCGTAAGACCAGAACGCGTGACGGTGGTATTGTTGCCGTTGTCGGTCCAGCCTGCCACGTTCGTCCCGCCGGCCGTCGTGCCTATGGCGTACCAGTACTTGGAAACGCCGCTCTGCGGGTCCGAGGAAGAAGCCCAGTTGGCGGATAACTGCGTGAGGGAAGTTGCCCAGTCCGTATCGGCCCCTGTGCCGTCCGAAACAGAAGCCGGCGCCGGGGGCGGTGAAGCGTCTACCACCTGGCCGTTGGAATTGGTTACGCCCGACATCAACCCGGCGTCGTTCTCGGTCTTTACTGAGAAGAAGTAGACCTGGCCATCGGTAAGGCTGAGCCCGGTCTGAGTCACCGAAATAGCCCCGTCGCTCGAAGTCCACCCCAGGACATTGGTACCCCCCACAGTGGTGCCGATGGCGTACCAATAGTCCGCCACGCTTGACTCCGGATCGCTGCCGGCGGTCCAGTTGGCTGATAATTGGGAAAGGGAATTGGAGTATGCCGCATCCGCACCGGTCCCGTCACTAACTGATCCCGGGGCGGAAGGCGGGGTATTGTCCGTAGTCTGGCCATCAGAATTGATGACAGTGGACTGCATGTTGAAACCATTAAACGCTTTCACCGTGAAGAAATAGGTCTGGCCCACGTTAAGGTTGAGGCCGGTATGGGTAACAGAGGTGTTGGTGGTATCGGTCCAGCCGACAACATTAACGGCGCCGGGCGAGGTACCTATTCCGTACTGGTATTTGGAAATACCGCTCTGCGGGTCGGAAGCCGGCAGCCAGACGGCTGACAACTGGCTCAAAGAACCTGTCCAGTCCTCATCATCACCCACTCCGTCGTTAAGGACGGTAGGGGCAGCGGGCGGGGTGGTCTCCACTATCTGGCCGTTGGAATTAGTAACGGCGGATTGCAGGCCCACCCAGTTCTCGGCCTTCACGGTGAAGTAATAGGCCTGGCCGGGGGTGAGGGTAAGGCCGCTCCTGGTCACCGAGAGGCTCAGGGCATTGTCGGTCCAGGCCACCACGTCCTGGGCGCCGGCGGTGGTGCCGATGGCGTACCAGTAGCGCCGTATGCCGCTCTCCCCGTCGCTGGAGGCGCTCCAGTTGGCCGACAGCTGGGTGGTGGAATTGACGTAGGCCACGTCCGCCCCGGTGCCGTCGCTGACCGCGGCGATGTTCGCCGGCGGCGTAGAGTCGTTCATCATAGACGTGAACGCCTTGATGGTAAAATTGGTGTTCGCGTAAGTAACGGTGAGGTCCGTCCAGGAAGCCCCGGCGGAACTGTAGAAACTCTCCCCCGCGTTGGCGGTAGCTGCGGAAGAGTAACCGGCCAGGGGCCGCTCCATTGCCTGCGGCCATGAATAGCCCGGCGTAGTAAGTTTCACTACCACCGTAAACTTCTGGCCGTTCGCCAGCGGGACCTTGGTGGTCAGGGGCAAGGTATGGTAGCCGGCAAAGCTGTAGGTCCCGGATTGGCTGGAGACCAGCGTGCCAGAGCGGGGATTGCCGGACACCGGCATGTCGCGGTAAACGTAGACTTCGTAGGCGGTGTTGACGCCCTTAGTGTAGAAACCTACCGCGTCCACCTGGGTATTCGCTTCCACTGCCGTAAAGACGTTCGCTCCCCAAGTGGGCAGGCCGGCACCATAGCCCATGCCGGAGATCGCGCCAAGAGGGTCATACTGGTACGCCCTGTAATAATTTGAGGAGGATTCCGGACCGATGTACGCGGTATTGTTCTGGATCTTGGTGTCGTAGTAGGATATCCAGAAATAACCGCTCAAGCCCCACGAAGCGCCCCAGGAATTCCTGATCAGAAAGGCGCCGTTCCCTGCGGGCGCGGTGAGAAAGTTGGCGGCTGAATAATTGTCATCCCAGCCCACGATGGTGACCGCGTGATTAACGGCAGAGGCGCCATTGTAATAGAGTGCCTTGGTGGAGCTGTTGAAATAAGGCGCGCTCTCGGTCATGTAAATACTGGTCTGCACTCCGCCGTAAGTGGTAATGGCCCACTTTATATTGTCGTTGTCGGTGGAACTGCCGCGGTCCGGCAGGAACAGGACCTCCTGCACGTGCTTCTGGGCGTTGGCGGAAGGATAGGTAGGCGCCCGCTTGTTGGTGGTAACCGTGTATGGTTCCGCGGCCTCGGTCCAGGGGCCGCTCCAGCGGCTCAGGTAGGCGGTGGACATTATGTGCTCGCCGCCATCGCAGGGATTATAGTCGAACCCGACCGTGTCATCCAGGTTGTTCTCCGAGAAATCCCAGGTTTCCCCGGTAAGCAGTTTGGACTCCAGCGAGGCCATGGTGGCGAAAGTCCAGCAGGCGCCGCAGGTACTCTGGTCCCTGACCGCCGTAAGCTTGCTGTAAGTTCTCAGGTCATAGGAAACCGCGTAACCTACGGCGGGGACCGTTTCCGTGGAGGCCGTAGCCGCCCCCGGGTCCGTCTCGGCTGTTCCCCCGGTAGGTTCGGTTATATCGGAAGCCTCTAAAGGCGCTATCTGACGGACAGGATGAGCGCCTTTCATGTGGGACATATCCACAGGGGCAGGCCTCAAACCGAAGGTGCGTTCAGGAGGGGCGTCAGGCGCGCCCATTACCCTCACGGGGCTAACAGGCGGCACGTAAGTTTGAAAGTCAGGGTTAACGGGTTCCAGCGAAAGTTCCTGCGAATAACCGGGACCGGCAGCGGCCAGGAGCAGCAATATGGGCAAAAAGAAAATCCGCGCGGCATGCCGCGTGAGCGTTCCTTCATGTCCTCCCGTATATATATGCTTCATTAACGGCCCGTTTCGGCTAGCGACAGCGAAAAAGCCCCTCTCCATGGGTACAGCACCAAAGAGCAGTCATTAAAAGGGCCTTATATTATCTTATTTATAGTATATGGGGGCCATTGACCCTTGTCAATGTCCAAAATGTTACACGAAAACAGATTCCCCTATTGTGTCAAGAACAGGTCTTTGGTGACGTTGTAGCGCCCGGAAAGCCAATCCGTTATCTCCCTCGCGGCGGCCGCGGTATCGTTCTCCCTGGCCTCCAGGAAAGGAGCGTAATCGTCCTTGAGCGAACGCTTTTCTTCGTCGGTAAGGACGTCCAGACCCTTATCCATGAAGGCGGGCAGGTCCCGCTCCAGCAGGGCGGCCATGTCGTGGCAGGTGACCATACCGGCGGCCTTGCGGAACGCCTTGTCCGGATCGTAACCCTCCCCCTTCTCGTAGGAGGCCTTGAGGGTGAGCAGCACTATCTTGGACAGGGCCGCCTGGTTCATGGGGTTCACGGCGTGGGCGGCCAGGTGCTCGCCCATGACGGCGGGGCGGCCGGTGACCGGCCGCAGGTGCAGGAACTTGCACATGCGGGGCCCGTCGTTGACCGGGTAATTGTCCCAGAGGAAGGGCTTGCGGCCCAGTTTGCCGGCGGCGGCGTTCAGGTGCTCCGGGCTGTAGGCCTTGGAACAGACCAGCTCGCCGGTCCAGAACATGCTGACGCGCTTGTCCAGAGCGGCCAGTTTTTCGAAATAGCCCTCCGGCGCCTTGCCGAAGAGTTTTTCGAGGACCGGGTCGGAAGAGTAGTACGTGGGGCAGAAGACCAGCTGCTTGGCGGAGGACCTGGTGGCCACCCAGTTCAGGATCTCCAGCTGGCGATCGGCCAAGCCGGGCAGGTCGCCTTTCATGTCGTCCATCAGGATGCCGAACTTATCCACCCCGATGCGGTTGAACACGTCCAGCTTCGCCTGCAGGAGCTTTTTCACTTCGAGGTCGAACGGGGCCAGGTAGATCTCGTAGGGGCTGAACCCCACGCCGAACTCTATGCCCGCGGAGTGGCATTGCCCGGCGAGCTTGGCCAGTTTCTCCTCGTGCGCCTTGGGGAAAGGTTCGCGCCAGCGCTTGCGCATGTATGGGTCGCCCTTGGGCGCGTAGATGTAGAAAGAGAAGCCGTGCTTGCGCAGGAAGCGGGCGTAATCGGCCCGCTCCCCCCAGCTCCAGGGCTCTCCGTAAAAACCTTCTATGACGCCCAGGGGAGCCGGCATATTACCTCGCGAGCAGGCCGTCCAGGCGCTTCTGCGCCTTTTTGGCCTGCGCGTCTTCAGGGTAGGAAGACTTTACCGTCTCATAATAGTTCCGGGCCTTTTCAAAATCCTTGGCCTTCTCGTAAACCTCGCCGGCGGCCATCAGCGCCTTGGGCGCCTCGGGGTCGGTCTTGAACTCGGCCACTATGCGGTCGTACATTTTCACCTCTCCGGCGGTATCCTTCATATCCTTGCGGTAGATCTCCGCGGCCAGCAGCAGGGCTTCCACGCCGCTGGCGTCCTTATACTTATCCGCCAGGCGGTTCAGCACGGCCACGGCCTCCGGGAACTTGTCCATCTCCTCGCGCAGCACGCGGGCCTCGGAAACGTAGGCGTTATAAGCTTCCGCCTTGTCCGGGTAAAGCTTGATTATCTCCTCATAAACGTCCACCGCGAGCTGGTATTTCTTCTGCTTTTCGGCCAGCTCGGGCAGACGGGCGTAGGCGGCCACGGCCTGGTCGGTGCCGGGCAGGGTCACGGTGATGTCCTTGAACACCTTTATGGCCTTGTCGTACTCCTTGAGGTTATCGGCCAGGATCACGGCGAGGAACAGCTTGGCCCGGGCTATGAGCGGGCTGGCCGGGTACATGGCTATCACCTTCTCGTAGGCAAGGCGCGCGGCCAGGTATTCCTTCATGTTCAGGTGCATGTCCGCGGCGGCCATGGCCATCTTGTCGTTGCCGGGGCGGCCGGGGAACCTGTTGAGATAGTCGCGGTACTGGGCCATTATGGGCGCGTAGAAGGGAGCCCCGGCGGAGCCGGGCAGCTTCTCCAGCATGACGTACAGCCGCGCCGCCGCGTCCCCGGCGGGCACGCCGGCGGCCAGGGCGGTAAGGCCGGGCTTCATTTTCTTATCGGCCTTCTTGTCCAGTATCTCCTGGAAGAGTTTTTTCGCGTCGTCGGAAGAAGCGCTTCCGGGATATTCGTAGAAATGGTGCACCAGGTCCATGAGCGCCCCTTTGTAGTCGCCCAACCGGTAGCGCAGGCTCGCCTTGAGGTATTGTCCGGCGCCGTCAGGATTGCGGGCCACCCAGTCGCTTATACCTTCCAGGAGTTGTTCCAGCACGTCCTCGTCCTTTTCAGCGGCGGTCTCCAGGAAGTACTTCCATTCCGCAGAAACAACGTCCACAGGCCCGGCCTGCGGCTGTTCAGCAGCCGGTGGCGCGGAAATCTCTTCAGGGGCGCCGGGCAGGTCGGCCGCGGTCTGGGCGGCGGCCAGCCCGTCCTCCGCCGAGAGGGTTTCTTCCTGAGCGGCCAGCGGCGCGCAGCAGGCGGCGGATAGAGCGCAGACAAGCGTGAGTTTAACTAACTTTTCCATTGTTCGTTCTCCTGAAGTAGGTTGCGTGGTACGGCGTCAGCTCCTTAAGACCTTTACCCCGTTATAGTCGAGCCAGTCCAGCGAAAGGGGGCTGATTATCGCGTTCGCCGGCACCGTTACGGAGCGCGCGCCGGCCTTGTACAGGCGCCGCAGTTCCCAGTCGCTCACAAAGACCTTTCTCACCGGCGCCGCCGCTTTGTCGGGCGCACCGGCGCCTCCCGGAGCAGTCCGGGAGAGATGGTGGACGATGAGGTCCTCTATGGCGCCTTTGGTGAGCATAAGCGGCGGCCGGGCGGCCGCAGGGGCGCGCCCGGCTGCGCCGAGGTCGGCTTAGGCCTTTACGGAGATCTTGGACAGGTACTTATCCAGCTCGTCGGCGGGGCGCGGTATGACGTGCATCCCCACCAGTTCCCCCGCCTTCTGGGCGGCGGCGGCGCCGGCTTCCACGGCGGCGCGCACGGCGCCTACTTCACCCACGCACAGCGTGGTAACGTAGCCGGAGCCGATCTTCTCGTAGCCGAGCAGGCGCACCTTGGCGGCCTTGCTCATGGCGTCGGAGGCTTCGATCATGCCGATGAAACCCTTGGTCTCTATCATTCCCAGCGCTTCTTTAGGTTCAGACATTGTATTCTCCTTGCTAGACTAAATCAGTACTGCCCTTTGGCGGCTTCCCCGCCGGAAACTATGGCTATGCTGGCGCTCGTGCCCAGGCGCGTGGCGCCGGCCTTGATCATGGCCGCGGCCACCTCGGCGTTCTTGATGCCGCCGGAAGCCTTCACGCCCATCTCGGGCCCCACGGTCTCGCGCATCAGGGCCACGTCCTCGGGAGTGGCGCCGCCGGAGCCGAAGCCGGTGGAGGTTTTCACGAAGTCGGCCTGGGCGAGTTTGGACATTTTGCACGCGCGCACCTTCTCGTCCTTGGTCAGGTAAGAGGTCTCCAGGATGACCTTTAGGCATTTGCCGCGGGTGGCCTCGCGCACGGCCTTGATATCGTCGAGGACGAGCTGGTCGTTGCCGCTCTTCAGCGCGCCTATGTTTATCACCATGTCTATCTCGTCGGCGCCGTTGGCCATAGCGTCACGGGCCTCTATGGCCTTCACCGTCGGGGTGGTGGAGCCCAGCGGGAAGCCGATGACGGTGCAGACCATCACGTTGGAGCCGCGCAGCAGGCGGCTCGCCAGCGAAACGTAGCCGGGGTTCACGCAGACCGAGGCGAACCGGTACTTGCGGGCTTCCTCGCAGAGCTTGCCTATCTCTTCCTGCGTGGCATTGGCCTTGAGCAGGGTGTGGTCTATCATGCCGGCGATGGAGGAGCTGGATTCGTTCGGGTTGCAGAAGCTAACGCGGTCGGCGCTGGCCTTGATCTGCTGCGGGGTATATTTATTGAGCGGGTTGCAGCTCTGGCACGAGGAGGAGCAGGTGTTATCTTCGAGACGACAATCACCTTGCCCCGTGCAGGCTTTCTTCTCAGGGGCGGCGGCGGGCTGCTTACCCATAGTCAGCGGGTGCTGAAAAACTTTTCCGGCGGAGCCGATGCTCACTGAATCGCCCAGGCTCTGGCGGGGAGCCGGCTGGTTGCCCGCCTTCATTATTTTGGCCACCTCGGCCGCGATCTTCTTTATGTCTTCGTCGTTCATGATTTAACCTCGTTTATCTATGTGGACCTTGTCCACTATGCCGGCCACTACGGTGCGCACCGGCGCCTTGGAGTTCTTTAAAATTTTCCTGGCCGAGCCGCCTTCGTCCACTATCAGCACGGTGTCGCCCACGCCCGCGCCCTGGTTGTCTATGACCAGCTGCGCTTCACCGGCAGGCTTGCCTTCGGCGTCGAGCGGCTTGGCCAGCAGCAGCGTGGCGCTTTTAAGCCCCGGATGCTTGCGGGTGGCCCAGACGTTTCCGATGATCTTAGCTACGAACATAAATTTAGTTGAACTTCTTCCCGTCGATAATTCCCACTATAGCGGCGTCCACCGGAGGAGGGGCGGCCTTCACGGCGGTTTCCCCCTCCCAGCCCTCGAAAGCCAGTATGGCCTCGCGCGACGCCACGAAGAAAACGGTTTCCCCGGCGCCGGCGCCTACTGTGTCACCTGCCACCAGCGGGTCGCCCGCCGGCTTATCTGTCTCCCAGTCCAGCGGCTGTATCAAAAGCAGGGTCTTCGACTCCATGCCGCAGCATTGGCGCGAACAGAAAACCCTTCCTATGACCTTGGCCTGTTTCATTAAAGTCCTAGCAGCAGCGCTGCTCTATGGCGGTGATCTTGTCCAGCCGCTTCTGGTACTTGCCGCCCTCGAAAGGCGTGTTGAGCCACACCTTCAGCATTTCCTGAAGGGCCAGCTCGCCGTGCGTCTTGCCGCCCAGGCACAGCACATTGCAGTCCTCGTGCGCCGCGGCGAAGCGGGCGGAAATGGTGTCGTAGGCGCCCACGGCGCGTATGCCGGCCACCTTGTTGGCCGCCAGCGGCATGGCCCCGTTGAAGCCGTCCACCAGCACGGCCTTATCGAATTCCTTGCGGCGTACGGCTTCGCTCACCAGCAGGGCGATGTCCGGGAAGTCCACCGGCTCGGCGGAGTAACAGCCGAAATCGGTCACGTCGTGGCCGAGGCCCTGGAGGAATTTCTTAAGTTTCTCTTTCGCTTCGAAACCGGCGTGGTCCGCGCCTATGACTAATCTCATAAAAAAGCTCCTATATCGCCGCGCCAATATGCGCGTGCGCGTTGGGGATCACTATGCGGCTTACCACCGCGTCCTCGCCTATGGCCTGAACGCCTGCTGACACCGCCGTGCGCACCGCGCCCGGCTCGCCCACCACGGTGAAGTAACCTTTGCCGCCTATGCCTTTGCCGGTGTTAACTTCGGCCACGTGCACGAAAGCGGCCTTGGCGGCGGCGTCGGCCGCGAACAGGGCGGGCAGGGCTTCCTTGGTCTCCACTATGCCCACGGCCTCGATATGGTCCGCCTTCACTTTCTTGTTGAGGGCGGCCAGCGCGCCGGAGTGTACGTTGCGGATGATATGGCGGGCTATTACGGTATTGCCGGCGAGCTCGGCGCCTTTGGAGAGGGAGGATTCCACCTCGCCGACGGGGCCGGAGATCACGATTATGTATTTACCCTTGGAGATGGCCTGGTGCACCTCGGGCTTCACGCCCGCGGCCTTGCACATCCCGTCCAGGGCCTCTATGCCCTTGGCTATAGAGGAAAGTTCCATCAAACCCACGGCTATGTTAGCCTGCATAAGAGCTCCTTAAGCTATCCTGAGGTCGCCGACTACGCTGCACTGCAGCGGGCGCACGAAATGGCTGGTCTTGGTTATGCCGTCGCCCGTCGGGGTGCCGATGGACATGGAGGCGTAACCCTCGCCCAGGCCCAGCCCGTGCAGCGTGCAGCCGTTCTTGACGAAGATAGAGCAGGCCATGCGCCGGCCCATCTTGGTCATGTTCCTGACATTAGTGGAATAAAGCCCCGCGCTGTGGTGGTTGCCGCCCTCGGCGCGGAAGGCCAGTTCTATGGCGGCGTCTATGTCGCGCACGAAGGTGACGGGCAGCACCGGCATAAGCTGTTCCGTGAACACGAAAGGATGGTCATTGGGCACTTCAGCCCAGAGCACGCGGATGTCATCTGACAGGTTCAGGCCTATGGCCTTGGCTATCACCGACGGGTTCTTGCCTATGAAGTCGCGGTTGACCTTGGGCTCGGGGCCGGGCGACAAGATGGCCAGCTTTGACAGCTGGTCCATCTGCGCGCCGGTCAGTTCGTGGGCGCGACCATCGCGGCGCATGGCCTCCAGGAAACGGACGCGGGCCGCCTCCACCACTATTACTTCCTTCTCGGCGATGCACAGTACGTTATTGTCGAAGCCGCAGCCGGTGATGATCTCGGCGGCGCAATCGGGGAACAAGGCGGTCTCGTCCACCACTATGGGCGGGTTGCCGGGGCCGGCGGCTATGGTCTTGCAGGCCTTGCCGGCCGTCATGGCCACTTTCACAATGGCCGGGCCGCCGGTAACGATATTCATGTGGGTGCCGGGATGGCAGAGCAGCTGTTTGGTGGCTTCCTGGGTGGGCTTGGCTATGGTGGTGACCAGGTTGGCCGGCCCGCCGGCGGCGACTATGGCTGAATTAAGCGTGCGCACCGCGTCGGCCACGCAGCCCTTGGCCGCGGGATGCGGCGAGAAGACAGCGGCGTTGCCGGCGGCGAGTATGCCTATGGCATTGCTGATAATGGTGGCCACCGGGTTGGTGGAAGGGGTTATGGCGGCGACCACGCCGAAAGGCGCGTATTCCACCAGGGCCATGCCCTTGTCGCCGGTGTAAGCCACGGCGCGCAGGTCTTCCACACCGGGGGTCTTGTCGGCGCAGACCAGGTTCTTTAAAACTTTGTCGGCCACGCGGCCCATGCCGGTCTCGGCCACGGCCATTTCCGCCCAGCGGCGGGCGTTCTGGCGCGACACTTCGCGCATGGCGGCTATGATCTTTTCCCGGGCCTCAAGGCCCAGGTCCTGGAAGCCGGGCTGCGCGGCGCTGGCGGCGGCCACGGCCTCGTCCACGGTGGCGAACACCGGACCGCCCGACGGCGCGGCGACGGCCGGCGCGGACCCCAGGTTGCGCACCACTTCGGTCACTATTTTCTTCAGGTCTTCTTCGCTGAGGGCCATAAAGTTTTACCTACTGGACCATCTTGTCCGAAGATTTCTTGAATACCACTTTTCCGTCTTTCTCGATAGTGTCCACTATGGCGAAGACGGTGCAGTCCACCGGCGTATTCTCGGTCTTGCTGGTCTGGCGGGCGCTGGAGCCCTGCACCAGCAGCACCAGTTCGCCGGTGCCGGCGCCCACGGCGTCTATGCCTACGAGCGTATTGCCCCGCGGCTTGTCGTCCAGGCCCACAGGCTGCACCATCAGCAGCTTGGTGCCCACAAGCTTGTCGTCCTTGCGGGTGCAGACCACATTACCCACTACTCGTGCGAATAGCATGTTTCCTCCGTCAGGCAAAAGGGCGCCGGGGGCTTTAAGCCCCCGGGCGCCGCGCGAATTTCTTACTTCTTCTTCGCTTCGCTGATCGGCAGCTTGCCTTCCAGGTCGCCGTGCGGCTGCGGGATCACGTGCACGCTCACCAGCTCGCCCACTTTCTGGGCGGCGGCGGCGCCGGAGTCGCAGGCGGCGCGGCAGGCGGCCACTTCGCCCCGGAAGAGGATGGTCACGAGGCCGGAACCGATCTTCTCGTAGCCCACTATCTTGACGTTGGCGGCCTTAACCGCGGCGTCGGCAGCTTCCACGCAGGCCACGAGGCCCTTGGTCTCTATCATTCCGAGTGCTTCCATTGTATCCTCCTGTGAAACGACTTCTTAAATTACCGAAATCAGACTATGAACGCCGGGTCGCAGTTCTTGAGGCCGGCGGCGTTGGCCTCTTCCACGTCCAGGTGCAGCTCCAGCGAGTAGGCGTCGGAGACGCGGCACAGCACCCGCTCAAAAATGGTCTCCCGGTCGGTGCCCCGGCCGCAGAGCACCCGCACTTCCTGGCCGTCACCCACCTTGAAAGCGGCGCCTTCCTTCACGTTGAAATGGATATGCCGCTTGGAGAGGATAAGGCCCTGCTTCATGGTAACGGAACCTTTGGGCCCGACCAGCCTTACTCCCGGGGAATTCTCCAGCTTGCCGGAGTCGCGTATGGGCGGCTCAGCCCCGAGGCGCCGCGCGTCGCCGAGGGAAACTTCCACCTGGCTGTATTTGCGGTACGGCCCTATCATCCGCACGTCCTTCAGGACGCCCTTGGGCCCCTCTACCGTCACCCGCTCGTTGCAGGCGTACTGCCCCGGCTGCTTCACGGGCTTGAGCTGCGTGTCGTCGGCGTCGGCGCCGAACAGCGTCTTGAAGTCTTCTTTGGTCAGGTGGACGTGGCGGTTGGAGATGCCTACGGGGACAGACAGGGCCGACCGCTCCTGGCGGAGCTTCAGGTCCTCGAGTATGTCCTTAAGAAGCTTCTCGTCCACTTAGTCCTTACCGGCTCAGCGCCGCCTGGAAGTGTATCACGCGCAGGAACTTGTCGGCCTTGAGGCTCTCGCCGCCCACCAGCGCGCCGTCTATGTCGGGCTGGGCCATGAGTTCGTCTATGTTCTCGGCCTTCACCGAGCCGCCATAGAGGATGCGCACGGCGTCGGCATAGCCTTTGCCGTAGATGCGCTCCATCTGCTTGCGCACGAAAGTGTGGGCGTCCTGCGCCTGGTCGGGGGTGGCCGTCTTGCCGGTGCCTATGGCCCACACGGGCTCGTAGGCTATCACCACCTTGGCGGCCTCGGCGGCGGAAATGCCGGCGAAGGCGCCATTGAGCTGGGTCTCCAGCACGCGGTAGGTTTTCTGGCTCTCGCGCTCTTCCAGGGTTTCGCCTATGCAGAGCACGGGCACTATATTGGCCTTTATGGCGGCCTTCATCTTCTTGTTTATGACCTCGTCGGTCTCCAGGAAGATCTTGCGGCGCTCGCTGTGGCCTATGATGGCGTGCGTGCAGCCGGCGTCCTTTATCTGCGACGGGGCCACGGCGCCGGTGAAGGCGCCTTTCTCTTCCCAGGCCACGTCCTGCGAGGAGAGGAAAATTTTGGAACCGGCCAGCACGGCGTTCACGGCGTGCAGGGCGGTGAAGGTCGGGGCCAGCAGCACTTCGTGCTTCAGGTCCGGGTCCAGGCCCTTCTTCATCGCGGCGGCGAGGTCCGCGGCTTCTTTGGAAGTGAGGTGCATCTTCCAGTTGCCGGCTATCATGGGAGTTCTTTTATTGGATGCCATATATATATCCTTAAAAACGCGAAGTTATGCGCTCTGAAAGATTATACAAGAAAAAGGGCCTGCCACACCTGTCTTTTGAAAAAACAGGGCGGCCCTTTGTCAGATGATTTCGCGGAGGAGTTCGGGGCGGGGCTGGGGGATCACTACTTTTTCCACCAGCAGGCCCTTTTTGGCCACAACGGCGGCGCCGGCGTTCACGGCCGTTTCGGCCGCGGCCACCGGGCCAGTAAGGGTAACGAAAGCTTTGCCGCCCAGCGCCATGGCCAGGCGTATCTCCAGCAGCTTCACCGGGGCGGCCTTCACGGCGGCGTCGGCGGCCTCCACCAGCGCGGAAACCGAGAAGGCCTCTATGATGCCGAGGGCTTCCAGGCCCTCCACCACGGTGGTGCCTTCTATGGCGGGAAAAACCTCGGGATGGATATTCGGGATCACGAAACTGTCCACCAGCGCGTGCGCGGCCTTGGAGGCGCCGGCCTCTACCGCGGCGTTCACGTCACCCACGTCGCCGGCCAGCAGGATGATGTATTTGCCGGGGCAGATGGAGCGCGACAGGATCAGTTTCACGTTCGCGGTCTTCAGGATGGCATCGGCTGTTTCCAGGCCTTTGGCCACGCTGGACAGTTCCACTCCGCCAATAGCGTTAAGCATAGATCTCCACGTACCTGTCGTTGACTTTGCCTACGGTGCCGGAAACGCTCGCGTGCACCGGGCAGCCCAGTTTGTCGGCGGGGACGTCCCCCACCACGGCGCCCTTTTCCACTTTCTGCCCCTCTTTTACCGTCGGGACGCAGGGCGCGCCAATGTGCTGGCTCATTAAAATTTTCACCTTCGCCGGCTTATAGACCTCTCCGGTCCACGGCGCGTCCTTATTGTAGTCTTCGAGGCCGAGCCGCCGGACAAGTCTGGAGACCGGCACCTTGCGGAAATCCCGCACCGGGTGCGCCTCCGGCTTTTTGCCGGTATTGAGCGCGGAATTCTTAAAGCCTATTTTCTGCTCGCGCAGGTCCGCCTTTGCGGCCACGCAGGCCTGGCTGGGGTGCAAGCCCTCCGGACAGGAGTAGAGCGAACACAGCGCGCACTCGCAGCAGAGCAGGCCGTACTGGCTGTGCAGTTTATGCTCGGGCCCGCCGGAAAAGAGCATGGTGCGCATTACCCTGTGCGGCTGCACGTTATGACCCAGCAGGTAGCGCGGGCAGAACTCGGTGCAGAAAGAACATTGGTCGCAGGCCGAGCGGCCTATGCGTGTGAACGTCGGGCGGCCCTGCGCTTTCTTGACTATAAGCGGGTGCGTCTTGGGCAGCACTATGATGCCGCCGGAAGCCTTCACCACCGGCAGGTCGAAATCGGTCTGCACCTTCCCCATCATGGGCCCGCCGTCGATGTAGGCGGGGTCCTTCACTGTGAAACCACCGCACAGCTCCACGCATTCGCGCCAGGTCACGCCTACCGGCACGCGGAAAGTTGCGGGCTTTCTAACCCCGCCGTTAACGGTCACGAAAGTTTCGGTGACGGGGCGCGGCGCGAAGACGGAGTTATAGAGCGTCTCCACGTTGCAGACCACGCAGCCCACGTCGAGCGGGATCCCCCCCGGCGGCACCACGCGGCCGGTGGCTTCGTACACCAGGCACTGCTCGTCGCCGGCGGGGTAGTAGTCCCCCATCTTGAGGACGGAAATATTTTTGCGGCTTTTAGCTATCTCTTCCAGGCGGGGAATTATCTTTTCGTGCTTCTTCTTGATGCCCACCACGCCTTTGGAGGCGCCCACGGCCCGCATCAGCAGCTCCAGCCCGTCGAAGACCTTCTCCGGGAAATATTCCAGGAGCTTCTGGTCCTTCTTGAGCAGCGGCTCGCATTCCGCGGCGTTCACCAGCGCGAATTCCGCCCGGCCCTGCGCTTTCACGTAGGACGGAAAACCCGCGCCGCCGGCTCCAACTACGCCGGCGGCACGAAGGTCTTTGCTGAATTGCGCTGAGAAGTCGGACACGGCTGTTTTATTTGGCTCCCACGAGGCGCTTCTTGACCGCCGCGGCCAGGCGCTTTACGCCTTCCTCTATCTGCTCGGGGCTGGCGAAGGAGAAATTCAGGCGCATGGTGTTCTTGCCGGAGCCGTCGGAGTGGAAAGCCGAGCCTATCACGTAGGCCACGTTCTCCTTGAGCGCGTCCTGGAACATGTCGTCGGCGCTCATCTGCTCGGGCAGGCGCACCCACAGGAACAGGCCGCCTTCGGGATTGGTCCAGGTGACGCCTTCGGGCATGTACTTCTCGAGCGCGCCCACCATGGCGTTCTTCTTTATCCGGTAGTCCTTCTTGACCACCTCTATGTGCTTCTCGAAGAAGCCGGTGCGCAGGAACTCGGCCGCTATCAGCTGGTTCAGGCTCGACGTGCAGAGGTCAAGGGACTGCTTGAGGATCTCCATCTTCTTGATGATCTGGGGGTGGCCCAGGATGATGCCCAGGCGCAGGCCCGGGGCGAAGGTCTTGGAGAAGGTGAACAGCGAGATTATATTGTTGGTCTTCTTGGAATCCTGGTCCAGGCGGTAGAGCATCTTGGGCTCCTTGCCCTCGAAGCGGATCTGCCGGTAGGGAGAGTCCTCGATCACGGCCACATTGTACTTGTCGGACAGCTCTATGATCTTCTTGCGCTTGGCTTCGGACAGGGTCACGCCGCTGGGGTTCTGGAAATCCGGCACCAGGTAAATGAACTTATAATGTTCGTCCTGGGCGTGCAGCCACTCCAGTTTCTCCTTGAGCTCCTCGGTGCTGATACCGTCGTCCTCCAGCTTCACGCCTATGAACTCGGCGCCGTAGGAGCGGAATACCTGCAGGGCGCCCATGTAGCTGGGCTTCTCAACGATCACCGGGTCGGAAGCGTCGATGAAGAGGCGGCCCACCATGTCCAGCGCCTGCTGGCTCGCGGTGGTGATAATGAGGTTCTCGGGCTTGGCGTCTATACCCTCGTACTTCTTGAGGAACTTTATGAACTCGTCCTTGAGTTCCGGCAGCCCGTCGGTGGGGCCGTACTGCAGGGCCACCCGGCCCTTCTTGGCCATGATCTCTTTTACCGTGTCGGCCACGAAATCGTAAGGGAAGTGGTCGGGCGCGGGCAGGCCGCCGGCGAAGGAGATGATGCCGGGGACGTTGGTGGTCTTGAGGAGTTCGCGGATAACGGAAGCTTTGGTGCGCCGGGGAGTGGTGGCTATGTTCTTGGCTATGTCGATCATGAGTTCCTCCGCTGCTGTATTTTCTGAGCTGCCGCTATAAATAATTTACTCAATAAAGTGTATCAAAGCAAGAAAAATATATCTTGTATTACGGAGCCGTCACGGGGCCCGTGGAAGCGGCGAAGTAATCCAGGTTCTCTTTGTAGTAATCACGGCGGCCCGGGTCTTTCTCCGAACCGTACTTTTCAGCGTAAAAAGCCATGGCTTTCGGGTAGGTCTCGGCCCGCAGGGCACCCAGGTCCTCCGGGAAGGGGCGGCCGGCGGCCAG
>Ga0074197_1000878_pt1 | contig 30999 bp, 34 predicted proteins | sample EPASupsiteSAE305_FD_64526 | JGI IMG/M metagenome (GOLD analysis project Ga0074197, IMG submission 64526) | Bioremediated contaminated groundwater microbial communities from EPA Superfund site, New Mexico - SAE3-05 reassembly with SPADES | ecosystem: Environmental > Aquatic > Deep subsurface >...
CGGATCTGCGTTTGGGCAGATACGGTCATGCTTTGGGGTTGATCGATGACGCGCAGATGGCACGGATCGAGACGAAACGGACTCAAATCGCCGAAGGATTACGTCTTCTCGAAGAGACGATCTATACTCCGAACAAAGAGTTTTTGGCATTTTTGGCTTCTATCGACGAGGAACACATCACCGACAAACTCACAGCAACACAGCTTGTCTCTCGCAAGAGTTTTGAGCTGGATAAATTGGTCAAACTGATACCGAGTTTTGCAGATTTAGATCCTTATATCCAAGAACAGATTTTGATCGAAGCGAAATACGCCCGTTACGTTGAAAAACAAAGTGACGACATCGAGCGAATGTCGAAGATGCTTCATATCGCTATTCCTGAGAACTTTGATTTTAAATCGGTTTCGGGACTCTCCAATGAGATCGTTGACAAACTCAATAAATTTAATCCGCCGACCTTACAGGCGGCATCCCAAATTAGCGGGATGACTCCCGCCGCACTTGATATTCTCCATATTTACATCAAAATGGCCGGGAAAAAGTAAAAAAATTTATAAAATCAGCTCAAGATTTTTGTTTTTGCGCTGTAATGCTTTAGAGATAGCTCACCAATTCGGAGAGTTCGGAACGATGGAGCGGCGGTTGTTCGTTGACACGGTAGCCAAACGGCACGAGTAATGCAATCCCGTACTTGGACGTATCGATCCCCATGATTTTCTCTACCGCTACTTGGTCAAACCCTTCCATTGGGCATGAATCGATGCCGATAGATGCGGCAGCAGACATCATATTAGCCGCCGCAATATAAACCTGACGTGCCGACCAACACTCTAAAGCCTCGTCGCTTCGCGGATCGATCCACTGGCTGTACATCCCTAACAACGCATCGGGATAATGAAACTTCTCAAATTCGTTTTGGACATAAGCGTCGGTACTGCGGACATTTTTTTTGTAGCCTATTGCGATCACTTCCGATGAGGTAGTGATTTGAGGCTGATTCCATGCGACGGCTTGGATCGCTTCGCGCATAGCGGTGTCACGGATCACGAAAAATTGCCATTGCTCCATTCCAAACGAGCTAGGGCTGAGGCGTCCCGCTTCGAGGATAAAGGTTAAATTTTCACTACTCATTGTTTTAGTTGTATCGAACAGTTTGCACGCATGGCGGAAGTGCATCGCTTTTTCAAAATCGTTTCGCATAAGATTCTCCTTACAGGGTATTTTTTAAGTGTTGTTGCAATCCGCTTAGGACGCTGTTAATGTCAAATTCGGATTTATAGACATCGTACACGGCGTAACTCGGATAGGGTGCTACGCCGCAAAACCGGAACGTTTTATGAAGGGCGACATTCGCCTCATCCAAACTTAATCCCTCGAAAAAACCTTGCGGATTATTAAATTCGCTTTCCGGACAGTTGTAGGTAAAGCTGAGCATATACCGCTTTTGATTCATTAATCCACCGCTTCCATACATTTTTGTTGGGTCGGTTCGACTTCTGCCATCACTCGAGTAGGTGATGGTATTGACACCTGCGGAGAAAATCTCATCGATATACTTTTTCCCGAGCCACGGCAGACCCATCCAATATACCGGTGATTGCACGAAAAACAGATCTGCCCATTTGAATTTTTCCAACTCTTCCGCAACATCATATCCCTCTTCAATAGTTGTCTCCCGGACTTCATATCCGTTATTGAGAAAAAATGATTTTGCCTCTTTGAGAAGATCTCTTGTTAAATTCCCGTTGGCGCCCCCTTCGTATTTTTGGTGCAGGTTCAATAGTAATACGTGTTTCACACTGGTTCCTTTATGGTTTTATCAGGTGAGATTCTATAGCATACGGTATTTTATGTCAATAACGTACTAAAAAGTACTATACACACTAAAAGGTAACTATTAATGATCGACGAATCGCGTTTTAATTGCCCCTTTGAACTAACGATTGAGCTGATCGGCGGGAAGTGGAAAGGGTTGATTTTGTGGCATCTGCTCGATAAGAAGGTACTGCGTAACGGGGAGATGCTCCGTCTGATGCCCCGCATTACTCAAAAGATGCTGACCCAACAGTTGCGAGAGATGGAAGAGAACGGACTTGTCAGCCGTGTCATCTATGAACAAGTACCGCCCAAAGTCGAATACAGTCTCACATCACACGGCGAAGCACTGCGTCCCATCCTTAATCAGATGATTGAGTGGGGCGTGGAGTATGCACGGGATAAGAATATTACGATTGCCTGCTGAAGCAGATCAAAAACCTTATTGCATAAAAAATGTTGTAAATTTATTAACATCGATTCGATGTATTTATCATCGCATTTTTATCTTCATACCCTAATGTCAAGATTTTAGTTCTTGACTTTAATCCTCGGAAACTTTAACTTGGTAGCTACCCAGTGTTATTTCTTCTCCTGTCTTTTTATCGATTACGATAGGTTCGGCAATCTCATTGGTATGGATATTGACCAAATTGACTTTGACTCCTTTTGGAGGATAATGTTGATTTCCCCAGTTTAACATCATAATCAGTATCGGAGCCAAATCCATCCCCCGCTGCGTTAAAACGTATTCATAGCGTTTATCGCTCTCTCCATATTTTTGTTTCTCCAGTATTCCTGATTCAGTTAGATCATTGAGTCGTCTCGTCAACATATTGGGGGCAATCCCCAAACTTTTTTGGTATTCGTCAAATCGCTTCATCCCAAAAAAAGCATCTCGGATAATCAACATACTCCACCATTCCCCTATATGCTCCAGACATTGAGCGACAGGACAGGGCATTTCATCATAGCTTTTCCGTTTCATAGAAATCCTTTTTTAATTTTACTTGCATAATTATAGCAAAAATAATATACTTTCATCATGCAAGTAAAATTACACAGAACTTACTGAAGGAAATAAAGATGAAAATGAATAACAACACTATCCTCCTTACGGGTGGTACAAGCGGTATTGGCTATGAGTTCGCGCGTCAATTGTGTGAAGAAAACACAGTTATCATAACGGGTCGCGATCAGGAAAAACTCGATATTGCGAAGAAAGAACTCAAAAATGTGCACACATTTCGATGTGATATTGCTAATCCTCAAGAGATTACAGCGTTGTACTCACAGGTCTCAAGAATGTTTCCGGAACTGAATATATTGATCAATAATGCGGGTGTCATGAAAAAGATCGATTTGCATGAAGAGAATGATTTAATCAACCTCACGCAAGAAGTTGAGACCAATCTAAACGGAACGATCCGTATGAGTACACAGTTCTTGCCGCTTCTGAAGAGACAAAAGAGAGCGGCCATTGTCAATATTACATCCGCATTAGCCTTTGTCCCTTTGGCGAATTCTCCTGTGTATTGTGCAACCAAAGCCGCATTGCACTCTTTTACCGATTCACTGCGACTTCAACTCAAAAATACGGACGTAAAAGTTTTTGAAGTGGCTCCGCAATTTACGCAAACCCCGTTGATCGATGCATATGTGAATAGTAAACAAAAAAATATAAACGTTATGCCCGTATCGAAGCTCGTCAAAATTGCGATCAAAAAAATGGAGTGCGGAATATCGGAAATAAAACCGGGGCAAAGCGCTGCTCTTAAAATGATCAGTCGCCTTTCGCCGCGCTTTGCGCTGAATATGATTAACAAGTAAACGAAGCAGAAGGAAACACGTGAAATGAAGCGCAATCATGTACTAGAACTATCGGTTTTGTCGGCACTGTTGTTATCGGGTTGTGCGACACCTGAGGCGAGTCTAGCGAAACTACAGACCCCTCTTTCAACAACGTATCATTATGCGTCAGCTGAAAAAATAGCCTCCGATGAGATTGAGTGGTGGAAGAATTTCAATGATCCGATTTTAACGGCACTGGTCGAAAAAGCTCTTGAGGGCAATCATGACATACGCAGTGCAATGACGCGTATCACTGCGGCGGATGCACTGCGAGACGCTCAAGCCTCACGTCTTTTGCCGACGGTAAATCTTGAAGCCTCAGCTTCGAAATCGCGCAGTGGATTTCCGCAAGCGGTTAAACAGGGGTTGCCCGATATCCGAGCGTACAGGATCGGTTTGGGGATAGATTGGGAAATTGACATCGGCGGAGGGCTGCGTGCGGCAAAAAGTGCGGCAGAATCGGATGCTATGGCTGCCGAGTATGGTGTTGTGGGTGCACAACTGGTGATCAGCAGTGAAATCGCACACAACTATTTTACGTTACGCGCGGTACAAGAACGGCTTAAACTGGTAGAGGCATTGGCTGCAACGCAGCATGAGAGTGCGTATGTAGTTTCCAGACGCTATGCACAGGGGCAATCGAGTCAGTTCGATGTGAATAGAGCGGAAGCTGAAGCCGATACTCTGGATGCTCAGATACCGCAGTTACGGGTATGGGTTGCAACCTTGCAAAGTCAGATTGCTGTTTTGGCAGGAGATAATCCATCAAGTTTTGCCGTTGCGGAAGAGCGTGAATATCTTTGGCCAAAATCGCAAACCATAGGGGTTTCCCAGCCGAGTGATTTATTGCGGAGACGTCCGGATTTAATGGCCGCCGAATCACACTACAGCGCAGAGTCATTGCGCTCAAAAGAGGCACAATCGCAAACATGGCCGAAGCTTTTTGTTAATGCTCTTGTCGGTCGCCAAGATTTCAGTATTAACGGGCTTGATTTGGCCCCGGTGCCATTTTCAAACGTTGCTGCAGCTTTTGTCATGCCGATTTTCAATGCAGGACGGATTCAAGCAGGGGTTGATGTACAAAACGCTCAGGAAAATGAAGCGCTAATCGCGTGGCAGAAAGCGGTTTTAACAGCACTCAAAGAGGTTGAAGACAGTCTTGTCGTGCAATCTGAGGAGATCAAGCGCGGTGAAAAGCTCAAGGCTTCTCTGAGCAGAGAATCTCATGCTCTTAAAGCCACGCAATCACTTTATCGTGAAGGGCAAATTGATAAGTTGCCGCTACTCGATATACAGCGAGGTGTTTTGGTCAATAAAATAGCGTTAAGTGAGCATGAATTACAACGATTATTGTCAGATGTACAGCTTTATAAAGCTTTAGGCGGAGGTTGGTCATCTGAAAATAAAACAAAAACCGCACCCGATTCAAACTCTTCAAACCCAATAAAGGTATCTACCAATGAATAAAATGACTAAATACATCATTCCTATCAATATCGTTATTGTCGGAGCCATAACCCTTGGTGGATGCAGCAAGCCAAAAGCTGAACACGAAGCACCGCCTACCCCTGTATATGTCTCGACAATCCATCAATCGGGCGGAATGGAAGAGCGATGGTTGACTGCAACGGTAAGCGCACGCTTTGAGAGCGACCTAAGCTTTCGTACCGGAGGTAAAGTGGTAAAACGCTTGGTGAATGTCGGAGATAGAGTGTCTCGCGGTCAACCTTTGGCCGAGCTGGATGGTGTGGACTACGAACTCGCTACGGGGATAGCCAATGCCCAATACAAAGCGGCCGTCATCGATGCGGATCAGGCGGGCTCGGATGAGGGGAGATTCGGGCGATTGGCAGGTGATGGGGCAATGGGAACCGCTGACGCAGAACGTCAAAAATCTCGTGCCGACGCTGCTAAAACACGTGTGGAACAAGCACGCCAACAGCTTGAACTAGCAAAAAATAGAAATTCCTATGCAACACTTGTTGCCCCATACGACGGTGTCGTGACATTAATACGTATGGAAGTCGGCCAAGTCGTTTCAGAGGGGCAATCTGTTTTATCTCTTGCGAAAGATGGCGAACGCGAAGTGGTAGTTGATTTACCCGAAGATATGGTGAGTAAAGCCAAACAATACCAAGCAAAAGCGCAATCATGGAGTGATCCTAAAACATCGGTATCTTTGCATCTTCGAGAGCTATCTCCGATCGCTTCTATACAGGGGAGAACGTACCGTGCCCGTTATGAGCCGATGTCTGAATCAAAAGCGACGATGGATCGTATCCCTTTGGGGAGTACGGCACAGCTTCATTTATCTCTCCCCTCAAGAGATGAGGGGGTGAATGTCCCGTTGAGTGCACTTGTTAAAACCAATGACACTCCCGGTGTGTGGGTCATAAATGGTACGGGAAATACCCTCTCGTTTGTGAAAGTGAATGTTTTGAACCATGGTACCGATAGTGTTCGCGTTCGCGGTTTGAACGAGGGCGTGCGTATTGTTACGGTAGGGGCGCAAAAGCTTGACGGGGCTATGAAAGTTCGTCCTATCGAGCGAATCAATGGAAATCTTGAGACCAGAGGTACCTTATGAAGGATTTTAACCTCTCTGAATGGGCGGTAACACATCGTCCTATGGTCCTTTTTTTGATTATCGCAGTTTTGATTGCCGGTATCGTATCGTTCACCAAACTCGGACGTTCGGAAGACCCAAATTTCAACGTGCCGACGATGAGTATCGTGGTCGCATGGCCCGGTGCAACGGCCAAGGAAGTTCAAAATCAGGTGCTAAACCGCATTGAGCGCAAACTTCAAGAACTGGAGTATATTGACTATGTAAAATCGTACTCACGCCAAGGTTTTGGGGCGATTGAGGTGCGCGTCAAAGGGGGGATCGGCAGAAAAAACTTGGATGAATCTTGGTATCAGGCGCGTAAGAAAATTTCGGATATTAGCCGTGAATTCCCATCCGGAGTACGAGGCCCTTTTTTCAACGATGAGTACAATGATGTCTACAGTGTTTTGTACGCCGTAAAAGCGTCTGATCTCACGATGGCCGAACTCGGTGACAGCGCCGAAGAGATTAAACGTCAGTTGCAGAGCGTCGCAGGGGTCAAAAAAGTGGATATTCTCGGCAAACAACCCGAACGTATTTTTGTGGAGCTTTCCACACGCCATCTCGCGGCGATGGGTATCGCTCCCAATGTTATCATGGATGCATTGTCTGCACAAAACATGGTAACACCCTCCGGATCAATCGATACGGCGAATGATCGAGTGCATATTCGAATTGACGGTACATTACACAACGCAAAAGATGTAGGAAATGTCAGTATCCAGGTTGGCGGCAAACTGCTCAAACTCTCCGATGTTGCTACCGTCCGTACCGGTTATGAAGATCCGCAAAGCTTTACCTTCCGACATAACGCAGAGCAAGCTGTAGCTATCGGTGTGACTATGAAACAAAATAGTGATATTTTGAAACTCGGTACAGATTTAGACGCACAAATGGTAATTATAAAAAATAAATTGCCTATCGGTGTTGACGTTGAGAAATATGCGGATCAGCCTAAAATTGTAGAAGAATCGGTGTGGGAATTCGAAAAATCGTTTATTGAAGCTTTGATTATCGTATTGATTGTCTCTTTTGTCTCACTCGGATGGCGTACCGGTATAGTTGTCGCAGCCTCAATTCCTCTCGTGCTTGGAATAGTGGCTATTATTATGTATGCTGCCGGGTGGAACTTGGATCGTATTTCGCTCGGCGCATTGATCATCGCATTGGGTCTTTTGGTCGATGATGCCATTATTGCAGTAGAAATGATGACGGTCAAACTCGAAGAGGGATGGGATCGTTTGAGCGCGGCTACGTTCGCCTATAGCTCAACGGCGTTTCCGATGCTTACCGGAACACTGGTTACGGCGGCCGGTTTTATGCCGGTTGGTTTTGCTCAATCGATTGCGGGGGAGTATGCCGGAGGGATATTTTGGGTAGTCGGGGTAGCACTTCTTGCCTCTTGGATCGTAGCCGTCATCTTCACCCCATACCTTGGGATGAAGATGTTGCCGCACTACGATGCTCCTTCATCAGAGCAGGCACATGACCCTTATGACAAGCCGATGTATCATCGATTTCGACAATTAATTAACTGGAGTATAGCACGACGCTGGTGGGTTATTGGTGCTACTATTGGACTTTTTATTCTTGCAGGGGCGGGGATGATGTTTGTCCAGCAACAGTTTTTTCCTACGGCGTCTCGTAGTGAATTATTGGTTGAGCTTCGTCTAAGAGAAGGAGCTTCGTTTGAAGCGACCCAAAAGCAGGTACGCTTGATGGAACAGCAGCTTAAAGCCGATTCTAATATTACGAGCTTTACAGCTTATACAGGAGCTGGTACACCGAGATTTTTTCTATCGTTATTGCCTGATCTTCCAAATCCGGCATACGCTCAGTTTATATTAGTTACACGCGACCTTGAAGCACGTGAACAAGTTCGTAGCAGACTGATGGAGCTTTTTGCCAAAAACGAAGCTTTTCCGGATGTGAGAGGACGTGTTAGTAGACTTGAATTCGGTCCTCCGGTAGGGTTTCCGGTACAGTTTAGAATCATCGGGCCGGATGAGCAAAAAGTGCGAGAAATCGCGTATCGTGTCCGTGATATTGTTCGCAGCAGTCCGCTTGTGAGGGATACACAACTTGATTGGAATGAGCAGGTTCGCTCTATCGCCGTGCATGTCGATCAAGATAAGGCACGTTTGGTCGGATTGAATACGGTAGATGTCCAAAATATCGTTCAAGCGGTGACTAACGGTGCTCCCGTTACACAGATCCGTAGAGGCGAGGAACTTGTTGATGTCGTAGTACGCGCTGTACCGGCGGAACGTTTATCTATTGAACAATTAGGTGACATACAGTTATTTACTAAAACGGGAATGGCTATACCCCTTTCTCAGGTGGCGAAGATCGAAGCAACATTTGAAGATCCGGTACTATGGAGACGTGACCGTGATATGGCACTTACCGTACGTAGTGATCTTGCCGATGGTGTACAAGGCCCTTATGCAACATCAAAAATTATGCCTGCGTTAACGCCGGTGATCGACTCCCTACCTGTCGGTTATCGTATCGAGGCTGGAGGTGCTATCGAGGAGAGTGATAAAGCCAATCAAGCGCTTTTTGCCGTTTTCCCGATTATGTTTGCCGTAATGTTATTGATATTGATGATACAGTTGCAGAATTTTTCTCTATTGTTCATGGTATTTTCGACCGCACCGCTGGGACTTATCGGGGTAGTTCCGGCTTTGTTGATTTTCAATGCCCCTTTTGGCTTCGTCGCGCTGCTCGGAGTTATCGCATTAGGCGGTATGATTATGCGAAATTCACTGATTCTCGTAGATCAAATCGAACAGGATATTGAACGGGGTGCCCCTGCGTGGAATGCCATCATCGAAGCGACGGTACGTCGTTCGCGCCCTGTGGTTCTCACGGCTGCGGCAGCAATACTAGCGATGATTCCACTTATACACAGTGTATTTTGGGGACCGATGGCGATATCGATCATGGGAGGATTGATCGTTGCGACGGCATTGACGCTGATCTTTGTTCCGGCATTGTATGCGGCATGGTTTAAAGTGAAGGTTTCATAATTTGAAAACTGCTTAACCATAGATAGGGTAAAATAAGCTATCAAAATAGAGTTATGACTACAAATTTTTATTATCAAACTTTATTGTAAATAACAAGGATATTTATTATGCGCTATTTCTATTACGTCCACACGGGTCACCGTATTGGATTGGATCGTTTCCACCGAGCCGTTGCCATTGTCAATGAACTTCAAAAAGAGATTGATATTACACTTCTTTGCTCCGATTTTCGGATTGCTGCAGAAGCGAAAGAGTATGGGATTAAACGCTCTGTCGGTGTAGATTTAGTTCGTAATATTCCTCAAATCGCGCATCATGGTGATAAAATGATTTTTGATTCAGCCGAGATCAATCCGACGCTGTTGAATGATATGACCCAATTTTTCCCCGCTTTTATCCGTATTAGCGATGATCCCTCTGATACCAAACATCCTAAAGAATTTTTGATTTCCCCTTATCTGGAAGGAGAAAATATTTGTAAAGCGACGGTGGTCAACGAACGCTATTATGAGCCGCTTCCTAAAACAATTCCCATGGCACTTTTTTTCGGGGATGATGATTATGAAAAGGATTTGGAGAAAAACCAAAATCTTTTTAAATCCCTCAATATGGAACTCTTGATGGGCTTTTACCATTTTCTTGGATATGAAAATAGCCTAAAAGAGAGCTTTGTTGCAATACACGAATGTGAATCCTATGATGATGTGATCCGTCGTAGCGAGATACTTATCAGTGCTTCGCCGATGGCAGTATTACAAAATCTTGCAGGCGGCGGAAAACCGATCTATCTCCAACGTGCCGATTATCCACGCGATTTTATCCCTCTTTTTATGTCGCTGAACATACCGATTGTTGAGCAATTTACTCAAGAACATCTTATGCAAGCTATAAGTATTGCTTTATCAAATAACTATCAAAATATCAAAAAAAGTAACACCGAAGTAATCGAATTCATAAGGAAAAGTTTCAATTTATAGAAACTTAAACCTTTTTAACTTATGATTGGGAGTTAAATTTCCAAATTAAGTGAGATGACTATGATGGATGAAAGCAGAAGAGGCTTTATTGGTAAAGCTTTCGGTGCAGTCGCCGCTGTCGGGGGAATCGCCTCGCTCATCGCGATGAAAAAGACATGGGATCCGCTCCCGAGCGTCATGTCTGCCGGTTTTACAACGGTAGACGTGTCAGGCCTAGAAGCCAATAAATTAGAAATCGCCGTATGGCGTGGAAAACCGGTGTTTATTCTAAAATACACCGAAGATATGAAACCAACGGACGGTCGCAGTGTCAAAATCGGTGATCACTATTTTTCAGTGATGATCGGTCTCTGTACCCATCTTGGCTGTATTCCGGCGTATCGTGCTGATCAGCATGACTTTAAATGTGCTTGTCACGGGGGTGAATTCACCGATGCCGGTATCAATAAATTCGGTCCTCCGCCACGACCGCTTGATATTCCGCCGTTCAAACTTGACGGTGTAACGCTTGTTTTAGGTGAAGAAGGTCCTGAATACAAAGCTATGACGGCGAAAGCGTAAGGGAGGCGAGATGGCAGAATTTAAAAAAGCAGACTCGATGCTCGAGTGGTTTGACCAGCGTTTAGGTGTTGTTAACTTTGTAAAAGTGATGATGACAGAATATTGGATTCCGAAAAATATTAACTTTTTGTGGGCAATGGGTGTATTACTCACCGTAATGTTTACTTTCTTGGTAGTATCAGGAATTTTCCTTTTGATGTACTACAAACCAGATGTTAATATGGCATTTGACAGTGTTAACTACACGATTATGCAAGAAGTGGCATACGGTTGGTTGTTCCGACATATCCATGCAGTAGGTGCATCGGTTGTTTTCTTGGTAATTTATATCCATATGTTCACCGGTATCTATTACGGCTCTTACAAAAAAGGGCGTGAGATGATCTGGGTATCAGGTATGTTGTTATTCGTCCTTTTCTCTGCAGAAGGGTTCAGCGGATATATGCTTCCATGGGGACAAATGTCATACTGGGCAGCGTACGTTATTACGGAAATTTTCGGCGGTATCCCGTTTATCGGAGATGAACTTGTTGTTTGGATTCGCGGTAACTTCTATGTATCTGATGCTACATTGACCCGTTTCTTCATGCTTCACGTATTGTTGATTCCACTTGCGATTATCGGTGCGATTGTATTCCACTTTTACGCGCTTCGATTCCCACACGTTAATAACGAAGCGGGTGAGTTCTTCGATTTCGATGAAGAAGCGGAAAAATACCTTGCAGGAAACAAAAAAGAGTCTAAAGTTGTCCCTTTCTGGCCGGTATTCTTGTCAAAAGATTTCTTTGTTCTCGGTTTCTTTATGTTGTTCTTTTTCTATTTGGTTTTCTTCCATTACAACTTCGCAATGGACCCGGTAAACTTTGATAAAGCAGACGGCCTTAAAACCCCGGCACACATCTACCCTGAGTGGTATTTCTTGTGGAGCTATGAAGTACTACGCGGATTCTTCTTTGAGATAGCGGGTGTTTCAGGTAAAGACCTTGGTTTGATCGCATTCGGGATAGCAAATGCTATTTTCTTTGTTATGCCATGGTTGGATCGCTCACCGATGGTAAAACCGGCTAACCAACGTCCGTATTTCAAATATTGGTTCTGGTTCTTGATGGCAGACTTGATAGTGTTGACTGTGTACGGTAAATTACCTCCGACCGGTGCAAATGCATGGGTAGGTTTTGCATCATCTATGACATTCTTGGCGCTTTTTGCGGCATTACCGTTTGTTACCAAAGCAGAAGCTAAAAAAGTGAAGGGGAAATAATGAAAGAGTTTAGAATTTTAGCCGTCATTATTGCTCTTGTCGGCATTACCTATTATGGAATCGAACCGTATGCTCACCATGTGATGCATCCGGAAGTTGCTGAGGCAGATTTTACGTTTAAAGATTTGAAAAATGTCGATACAACACTTAAAGGAAATCCTGAAAACGGAAAAGTACTTGTAGAAGCGAACTGTATCGCATGTCATGCTATTGAATCAGCGGGCCATCCTGCGGTTATGCCAAATGCAGACGCTGCAGCATCTTATGGTGTTGTACCGCCGGATTTGAGCAGTGCAGGTTGGATTTACGATAAAAATTATTTGGCAAACTTTATTTTTGATCCGGTCACTGCAATGCATTTGCAACACAAATATACTCCAGAAAGCGGTAAAGCATTCCCTATGCCTGCCTATAACTGGATGTCTCCTCAAGAGATCATGGATATTGTTGCGTATTTCCAAGCACTTGCGCCAAAAGCGAAATCAGGTGTAGAAGCGCATAAAAATACGTATGAAGTAGCATGTGGACGTTGTCACTCTATGGCGTATGCCGGTTTTGAAGCGAAAACGCCAAGTGAAAATATTAAAGCATACATGGGCGCAACGCCTCCAGACTTATCACAATACATCAAAAGTCGTGGTGAACATTATCTTTACAGTTTCATTAACGACCCTCAAGTATTGCTCCACGGAACTTCTATGCCGCGTACGGGATTGAACCAAAAAGCGCAAGAAGAAGTAATCGCCTATATGGAAGCAATCGGTGATTCCAAAAAAGCTGAGCGTGAAAGTCTTGGAATATGGGTAATGGTTTATACCTTTATTTTTGCGATCTTGGCATGGTTGTGGAAACGCAAAATCTGGTCAGAAGTTCACTAAGGAGTAACGGATGAAAATGGTTAAAATTTTAGCTTTATCGGCACTTTTATGTGTCGGTGCAGCAGCAGACGATACTTTGGCATTGAATATGAGCCAAATGGAAAACGGTTTGAACAATGTTCAAAAAGGGTTTCTTTACAATGCGCCGGCATTGATCAAAGGTGGAGTGGCTGAAATTCAAAAAGCAGACGCTCTTTTTCACGATGCAGACGCTACCAAAAAATATCTTCCTAAAGATAAACAGCATATGAGCAATATCGCTTTCAATGCGGCTAAACGCATTGATACGGCATCTAACGATTTGATCAAAGCGTTGGATAAAAAAGAGTATTCAAAAGCTCATAAGTCTTATTCTGAAATCGTGAACGCCTGTACGGCATGTCACGCAGTCGTTCGCGGCTGGTAAAAAGTAATCCCCTTTCGGGGATTTTCCTCTTAACTCTTTCAATAAATAAAACTCAAAACAACTTTTAGATACTATCCGAACACTTTCCTCTTGCAAGGACAATTGTGTTAATAGATAGCTATGGCAGAACCGTTGATTATTTACGTGTTTCGGTAACGGAACGGTGTAATTTCAGATGCCAATACTGTATGCCCGAAAAACCTTTTTCTTGGGTTCCGAAAGAGAATCTGCTTAGTTTTGAAGAGCTGTTTGAATTTATTAAAATCGCCATTGATGAAGGGGTCACTAAAATCCGTATCACCGGCGGTGAACCGTTGCTTCGTGAAGACCTCGATACGTTTATCAAAATGATCCATGATTATAAAAACGATATTGACCTTGCGATGACGACAAATGCCTTTTTGCTCAAAAGTGCTGCACAGAAGCTCTATGATGCGGGCTTGCGTCGTCTGAATGTTTCAATCGATTCACTTAAACCCGAGGTTGCCGAAACGATAGCCAAAAAAGATGTTTTACGTCAGGTACTTGAAGGGGTCGAAGAGGCACTACGTGTCGGGATGAAGGTAAAAGTCAATATGGTTCCGATGAAGGGGCTGAACGACAATGAGGTTCTTGACGTTCTCGAATATTGTAAAGCTCGAGGGATGGTGGTCCGTTTTATCGAATATATGGAAAATGTTCATGCCGAGGTCAATATCAAAGGGATGCAAAGTCCTGAGCTTTTGAGTATTATCGGCAGCCGATATACGTATGATGATGAGGGATTTGACGGTCACTCGCCATCGCATTATTATAAACTCTCCGACGGATATGAATTCGGGATCATCGAACCGCACAAAGACGATTTTTGTACCCAATGCAACCGTATTCGTCTCACGGCAGAGGGGAATCTTATCCCGTGTCTCTATTTTGATGAGGCGATGTCGATTCGTGACGCCGTACGACGCGGTGACATTAAAGAAGCGGCTCAAGTGCTCAAAGAGGTGATCCGCACCAAACCCGAAAAAAATCGCTGGAGTGAGGGGGATGCTGAAGTCTCCAGTCGTGCATTTTATGAAACGGGGGGATGAAGATGCTCTATTTGGTTGAACATTTTTATGGCCATTACAATACGACGTTTGAACGCGTCCAAACGTCTACGTTAACACTGGGTATAACTGGGCGTAAGGCTCAAAAAGCTACGCTTTTGACGGAGCAAAAGTGTTATATTTAGTAGAACATTTTTACTCCGTCCAAGGTGAGGGAAAATACACGGGTGTGCCGTCACTCTTTTTCCGCTTCGGAGGGTGCAATCTCAAATGTGAAGGGTTCGGATGCACTGAGCGATCACCGGATGGTTCAGAAGTTCTCGGCTGTGATACGGTCTATGCCGTTGATCGTAAAGCATTCGGCGAGCTGTGGATGGAGATCGAAGAACTTCAGAGCCTTATCTGGATTATGAGCGGGTATCGTTTACCGCCTCATGTGGATGTCGTCCTTACCGGAGGTGAGCCGCTTATTTATGCGAATGAACCGATTTTCGTCGAGTTTATTGAGTATCTGATAGGGCAAGGGCATCGGGTGACGTTTGAGACGAATGCGACGATTGCTCCCGATTTTAAACGCTATCCTTTTTATGCACAGGCAACCTATGCGTTATCGGTCAAGCTTTCAAACAGCGGTGAACCGTTGGATAAACGGGTTAAACCCGAAGCGTATGGAGCTATTATTGCGAATGCCAAAGAGAGCTTTTTTAAATTTACCGTAGATGAACCCTCATTGGTAAGTCACATCGAGTCGGAAATCGATGAGATCATTGCGCTGCATCCCTATACGCCGGTGTATTGTATGCCGTTGGGAGGGGATAAAGCCCATATTGAAGCAAACTGCGAAGCGGTCATTGAGTTTTGCAAACGTCGAGGATTTATCTACTCGGATCGTTTGCATATTCGAATCTGGGATCAGAATCATGGGGTTTAATCTTAAAAAGCCCTAAATATAGGGCAAATATCCCTAAAATAGGCACTTCAAAGACCTTCAAAATTTAAGAAAAATCAATTTAATTAGTCATTTGTAGTCATTTAAACCCATGTAAAGTGGGAAAAATCAAAAATTTCTGGATAATTCAGCATCTATTAGAATTGCTATATGTCATACAATGATCACTTCATAAGCATTAAAAGATATAATTCATAATATACGCACATAAAAGAAGTGGGAATCTCTATGGCTTCAATAGAAACACTGAACGATAAGTTGAAATTAGTTTTCTTTGAAAAAGATGGCAATGACTTTGAGAAATTTGTTGTAAGTGCATACAAAATATCCTATCCAGAATTAATGGCAGTAAAGCCTCAAGGCTCAAAAGGTGATGGAGCTAACGATGGATATTTAGCAGGCGAACTGCTTCTTCAAGTTTATGCTCCAGAAAAAATCGAAGCAGAAGCCACCATTAAAAAAATAAATCATGACTTTTATAGAGCAAAATCTTATGGATGGAATTTTAAAGAATGGCATTTTGTAGTTAATGATAAATTAAAAAATTTACCAACAGATATTCATCTCACTATCGATAAACTAAAAACTGATAATCCAGATTACACTATCACGTTGATAGACGGACAAACTTTTCAGAATAAAGTATTAGGTTTATTGAATCAAAGTAGATTAATGGTGTATATTTTGTTAAATGCAGACAAAGATATTAGTGAATTTGGAGATTTTGAAAAAGTAGAAAAAGTAATAGATGCAATATCTCAAGAAAGTGGAATTAGAAATATTAAAGCTACAGAATTCATGAACTTTTCAAAAGAAGTCTTTCTTCCTGATGGTATAAAAAAACTTGAAATTAATATCGATGAAGAAAACAATCCTGAACTATTCAAATTTTTTGGATCACATATTGAAAAGTCTCAAGAAGTTATGGAAGAATATATTCCACAAATAGGACTTGACCTATTTACTTCTATTGGAAATTACATTCAACAAGATTATAAAAAATATGAACGGAATATGAAGCCTGAGCAAGCACTAATTAAAACTTGTGAAGGCATATATGCAAAACTTGAAAATGACAAAAATTTAGAAACAGCATTGTGGGTTGTGATGGCTTATTTCTTTGACATATGTGATATAGGAAAAATAGAATGATTATGGGCAATAAAATTATCAAAGTTGAAGATGCCTTTATCACAATAGGAGGATATATTCTATCGATTCTAAAAAATAAAGAACTTCAAGTGGATACCTTGTATTTTAAATTTTTAGAAACTTATCCTAAAAATATTAGTTTTGAACAATTTACATATGCTATAGATTTTTTATTTATGATCAACAAAATCAAAATAAAACATGATGATGTTTTGGAGATTGTATTATGAGACTTATTCAATTAAGCAGCAGCGATTCAAGATTCAAAGCGATTACTTTTACACCTGGGCTAAATATAATAGTTGGTAAGAAAGTTTTAACTGACGATAAGAAGAAAACATCCAATGGGATTGGTAAAAGTTTATCATTAATTTGTATTGACTTTATGTTGGGAAAAGGTAGTCAAAGTAAAGAAATTAAAAAATTAAAAGAAGTGTTAGAAAAAGAAAAAATTATTTTAACTCTCAACTTTGAACACAATGGTGTATTTTATGAAATTTCAAGAAGTCATAATAAAATATGGTTGAATGAAGTTGAATATAAAAAAGATGGCGAGTATATTGATTTTTTGAATACATTGGTAAAAGATGATACTTTTAGAAATATATTTTGTCGCTTTTTTAGAACAGATAAAAAGAGTTATCAAGAAGCTCTTTCCCAAGTCAGTCAAGAAGCACCATATAGTAACAATAAAATCAATGCATATTTATTAGGTTTGAACTTATCATATTTAGAGAAGAAAAAAGACTTAAAAGTAAAAAATGACAGATTAAAAGTCTTAATAAAAGAACTCAATGCTATTGAAAAAACCATCAATAAAGAAAAAGAATTTGAGCTTGGGGAAAGATTACAAAAAATTGAAAAAGATTTAGAAAGCTTTGAAATAGCAGAAGATTTTAATGATCTAAAAAAAGAAGCAGATAATTTAACTGCTGAACTTCAAAAAGTTAGAAACCAAATAGCATTTAACAATAGGGAAATACGAAATAAAAAAAATATTATTAGCGTAAATCAGCAAACTAATATTGATATAAACAAAATTACTAGTATGTATGAAGAAGCAAAGTTCTTTTTAGGTGAAGATGTTTTAGCTCATATTCAAGCCGTAAAAGGATTTCATGAAACTCTTTTTAGCAATAGAAGAACTAAAGCCATCAACGATATTGCGCTACATGAAAAAGAGGTAATAGCACTTGAAAGTCAATCAGCTACTATTGATTTAAGAAGAAGTGAAATTTTTAAATACCTTGAAAATAAAGGTGCATTAGAAGAATATCATTCGTTAAATAAAGAAAAAGATAAGATTAAATCAACTTTGGAAGAAATTCAAAGAAATCAAAAAACTCTTAAAACCTTTAAAAAAGAGCAAGCAGATATTAAAATTGAAATAGATCAATTCAAAAGAGATCTTATTGAGCTTGAAGATAAGATCAAAGATCGAATAGAGTTTTTAGGAAAAAGCTTTAGAGAAATATCAGAAGAACATTATGATGATAAACCAGGGCTTTTAGAAATCAAAATCAATGAAGATTTTAAGACAGAAAAGCTTTATAACATAGAAGCGAATATCAAAGGAGATGGAAGTGATGGTATCAATGAAATGAAAATATTCATTTATGATATGCTCATTTATAAATTAAATCCAACTCTTATTGGTTTAGTTGGACATGATAATAGACTTTTTGATATGGTTGATGAAAGGCAAATAGCAAAAGCATTTAGCTATGTTTCTAATAATTTGTCACAATATATTTGCTCCATTAGCGACACAAAGATGGATGAAGTTAAAAAGCATATTCAATTAGATTGGGATAAAGTCATTAAAAGAAATCTAAGCGAAAAAGATAAACTATTCGGTTTTGATTTTGAGCAATAAAGTTTGGAACAATGAAAAATGTTATTTGAGTCAATGCCAAAGGAAGAAGGGATTAAACTATTGTTTTTAATATCTCTAATTTGTATCCATACTACGGATGTGCATGCATAAAATTGTAATTTGAAGTTATTTAAGTTGTCTAAAAAGTGGGAAAAAAATATAATAATATATCGGAAAGCTCACAAAATAGGTGCTTTATGACGAATATACGCATCTGGGTTAGGGAATACCAGTATTTGTGCCCAAATACGGGCGTTAAAAAAGTGGGAAAAATTAATTTCTTTCTTTCAAAATCCCTAAAAATAGGGATTACAAGGGTGACCTGCCCATCAGGGATCAGAATCATGGGGTATAATATAGTAGAATATTAGAAAGTTAAGAGAATAGGAATTTAGTTCGATATTATCATAAAAGGTTTATATGACTTATTCACTCCGTGATATCAAATTCCATCGTATTGATAAAATCGTCAAAGATGCTGGATATGGCGGTTCATGTCCAATTATTGTCCAAGCTGATGGAGTAGAATATATATTAAAGACCAAAGAAGACGGTATGCAACCAAAATCATTGGGTATCTTGAATGAGATGTTGGCATATCAACTATTAAGTGTATTAGGATACACAATAGCTCCGCAAGAAGTTGTTTATCTCTGGATAGATGATGATTTCATTGAAGCCGCAGAGATAGCTTGCCGTGAAGGGGTTATTAAAGCGGAATCACTTGAGTATATTCGAGAATCAAAAGGTGTAAATATTGGGATTGAATATTTGCACTATGCAATGGATCCATTGAGTGGGGTAAGTAACCAAAAATTTATACGAGATATAGTTCACATCGACAACTACATCATGAATTGTGATCGAACAATTGGCAATCCAAATATTCTTCAAGATAAAAGGGACAAGCGAAAGTTTTATGCGATTGATTTTGGAAATGCTTTGGCAGATGGGATGGCATATAGCAAAATAATTAATGGTGAAATAGAAGACACGTTACAATTAGGCAAGGTAGTCAATTGTAACGCAACACTATCGGGTAGATATTTATTTCGAAATCCTGTCAAGCCTATTGTAAAAAGAGGGCGAAATATTAAGGGCGATAGCGTTAAAATTCGTCAAATAATTGATACGATTTTCGATACTTTTCCACCTGAAATAGAGTGGGAACCGATGCAGTATCGAAGTCAAATTGCCGATATAGTGGCACAAAGAATTAAAAGCAATGTGATTTTTGAGACTGATGCTCATGCAAAGTGTGATTGCTTATATTAAGAAGGAGGTGGCGGTATGGAAGATTTTTTCAAAAAACATAATTTTAATCCAGAACAATTGAATAAACGTAATCGGCGATTCCATATCGTTCGATACTACCCTAAAATTCAAACCTATGAATTTTTAAATGTTGGTATCTTACTATACGATGAGGGACAAGTTTTATATCGCTTGTTGCAAAGTGAAGAGATTGCTAAATTGCATTGTCCATCGTTGGTAGAGTCCAAAGTGTTGAAAAACTCTTTGGACTCTTTGGATGAATACTTGCAGGAGAGAATGGGGTTGGAAACTGTCTTAGACAGTATTTCAAATCGATATAAAAACATTCTCGATACAAGTTTTCAATTGGTTTATTCAGGTAATGAATCTGCGGAAGTTTTATGTGATAAGCTATTCCATGACTATGTTGGATATAAGTTTGAAGCTGAATCAAAAGAATCACCAATAGAGAAAATTATTAAAAAGACTGAAGAGATTGTCTTATGTGATTACAAAAAACAGATTGTCGTTAAGCGTTCAAAAGTCAAAGGATTTAATCTCGACTTTATGAATAAAAAAACTGAGCAAATACATCACTCATTACTTGGTAGTATCGAAAATTCGAATGATGTCGCCCGTGCATTTATTAATGTACCCTCTTTTGTTGGAGCAAATGAAAGATACGATTTTTTAAATACTCGTCATATACTTAGTGCAAGTGGTCAAGAAAGTCGATCAAAACTTGAAAAATTATCGGTTAAAGTTTTTGACTATACAAACGACAGAATTGATGAGTATTTAAAATCTATTTTAAATACTGAAACCTATCTAAATGAACGCAAAATGAGGGGTTCAAAAGAGAAGTTTTTAAGTGCTTTGGATAAAGTGGCTGACAATGAACCTGATCACAAAGATGCAATCTGATGATTATCCGAAAACTATTTAAATTTGAAAACGCCCACGTGGTTCGCGGTTGTTCGACGCAGCGGTGCCGTGCGTCGTTACACGGACATTCGTATAAAGTAGAGGTTCTCCTTGAATCGGATTATCTCGATAACGGTCAGATGGTCTATGATTTTGGTCTCATGAAGCAGGGGATGAAAGAGTTGATCGATGCCTTCGATCATGCTATTGCCCTGTGGGACGGAGACGATGCAGAGTATATTGCCGATATGAAGAAACACTCCAACCGATGGGTGCAGATCCCTGTTTCTCCTTCGGCAGAACAGTTTAGCCGTCTTATTTTTGTAATGATTGATAAGTTGCATTGGTTTACACAAATGGTGAACGGCGAGAAGATGGTACGGCTCTATAGTATTATCGTCCATGAGACGGATACGGGATATGCGCAGTGTTTTCGTCATGATGCCTACTCGGACAAGATGGGACTGATAGATTTAGAAAAAATTATTTTCAGCGATGAAGTACGTGAAGGGTGGAATGATCCTGCGTTATGGGAACGGATTAAGCGAGGAGAGACTTTTATCAATCCTCGGAGCGTTTAAAGCGTTATCAGAGAATTTTGTTTCTCTGAACCCATACACCAGCGTGTCGGAATAACTTTTACGACGGCGTCTTGCTCAAATCCTTCTACGCTTGCATCCACCATCATAAACGCGTTGGCTCGTGATAGGGGCAACACCATACCGGGACCAAATTTTGGGCTCGGGGTAAAAGATGCTCCATCAAACCAACCCGGAATCAGTGAACGTCTCCCTTTTTTCATTTTAAAAGGCTCACTGATATGAGTTGTAATGCTAGAGAGGAATTTATCGGCTCTGCCGCTAAGAGATAGGATGGCACTTTGTCCGAACAGTTCAAAACACAGAGCTGCCGCAAGTGGATTTCCGGGAAGATTGAGAATAATACTATTTCCGATACGCCCAAACGTCGTCGGTTTCCCGGGTTTGATATCCACCGATTCGAACGCACCCTCAAAGCCCAGTGATTGAAATGCCTCTTTGGTGAAATCAGCATCTCCGACACTGACACCGCCTGAGGTGATGATAAGATCGGCATTGAGGGAGCGCCGAATATGCTCTTGGATCGATGATAGAGTATCTTCTGCCGTTCCGGTAAAGATTACATCACAACCGAGCTCTTCCGCCCGTGCACCAAATGTAGGGGTATTGGTGTTGTAGAGTTGATTGGCTCCCAGTGTTTCATGGTGCATTTTGAGCTCATTGCCGGATGAAAATAATGCAACACGAGGGCGGCGATGGACGCTAACATGGGTGATCCCCTGTGATGCCAGTAAAGAGATATGATGGGCATGAAGCATCGACCCCTGATCTAGCAAGAGCATTCCGGTTTGGATGTCTTCTCCTTTGAGTCGGATATGCTGAGAGGGCTTAATGGTTGAGGGGAAGGTAATGAGATCTCCCATGACACTTACCTCTTCAATCGGAACGATTGCCTCGCACCCTTGCGGTATTTTGGCACCGGTCATAATACGGATACATTGATTTTCGACAAGTCGGATTTCATCCCCGTCACCGGCAAAGATAACATGTGATTGTTGAAGAGTTTTTCCGGCATCTTCACAGCGAAGTGCATAACCGTCCATGGCTGAATTATCGAAAGAAGGGAGGGCGTAGGTGGCGGTAATGGTTTCGCATAAGACACGATGGACTGCATTTTCAATCGGTACAATTTCGCTTTGGGTCGGTGAAGCGAGGGAATAAACCAGTTTTAATGCCTCTTCTACGCTGATCGCCATCTTATCTCCTTGGGGTTATTTTCTCATCATGCCGCAATAAATGTTCACGTATGAGCAATGATTTAGATAGTCATTATAGGCAAATTAAGGTAAAATCCCCTTTATGGAAGCTATGTATAAAACCGGACTTAATATCCACTATTTTGGAGTGATTGTATTGATGGGAGTTGTCGTGTTCAACATCGTGATGTTGTCCCTTTCCCATCATATAATCCGATACGCTAAACGGATGCGGATTGTGATGCCGATTTCCGGTTCACTCATCGCCTTGATCCTTTTTACCGGTGCGGTGATGATGGCCGCTAAACATTTACAGTTCACTTTTTCGAATATAGCTATGATTGTCATCGCTATTGTGATGATTATTCTTGAAGCCAAACGGTACAAAACACTCAAGCGCAAAACCGATATCAGCCAAGAAGGTGCTTTTCGAGAATATAAGCAAAAAGCATTTCGTTTTTTGGGTATTGAAATGGCGTTGCTGATCACTATAAGTGTTTGGATGATGATCGTATGAAATTTCTCCTCCATGTAAATACCGGATTTGACGAACTGAGCGTTAGCAGTGATGACTATAAGTATCTCATCAAAGTACGACGTCATAAAGCAGGGGACCTAATCGCGTTTCGCTCTCGTGAGAATTTACGGGAAGAGTACCGCTATCGTCTTGAACGTACGGATGGACGCAATGCTTATTTTACCCTTCAAACACATCATGGTTCACCGTGTGAAAGTGGGCGTCCATTGCACATCGGATGGTGTTTGATTGATCCGAAAACCATTGAGAAAACGTTACCGATGCTCACCGAACTCGGGGTAAGCAAAATTACTTTTATCCATTGCCGTCGCTCACAGCAAAATTTTCGTCTCGATTTTGACCGATATAAGCGTATCATGGAGAGTTCGATTATGCAGTGCGGTCGAACATCCTTGATTGAACTTGCCGAAACTCCGGCATTGAGTACCTTTTTAAAAAACAATCCTCAAGCGGTGATTTTCGATTTTGGTGGAGCTCCTCTGGCTCAAGAGGAAATGATTGATACCGTTGTGATCGGATGCGAAGGGGGATTTGATGAGAGTGAACGAAAAGGGTTTGCAGATCATCGAATCCGCCTTTTTCCTTCCCCAATGATTTTACGTTCGGAAACGGCAGCGGTTGCGATTGCATCGAGGTTATTGTAAAAAAAGAAATTTTTCGTTATAATTCGCCTCCAATTATCCGCCCCCGTACGGATATAAAACTATACCGACCGACGTACAACGCCGTCGATCACAAGGCAAAATTATGAAAAAAGATCTTCACCCTAACATCGTAGAATGTTCAGTTAGCTGTGCATGTGGTAACGAATTTACTACAACCAGCATTAAAGATTCGATCCGTGTCGATATTTGCAGCGCATGTCACCCGTTTTATACCGGTTCTGAGCGTCAAGTAGATACTGCCGGCCGTATCGATAAATTCAAAAAACGTTACGCATTAAATTCGTAATTTAAACCTTTGCCTCTTTGGGGGCAGAAACCGAGCACTCTTATGCTAAGCCTCGTCCCCACTCCTATCGGAAATATTTCTGATATTTCACTTCGTTCTCTTGACGTTTTATCCACCGCACAAACTATTCTTTGCGAAGATACCCGTGTTACCAAAAAACTGATTCATTTACTCAAAGAACGCCATAATCTTACGACTGCGGAACCGCAATTTTTGAGTCTTCATTCGCACAATGAGGCTGACTTTATTTCCAAACTCACCCCTGAATTTTTTAATCAAAATGTCGTTTATGTGAGCGATGCGGGGATGCCGGGGATCAGTGACCCGGGGCAGATGTTGATTAGCTATTGTATTGAACACGGCATTAGTTATGATGTTTTACCGGGGGCAAACGCGGTTCTGACGGCTTTTGTAGCGAGTGGTTTTATCCAAACCAAAATGCTTTTTTTCGGCTTTCTCCCCCACAAAGGGAACGATCGTTCAGCTGCTTTGCAAGAGGCATTGTATAACGGTTATACGACAGTATTGTATGAGGCACCGACTCGGTTGGAGAAACTTTTATCCGAAATAGCCGTTGCCGTACCGGATCGGAATGTTTTTTTGGCTAAAGAGCTAACGAAAAAATTTCAGCGGTTTTACCGAGGAAAAGCGACGGAACTTATCTCTCAAATGGATAAAGAGATTCGAGGGGAATGGGTTGTGGTGATTGAAGCTTCACAGGGAAAAAGCTCTTCTTTGAGCGAACAAGATATCTTAGCACTGGATATTCCGAAAAAAGCGGCATCCAAACTGATCGCCAAAATTACGGGTGAAAATCCCAAAGAGTGCTATCAGCGTCTCTTAAACACATAAAGGTAAAATAACGTATGCTTATTTATGGAAAACAACCGGTTTACTACGCACTAGAACGTCACAGGGATCGTATCAAGACCCTTTATCTGGCTAAAGAAGTCGAGAAAAAAGAGTATTCGGCACTCATGAAAATGGGTTTTGAGATCAAAAGGATCCCCGAACAAGCGGCTCAGGCCATGGTCAAAGGGGGAAATCATCAAGGCTTTATTGCCGATATTTCTCAGATTGTCCCTTATGCTTCTCCCTTTTTGAAGAAATGCGATTTTGTGGTGATCCTTAGTTCGATCACCGATATGGGGAATATTGGCTCACTCATTCGAAGTGCGTATGCATTAGGGGTTGATGCGATTGTTATTAGTGGCATTAAAGAGCCGAATCTGGAACCGATGATTCGTACCAGCAGCGGTGCAGCACTCGATATGCCTCTCGTTATTATTCATAATATTCATGACGTATTGCATGAATTGAAACAATCAGGTTTTCAGATATACGGTGCTGTTATGGATGGAGAGGATATACGGCAAACGGCGTTTGCCTCGAAACGCGCTTTGGTTTTGGGAAATGAGGGAGAAGGACTTAGCGGCCGAGTCCAGAAAAGTCTTGATGTCGGCATTTCGATTCCGATGGCGCATGATTTTGATTCTTTAAATGTCGGTGTTGCCGGCGCAATCTTGATGGAGAGAATGAGATGAAATGTAACACGTTTGAAGATTTACAGGCTCTGGGAACAGAGAAAATTCATGAACGAACCCATATTTCCCGTGATAAAGTAGAGTTGGTTCTGACTAAGTCCTACGGAGAGATCGGGCGGGTTCAATTCATGGGATACCTCTCAATTTTGGAACGTGAATACGGTATTGATCTCAATGATATCAAAGAAGAGTATATAGAGTTTAATCAAAACCACGCACCGTTGCTCGCCCCAAAACAATCGGTCATTTTGCAATCCGTTTCCAACTCCAAGCCAAAGTGGGTTATGGCAGGAGTTGTTTTAATTCTCATTTTAATGGGAGCCGGATATTTTTTACAAGGAAAAATGTCAACAGAACCTCGTGAAGAGGTGATGCAGCTTACGACCTTGGCAGTTAGTGTTGTGGATGAGATGCAGGATGTAAATCTAAGTGAAGCCAATGAGACGAACGTTACGGCTGCTCCTTTGGCGGTAGAAGCAAACCAAACGAAGCCAGGTGTTTTACCGACGATAGCTTCCGGTAAAGTGGTTACGATCCGCCCGACATATAAAGTGTGGTACGGAATGATTAATATGGCAACGGGCGAGAGGGTTCAAAACATTACGGCTGAGCCGATTATGATTGACACCGCTAAAAACTGGTTGATCTTTTTAGGACATGGGAGGGTTGAGATTGACTCTTCAGGTGGGAAAACGGTTTTAACAGAGAAAGAGACGGTTCGATTTATCTGTGAAAACGGTGTTTTAAAACAAATCACTAAAGATGAATTCATTGAACGCAACGGCGGAAAAAACTGGTAAGCTCAGCCCAATGAAACATTTCGCACCCCTTGTGTGTTTCCCGTTTATCCTTTTTGGTTCATCCGTGAATACCGAGATAGTGTTTACAGGTGAACCGACGGTAAGTGTACGGACGATTATGCAGGCCTTTAATGCCATAGGCTATAAATTTGAGGTTGATACGTTCATTGTTGAAAGCGGTTCAGGAAAGCTTCTGGGTACTGCAATCGGGAATAAAGCGTTCAACCCTCCTGCATTGGGAGAAAACCTCAAAGAGCAGGGAATAAAAATTGAACGTGCGCATATGGATGATAAAGGGCTGATCTTAACCCTCGACACCCAAAAGGCTCTTTGGAATACTCCTTTACTTGGAAGTGATGAGGGATCTGAATTAAAACGTGTCAACACACCGCAATGGTTTCGTGTTGAAGAGGGGCAGAATATCCGCATTGAGCCCCCTTATACCGGTAAATGGTATCCCGATATTGCTGTTTTGGATGTTTCTATGCAAGTACTCTCTTCATTTCGCTCGACGGAACCCAAAGAAGAACTTCAATTTGAGCTTCCAAAAGGGAGCTATTATCTCAAAGTATCTAACGCACAGGGGATGAAAGTTCTCAAAGAGGGGACATGGATTGAGTCGATGAGCCCCGGACGATAAGTGAGAGTATTATAGTTAAACTAAGCCTCTTATGTTAAAATGGCGCAATTTTTTAATCACAGGTTGTAGCCATGTTTGATGAAATCCAATTTGACCGGATTAAACGCCTTCCAAAATACGTATTTGCTGAAGTAAATGAGCTGAAAATGGCTCGCCGTCGTGCCGGTGCCGACGTTATCGATTTCAGTATGGGAAATCCAGACGGTGATACCCCGGAACATATCCGCAAAAAATTGGTTGAGTCGGCAGAAAAAACCAAAACGCATGGTTATTCGGTTTCCAAAGGGATTCCGAAACTTCGCCAAGCAATTTGTGATTGGTACAAACGCCGTTATGACGTTGATCTTGATCCCGATACGGAAACTGTTGCAACAATGGGATCGAAAGAGGGATATGCTCACCTCGCCTATGCAATTACCAATCCGGGAGATGTGGCAGTTGTTCCTGACCCAACCTATCCGATCCATTCGTATGCTTTTATTCTAGCCGGCGGAAACGTTCAAAAGATGAAACTCCCTTTTGATGAAGATTATAAAGTGGACGAAGATCTCTTTTTTGAACGTTTGGAAGAGGCGTTTCATGTATCGTTTCCTAAACCAAAGTATGTCGTCGTGAATTTTCCTCACAACCCGACAACAGCGACCGTAACTCCGGAATTTTATACTCGTATCGTCGAGATGGCAAAGCGCGAACGGTTCTATATTATCAGTGATATCGCGTACGGTGATTTGACGTTCGATGGATATAAAACACCATCGATTATGTCGGTTCCGGGAGCAAAAGACGTTGCTGTTGAGAGTTTCACTCTCTCCAAAAGTTACAACATGGCGGGATGGCGTGTCGGTTTTTTTGTCGGAAATCCAAAGCTCATCGGTGCGCTTCAAAAAATCAAGAGTTGGTTGGATTACGGTATGTTCACCCCGATTCAAGTAGCGGCAACCATTGCGCTTAATGGTGATCAAACGTGTGTTCAAGAGATTACTGACAAGTATGACCATCGTCAAGATGTATTGATTGATGCATTCAACCGTGCAGGATGGCCTTTGCGCCGTAATCAAGCATCGATGTTTGTGTGGGCTAAAATTCCTGAATGTGCCATTCATATGGGAAGCCTTGAATTTTCAAAACGTTTATTGGTCGAAGCGAACGTAGCCGTTGCACCGGGAATCGGCTTTGGGGATTACGGCGATGAGTATGTCCGTATCGCATTGATTGAAAATGACAAACGAATCCGTCAAGCCGCTAAAAATATCAAGCAGTTCTTGAACACATTGAATGGTAAGGCTCACGAGTGACACGTGTCGGTGTTATCGGTGTCGGTACGGTAGGGCGCGCTGTTGTTCAGATACTCGAAGAGAACAAAACCATCATTGCAGCCCGTTCAGGTGATGAGATAATTGTTAAAAGCGGAGTGGTACGTGATCTTTCCAAAGTATCCGATCTGTCAATTGCCCTTTCGCAAAATCCCTATGATATTGTTGATGATCCTGAAATAGACATTGTGGTCGAATTGATGGGAGGGGTAGAACTTCCTCTTGAAATTGTTAAAAAAGCACTTCAGAACGGTAAAGCGGTGGTGACGGCGAATAAAGCTCTTTTGGCCTATCACCGTTATGAACTTCAAGACATCGCCGGAGATATTCCCTTTGAATTTGAAGCAAGCGTTGCCGGCGGTATTCCGATCATTAATGCTCTTCGTGATGGTCTCTCTGCCAATCATATCCTCTCCATCATGGGGATTATGAACGGAACGTGTAATTTTATGCTGACCAAAATGATGAGCGAGGGGACTCCCTTTTCTGAGGTTTTAGCCGAAGCGCAGCGTCTTGGGTATGCCGAAGCCGATCCGACATTTGATATCGGCGGATTTGATGCAGCCCACAAACTGCTCATTTTGGCATCGATTGCGTACGGTATCGATGCCAAACCCGAAGAGATTTTGATTGAGGGGATCGAGGGGATCACCCCTGCGGACATTGCATTCGCTAAAGAGTTCGGTTATACGATTAAGCTCTTGGGGATCGCCAAACGAGAAGGGGATGAAGTAGAACTTCGTGTCCATGCGGCGTTGGTTGATGAAGGTGCAATGATTGCCAAGATTGACGGTGTTATGAACGGGATCAGTGTCGTCGGTGATCGTGTCGGTGAAACCCTTTATTACGGTCCGGGTGCGGGCGGCAATGCGACAGCGAGTGCAGTAGTTGCCAATATCATCGATATCGTCCGCTCCGGCAAGCGTTCGCCGATGCTCGGGTTTAATCATCCGCTCGAAGAAGGGTTACATCTCAAAAATCAAGACGATATCCGTTCCAAATATTATCTTCGTCTCCGTGTATCGGATAAACCGGGAATATTGGCACAAATCACAAGCCTTTTTGCTGATCACTCTATTTCGATCGAAGCGGTTATTCAGCGTCCATCCGAGAGCGAATGTGCCCATTTGTTGTTTGCAACTCACGAAGCAACCGAACGCTCGATACATGCTCTTATGACGCAACTTGAAAGATTAGATGCCGTTTTAGAATCTCCATTTATGATTCGAATTGTGTAGCCACAATTCAAATCACATTTCTATTTTATACCTTAATAAAAATTTAACATTATTTACTGTAATATACGCGTCCACTTTGCCCTTTCGGACAAATAGAATTGAATGTTTCTAACTGCGTTAAGCCGTAGTTACAAGTATTGGTGCGATCAATCTCACCTACGAAAAGCAAGTGATTTAAATCAACGGAGCCTACCGATGAAAGTACGTTCTTCAGTGAAGAAAATGTGCGACGATTGTAAAATCATCAAGCGCAAAGGGGTCGTTCGCGTAATCTGCAAAACCCCAAAACATAAACAAAGACAAGGATAAGCATGGCACGTATTGCTGGTGTGGACTTACCTAAGAAAAAACGTTTGGAGTATGCATTAACTTATATCTATGGTATCGGTTTACATACTTCACGCAAAATTTTGGATGCTACAGGGCTCGATTACAACAAGCGTGTATTCGAACTCAGCGAAGATGAAGCGGCAACAATCGCTAAAGAAATTCGAAACAGCGGTATCGCTGTAGAGGGTGATCTTCGTAAACAAGTTGCTATGGATATTAAAGCGTTGATGGATCTTGGTTCTTACCGTGGTCTTCGTCACCGTAAAGGTCTCCCATGCCGTGGTCAAAAAACCAAAACCAATGCTCGTACACGCAAAGGTAAAAAGAAAACCGTCGGCTCAGCCACAAAGTAAGGGATTAGAGTATGGCAAAAAGAAAAGCAACCCGTAAAAAAATCGTAAAGAAGAATATTGCTCGAGGTATCGTACATATCTTGGCTTCATTCAACAATACCCTTGTAACGGTAACAGATGAAATGGGTAATATGATCGCATGGAGTTCGGCTGGTGCCCTTGGTTTCAAAGGTTCTAAAAAGTCAACTCCGTTTGCTGCGCAACAAGCAGTAGAATCTGCGATGGAAAAAGCAATGGTCCACGGAATTAAAGAAGTGGGAATTAAAGTTCAAGGTCCAGGTTCTGGCCGTGAAACAGCAGTTAAAAGTGTTGGTGCGATCGAAGGTCTCCGTGTTTCTTTCATGAAAGACGTTACTCCACTACCACACAATGGATGTCGTGCGCCTAAGCGCCGACGAGTCTAAGGAGTTTAGCAATGGCAAGATATAGAGGACCCGTAGAAAAAATCGAAAGAAGATTCGGTGTAAGCCTTGGACTAAAAGGTGAACGTCGTCTTGCAGGTAAAAGTGCCCTTGACAAACGTCCTTATGGACCAGGACAACACGGTCAACGCCGTACAAAAATTTCTGAATACGGTACACAGCTTCGTGAAAAACAAAAAGCGAAATTTATGTACGGTTTGAGCGAAAAACAAATGCGTTCATTGTTCGGTGAAGCAAAACGTCGTACAGGTAACACCGGTACGAACTTAGTAATGCTTCTTGAGCAACGTCTTGACAATGTTGTTTACCGTATGGGATTTGCAACGACTCGTCGTTTTGCACGCCAATTGGTAAACCACGGTCACGTATTGGTTGACGGGAAACGTGTTGATATTCCATCTTACCGTGTAAAACCGGGTCAAAAAGTGGAAATTCACGAGAAAAGTAAAAAGAACAACCAAATCGTTCGCGCGATTGAGTTGACCAACCAAACCGGTCTTGCG
>Ga0074197_1000879_pt1 | contig 30914 bp, 42 predicted proteins | sample EPASupsiteSAE305_FD_64526 | JGI IMG/M metagenome (GOLD analysis project Ga0074197, IMG submission 64526) | Bioremediated contaminated groundwater microbial communities from EPA Superfund site, New Mexico - SAE3-05 reassembly with SPADES | ecosystem: Environmental > Aquatic > Deep subsurface >...
TATGGCCCAGGCAATACTTTTTTCATTTGCAACGCCAAGAATAAGCGCTTTTTTACCTTCCAACAGTCCCATCAACTCCTCCGGATACCGTATCAATAACCTCTGCCGGTTGATTGGCTGAGGCCTGATGGTTTATTACCTGCTGTTCAAGACGGGCGATCCGTCCTTCAAGCCGTATAAGTGTTGTGTGTGATTCCATAATTTGACGCCGTAAACCCAGTAACAGCATGGGCAGGCTTAGCCAGATAGCCGCAAAGAAGAGGCCCAGCAGGATCGACATGATCATGAATCCGCCAACAAATTCCATCGAGCCCAATGCCCCCTTTCTGCGTCTAATGAAAAGCTGATAGGCTATACCACACCTGAGCCTAAATGGCAAACATGCAAAAGACGTGAAAAAACAGGACTGCTATGCTATAAGTTGTGATTATGCACACACTTATTCCCATTACATCCCCTCTTTTTCTGGTCGGTGCGGAGCTTGACGAACAACCGGCATGGTCTATGATCTTTGGTAACGATAATCCGCTGGTGCTGGAGATCGGCTGCGGCATTGGCGATTTTGTGGTTGCCATGGCAACCCGGCACCCGGAGCTTAATTTTATCGCCCTGGATTTCTACAACAAGGGCTGTCTGAAGAGCTGCAAACGGGCTGAACGGGCAGAGTTGACCAATGTCAGGATCGTGCGGGATGAGGCCCGTTCGTTTATCCGTCGCTGCCTGCCTCTGGCTTCTCTGCAGGCGGTCTTTATCAACTGCCCTGATCCGTGGCCCAAGCGCTGTCAGCGTAAGCGGCGGCTGGTGAATCAGGAGTTTGTCAGTTTCATGGAGCCGTATCTAAAGCCTGGGGCACTCTTTCATTTTGCCACTGATTTTGATGATTACGGGGTTGATGTAGCCAACCTGTTGCGGCGTCAGACCGGGTTTGAAAATCTGCTGGCACCGGATTACTGGCGCCATGATCTGGAAGGGTTTCCCCGTACCAAGTACATGCTGAAGTTTATGGCTGAGGGTAAAGAGATCTATTTTGTGCAGTACCGTCGTCGGGCGGATGAGTAGGACAGGGGAGGTGCAACCATGTCGGATAACGGCGTGAAGCGGAGCATCAATATCTTCAGACCGCTGCAGGGGACCATGCGGGGCGAGGTGCAGGTGATCGCTCTGTTGCTGGCAGCCTGCCTGCTGGCGGTGGTGGGGACCCAGGTCGGGATATGGGTTTTGGAGGAGTCCATTGATGGCTTCTGGCTGACGGAGCTGATCTTTTTTAACCTGCCGATTCATTTCTGGATTTCAGGACAGTTTCTGCCTTTGCTGTTTATTGTGCTGGGCCTGATATTCAACCTCTGGATGGATCGCCATGAACTGCGGCGGATGGAGGGAACCATTCGCTTCAGGGCGACCGGTCGCAAAAAAGGGGAGGTGCCCTGATGGTGGCAAATGGTGTGCAGTTTATACCGCTTCTGATGGTTGCCGGCATGTTTCTGCTCTTTATTGTCAGCGGTCTGGGCAGCAAGATGCGTCAGACCAGCGATTATGGTTTTTCAGGCAGCTACAGTGGCCGGGTCGGCAGCGGGGCAGCCATTGCCAGCAACTGGATGAGCGCTGCCAGTATCCTGGGTCTGGCCGGGCTTTTCTATCTGAAGGGCTATTATGCCATGGCCTTTGTGATCGGCTGGACCGGCGGCTATGTGCTGCTGCTGGTGCTGATGGCAACCCAGATTCGGCGTTTTGGCAAGTTTACCGCCCCTGATTTTGTCGGGTTCCGGTATGAATCAGCCACTGCCCGCACCCTGGTAGCCCTGATTTCCATCGTTATATCAGTCATCTATTGCGTAGCCCAGTTCAGGGGGATCGCCCTGTTGGTCTCCTGGCTCTTTGGGCTGCAGTACAAGGAAGCGGTCCTGACCGGCGCTGCCCTGCTGGTTGCCTTTGTGGTGGTTTCCGGAACCCTGGGGGTGATCAGAAATCAGCGCCTGCAGTATTTTGTGTTGATTACCGCTTTTGTACTGCCGTTGATGTTTATCAACCGTAAGTTGGGTTATTTCTGGGTGTTACCGCAGTTTGGCTATGGCGAGGCAATTACCACACTGCAGGAACAGTATGGTTTTTTCTGGTCAGAGCCGTTTGCCTCGATTTCGCTTTTTCAGTGGCTGGCGCTCTGTTTTACCCTGATGTTTGGCACCGCCGGACTGCCCCATGTGCTTTCCCGCTTTTATCTGGCTCCCAGTATGCGTGATGCCCGCTGGGGCGTGGTCTGGGGTCTGTTTTTTATCTCGCTGATCTACTGGTCTGCCCCGGCCTACGGGGTGTTGGCCCGCCTGTTTGATGCCCGGGCCGGTAATACCTTTAAACTGCCTGATCCAACCACGGCAGATTTGGTGACCTTGACCGCAGCCACCCAGGCTGGCCTGCCGGTCTGGGTGGTGGGGTTGCTGGTGGCCGGTGGTATGGCTGCTGCCTTTTACGCTGCTGCAGGCCTGTTACAGTCCGGTGCAGCAGCCTTTGCCTATGACATTTATCCCCGTCTGATCCGGCCTGGTGCTACAGATAGCGATAAGGTGACCGTCGCTAAAGGTGTCTTTCTGGTTCTGGCCGGGATTGTGATGGCATTTTCCCTGAACCAGGTGGGGTTGATTGCCGAGATAGCTGCGGTAGCCTTTGCCCTGGCTGGTAATACGATCTTTCCTGCCTTTCTGCTGGGGATCTGGTGGAGTCGTACCAATGCTGCCGGTGTGGTGACCGGTATGCTGGTTGGCGTCCTGATTACGTTTTCATCATTGTTGCTGGGGGATCTGGTCCCGCTGGTGAAAGTGATTTTCCCCCTGACCTCATCGGCCTTTATCGGTGCACCAATTGTTGCTCTGGTGATGATTGTGGTTTCTCTACTTACCCGTCCCCCTTCAGATGAGATGGTGGCCTTTCTGATTAGCGATGTCCACGACACGGGAGGGAAGTAATGGCGCTGCTGCTTGCAAAGGGTGAAGATTTTGCTTCCTGGCGCGGGGTGGAGGAGTTTGCGGTTGCCTATCGTGAGGCAGCAGTCAGGCTGGCAACCCGTAAGCATCCTGCGGGGATCTCACAACTGTTGGAGTTGCTGGAGGATCTGCTTTCAGCCGTCGATCAGGAAAACAGTGCCATGGGCGGCGAGCTGGAGCGATTGGTGGATGAACTAGCCCATGCCTCAGAACAGGGGCAGCTGCGCAGTCTGCTGACCGGCTTCTATGGTCGTGCCTATCAGCATTTTGCCCGTTTTGGTTCGCCGGTTGCCCTGTTTCGTATGAGCGAGACCTTCCTGCAGGCCTTGGCAGATTGTTGCCTGCGGTTGGCACGCCAGCAGATAGAAGAACCTTTGCCGCCGGTTGCGTTGATTGTTATGGGGCCGGCGGGTCGTCGTGAAGCAACCCGTTTTTGTCGGGTGCAGTTGGCGCTGGTCTGGGATGGTGAGGCGTCTGAGGAGCTGATGGTGCAGCTGGGAGAAGAGTTGGTTGCCTGGCTGCGGGTCTGTGGCGTTAGTCTTGAGGAAACCATCACGCCGCTTAATTCTGACTGGCGGGGCAGTCTGGAGCAATGGCAGGCCCGCCTTGAGACGGCTGCGGCCAGGAACGATCAACGGATGCTGATTGAGCTGTTGCGTCTGGCAGACAGAACCGTGCTGGTCAGTGAAGACGGTGTTGCTGACAGGTTTGGTGGCATCTGTCAAACCTACCTTCGCCAGCGGATATTTGTTGGCAATCTGGTTGATCGTTGCCTGACGCTCTCCAACGGTATCAGTATGATGGGTAGTCTCAAACTTGCAAAGAGCGGTCCCCATCGAGGCGGTTTTTCGTTGCTTGATCACGCCTTTTTACCCCTTGCTGCGGCGGTTGGCGGGCTTTGCCTGATGCACGGGGTCGATCTGGTGGGTACGCCTGAGCGGTTGCGTGGGCTGGTGCGGATCAGCAAGCTGGATGTTGATCTGGCAGAGCGGACCCTGCATGCCTGGCACTGTTTCAGTGGACATCGCATCTCTCTTGAACAGTCTGCCATTCCCGGACAGGACTGCCGTGATATTCTGCATCTCCTGCCATCAACCCTGAAGGCTGCAGAGGTTGAGCGTCTCAGGATCTCACTGGAAACTGTTGCCGATTTGCAGCGCTATCTGCAGGTGAGTTTTGGTGCCTACACATGAGTACAGGTTTAAAGATATCGCTTTCAAGCGGATCTTTGTTTACCCTGCCAATGCGCCGTGCCTTTGAGCTGTCTGCAGAGGCCGGTTTTGACGGGGTAGAGTTGATCATTAATCAGGATTTCCAACGGGTGAATCCGGTTAAATTTGTACGTTCTTTGCAGGAAATTGCGCCGATCAACTCCATTCATGCTCCCTTTATGCCGCTGGACGGCTGGGGTGGACCGATCCAGTCGCTGTTTCACAGTATTGAGCTTGCCGCAGATACCGGTATCCCGTTGGTTAATTTTCACCCCCCTTCCTGGATGGGGCTGGAGATCGGATTCTGGCGCTGGTTGTATCGAATTCGTGATTTCCAAAAGGAGATCGGCCTTGATGGTGAGGTGCTGGTCACCATAGAAAATATGCCCTGTGTCGGTCGTTTCAAGCTGAATCCCAATATCCTCTCTGCAACCGGGGATATGATTACCTTTATTCATGATCACAATCTCTTTCTTACCTTTGATACCACCCATATGGGCTCGGGTAAGGCCAACTTTATCAACGACTTTTATCTGTTTTATGAATCCGGTCGGATTCGTAATATTCACTTTTCTGACTATGGTTTTGATCGGGAACATCTGATCCCCGGTCATGGCCACCTGCCTCTGACCCGCTTCCTGAACCACCTGAAACAGACCGATTATAAGGGGTGTGTCACCCTTGAAGTCAGCCCCCACGAGTTTCCTAAAAATGAAGCGGTCATCCTGCAAAGTTTGAAAGAGTTGCAGACCTACATGCGGGTTGAAACCGGAATGTTGCCGGTTGAGGCGATGGAGCGCTTTGAGATGCCACCTGTCGATATTGACGAGGGGGATGGTAACGGTTCTGACCAGGGAGGAACAGGGTATGGCAGCGTTGTGCAGGGCACTGGTAATAATTATGGCCGGTAATATGATGCCTGGGCAAAGCAGCCAAGGCCTGGAGAGGAGAAACGAAATGAGATCTGTTTTTTGTACACTGATGATCGGACTGGCGATATTGTGTGGCCTGGTGGCAACCTCCTCTGCAGCCGAGTGGCAACTGAAGGAGATGGGGGTTGGCGTTTATGACGAGTCCCAGGGTTATGACACAGTGCTCACAGTGCTTCAGCGGGGTGAGCGCTGGTCTCAAAAACAGCTGTATGACCAAGGTTGTTTTTCCAGCCGCGAAAAGAAATTTGGCGCCTGGCTGGTGGGTCCCCCGGTGGACAGCTATCTGAACCGTTTCGGAACGCCACAGTTTGGCTACAAATACCGTCTGACCGAGCCCTCTGGTAAAAGCAGCATGTTTGGACCCCATGGTTTTTATAAGCCGGGATTTACCACTGTTTTCATCAATGCCGGTGGCCAGACCGGTCCTTGGAAGATCGAGTTTTATCTCTGGAATCGTGATACCAACACAGAGACCTTGGTTGATGGCAGGGCGTTCGTCATAGAGCCGTAAGCTTGTTTTGTCTCATGCCGGATACCAGGGGGGCGTATGGCTGGTTATAACTCAGTTCCAGAGGGGTTTATGAAAACATGTCCCTCCTTGTTAAGGCTCTTTTTAAACCGCTTTATACCGGCTTCACTGGTCTATATCAGCAGTATGCTGTTTCTTTTTCAGGTGGATGACCGTGCCCATAAAACCTTTTTGACCCAGATCGGTGTGAAGGCCGATTCCCAACTCCTCAGTCAACTGCATGAACATCTGCTGGGCTCACTGGTTCCCGTTGGCATCATCCTGTTTGTTGTGATGTCAGGAGTTTGCCTGCTGTTTGCCATCAAGCGCAAACAGCAGCTTTGCAGCGATGCAGCACTACAGGATCAACTCTACAAGACACAGCTGTTGCTTGATTCAACCCAGGAAGGGATCTACGGCACCGACTATCAGGGGTGCTGCACCTTGGCCAATAAGGCCTGCGCCAGAATGCTGGGCTTTGATAATCCGGAGCAGTTGCTGGGTCAGCAGATGCATAACCTGATGCACCACACCAGAGCGGATGGCAGCCACTATCCGGCTGAGGAGTGTACAGCTCACCGGATGAGTGAAACCGGTGTGGCCAACGTGATTGAGAACGAACTGTTCTGGCGCAGGGATGGCAGTTCTTTTCCGGTATCCTACAGTGTGCTGCCGATGCGTGATGGCCAACAGGCGGTTGGTATGGTCTGCAGCTTCATGGATATTACGGAAAAGCTACAGATAGAGGAACAGTTACGCCAGGCCCAGAAAATGGAGGCGGTTGGACAGCTTTCAGGCGGTATTGCCCACGACTTTAATAACATACTGCAGATTGTTTCCAATAATACCCGGCTTGCAATGGATCGATTTGATACGACGGATTCACTGTATGGCAGCCTGCAGGAGATGATAACTGCAGTGGAGCGTGGTTCGAATCTGACCCGCAGCATGCTGGCCTTCAGCCGCAAGCAGTTTATGCGGATGAAACCACTGGAGCTGAACCGAATGCTGACGGATGCCTTGCTGCTGGGCCGGAAATTGTTGCCCAAGACGATTCAGCTTGAGTTTATCCCCTGCGCTGAAGAACTGCATGTTACGGCTGACAGTACCCTGTTGCAGCAGGTGCTGTTTAATCTTCTGACCAATGCCCGTGATGTCATGCCTGCCGGTGGAACCATTACGGTTGCGACCAAAAAGGTGCTGGTTCCTGATCAGGAGCTGTTGAGACTCCATAACTCGTCCCACCGTGGGCCTTTTGCCCGCTTGCTGGTGACAGATCAGGGGGACGGCATTCCAGAAGAGATCCGCCAGAAGATATTTGATCCGTTTTTTACCACCAAAGAGGTAGGCCAAGGTACTGGCTTGGGGCTTTCAATGGCCTTTGGCACCCTGCAGCAGCATGGTGGGTTTGTTTCCATAGCCTCATCCTCAGATGAAGGCACGACCATTGCGGTTTGTCTGCCGATTCAAGAGCCCGGTTCCGCTTGATCAGCATATTGTCTCCAGCCGAATATCCCCCTGCATGATTCCTTCATACAGCAGCCTTCTTTCCTTCGATATACTGTATTGTAGTCTTATCAGTATGTTAGCCTCATAATTGCGTTGTTTTTCCGGTTTGGTGCATAGCAAAGCAATACTCCTCAGCAGATCATTGTTGCCCGTCTGTTCTTGCCTTGTCATAAATAAGTACAATAATATCATTTTGTTATAGTTATGTTTTGCGAAATTCCAGCTGTTGGCACTGTCTGTGCTTAATAGAACTACAAGCAGGAACTGATGCAGTAAAAGGGGGATGTCATGAAAGCAACAATCATCAAAATGATCATAGCACTGAGCGGCGCAGGTGCAGCAGCAGCTTTTGCAGCAACAACCGGTGCAGGCGCTGAAGAAAACGGCTTGCTGGTCTGGGCTTTCATAGGCTTTGGTGTCATGGTGATCATGGTGCAGGCGGTACCGGCCATGATTCTGTTTGCCTCAATGCTGAAAGGGTTGTTTGCTCACTCAGATAAAGAAATTACCGTCAATAAACACTGAAGGGGTCAGCTATGAACCGGATCTTAATCGCTGAAGAGCACCCTGAATCCCGTAAGCTAATGGCAGACCTCTGCATGGAAGCCGGTTATAACGTGACGGTCACCACCACGGCTGCTGCGGTGCTGCAGGGAATCTTGAAGAAAACAGCGCAGGTTATTTTGTTGGGGAGCAGTTTTGATGAACTGGCAGCAACAGACTTGATTCCGCTCTTTAAAAAATGTTGCCGCAACCTGACCATCATACTGGTGTCAAACGAGGCCTCACTGCCGGTAATTCGCAAGATGCGTAACGAAGGGATTTTTTATCACCTGCTCCGGCCGGTGCTGCCCGAAGATAGGGAAGAGTTGAAGCAGGTTATCAATTGTGCCTTACACCAACCAAAGCGTTGTTACTGCTAATTGAAAAGGAGAAATGCCATGAAAACAACCGCAACTATCATCAACACCGTAACCCTGCTGCTTGCAAGCCTGACAACCGCCTTCGCTTCTGCCGGTCATGGTGATGTCATTGATACCAGCCTGACCTATAACAGCGGTATTCTGGTGCTGGCCTTTGCCGGATTCCTGGCCCTGGTTGTTGTTGTCCAGACCATCCCGGCGCTCATCAGTCTGTACGGCATGATCAAGGGGGCAGCTGAGGCAGTCAAAAACAAGGAAGCTCGTTCAACCTCATCCAACAGGTAACTAACCATACAGGAGGATACCATCATGTCAGCACTTTTCGATACCATAGGCCATGTAAAATCTGTCTACACCCTGGTTGATTTTTACCAGTATATCAAGACCGTTGAATATCTGATCTGCGTTGCCTTTTTTGTCGGTTTTCCCATGTTTTATCGGTACATGATGAGCGGCAAGAACAGCACACAGGAAACTGCAGCACATTGATGCAGAACGGTAATGCCTCGTGTACACAGGGTGTCTGATTCAGAAGACACCCTGTGTATGCGTTTTCTCTGAGAAGTCTACTTATGCCGGGCAAAGCCAAAGTAACCAATCCATGACCATAATCAAGACAGCTATACCTTACTATGGCTCGCTCACCCATGCAGGTAAAGGGTTTGAGCGGATCTTTTTCTTGCTGGAATACGACGACAGAAGCGGAAACACCAGCAATGTCAATATGGGGGTCTGGGATGCCAGTGAACAGCCACTTTTGGCTGCGTGGCTGATTTCCCTGAATGTTAAGCAGCTTGTCTGTACCCATATGCCTGAAAAAGAGATTAAAGAATCAATGTTGAAATCAGGGATCTGTGTGGTTAATGCGGCAGATGAATCTGCAAGCAGAATCCTCTCAACACTCTGTCTGATCTGATTTCTCTGCAGATGATCAGGATTCAGAAGAATGTTTCTGCACTTGCTGGCCTGATTGAGTATTAAAAATACACGTGACTTTGCTGGCAGACAGCCAGGTCCGCATATAATCAGAAGGGGGCCTGGTATATTCCGGCCCCCTTCTGAGGTTTGCGGTTTACTGTTTTGTGGAGCTTTGGCATACTGTGCCTTATTAAAATACATTCATGTTTCAATCCTGAACCTGTGAGGGGGGTGTTATGACCGTACATGAAGAGTTGCAAGCCGTTGCCTGTGAGCAAAACCGTGATGCTGAACTACCTGACAGTCTTCTGGCAGAGATTCTTGCACTTACTGAAACTGTAGCCCTGCCGGAGCATGAACCGGAACTGAGAAAGCTGATTGCTCAGTTACGCAATTTTGATCTGTATGCCGGTACCGGCTGTTTCAGTGAGACCTGCAGTGTTAAGGATATTTCAGAAACCCTGAAGCGTATTTCAAACCCATGAGGTGATTAAACCATGCAGATCACTATTCCCGGCATCGAATCCATTGAGCTGAAACATCTGGTCTTTGACTATAACGGCACCATTGCCCGTGATGGCCAATTAATGTCCAATCTTGATAAGACCATTACAGACCTGGCAGGCAGGATTACCATTCATATCCTTACTGCAGACAGTGGTGGCACGGTAGCGCAGGAGGTTGATGGATTGCCCTGTACGCTGCATATCATTGCAAGTGGAAATGAAGCAGAGCAGAAGGAAGCCTATGTCCAGGCATTAGGTGCTGAGTCTGTGGTCTGCATTGGTAATGGCGCCAATGACCGGCTGATGCTGAAGGCCGCCCGGCTTGGTATTGCGGTTCTGGAAGGTGAAGGCAGCGCTGTCAGCGCCATCCTGCAGGCGGATATTATCGCCCGAAGCATCTATGATGCCCTTGGACTGCTTATGGTTCCTCAGCGGATTGCAGCCACCCTGCGTACATAATATCTTTAAAAGGAGGAATGTATCATGCAACGTCGCCTGCTACTCGTCTGCCTAGCTGCCATGATGCTCATCATCGCCTGCGCAGTGGCCCTTGCCGCTTCCCCGTCTTCTTCAAGCGTCTTTCCGGTTGATCGGGATCTATTCAAGCTTTACCCGTCTCTCATGGTGTATGAGAAGACAAAGGCTGGCTTTACCGAACCGGAAACCTGTGCCGGCTGTCACCAGCAGCAGTATGAAGAATGGCATGGTTCACTGCATAGCCTGGCCTTTGTTGATCCGGTCTATCAGGGGGAAATGAACATAGCGGTAAAGGCTGTGGGCGCTCCGATTGGACGCCACTGTTCCAGCTGCCATACACCGGCAGCGACCGTTACCGGCGAGGTAAGCGGCCCGGGTCTCAAGGGGCTGTCGCCTGTTGCCAAGGCTGGGGTTTCCTGCGATGTCTGTCACTCAGTCAGTGCTCTGAATCACTGTAAAACCCCCAGTAAAGAGCCTCAAAACGGCTCACTGGTTTTACGCCCCGGCGAGGATGGAAAGGACAGCCCGGTTCTGGTCAAGCGTGGCCCCCATAAACCAGCTGAAGGATGCGGTGGGGGCTTCCATGACTGCAAGCAGACCGACTTCCACGCCAAGGGGGATCTGTGCGCCTCCTGCCATCAGGTCTATCATTACGACAAACACTATCCGCTGGAGGCAACCTACCTTGAATGGAAACACAGCCCCTATGCCCAGAAGGATATCCACTGCCAGGACTGTCACATGGTCGGCCACGACACCTTTGTTAAAGCAGCCGACAGTATGACCAAGCCCCAGCGCAAGGAGTATCGTCACTACTTTAACGGCGCTAACTATCTGCTCTACTTTCTGTCTGCCGAGGCGGCTAAAAAATCTGGTGACACGCAGCAGTCTGTGCGCTTGATGAAGCAGTACGAGATGGCGGTCAAGCGCCTTCAGAAGGCAGCAGAACTTGAAATAACTCCCGATTATCGTAATGGACGGCTGGCAGAGGTAAAGGTACGGGTCAAGAACATCCGTGCCGGACACAATCTGCCGACATCATTGACCAATGTCCGCCAGATGTGGCTTGAAGTCCGTGCAACCGATGAGAAAGGCAAGGTAGTCATAGCAAGCGGCAGTCTGAACAAAGACGGATCGCTGCCGTCAAATGTACGTAAATTCAATTCTGACGGCATGGGTAGCGACATGCACTTTGCTATAGATCCCTGGGTGGTCACAGCCTTCTCAAGTCACGAAACCATTCCGCCCAAAGGATTCAAAGATGCCTGGTTTGGCGTTCAGCTGCCCGGCGAAAGCAAACAGGTAACAGTTGAGGTTAAGCTGCGCTATCGTCAGGCAGACCAGCAGGTGGCTGAGAAGCTGCTCAAGGCAGTACCTGATGACATTAATCTGGCTCGGGATTATGGTGTCACACAGATACCGGTCTTGCCGGTAGTGGATATGGTTTCCCTGAAAAAGGTTATTGCTGTCAGACAATAACAACTACCAACCCCCTTCGCTGTCAAGCCTCTCCCTGTTTTCCAGGGGGAGGTTTTTTGTATTCCACCAGAGCCTGTTAGAGTCTTCACCTGTTTCATACACCCCGCCCTTCGTATGAAAAAAACATACACTTAAATATTGTCTAATAATAATAGCAGGTTGTTTTTGTGGCAAGTGTGAATAACGGCCCTGTACCTGCTTTGATGTATCAACGTTGTATACAGTATACATAAATCAAAACCATGTTTTGGATACATGAGGAGATATTAATTGTCCAGCTATACCGGCAGGTTAGTGGCTAACTTTCTGCTCGATTCAAGACTGGCACGATGCGTGCTCTAGATTAAGTGTATTTTAATGATTCTTAAGCGACTCCCGGAGAGCAAACATGAAAAAAGTCATGAAAATACTGGTTCCGATAGTTGCCGGTAGTGCAACCGCCGCATCTGCTGCGGCAAGCGGCGCAGAGCAGGGCGGCAACGGCATGCTGGTCTGGTTCTTTATCGGTTTTGGCGTCATGGTTGTGCTGTCTCAGGCCGCCCCTGCGGTTGTAATGTTTGCATCAATGATGAAAGGGCTGTTTTCCAGCAATCCGGCTGAGGCCACCTTCTCTCCGTTCAAGGGAAAAGGCAACAAGTAGGCTTTTCTCCAGAAAACAGAGGTAACCGCTATGCAAGGTGTTTTGATAGCAGATGAAAACGTTGAATCCCGCAAGGTGCTGGCCGACCTCTGTATCGAGGCCGGCTACAATGTGATGGTAACCACCTCGGCCGCCAACGTACTGCACGGCATTTTGAAGAAGTCTGCCCAAGTGGTGTTGTTAAGCAGTGAATTTGATGAGCTGGCAGCAGCAGAGCTGATTCCGCTGCTGAAGAAGTGTAGTCGTGACCTGACCATTATTCTTGTCTCGGACGAGACCTCGCTGCCGGTGATCCGCAAGATGCGTAAGGAAGGGATCTTTTATCACTCCCTGAAGCCGATCGATCCGGCAGATCGGGAAGAGCTGCGTCAGGCCGTGGCCTGTGCCTTTGAGAATATGAAAAATTCATAACGCCGGGACCAGTAAAGCAAATACAGCCGATCATCAATCGGCACAGATAAAAGGGGGATAGGATCATGACGGAGTTATTCAGTGCAATTGGACATGTCAAGTCGGTGTACACGCTGGTGGATTTTTACCAGTACATCAAAACGGTTGAATACCTGATCTGTGTTGCGTTCTTTGTCGGTTTTCCGATGTTCTACCGGTACATGATGAGCGGCAAAAGCAGTACGCAGGAAGCAGCCCACTAGGAACATCCGGTTTCTGCACTTACTACCGGTATCTACAGCGATACCGGCCATCTTTTACAAGGAGAGGGCTATGCATGCAGTAAAGCGACAGATGATCCTGGGAGTGACAGGCATACTGATGATGCTGGTATCCAGCGTCTGTTTTGGAGCCGGTATTCCGGACAAGGTCACCATCAACTCAATTCAGAAGTACTACGCCCCGGTCAGTTTCAACCACGCAGCCCACATCAACAAACTGAAAGACTGTGGTCTGTGTCACCACCACACCACCGGTGCTCAGGTCGCCGATCCCAACTGTGCCCGTTGCCACAAGAACAGTGGTGCCCAGGCGGTGGTCAGCTGTAAGGGGTGTCACACCGCAGAGCCGTTTACCCCTGAGGCGCTCAAACAACAGCGTGATCAGCAGCCACCGATCTATCACCGTGACAAGCCGGGCCTGAAAGCTGCCTACCATATCAGTTGTCTGGGATGCCACGAGAAGATGCAAGGACCAACCGGCTGTCAGGATTGCCACAAGCGGACCGATGGCGGAGATGCCATCTTCAAGTCCGGCAAATATGCCCCCAAGGCACCTGCCAAGCCTAAGGCAGCACACCACTGAACTGATATCCACGGGAAGGAGAACGTGTACCATGATTGAACGTCGAGATTTTCTGAAAGGGTGTCTGGCCTGCGGTGTAACCGCTGCAACAGTATCTGTTGCCAGTGGAAAGGCGATGGCAGCCGGTTCATTTGAAGGATACCCGGATGCAATGGGGGTGTTGGTTGACCTGACCCGTTGTGTTGGCTGTCGTAGTTGCGAGGCTGCCTGTAACGCAGAACAGAAACTGCCGGAGCCGGATCTGGCATTTGATGATATGTCAGTATTTAAGGAAAAACGCCGCACAACAGAAAAAGCCTATACCGTTGTCAATAAGTATCAAGTGGCAACAGAAGAGACCCTGTTCCGTAAGATTCAGTGTAACCATTGCACCGAGCCGGCCTGTCTCAGCTCCTGCTTTGTAAACGCCTACACCAAAACCAAGGAAGGCGCAGTTATTTACAACGCCAGCGTCTGCGTCGGCTGCCGGAACTGCATGATCGCCTGTCCCTTCAATATTCCGGCGTACAGTTACTCAAGCCCCTTAAACCCACTGGTTAAGAAATGTATCTTCTGCTACGACACCCGCCTGAAAGACGGCAAGCCACCGGCATGTGTCGATATCTGCCCGCAGCAGGTCATGACTTTTGGCCGCAGGGCAGACCTGGTCAAGCTCGGCCATGACCGGATTCAGGCCAACCCGGCAAAATATGTGGACAAACTCTATGGTGAAAAGGCTGTTGGCGGTACCAGTTGGATGTACCTGAGCAGCGTTGATTTTGACAAGGTCGGTTTTGACGGTCATATCCAGAACGAGCCGATCATCTCCAACGTCAAAGACTTCCTGGGATTTGTACCGATGGTACTTTCCATTTGGCCGGCCCTGTTTACCGGCGTTCACCTGCTGGCAACCAAAAACAAGGACGGCCACCATGACCATGAGGAGGGAGATCACCAATGAAACAGTTTCTGACACGCAATCCCGGCACGCAGGTCATTGACAGTCTGCGTAAGGATAATGATAAGGGTCGCCCCTGGACCCTGATGGAAAAGATTTTTCTGGGTCTGACCCCGCAGCAATATGTTTCTCAGGCCATGGGTAACCCGCTGAACTGGATCTTTGCCGTGATCTTCCTGATCGGTTTTCCGGTGCTAATAGGTCGCTATATCTTCGGTCTCTCCTGGGCAGTTGGGGATCCGTACGACAACGCCTGGGGTCTGTTTCTGGCCTTTGGTCTGTTCGGCATGGTGCCGCTTTCTTCATCCGGCTTCCAGCTAGGCTCTGCGGTTGAGGTGTTTGGGCGGCATGATTTTGAACCGATTGAGCGCCTGGGCATCCTGAACGGTATTCTTGGTTACTTCTTTGCCGTTGTCTTCCTGATGGTTGACCTTGGCCAGCCCTGGCGTCTGCCGTACCCAATGGTGGTTTCCTGGGGGCCTGAAGCGGTACTGTTCCTGGTGGCCTGGCACGTTGCAACCTATCTGTCCGTACAGGCAGCAGAAACCTCAACCGCCTTCTTTGAATGGATGGGCTGGCCGGCTGGCAAGACCTTTATCAAGAAGATGGCATTGGGGCTGGCAGTGGCCGGCATCATTCTCTCAACCCTGCACCAGGGCGCACTGGGTGCGCTTTCCACCTATGCACCGGGCAAGGTTCACCCACTCTGGTATTCCGCATCCTTCCAGTGGCTCTACTTCTTTGTATCATCCCTGCCTGGCGGACTCTGTATGGTGATCGTGGTCAGTACCATTGCACTTAAAACCATGGGCTGGCGCTGCGATGACATCTATAAAAACAGCCTGAGCAAACTGCAGATCGCCCTGGCCAAGGGTGCCTCCATGGGCCTGATCACCTACCTGACCATCCGTCTGATCGGTATTGCCCATGATAACAAGTGGGCCTACCTGGCAACCGGTTGGGGTGCCTGGTGGATGGTTGAGATCGGCTTCGGTGTAATCCTTTCATTGGTACTGCTGACTGCAGGCATCAGAAACAACAGTGTTACGCTGGTCAGGATGGGAGCCTGGACAACCATCATCGGTGTCGTGCTGAACCGTCTGAATGTCTATATGTTTACCTTTAACTGGCAGCAGGGACATGTGCATATTCCGCCAATCCGTGAGATCATTATCACCGTTACGGTCTACTCGCTCTACATTGTTACCTACCGTGCAATCCTCTACCGCTGGCCGATCCTGTTTAAATGGAAGACCCGTTACAGCGACTATGCAGTGCTTGAGCCCAAGCCGGTAGCCATTGCCGAGGCTGAAGCTGCAAGCAGCAAGTAATACAACCGACCATCCCTCTGCCTGACACCATGCAGGCAGGGGGATTCAGGAGATCGTCATGAAACGCGCCCTAACACTCGCACTGGCAGGACTGGTCGGTCTGATCACCTCCCATGCAGGTGCGATAGAGTTGAAAGAGATCAGTTACGACACCAAAGGTGCCGGCAAGGTGGTGTTCAGCCACAGCAAGCACCTTTCAAAGAAGACTACCCGTGGTAGTGCTGCCTTTAGTTGTGCCACCTGTCACACCGGCAACAAAAGTAAGAAGCACTACACCATGGCGGATATGTACAAAGGTCAGTCCTGTGGTGCCTGTCACAACGGCAAGCAGGCCTTTGATGCCCATGAGTGCAGTAAATGTCACCAGGTAAAAGAGATCGTCTATCAGGTCAAAGAGACCGGACCAACCCCTTTCAGTCATGCCAAACACCTGGCCAAGGTAAAGGATTGTGCAACCTGCCACACCAAGTTGTACAAGACCGGCAAGAACCCCACAGTCAGCATGGCAGAAATGGAAAAGGGTAAATCCTGTGGTTTCTGTCACAATGGCAAAAAAGCATTCGGCGTCGATAAATGCAGTAAATGCCACAAGAGCCCGGAGCTGACCTACACAACAGCACCGGTGCCCAAGGCAACCTTCAGCCATGCCTTCCATACTTCGGCCTATAGTTGCAAAGATTGCCACAACACCATTGTGAAGCCGGATATGAAGAAGAACAAGCGGGCCAGTATGGCTGATATGGAAAAAGGTCAGTCCTGTGGCGCCTGTCATGACGGTAAGGTAGCCTTCTCGGTCAAGGGTGATTGCGCCAAATGCCACACCGGATTCAAGCTGCCATCCAAAATGACCTTTAAAAATAAAAAGGGAACGGTCATCGGCCATTTCAGCCATGAGTTTCATACCGCTGCCTACCAGTGCAATGACTGTCACACCAAGTTGTATCCCTACGGTAACGGGAAACGGATCACCATGAAGCAGATGGAAAGCGGCGCATCATGTGGCGCCTGCCATGACGGGAAGTCGGCCTTCTCGGTCAAGGGCGACTGCCTGAAGTGCCATAAGAGCTCCTGAGATGTTATTGGCCGGCAGGGGGACGCGCAAGCCCCCTGCCGGCGATTTTTCTCTGGATTGATGCAGGAGGTACACCATGTTTCAGAGCGTCGCCACTCGTTCTATTGTTCCGGTTGGTCTGGCTGTCACCGGGTTTGTTGCCATCTGTTGCCTAAGCCTCTACTCGATCATGAAGCAGGATATGATTGATGATGCTGCCCAGAGTGGACGAAACATTGCCAATACCGTTGTTCTTTCTACCCGCTATGCCATGCTGCACAATGATCGCCAGCACCTTGGCAGTATTATCGCCAATATCGGCCAGCACCAGGGGGTTGAGCACCTGCGGGTATTCAATCATGATGGATTCATCACCTTTTCCCGTAACCAGGCTGAGATCGGCCAACAGGTCAATAAAAAGGTAGAAGGCTGCAGTGGCTGTCACAGCGGTGAAAAACCGGCTGAACAGCTGGCCACGGTAAAACAGACCCGCCGGTTTACCAATGAGCGTGGCGTGCAAGTACTGGCCATGACCCAGCCGATCTACAATGAACCATCCTGCTCAACCACATCCTGTCATTATCACCCACCCTCACAAAAAGTACTGGGCATGCTGGACATCGGCCTGGACCAGGGCCCTTTACAAAATTCACTCGCGTTAATGCGCTATCGTATGATAGTGTTTACACTTATGACTTTGGTTCTGACCGTGGGTGGTGTTGCGGCCCTTTTGAACTGTTCATTCTTTGTCCCGTTGAAGAAGCTGCTTGCCATAACCAGTGATGAAAAAACGTGTGATTTTGAACAGGAGTTGGAATCAGGCTACGGTGAGCTTTCTATTCTGGCCCGTAACTATCAGCGGATTGTCGCACGTTTAAATGATACCCGTGAAGCGTTGGCGCGCTGCCGTAACTGCAGCAAAGAAAAAGATGATGCTGACAATGGTTAGCTGATGCACAGAGGGTGACCGTCAGCTTGCAGTAACAGGCAGTAAGCGGAGAAGGTACAATTCATGTCCAACCAGGAAACCGGCAAGGTGCTGTCTCCGGAAGAACAGCGTACAGCTCTGCTGGAATCAATACGCAGGTTGCGTACCCGCTCCCATCAAGGATTGTGGGCCATAGCTGCTTTTGCCTGCACCAGTATACCGGCCATGCTCAGTGACCGGATCTTTCCCCCCCTTACCCCTGAAGTGAAAAAAATGCTGGGAACCCCACCATCCAGCAATATGATCAGTGCCCTGCTGGTGGTGTATGCCTTTTCTGCCATTCTGCTGGTGCTGGGCAGGATCACCAACGGCTCCTCCAAGATGGTCTCCTTCAGTCATATCGGCTATCTGATCTGCTTCTATGCCTTCTATTATTTTTCAGGTGTGTTGCCGGAGAACTTCTGGGCCGTGCTGGCCACCGGTATGACGATCTTAAGCCTTGAAAGCTACCACATCTGGTCGTTAAGCATGGCTCAGATCAGAGAAGAGGAAGAAACGCTTGCAATACTGGAACGAAGGATAGGGCAGGAGAAGTAGTTTATCGTTGTGTGTAAGTATGGTGGTGACATTTTTTTTGAGACATGATATTAGGATATGCGAATATCATTTAAGGGGCTGTCATGTCAGCAGTTATTGAAAATTATTGGGTTACTATTCTGAAAGCCCTCGGCCATCCCACCCGTTTACAGATCGTGATTGAGCTGCTGAAGGGTACCAAATGCGTGACTGACATCCATGATCTTCTGCCCGCATCACAGGCCAATATATCTCAACACCTCACTGTATTACGCAACGCCCGGATTGTTGACTTTGCCCAGGACGGATCACAGCGTTGCTACTATGTCTGTCGCCCTGAACTGGTTGAAGGGGTCTTGGCTCTGTTGCGTAATGAGCAGCCGGAAAGTAAAGGACCAAAAGTGCAATGCTGCATGCGCAGTTCAGAAAACGGGGAAAATCACTGAGCCCATGTCACCCAGGGAGGGAATGTCATGAAATTAGCCGTTGTCATTACACAGTCCAACGCAGAGCAGGTCTTTACGGCACTGCGGTTCGCCAACTTCTCATGCCAAAAGGGCGATGAAGTCATTGTCTTTCTTACGGCAGATGGTGTTGAAACAGTGCGGCTCGATGACCCCCGTTTTGATGTCAAGGGACAGGCTACCAGCCTTATCCAGCAGGGCGGCACGATCCTGTCCTGTGGTTCCTGTATGAAATTGCGTGATCTGGCTGGCAGTGATATCTGCTCCACCTCTACCATGGAAGAGCTCTATGACCTGGTTGTCGATTCCGACAAGGTAGTCACTTTTTAGTTGAAAGGAAGCATCCGATGAGCGCACCAGAACATCATCGCCTGATTATTCTTGGTTCCGGCCCTGCCGGGTACACTGCTGCTGTCTACGCTGCCCGTGCAAACCTGAGCCCGGTCCTGATTGCCGGTCTGCAGCCGGGGGGGCAGCTCACCACCACAACCGAGGTGGATAACTGGCCCGGAGACCATGCCGGTGTTGAAGGTCCTGATCTGATGGAGCGGATGCGTCAGCATGCCGAGCGTTTTAATACCAGCATCATCTACGATCAAATTGCAGAAACCAACCTGCAGCAGCGCCCCTTTGTACTCAAGGGAGATAGTGCGACCTATACCTGCGACGCCCTGATCATTGCGACCGGGGCATCGGCTCAATATCTTGGGCTACCCTCTGAAGAAACCTTTAAAGGCAAAGGAGTTTCGGCCTGTGCAACCTGTGACGGGTTCTTCTACCGCAACCTGCCGGTGGCCGTAATTGGTGGTGGCAACACCGCTGTAGAAGAAGCGCTCTATCTTAGTAACATCGCTTCTCATGTCACGGTGGTGCATCGCCGCGACCAGTTCCGTTCTGAAAAAATCCTGTCTGACAAGATCAAGGCCAAGGCTGCTGAAGGCAAGGTCACGATTGAATGGTTCCATGTGCTGGATGAGGTGCTGGGTGACAGCAAAGGTGTCACCGGTATGCGGATTAAGGATCTGCGCGACGGCTCCACCAAAGAGATCAAACTGGAAGGGCTCTTTATCGCCATCGGGCATTCGCCAAATACCGGCATTTTTGAGGGGCAGCTTGAGATGCAGAACGGATATCTCAAGACCAAAGGTGGTTCTGAGGGCTTTGCCACCCAGACCAGCGTGCCGGGCGTCTTTGCTGCCGGTGATTGCCAGGACCATATCTACCGCCAGGCAATCACCTCGGCTGGTAGCGGCTGTATGGCTGCGTTGGATGCCGAACGGTATCTTGATGGATTGCAGTAGCACAACCAACTCACGAAAGGAGCAGTACCCCATGAAGGTTAAAATTCAGTATTGTGCATCTTGAGGGCATCAGCCCAGAGCAGCGGGTCTCGCTGCTGAACTGAAAGAACAGTTAGGAAACAGTGATGTAGAAATTGAAGTAGGGCCACAGAAGAGTGAGTTTGCCGTTTTTGTGGACGAGGTGCCGGTATTTTCCCGCCTGGAACAACGCCGTTTCCCGGAAACAGATGAGCTGGTTGAGATCTGCACCAATATTGCCCGGCAGTAACCGAGGAGTTGCGTATGCAGTCTGCTGACGAATCAGCACGCTATCTTAAATCCTGCAGGAGTGAGTTCTGGCAAAAGGTCTTTGAGGCTGAGCTGGACTACCTTCTGCGGCACCTGAAACCGGGAGATGAAATCCTGAGTGTCGGTTGCGGTCCGGCTATTATGGAACGTCGTCTGACAGAACAAGGGTTTCTGGTGGTGGGTCTGGATGTTTCCAGAGAAGCGTTGGCTTGTGCTGGAGACGCTATCCGGGCAGTCGCTGCTTCTGCAGAGGAGATGCCGTTTCCCGATGCCTCGTTTGATGTGGTGCTCTATATCGCTTCACTGCAATTTATCGATGACTATCGTAAGGCGCTTGAGCGGACCGTTCAGGTACTAAGGCCGGGTGGCAGGATGGTTGCCCTGCTGCTTAACCCTGCTTCAGGCTTTTTCAAGGCACGGTATGAAACAGAAGATTCCTATGTTCGCAAGTTAAAGCATAGAGACGTGAAGGCTATCGAAGAGGAAGCCTCAAGATGGTTTGAGATACAAGGCGAATATTTTCTCGGCATTGATGGTGACAGCCTGTTTGCAAGCAATGACCCCTCTGATACAGCATTGTATGCACTCAGAGCGGTGAAAGTTACCAGCAGGCAGGCTTGAAGATAGGCAGCAGCGGCGATCCTCTCACCACTGCTGCGGTGGTTTCTAAACATCCTTCCCAGGCTTTAATTCAATCTCGCCGGTTCCTTCTGTCGCAGTTTTGAAGTTTTTGATACTTTTCCCCATGGCAGCGCCGATCTCCGGCAGCTTCCCTGCTCCAAACACCACCACCACAATCCCCAGTATCACCACAAGTTCAGGCATTCCAAATCCAAACATACTCTCTCTCCTCTATGAAGCATTTATATGGTTTTGACAGTGCAGACAACGCCGCAGATACAGTAGCGACATACCGTTCATATGAAAGTAATGACCGCAGCGCGGGCAGCGTGCCAGAGCAGAGTACAGGGCGGTAATAAACAGCACCACCACCCAGACAGAGAAAGTGATGGCCATGCTACGAAAAGTGGGTGAAATCTTGTTGGCTACCCACATTACCGGCATATAGGCGATAACCGTGGCGAAAAAATATTTACGTCGTCTGCGGATCAGATCCATCGCCTGTTTGAAGGCAACAGGATCTGGCTGATTGGGCAGCGCACAGACGGTGGACGCTGCTGAGGGCAGCTCGTCAGATTCTGAGGGGCGAGCCAGGGACTCGCCCCCGTCATACTGACTATCAGTCCCGTGCATTGGCCCGTATAGTCTGCTGCTGTCTGCTGCTTTCTTCTGCAGTCTTTTTGATCATGTTGTAGAGGCTGATAACGGCAGGTATGGTCTGCACCACCACCACCAGGGCCAGGAAGCCGGCAAAGGCCAATACCAGGATGCCGCTGTTATAGGTCAGGCTGGTATCAACATGGTTGGCGTGATCTGCGGAAGCAAAGGCGCTACTCATGCCAATGACAGACAATGCAAGGGTGGTAAGGGCGGTACGAACAGATTTCATGGCTTTGTTCTCCTTGATAAGGGTGGTTTGGTATGAATCAGATTTATTTGTGACCTGTTACTGATGCGGTGGTGCTGTTTTCAGATGGGCTGAAAACAGCCTTGGCCATCGAATAGAGCAGAACCAGGGCTGGAACGGCCTGCACCATCAGTACCAGTACGCCAAAGCCGATAAAGAACCAGACCAGTGGTCCGCCGCCATCCTGCAGTGCACCGTCTGCTGCAAATGCTGAAGTTGCGCTGCCGCCGAGCATCGGGATCAAAAAGTTAACGATTTTGGTTTTCATGGCATCCTCCCAGGGTGCTGCGTATGATCGATAAACGATGATCTGTATAAAGCACAGAGGGTGCCAAAATCGTATTGGTAATTATTTTTTATGTAACATTATGAATTTTATGCTTTTTATCTATTTCGAGGCAGTTTGTGTTCTCTTTTCATCGAGCTAACTTGTATGTTTTTATTGTACAGTTGGTGTAATCATCTAAAATGAGATCTTGTGCAACTATATGATATTTAACAAATATATTATTCTATAGCAGAAGGCGTATCTGTATGAAACTTTCATGCCCCAATTTGTTTCACTATAGACTTTCCTGCGCAGAGCTGTTGTAAACGGCATGACTTATTTCAATCTCTCTGGTGTAGTAGCTAAAAACGTTATAATGTTGAAGAGTTAAAATGAGTAACCCGGAAATGAACAGCTCGTTAAACCATTGAGCAAGACCACCCACGACAAAAAATAAAATATAAATACCAATTCTAAATCCAACCTGTGATGTCGTGTCTGCCGGTTTGGTGCCGTGGAAAAGTCTGCCGACAATAATAATGAGGGCACTTACGGTTGAAATCCATAATAGCGCAACGGCCATAAAGACCGGGGGGACTGTCCCAAGTTGCTTCATCATGTGGGGAGGCAACACAGCAGCCAGACTTTGATCTTTATTGCAAACGACAATCACGGTAACGGCCAGATAGATGAAGATGCCCCAAAGTCCGCTACGGGACTTTTTATACAAGGTATCAAGTTTAGGCAGGTCAGCATTAGTCGGTGCGATCCCGTTTGGTGTGTATAACATGAGTGTATCTCCTCTAATCAACGGTACTATGCAGTTCATCTCCCTCATGATGGTGTTCAACCTTTTCCCAGCCGGTCCACATTGGCTTAAAATAGGCTAAGGGTGTTGAGCCAAGAGTTGCCAGATAGACATGCGTCATCAGAAATGCGCCCAGGATACAGGCCAGTATAAAATGCAACGTTACCAGAATCTGCAGTCCTCCCAGCATCAGCAGTATCTGACGTAGTGGGCCAATATTTAAAAGGGCGATTCCGGTCAGGCTGACAAACGGTACAATTACAAACATGATGGCAAGGTAGGCTGATTTCTGCATCGGGTTGAATTTGCTGTCTGGTGTGGCATGAAACGGCGCAGCAGCGCCTTTAAAATAACCGTAGAAGTAAAAAAACATCTGCTTTATGAGGCCATTTGAAAGTTCATCCATCTTTGGTACGTAGATGTTGGTAAGCGCTCCTGATACCCATTTGTAGTAGAAAAACCAGAAAGAAAACGACAAGGCAACAACAATGCCGGCGGTATTATGCAGCAGGATGGCATCTCGATAGCTGCCACAAATTGAGACATAGTCAGGGAAACGGATCTGAATACCTGAGATTATCAGTGTGACGATACCAAGAGCATTCAGCCAGTGCCATATTCTAACCGGTGTCGGTTGTAGATAGATTAATTTGGCATGCATGACAGTTACTCCTTTCTTCTGTTTTTTCTGGTTAAAAAGCGGAAAAAGCCATGGCCAACCGGCATGACCATGCCGCCTGCCAAGATACCAATACCAAGCATATTCAGGATGGTATTGCGGGATGATCCCATCATGTAAAAGTCTGGAATAACGTTAAGTGCGGCAATGCTTGCACCTTTTTCGATATCCATATGCTGAAACGTGCCGTCTTGTTTTGGCAGTACCAAGCGGCTGACTTGGGCTGCATCAGGACCTGCAGCATGGCAGGAGGTGCAGTTCCAGCTTTTATCTGATATTTGGAAAGCGTGTGATGTTGCGGCAGGCGTCAGGATTGCCTTCAAATACAGATCTTTGTTCAACGGATTTGTATTGAAGTTTCTCAATTCTTCAATGGAGATGTAGCTATCCTGATTTCTATCAACCAGTTTTGCGATGTTGTCGGAGTTGGCCTTTGATTTAAGATATGCATAGTCGGCAACTGTCGTCGCTGAGCCTGTTGTTTTCTGATCCCGGCGGGAGACATAGACAGACAGCACGAAGGCGTCAGACTTGGTGTGGCAGGTAATGCAGTTGATTGAGCCGAGATGAAGATTTGACTGCGGCAGCCACTGGGCATGGCTGGCCGCGATTTTGTCTTGCGTGTGACAGGTGGTGCAGGTTTTATTCAGATCGAGCGCATACACCTCACCAGGTTTGTGTACTGAGTGTGGATTGTGGCATGCACTGCAATCCGGTACACTTAACGAGTGCTTGCTGATTGAATATTGGGACGCAATGTCAGTATGACAGTCGGAGCAAGTGGTTGTGCGTGCAATTTTGCCATCACTGGGGTGTTTGTCGGAGACTGTATTATGGCACGTTTTACAACCAAGCTGGGCGTGAGTGGTATGCTGAAAGGCTTTTGGACTTATCTGATTCGCAGCTCCTACAAGTTCTTTGTCTTTATGACAGCTTAGACAGGATCTGTTTTTCTGGGCTCCATCGCCAAAGGAGTAACCAGGATCAGCTTGTCCAGGCTGCGGTATCAGGCTGGCAACAACGGCAGCAATAGCAGCAAGTTGTTGTATTGGCAGATGTTGTTTGTGCATGGGCATCCCTCCATCCAAAATTATCCGGGGCAGATTAGTGTGATTCCTGCTGTCTTTTTAAACGAGCCTTTTCTGCGGTCATTGCGACATCTTCGTTTATTTTCCTGATGAGCGGTACCACTTGTGCAACGACAATCAGGCCACAAAGAGACAGAAACGCCCAGATAACAAAATTGGATGCCTTGCCATGATCCACGGATGCTGCTATTGCCGGAACTACCATTGCTGCAAGAGCTGCCAGGGTCAAAAATGCTTTTTTTGCTGCTACCATGTTTGTCTCCTTAAATAACGATAGTGGGCCATTAATGTGCTGCATTCTGCTCATGCAGATCCCGTTCTACAGCCTTAATGGCGCATATTGCTGCCTGTTTGATTTCATCCCTGTCATCTGCATCAATTGGACGCAGTGCGTAGTAAAAAATACCTTCTTTTCTGATCTTCTGGACTACCGGCAGTGAAGCGTTGTCGGACACAAGGATAACGGCCAGATGTTGGTTGCATTTTTTTAAGAGACGAACCAGGTCTATCAAGTTTACCTTGTCGTCAAAATCACTTCCCAACATCACAACCGGGGTCTTTTTCTTCAAGATATTGCTGATAACGTCCACCGTTGAGCAGGTCGTTTCCACCTGATAACCAGCCCCGGAAAGGCTGCAGGAAATATCTCTAAGAAAAGCCGTGTCTTTGTCTGCTACCAGAATGCTCTGCATTTCCATGATATCTACCCTCGTGTCGAAGCTGGCCATTACTTGCGGGCTTCAGCCTTACGACTTATGCCGAGCACCTCTTTCAACATGATCCCGAACAGCATCAGGCCGGGTATGATCTGAACCGTAATAATCACGCCGAAAAAAATTATAAACAGGCGGGACATCAGCTCACCATCTGTGTGGGTCGTGCTCATGACGGTAAAGGCAATTGCCCCGGCGATTACCATCACGATCATCAGCATATTCACCACTTTTCTCGTTGATTTTTTTAATCTGTTTGCTTCCATGGAATGCTCCTTTCGTATGCACGCTCAAATTGATTACAGGGTCCATAGAGCAACAGCAGTGCCAAAATTTTAAATACTTCTAATCAAAACAGATAAATATAGTAAAATTGAGGTGTTACTGTTGGTTATGGGTGGGCTTGGGCTGTCTGCCACTATGAAGGGAAAAACACGGCAGTAAATGCCTTGTTTGGGGTATATCTAATAAAATAAGCTTGTTATGTATATTTTGCGCCGGAATGCAAGTCTGTGATGATTACTGTGCAGCAGGAATTTTCTTGTGAAGCAAGAATAATTGGAGGGTGATGCAAAGACGGTATAGCTAGCGCTGGAGTGGAATCCTCTGCTTCTTTAGCAGGGCGTACAAACGGGAGGTGGACAGGCCTGATATCTCGCAGGCCTTGGCAATGTTGTTATCAGCCTTCTGCATCAAGTCATACAGATACTTCTGTTCTGCCTGCAGATAAATTGCATCACGGTAGTCTGACAGTTGCGGCAGAGATTCAAAAGAGGGGAAATTGGTGTCTGTACTGACCTGACCTTTTTTGAGCGACTGTCGCGTCACTTCAATCCTGATTTGCATCGGTAAGTGTTTGGGAAAGAGTACCGGTTCATTTCGTGCAATAGCAATGGTCCGTTCCAGGGTGTTGACCAGCTCGCGCACATTACCTGGCCAGTGATACGCGGTAAGCATCTGAACGAATTCGGGGGAAAAATCTTTGGGGGCAACGTGGTGTTGACTGCAGATCTTGTCGGCGTGATGCCTGACCAGCAGCGATATATCGTCACTACGCTCGCGCAGAGCAGGCAACTCAATCGCAAAGGTACTCATTCTGAACAGCAGGTCTGAACGGAAGGAACCTTCCTGGACCATCTGCTGCAAATTTCGATTTGTTGCTGCCACCAGTCTGAAATTGCTCTCAATTTCCCGATTACTGCCGATGGGGCGAAAGCGTCGTTCCTGCAGTACCCGCAGAAAGACCTTTTGTAGCGTTAGCGGCATCTCTCCCACTTCATCAAGAAATAGCGTGCCGCCGTTCGCCTGCAGGATTAATCCCTCACGAGACTGATCAGCGCTGGTAAATGCACCCTTTTCATGGCCAAAAAGGAGGCCTTCAATCAGGTTGTCCGGCAGTGCAGCGCAATCAACAACAACAAATTTATTGGCCCGCCGTTCACTGACAATATGAACAGCCCGTGCAAACAGTTCTTTACCGGTGCCGGTCTCACCGGTAATCAGGATACTTGCATCACAGAGGGCTGCCTGGGTCAGCAGATCCTGACATTCCTTCAGGCATTTACTGGTGCCGATAATCCCCTCCCGCTTGAAATCAATGCCGGATGTCAAGCTTTGGCTGGCAAGTTTCTGCTCACGGTACTGAAGAGCGCGTAGCAGAGACAGGGTGATTTCTTTGACCGAAGCGCCTTTTTCGAGATAATCCCATGCACCGCACTTTATTGCCATCTCAGCGCCATGGGGATCACCAAATCCGGTTATGATGATGATTTCCGGGGCGTTGGCATGGCTGATCAGTTGTTGGATGCAGTCCAGACCGTTACCGTCAGGCATGTTGACATCCAGAAAGATGACATCAAATGTCTGGGCGCTATTTTTTTCAAGTCCTGCTGCTAAGGTACCGGCACAGGTTGTCTGATGACCGTTCTGCTGTATCACCAGGGATAACGAACGACACATCAATGGCTCATCATCAATTATCAGTATGTTTGCCATCAGCATCTACCTTCACAGGGTACTCTGTTAAAGACTTTGGCAAGTACTGCAACCATCTCCTGCCGTTCAAGCGGTTTAATGGCAAGTTCTGTGATACAGTCAACAATCTCACCGTTTGCAGCCACACCATATCCTGCAGTCGGATCGTAACCGGTGCAGAGGATTATTGGAACGTCCGGGCGAACCTGTGCAAGCCGGGATGCCAGCTCAATTCCGTTCATTTCCGGCATAGCCTGGTCTGTTATAATCAGATCAAAGTTAGTTGGATTATTTGTGAATAATTCAAGGGCACGTAATGGCTTGTTTTCGGAGACAACGGCATAGCCCAATTGACGCAACAGCAGATCTACACTGAAGAGCAGGTTTTCATCATCATCTATCAGCAGAATCCGTTTGTTACCAAAGGAGCGCAGCAGATTTTGCTTAACCTGATCACTTCTTGCAGCGCCCTCTTCACGGCAAGGGAGGTACACATCAAATCGGGTTCCCTGGCCTGGTTTGCTTGCTACCGTGATCGAGCCGCCCAGCTTGGTGATAATTCCGTGAATAACCGAAAGCCCGAGGCCGGTGCCTTCTGTCTGCTCTTTGGTTGAAAAAAATGGATCGAAAATCTTCTCAAGAGTCGCTTCATTCATGCCATGTCCGTTGTCCCGTACGGAGAGGCACAGGTAGTTGCCTGGCAACAGATTGACGAACTGCGCTGCGGCGGTATGATCCAGTTCGCAGGTTTCAAGCAATAGTTCCAGCACACCATGCCCCTGTCCGTAAATAGCATGGATGGCATTGGTACACAGATTCATAACAATCTGATGCACCTGAGTCGGATCAGCAAATACCACCCCCAGCCGTTGTCCGATTTGCAGACGTATTTCAATGGATGGGGTGAGGGTTGCGCGTAACATTTTTAAACATTCCTTTACGATCAGATCTACCTTTACCTCCTGCCGTTCCTGCTCTGTCTGACGACTGAAGGTTAAGATCTGTCTGACCAGTTCCTTGCCACGCTGACCGGATTTAAGTACCACCTCTAAAAGTTCTTTCAGGCTGTTGCCTTTGCCTTCCGCAGTATCAAGAGCTAATTCGGTACAGGTAATAATCGAAGCCAGCGCATTGTTGAAATCATGTGCAATACCGCCGGCGAGTATGCCGATGGCCTCCATCCTTTGGGCGCGCCGTAACTGGTTTTCTAACTGCTGTTCACGGGTGATATCACGGACCATGGCGACATAATTCAATATTTCCCCATCGGTGTCCTTTACGGTCCAGGTGGTCAGATCAAGCTCAAATGCCACGCCATCTTTACGTATATGCTGAAAATGCCGTGCCGGCTGATCATCATCGCTTGCTGACAACTGCTGTTGAATCGCTTCACAGATTCGTCGTTCGCTTTCGTCGGAAAACAACTCTCTGATGGAGCTGCCGACAAGCTCCGCTGCTGTGTAGCCTGATATTTGCTCAGCGGCTGGATTTACATATTCAATCGTGCCCTTGTTATCCAGAAGATAAAGCCCGGAACGCATCTGTACGATAACCGATGCAAGCAATTGTCGCTGCTTTTCTGTTTCTTTGTTTGCTTCTGCAACGCGTAAGGCGGTTATACCGTAGGAAAGGTCACTGGCCAGATTGGTTAACAGAGTAACTTCTTCGGCATCAAACGTATAGGTGCCTGAGGAGTAGATCATCAATGCGGCAAAGGTCTGGGTCTGGTTGTTAAGCGGAAGAAAGATTGATGAGCAGAACCCTTGTTGCAGGCATCGTATTCGGCAAACCTCACAGGTTACATCCTTCTGCTGGTGCTGCAGCACTACCGGTTTGCCGGTTTTTATAGCGGTTTTTATCGGCCCGTTGCCAAGGTCTTTGTTCATGCAGGTTGATTTGAATATCTCTACAAATTCACGATTTTCACCCCAGCCGGCAACCGGGGTTATGGTTCTTTCCGCATCATCCGCAGCCAGGCCGACCCAGGCCATGCGGTAGCCGCCAACCTCTATGAAAATCCGGCAGACATCGTTCATCAGCTGCTTCTCATCAGTAGCCCTGATCAGAGACTGATGACATTCGCTATAGGCCTTTAAAGCCCGCACAAGTCTGTTAAGGGGCTCTAGCTTACCAGACAGGCTATCTCTGCGGGTACGCACTATCAGAAAGTACAGTAACCATGAGGTAGCCAGTATCAGGACAACACTCTGTAGTTCTATTGCATGCAGAAGATCCCGTTCAAGAACCAGATTGGCAACCAGCATACTGATATTCAACAGAAGCCAGAGTCCGCCAATACAGGCGTAAAACAGAGCAACTTTAAGAGGACTAAACCGGTCAATAATATTTTTCATTGTCAGTCCTGTGGCAGAGCTAGTTGCAGGATTCGCTCGGGATGCAGACGGCAGGCGGAATGCCAAAATATCCCCGTTTCCCGGCGACCTCTACCAGGATGCCGGAATCGGTCAGGAACCGTACCTGTTTGAGTACATCATTCAGATGCAGATTGAGGCCAGTGGACAGGTCATGGATGGTGCATGGACGACGACGGGCAAAGGCGATTATCTCATCCTGGTGGGGCAGGTCTGTGGATTCTGTCGCAGCAGCAGGGGCTGGAGCATCGTTGATGCAATCAACCAGCCCTGAAAACAGACTGCTGAGGTGGCGGAGTTGTGCTGGTGCGACAGTGCGGGCGAAAGATTCTGCCGGTGGGCGATAGACGGTATTCAGCTGCACCCGAGCTGGTTTGATCCGATCAACCAGCTCTGCAATCCTGCGTACTGCGGGTTCAGTGTCGCTGATGCCTGCCAGCAGCAACACCTCAAGCCAGACTTCACCGGCAAAGCGACTGGTAAAGTCGATCAGACCCTGTACCATCTGATCAAAATTAATACTACTGTCGGGGCGGTTAGCCTGCTGGAAAGTCGCCGGATCTCCGGCATCCAGTGAAGGGAGAACCAGATCGGCCGCCATAAGATCCTCCCGTACCTCCGGCAACCAGAGCAGGGAGCCGTTGGTCAGCACCGCAAGAGGTACAGTGGTCAACAACTTGATGCGGCGGATCAGTTCGCCGATGCCGCTATGCAGGGTTGGCTCTCCGGAACCAGCCAGGCTGATGTACTCAGGCTGGTTGTGATCAGCCAGCTTACGCTGCAGTTCCTCCAGTATCCTGTCGTTATCGGCATACTCTTTTCGGGTAACAGTGGTACTGCCGATACTGCCCAACTGGCAATAGATACAATCATAACTACAGATTTTGTAAGGGACAAGGTCAATGCCCAGCGAGCGCCCCAAGCGATGTGAGGGGACTGGACCGTAGAGATACATGTATGCGGTGGTTCCCATAACTATCGTCCTTTTCTGTTTCCAACCACGGATCTGGCAGAATCAGGTGAGCAGGGTTGGGTCTGTATCCGGTGGGGGCGTGATCCCTTCGGCACAACAGGGCAGATTGATAATAAAGGTCATACCCATGCCGACATCACTTTCTGCCTTGATCGTGCCACCGTGAGCCTTGATGATGCCATAGGAGACCGACAACCCCAGGCCGGTACCACCGGTGCCTTTGGTGGTAAAGAAGGGATCAAACAGCTTTCCCAGCTGTTCTTCCGGCACGCCGTAGCCTGAATCAGAAATTCGTATTATAAC
>Ga0074197_1000881_pt1 | contig 30874 bp, 26 predicted proteins | sample EPASupsiteSAE305_FD_64526 | JGI IMG/M metagenome (GOLD analysis project Ga0074197, IMG submission 64526) | Bioremediated contaminated groundwater microbial communities from EPA Superfund site, New Mexico - SAE3-05 reassembly with SPADES | ecosystem: Environmental > Aquatic > Deep subsurface >...
CCAAGCGGGCCGCGGGAAGGGATAAAGGGTAAGCCCATGGCGCCTGCCTTGAAGCGGGCGGACATGTTGTAGTTGCTCCAGTCCTCGAACTCGATCATGCCCCGCTCAGCCAGGTAGCGCCATGCCGGAGACAGACCAAAGGCCTCGTGGCCCCAGTAGGCCAGCTCAACTCTTTTGATCGAACAATGATCAGGCTTGATCATCATCGCGCCGGCCAGGATTTCCGGGCCCATGGCTGCTGATTGAAAGGAGAGCGTCAGGTCCTTGAATCCTTGCCGGACCATCTCGTGGCAAATTGCGACGGGCTGCCGGATGTTGACAAAGCCGCCTATACCTACATTGTCGCCAGGCTTAACAAAACGGGAAACAGCCTCTTTCAGCGTCATCCGTTTGTCTTTCTTCGACTTGTCTTTGTTGACAAGTGCTTCCCTTGCTTCGTCGGGTGATAAACCTGTCCAGAACATTTTAGCGCTAGTTTCCAATGTGAACCTCTTCCTGTCTGTAAGCGTTTTTATTCTACCCGTTAGCCACCCTGTGGCGTCCGGATCCCCCTATACAAAAAAAGACCGGAAAATAACAACCTCAAGAGCTATTATTTTACCGGCCTTTTTTTGACTCGTTTGATAACGATGTGCTGCCTTTTTGGATAACCTTTCTGTCATACGTTGAGCCAATTTTCCTCAAATGGTCCTATTCCGAAAAGTTCGTGATATTCAAATGCGTTGCGTCGCCAATCCAGAGGTGTACCCGCATCAGTCTCGGGCCACAATTTTCCTGCAAGGAATAATAGATTTCCTTGTAGTTTATCCGGAAAAGCAATGAGCTGTCTTGATCTTTGGCGCAACCTCTTTTTCTTTTAACCCGACACGGTAGTGCAAAGGGGCAGGGTTTGATAATAAAAAAGCATTTCCGATAAATCCGGACTACGAACTCAACTAGAAAAACGAATAACAGGTTAGAACTAATTAACTAAAGCTAGCTTCTACTATTTGAGAATGGACTTTTTGTCAACAGCAAAAAATGCAATAAGAGGAGAGGGCGAAGAGGAGTGATTGCGGAGAGCACGTTATAATAACCAGTTAACAGGCGATGCTTTTTCCTTGGCATCCGGTTTGCGAGTGAGCCCCATTTGGCGACCAGATCAACCTCAGTGGCGCTCCATTCGCTTTGCTGATAAAAAAAAGAGGATGTGGAGCCTCTCGCGAACAGTCTTGTGATGCAAACTGTTTTCGTGTAGAACACCTTTCTGTTGAGAATCGAGGCTGGCGTTTTGCTCTGATACCGCAAGTAACCTTGATGCCTGCCCCGAGCGGATCGCGTAGTGTTTCTTCCCCTTTGTGCTGGCAACAGCCTGTTCGTCGGGGTTATTGAATTTTTCCGGTAATCTGTTGTATTCCGCGTAAATGAACGGGGCGGTTGCCTGATCATCAATACAATCACAGGAGTAGTCGGATGAAAGTGTATACTGGCGGTGGCGACAAGGGGAAAACAAGTCTGTTTTCAGGAGAGCGCGTTCCCAAACATCATATTCGTATTGAAGCGTATGGCGATCTTGATGAACTTAATTCAATCCTGGGCGCGGTGGCCTCGTATCTTCCGGTGGGCGAACAGGCGGTCCGTGACGATGTTGAAGGTATTCAGTCCAATCTGTTCCTGGCCGGTGCTTGGCTGGCGACGACCCCCGACTCTTCCGCAACCGGCTATCTCACCGCTTTACCCGCAACCGTCTCCAAGGATCTGGAAAAACGCATTGATGCCCTTTCCGAGGTACTGCCAGTCTTGAAAGAATTTATCCTACCCGGCGGGCAGCCGGTTGCGGCCTGGTCGCATGTGGCCAGAACCGTGTGCCGGCGATGCGAGCGGCGATTGACCGAATTAATTGAGGCCGCCAATGGCGGCAACGGCGAATTGGCGATTATTCAGGTATATTTGAACCGCCTGTCCGATTATCTTTTTGTCCTCGCCCGCTATCTTAATCATGTGCTGGGAACCGCTGACAAAACCTGGAAAAAATGACCGTTACGGTGTCGCCCGCTTCCTTGGTAACAGTTGTCGGTAGGGAATGGCTGGATGAGGATATTTTTGTCCTGACCTGCAGCCGACCTCCAGATTTTATGTTCGGAGCGGGTCAGCATGTTTCCCTCGTCCACGTGGGAGAGGAGCGGGAGTATACCCTCCTGTCGGCTCCAGAGGCTCCGGAGCTGCGCTTTCTTATCAAGCGGATTGACGGCGGCCGGTTGAGCAGCACGCTGGCCGCCCTGGCGCCAGGTGCGGTCCTTGGCATGAGCAAGGCCAAGGGCTACCTGACCTACCGGAAAACAGATCGACCGGTGGTATTCGTGGCCACCGGGGTGGGCATCGCGCCGTTTGTTGCCATGGCAGCGGCCGGCGTCACCGGTTTTACCCTGATCCAAGGCGCCCGGACGGCTTCCGGACTGGTGTTCCGGCGGGAACTGCGCACGGCCGCCAGCCGCTATATTCCCTGCCTTTCCGGAGCGAATGATCCCGCAACGGAATTGCCTGATCTCTATCAGGGGTATGTTACCGGATACGTCGAGCGGTTTCTTGCACCGGGGCTTTATGATTTCTATCTCTGTGGTTCCAGGGCAATGATTACCGATATGACCCTGCTCCTCGATCAACACTCTCCCCAGGCCCGGATCTTCAGCGAGGCCTACACCTGAAAAGCAGCAACTCTGACAACGGTCTCCCTCAGAACAATCCCTGCATGTAGCGATGCATTGATTCGGCGGCATCCAGGCCCTGACAGACAGCCTTGGCCACCGTCTGCGGGCCGAGCACGGTATCGCCGCCGGCAAAGATCCATTCGACGCTGGTCTGGAGAGTGACCGGATCGACCACATAGGTGCCTCGTGAGGTGATCGCCACCGGCACGGTCTCGTCGTGGACCGGGATGACTTTCTGGCCAACCGCGGCAATCAGGGCATCGGCTTCCATGACATATTCCGAACCCTCCACCAGTACCGGGCGGCGACGGCCTGAATGGTCCGGTTCGCCGGGCTGCATCCGGATACATTCAACCCCGGTCAACCGGCCACCCTCGCTCAATATCCGCACGGGCGCGGCCAGGAAGATCAACCGCGCGCCTTCTTCCTCAACATGGTTAATTTCCACTACCGAGGCTGGCATTTCCTCGCGGGTGCGGCGGTAGAGGATCGTCACCTCCTTCCAGCCGGAACGCAGCGCCACCCTCGCCACATCGATAGCCACGTTGCCGCCTCCCACCACCACCACCTTGTCGCCGAGGGCGATTTCGCGGCCGGTCAGGACCTGCCCCAGGTAGTCGATGCCGGACATCACCCCTTTGGTTTCCAACTCCCCCTCAATTCCCAATCTGCGGCTCTCGTACGCGCCGATGCCGAGAAAAACCGAGGCGTATCCTTGATCCCGCAGCTCGGAGAGGGTCAGATCCTGGCCCACAGTGATTCCGGTTTTGACGTTGACGCCGCACTGTTGCAGGGCATAGAGTTCGGCGCCGATAATGTTGCGCGGCAGGCGGTAGTTGGGAATGCCGACGCTGAGCATGCCACCAAAGACTGGCAGAGATTCAAAGACGGTGCAGCTGTAGCCCTTGTGGGCGAGCGAGTGGGCCACGGTAATACCAGCCGGTCCCGAGCCGATGACCGCGACCTTGATCCCGTTTTTCGGGGCGCAGCGCGGTGACAGGTTCTTGCCATTAATGATCATCCAGTCGGCGAGAAACCGTTCCAACAGGCCGATGGCCACCGGCGCATCCTTCTTGCTCCGGATGCAGGCCCCCTCGCACTGAAACTCCTGGGGGCAGACTCGTCCGCACACCGAGGGCATGGAACTGGTTTCGCGGATGGTCCAGTAGGCTTGTTCGAATTTACGCTCACGCAACAGAGCAATGAAGCGGGGAATGTCGTTGCCGATCGGGCAACCCATGACGCACAGCGGTTTGCGGCATTGCAAGCAGCGCTGCGCCTCGATGATGGCAGTCTGTTCGTCAAAGCCTTTCGACACTTCGTCGAAGTTATCGAGCCGCTCTTCGGGGTTGAGTTCACGTGGTTGTTGTCTGGGGATGGCCAATTGTTCCCTGATATTCATAGCGGCACCGGACGGATTGAGTTGAGAAGTATTCCTTTTTCTTAGCAGCATTGGCTGCAACTGGCAACAAGGAAGCTGGACGCGGCAACATCCGCTGCACCGGTGAGCACGAGCAGATGCATGGCCCGCGGTCCGTGGGCGCCCAAGACCATGCAAGCCTCGATATCCGCGGTTTTCGAAGGGCCGGAGATCAGTACCATGGAGGCATGTTCCGGTTCACGCCGGACCAGGGCGAAGGCTTCGGCCAGATCGGCCACCAGGCGCGAGAGCGGCAGCAGGGCGATGTGGACCGACGGGACGAGCGAAGTGGAGCGCGGCCGGCCGGGGCGGGTCAATTGGACGATGGTCGCTGACTCGGCAATGCCCCAGTCCGCCACGGTAATCCCGATGGAGGCTGCCAGGGTATGTGCTCGAACCCGGGTGTTGGCACGCGACGTCCAATGCTTTGGAATGTCTTCTAACTCGGTCAGGGTATCCAGGGCCAGTGTCTGCAGCAAGCGGTGCTCATGGAGAATGAGCGTTTTTTGCCCAGAGAACTCAGGTTCGCTGGCAAGGGCTATGGCGGCGATGCGACCGGCGGCCTCCGGCAAGGTCGCGCAAGTGGAAACCTGCAGGTTGAGGGGCGCGGCATTGGCGATCAGCTGTTGCAGCAGCTCCATCCGCTGGTTTTGGGTGCGACCGGCCAGGGCGGCCAGCAGAGGCTCATCGTCAGCCGGGGCAAGCAGGATCTCCAAGGGGAGGCGCTCAGCGGTCGTATCGGCAACAGCGGTACGGATGCGGTTGAGGAAGGCAACACGCTCAGGCGTCATGATACTGCTCCTTGTGTGACCCTGCCGGATCCTGGGCGCGCCCTCTGCCCAAGGTTGTCCGCCATCGTTCCCGGAAGGATGCGGCGGCCAAGGGCGGCAGGTCGCGGCCTTCGGTCCAGCCCCCCTTCAAGCCGGGCAATGGGCCGAGCACGCCCTGTGGATTGACAAAGGGGCGCTGCAAGGCGCGAACTACGCGGAGCAGCATCTCGTAGATCCAATTGTTGCTGATGATCCGTTGCCAGAGCGCAAAGCCCAGGGCCTCAAGCCGTTTGTGCGGTCGCACCTGCCAAGCTGGATCGCCGTAGGCCAGTTTGTGACGCAGCGCCGCCAGCATGCGGGGCAGGTCGTTGTCCACCGGGCAAACATCGCGGCAGGCCCCGCACAGGGTCTCGCCTTTGCACAGGTCGGCATGACGGTTGATGCCCTGCAAAAGCGGGGTGACCACCGCGCCAATGGGGCCGCTGTAGGGGGAATGGTAGGCATGTCCGCCGATCCGGCCATAGACCGGGCAGATATTGAGACAAGCGCCGCAGCGGATGCAGGCCAGCACCTCACGGAATTCCGGGTCGGCCAGAATGCGCGAGCGGCCATTGTCGACGATCACCAGGTGAAATGCTTCGGGACCGTCGGGATCGCCCTCGCGACGTGGTCCGCCCAGGAAGCTGACATAGGTGGAGAGTTTCTGGAGAGCCGCGCCCCGAGTCAGCAGTTGCAGCAGGTCGCGCTGGTCGTCCAGGGTGGCGGCAATTCGCTCCATGCCCATCAGAGCCACATGGATCTTGGGCATGGTGGTGGCCATGCGGATGTTGCCCTCGTTCGAAACCAGGCTGATCTGACCGGTTTCGACGCAGGCGAGGTTGCAGCCGGTCAGGCCCATGTCGGCGGTGAGCAGCTTTTCCCGGAGGGCCTTGCGCGCAGCCCTGGTCAGGGTCGGAGGATCCTCGTTGTAGGGAATACCCAGCTGGTCGGCGAAAAGACGGCCGATCTGCTGCCGGTCCATGTGAATGCAGGGGGCAATGATGTGCGAGGCCGAGCTGCCGGCAATCTGGACGATGAATTCTCCCAGGTCGGTCTCCACCACTTCAATGCCGTCTGCGGCCAGCACGGCATCAATGCCGATCTCGGCCGACAGCATCGACTTACCCTTGACTACCCGCCGGACCCCGTTTCTGCGGGCAAGATCGAGGACATACCGGTTGGCGTCCTCGGCGGTGGCAGCGAAATACACCTGGCCGCCTTGGGCCTCAATGCCTTCGGCCAGAAGGGCCAGCAATTGGTCGAGATGGGCCAGGGTCTGCATCCGCCTGGCCTTGACCCGGTGGCGCAGACTGGGGTCGGGCAGGGATTGCCAGATGTCGAGTGCCCCCTTGCCGTAGCGGGCCTGGAGATTGCGCAGACTCTTCTGCAGGCAGGCATTGTGCATGCCGGCGCGGGCCGCTTCACTATACGAAGAAGACCTCTCGATCATTCCCTCACTCCGCCGGCCAGCACCTGCGCCAGGTGCATCACCCGGATGTCGATGCCGCGCCTGGTCGCGCGGCCGCGAATGTTCATCAGGCAGCCGGCGTCGCAGCCGACCACGGTGTCCGCGCCGCTCTCCACAATATGGTTGATCTTGTCGTCAACCAAGGCCACGGAGATTTCCGGGTAGTTGATGCTGAAGGCACCGCCGAAGCCGCAGCAGGTGTCGCTGTTGGCCATCTCCACCAACCGGAGTTGCCGGACATAACGGAGCAGGCGCCGGGGTTGTTCGCGGATGCCCAGGGTACGGGCGAGATGGCAGGAATCGTGATAGGTGACAGCGCCAGGGTACGTTGCGCCCAGATCGGTCAGTCCCAGCACATCAACCAGGTATTCGCTTAATTCAAAGGTCTTCCCACTTACAGCCAAAGCGCGTTGATGCATCACCGGGTCATTTTTTAGCAGTTCGGGATAGTGATGGCGCACCATGGCCACGCAGGAACCCGAGGGGCAGACAATAACCTCGGCCTGTTCGAACAGGTCGATAAACCGTCGCGCCGCGCTGGCGGCCTCGTGCTGGTAACCGCTGGTATAGGCCGGTTGCCCGCAGCAGGTCTGGTTTTCGGGATAGGTCAGCGGAATGGCGAGCCGGTCAAAAATCCGGACCATGGCTTCACCCACCTCGGGAAAGAGGGCGTCCACCAGGCACTGGATAAACAGGGTAACGGTTGTTGGTCGGGACATGGCATCTCTCGCAGCAGTCGGCAGGTTCGCCGGACGGTACAGGGCATGGTCAAAAATTCTGGTGCCGGATCAATTGCGGGCGCAGGGCGAGTCAACCCTCAGTCTCGATCCAGCCTTATTGCAGGCTCAGCAGGTAGGTACGCAGGTTGGCGCCGTTTCGGCTCAAACCCAGTTTGCGCCGCAGTTTCTTGCGATGAAAGCTGACCGTGGCCACCGATACCCCGAGGACATCGGCGATTTCCTGGCTGCTTTTACCCTGGCGAACCAGCGTGGCCACCTCGATTTCCTGGGGCGTCAGCAGCAGGTTAACGGTCGAGAGCCGGTTGAGAAAGGGGGAGATGATATCGCCGAGGTGATTGATGGCAATATCCACCAAGGTACGCTGCCGTTGCGCCAGGGGGCTGTCCCGCACTTTTTCCAGATAGGGCAGCGCCAATTCCCGGATATTGGCCACAATCCGTTCCTCCAACTGCTCCCGGTCGCGCTGGCGATGGTCCAGCAGCACCTTGAGGGCGGTGTTCGTCTCCTCCAGCTTTTCGGTTTTTCGTTGCAACTCCTTTTCCTGGACCCTGAGTTGTTCCTGGGCCAGCATGATTGGGGTGATGTTTTCGTGGGTGACGATGACCTGCCGGGTCTGGCGGTCGCGATAGGGAAGGACCCGCAGGCTGAACCAGCGTTGCTCGTTGGGAGAATGGCAGGGATACTGGCTAAGAAATTCCTCGAGTTCGCCACCGAGCACCTTACGGATGGCCTGGGCGATCGTGCGACCGTCACCGCTGTCCCTGGATCCCGCCTCACAGATTGCCAGATAATTGAGGCCGACACAGTCCACCGGCTCGCGCATGCCGTTATCCCGGGCGAACTGCTGCCAGGCCCGATTGGTTTCCACGATAACGCCGTTTTCGTCCAGCACCGCCACATGGGTGGACAGCGAATCGACAATCACCTGGTACATTTGTGCTGTCGCCATGATCCTCCTCGCTCAACCCGTTCGGTTTTTGTCTTTTTTCGCTCCCATTGGCGGGTCTGCCGTGTCCGCAGGGGGTGCGACATTCCTGTATTTTGCCCTTGCAAAATTTGAGAAAACAATGGCATAGTGGCAACACTATGCACATCTCGCACAACACACAATCCTGTTTTGCTGCGCCGACCGTGGTAGTTTTCGGCTGCGGCAATATCCTGCTCGGTGACGATGGATTCGGGCCGGCCGTGATCGAACAACTGCTCCGGTCCGGTCTGCCGAAGACAATACAGGCTATCGATGCCGGTACCGCCATCCGCGAGTATCTGCTCGATTACCTCATGCTTCCGGCCCTGCGGCCCGCCTTGCTCATCGTGGTCGATGCCGCTGGTATTGAGGGGGGCGTTCCCGGCCAGGTGCAGGCTTGCGATCCGGCGGATTTGCCCGCACGGAAGATCCACGATTTTTCCCTGCATCAGTTTCCCACCGTCAACCTGCTGCGGGAGCTGCAGGCGGAAACCGGGATCAAGGTGGTGCTGCTCCTGGCGCAGACGGCCTCTCCTGCCGCTGTTCTTGCTCCGGGGCTGTCGCCGTCCATGCGGACCGCTGTTGATGAAGCCTGCAGACGGATTGTCAACCTTGTTGCTCCCTTTACCACCTTGGAGGCCGCTGCGCCATGATCTATGAGACCAAGGTCAATGATTTGGCCGAGGAGTTCGGAGTTCATCGCAACACCATTCGCAATTGGATCAATTCCGGGGTGTTGCCTGCCCAGGAAGGACCGGGCCGCCGCTATCTGATTCAATGGGAGGACTATAAGCGGCTGTGCGACAAGTTCGGCCGGGAGCCGCGCATAACGCCCGATCCAACCGTTGCCGGAGAGGCCACGCCCTCACCGCGAATCAATGGAACCGTCCCCGTTCCGGTTCGTCTGGAAGCAAAAACCAACCCGCTGTATACCTTGCCGGCCCTGGCCGATATCTGCCTCACCTGTGGTTCGTGCGCCGGCGCTTGTCCGATCTCCGGGGTCGACGACCTTGACCCGCGCAAGATCATCCGCATGGCCTTCCTCGGCATGGATGAGGAACTGGTGGAGAGCGACTGGCCGTGGAAGTGTACCATGTGCGGCAAGTGCGAGGTGGTTTGTCCGATGAATGTCGAAATTCTCCAATTGATGCGGCGCATCCGGGCCCGCCGCGATCGCGACAAGGTGCCGGCAGCGATCCAGAAAGGAGTCGTTACCTGCCTGGAAAAAGGCAACAATCTTGGTATCCCCAAGGATGATTTCCTTGCCTTGCTCAAGGATTTGGGTGCAGAGTTGTCTCAGACCTCCTGCCCCGGTTTTGTTACCCCGATTGATGTTCGCGGCGCTCGCCTGCTGGTCACCGTGAATTCGAAGCAACCATTCGCCGAGCCGGACAGCATGACCTGGTGGTGGAAAATTTTTCACGCTGCCGGCGAATCCTGGACCATCTCCTCCGAATACTGGGAAGGAACCAACTGGGGGCTGCATTCCGGCGATTACAGCGCCATGCGCACCATTGTCAAACGGATTATCGACAATATCGAGCGGCTCAACTGCACGGCCTTGCTCCTGCCCGAATGCGGTCACGCCTACTACGCCACCCGCTACGCTTTGGAGCGCTGGTTTCCCGAATCCTTGCAGCAGTTCAAGATTTATACGGTGTTCGATCTGCTGCTTGAGTATCTCAACGAAGGACGGATTCGGCTTGATCCAAACATTCACACCAAGCTGACCACCTTTCACGATTCCTGCAATTACGGCCGCAACTCGCTCAAAACCTTCGGGCAGGGGTATTTTGAGGAGGCCCGGATTTTGACCCGCGCCTGTTGCAAACGCTACGTTGACCTGGTTCCGGACCGGGAAGAAAATTACTGCTGCGGAGCGGGTGGCGGTGCCTGGGCCGGACCCTACGGCGCCGAGCGGGTTTTTCACGGCCGGATCAAGGCTAGGCAGATCAGCGAATCCGGGACCAAACTGGTGGTCACCTCCTGCCAGAACTGCCGGGATCAAATCCAGAGTTCGCTCAACCGCGAATTCAATCTCAATGTCGAGGTCCAGTTCCTGTGGGAACTGGTGGCCAATTCTCTGATTACGGCGCCGCGAAGCGCCGAAGAGGCTCGCCATGTCTGAACAGGCCATGACCGGGGCAGTCCTGGTATTGGGCGGCGGCATCTCCGGGATGCAGGCGGCGCTCGATCTTGCCGACTCCGGCTATTTTGTCTATCTGGTGGAGAAAACCGGCGCCATCGGCGGCGCCATGCCGCAGTACAACAAGGTTTTTCCCACCAACGACTGCTCGATGTGCATCATCGCCCCCAAATTGGTCGAATGCGGCCGTCATCCCAATATCCGGATCATGACCCTGTCGACCGTGATCGACATCAGCGGCAAGGCGGGCAATTTCACGGTTCGGGTGTTGGAAAATCCCCGTTATGTCGATCCGGCAAAATGCATTGCCTGCGGTCAGTGCAGCGGCCGCTGTCCCAAGAGTGTCGACGATTCGTTCAATTCCTTTATTGCCAAGCGCAAAGCCATTTACATCAAGTACCCGCAGGCGGTGCCGCTCAAGTATCAGATCGACCCCAAGGCCTGCATCCGGCTCAAGGAGCCAGGGAAGTGCGGCATCTGCGCCGAAATCTGCCCTCCCGGCGCGATCAATTTCGATGACCGTGAACAGGAACACGACCTTCGGGTGGGTGCGGTGGTCATGGCGCTTGGGTTCCAGACCTTCGATCCCGCCAAGTCCAAAATCTGGGGCTACGGGGTCTATCCCAATGTGATCACCTCGCTGCAATTCGAGCGCTACCTCTCCCCGGGCGGCCCCACCGACGGCGTCCTCACCCGGCCCTCGGACCATAAGCCGGTCAAGCGGATGGCCTTTCTCCAGTGTATCGGCAGCCGCGACAAGAATCGCTGCAACAACGAATACTGTTCCGCGGTCTGCTGCATGTACGCGATCAAGGAAGCGATGACGGTTAAGGAGGCGCATCCGGAGCTGGAGGTGACCATTTTCTACATGGACATGCGCACCCCGGGCAAGGAGTTCGACCGCTATTTCGAGCGGGCCAGGCAGGAATACGGCGTCCGGTTTGTCCGTTCCCGAATCCATGGGGTTGAGCCCCATGGGCACAAGGGCGATCTGCGCCTGCACTATATCAGCCCCCAGGGCAAGCAGGTGGAGGAGATCGTTGACCTGGTGGTGCTGTCGGTGGGGCTGGAAACCCCGGACGCCATGGTCCGGCTGGCCGAGAAGATCGGCATCCACATGACGCCCGACCGCTTTGCCTCGATCTCAGCCTTCATGCCGGTGCATACTTCCCAAAAGGGCATCTTTACCTGCGGCGCCTTCAATGGCCCGCGCGACATTCCCCAGTCGGTCATCGGCGGTTCGGCGGCGGCGGCCAGTGTCTCGGCGCTGCTCGCCCCGGCCCGGCACACCCAGACCCGCAGTCTGCCGCCCCCAACGGAGCAGGATGTGCGTTTACAGGAGCCGCGCATCGGCGTTTTTGTCTGCCATTGCGGCACCAATATTGCCGGCGTGGTCGATGTCGAAGAGGTGGCCGCCTATGCCGCCACCCTGCCGCAGGTAGTGCATGTGACCCGCAACCTTTTTACCTGCGCCCAGGACACCCAGGATCTGATGGTGCAGCAGATCAGGGAAGAGGGGCTGAACCGGATTGTGGTCGCTGCCTGCACGCCGCGCACCCATGAACCGCTGTTTCGCAAAACCCTCAAGTCGGCTGGCATCAACGAATACCTGATCGAGATGGCCAATATCCGTAACCAGAACGCCTGGGTGCACAGCCAGGAACCGGAGGTGGCCACGGCCAAGGCCAAGGACCTGATCCGCATGGCGGTGGCCAAGGTCAGCGGGCAGACGGCGCGTAAACCGCTACGCATCCCGATTGCCCCCTCGGTGCTGATCATTGGCGGCGGCGTTGCCGGCATGACCGCGGCACTGAATCTGGCCGAGCAGGGATTCCGCATCCATCTGGTTGAAAAGACCACCCAGCTCGGGGGCAATGCCCTCCATCTCTTCCAGACCTGGAACGGTGAACATGTGCCGCGGTATCTCAAGGAGGTCAAGGAAGCGGTGCAAGAGCATCCCCTGATCGAGGTGACCTACACCAGCACGGTGCTCGCGGTCAGCGGCCATGTCGGCAATTTTACCACGACGCTGCGCATTGGTTCGAGCCGCAAGCGGACCATCGAACATGGCGCGGTGATCATCACTACCGGGGCCAAACGCTATATTCCCGAGGAGTTTGAATACGGCAAGATTCCCAATGTGGTGGCCTCGATTGAATTCGACAAACTGCATATGCACAACGAGACCAGGGTGGCCAACGGCAAGTCCTTTGTGTTTATCCAATGTGTCGGCTCGCGCAATCAGGAGCGGCCCTACTGTTCGAAATCCTGCTGCACCCATTCGATCCAGAGCGCCATCAAGCTGAAAAAGGAGACCCCGTCGCGGCAGATCTATATTCTCTTCCGGGAAATCCGCACCTATGGTCAGCGCGAGCGGATTTATAACCAGGCCAGGGAACTGGGCATCGTCTTTATCAATTACGAGCTGCACGGTCCGCCCCGAATCAAAAAGGCGGAGGGCGGTGTGCTGGTCGAGGTCTGGGATCATGTGCTCCACCGGCCCCTGGAGATCCGGGCTGATGTGGTCATCCTTGCCGCCGCCACTCTCGCCAGTCCCGAGGCTGGAGCCTTGGCCAACCTGTTCAAGCTGCCGCTCAACAGCGACGGTTTTTTCCAGGAGGCCCATGCCAAGCTGCGGCCGGTTGAATTCCACGTCGACGGCGTCTTTGTCGCCGGTCTCGCCCACTATCCCAAGCCGCTGGAGGAGTCGATCTCCCAGGCCCTGGCCGCTGCCGCCAAAGCCGGCCGGCTCCTTGCCCGCAAAGAGATCAATCTGGAGCCCAATATCGCCCTGGTGGATCCGGTGCACTGCGACGGCTGCGGCCTCTGCATCGAGGTCTGCCCCTACCGGGCGATCACCCTGGTGGAATACAAGGACGGGGAGGGCAATCCCTTGAAAACGGTGCATATCGATCAGGTGCTGTGCAAGGGCTGCGGCATCTGCCAGGGCACCTGTCCCAAACGGGGCGTGGATGTGGCCGGTTTCACCTATGCCCAGATCGAAGCCCAGGTCGACGCGGCCCTGGACGCGGTTACCCCGCTCGAGGAGGGCGTATGAACTCGCAACCGAAAATTATCGCATTCTGCTGCAATTGGTGCTCGTATGCCGCTGCTGATCTGGCCGGCATATCCCGTCTCCAGTACCCCGGATCGATCCGGATCATCCGGGTGATGTGCTCGGGCATGGTCCATCCGGAGATGGTGCTGCATGCTTTGAACAAGGGCGCGGACGGAGTGATGATTATTGGCTGTCCGCTCGGCGAGTGTCACTACATCAAGGGGAACGAGATGGCCCTGGCCCGGGCTGAGGTGATTGCCGACACCCTGGAAGATCAGGGTTTTGATTCCGAACGGTTTCAGGTGGCCTGGGTTTCGTCGGCCGAACCGGAACGGCTGGCCGAGATCTTCCGGGAGATGAGCGCTCGCCTTGCCGTCCTGCGAGGGACACCCCAGGTCGAAGCCGTTATCGGCGACTGAGCGGACTGATGCGGCCCCGGCTAAGTTTCGAATGGCTGCACGCCTGTTCCGGCTGCGAAATTGCCCTGTTGAACAGCGGTGAGCTGCTGCTTGGCTTGCTGGAGCGGGTGGAAATCGTCCATTTTCCCTTACTCATGGATCACAAGTACACCAACAGGGCAGACGGGGAGGGGGAGCTCAACCTGCCTGAGGCGGAAATCGGTCTGGTGTCGGGCGGTGTGGCCAGCGAGGAACATCTGGCGGTGCTGCGGGCCATGCGGGCCAGGTGCCGGACCCTGGTCAGTTTGGGCACCTGCGCCACCCACGGCGGCATTCCGGCCCTGCGTAATCAATGGCCGATCGCCACCGCGCTCAAGACCGTTTATGCCGGCCCTGAAGAAGGCACGCCAATTCCGGATACAGTCCTGGCTTCCCTGGACCGGGTGTACAGTATCGATGAGCAGGTGCCGGTTGATGTCAGCCTGCCCGGCTGTCCGCCTCGGCCGGAATCGATCATTGAATTGCTTGAGGCCCTGCTTGCGGAGGAGTCTTTCCATCTGCCCTGCAAAAGCGTGTGCGAGACCTGTCCCACAATCCGCACCGGCAAGGGGCAGCAAAAGGTGCGCCGTTTTCTCGCCAATGCGGAGTATGACCCGGAAAAAACAGTTGCAGAGATGCGCTGCTTGCTTGAACAGGGCCTGCTGTGCATGGGGCCGGTGACCGCTGGCGGCTGCGGTGGCAAGGACGCGCCGCTGTGCATCCGGGCCCGCGTTCCTTGCCGGGGTTGTTATGGTCCGGTACGGCAGGGTGGTAATCAGTTGCTCGACATGCTCAACGCCCTGGCCAGCAACGGCATGGGCCACCGGGATATTGTCGACCGCAGATCGTTGCTGCGCTTCAGCGGCGCCCACGGTCTGCTCAAGCCGCTCAGGGAAAGAAAATGAAGGCGATGTTCCGCCTGCTCGGTGCAAGGAGCCCAAGATGAACCAGGTTATCAGCATCCATCCGGTTACCCGCATTGAGGGGCATGCCCGCATCGACATTCATTTGGACGAATCCGGACAGGTGTGTGACGCCCGCGTGGGTATTGCCGCTCTGCGCGGTTTCGAGCAGTTTGTCGTCGGCCGGCCCGCCGAGGAAATTCCCCGGATTGTCAACCGGATCTGCGGCATCTGCCCGTGGATGCACCACCTGGCCGCGGTCAAGGCCATTGACGGCTGCTTTGGGGTCACGCCGGCCCCTGCCGGTCATCTGCTGCGTGAACTCTGCCAGGTATTGGCCCATATCCACGATAAAATTCTCCATTTCTTTTTTTTGGCCGCTCCGGATTTTGTCCTCGGTCCCGCCGGTGATTACGCGGTGCGCAACATCATGGGGTTGGTACGCCAGGAACCCGAACTGGCGGCTCAGGTGGTACGAATGCGTCAGTTGGCCCAGATGATGCTGGAGCGTTTTGCCGGCAAGGCTATTCATCCCGTGGCCGGGGTGGTGGGCGGTTTTGCCAAGCCGATGCGCGAGGAGGAGCGGCAAGGGTTATTGGCGGACAGCCGGATTCTGCTCGATTTTGCGTCCTCTGCCCTGGATTACGCCAAGAACAGGGTGTTCAGCCGGTTCTGCGATGGGTTGCAGTCTCTGGGGACAATCACCACCGGTTTTCTCGGCACGGTCGACCACCAGGGGGCTCTGCGGCTGTACGACGGCCAATTGCGGTTGATGCGACCAGACGGAACCACCGTCGATTTTCCGGCGAACGAATATGAGCGGTATCTGGCCGAGCAAGTCGAGCCCTGGTCGTCCGCCAAAATGGTCTACGCCCGCTCCTGGGGCGAAGGCTTCTCCCTGGACCCCAATGCCCCGAGGGGTGTGTACCGGGTCAACACCCTGGCCCGGATCAATGTCTGCGACCGGATCGCCACGCCAAGGGCCCAGGCTGAACTGGAGGCATTTCGTGAGCAGTTCGGTCGTCCGGCCCAGGGAACCCTGCTCTATCACTGGGCCCGCTTGATCGAATTGGTCTATGCCTGCGAGCGCACCCTGGAGCTGCTGGCGGACGACCGCATTACCGATCCTGCGGTGCGTATCCCGGCCACGCCGCGGGCGGGCAGGGGGATCGGCCATGTCGAGGCCCCGCGCGGCACCCTGATCCACGACTATAGTACCGACGACAACGGTTGCATCACCCGGGCCAACCTGATCGTCGGCACCACCCATAATATCGCGCCGATGAACCTGAGCGTGCGCCAGGCTGCCGCCAGCCTGATCAGTGCCGGTGAGGTGGACGATGAGATGCTCAACCGGATTGAGATGGCGGTCCGCGCCTACGACCCCTGAATTTCCTGCGCCACGCACCGCCTGGATGGCGGGCTTCCCATCACGGTGACCCTTATTGATCACCACGGCAAAGTGAACCGCATCCTGCAGCGCTGAACACCTATACGTCCCTTTTCGAGGCTGCCCATGAACGAGAAAAATGAACGCAAACAGAGAGCAATTGTCCGCATTGAGGCCCCCAGCTGCGCCTGCGGCTGTGTCGGTCACATGACCGCCGATGAGCTCAAGCAGCGGGCCGCGCACGACGACATGGATCTCAGTTGCCCAGTCTGCGGTCTGATCCACCTCAGCCGCGAGGAAATCGAGGACCTGGAGAAACAGAAGATGATCTACTCCAAGCGCTACCGGGAGATCCAGCGCCAGGCCGAAGCTGAGAGCTGAGGCAGATTGGCAAAACATTGGCCAGATTGATTAGGCCAATTGGGCGTACTGTTCGTTTGCTGAAAAATATGGTGCAAATGGAGACCACCTGCTAAGGTGAGACTTGTGCGCTCCACTGGGTGCCGCATGCGGCAGCTCAACCTTATCCCCTGTAAGAAATCATGACCTCGGCCATGCAACCAGCCTCCCTTTTGACCAAAGCTCTGCGGATATCCGTTCATGGGATGGTGCAGGGGGTCGGGTTTCGGCCTTTTGTCTTCCGGTTGGCGCACCGGCATGGCTTGGCCGGCACCGTGAGCAACAACGGGGACGGGGTGTTGATCCATGTAAGCGGTCCGAGCGCCGCCCTCGATGCCTTTGCTGTTGCCCTGGAGGTCGAGGCGCCACCCGTAGCCCGCATCAACCGCATCGAGATGCAAGCCGCCGAATCGGTGCCCGCGGAACCTTCCTTTCGCATCCTGCCTAGCCAGGCGGGCATGCGGCCGAGCACCCAGATTGCCCCGGACATTGCCCTCTGCGCCGACTGTCTGCGCGAGATCATGGACCCGGACAATCGTCGCTATCGTTACCCCTTCACCAACTGCACCAACTGCGGTCCCCGCTTTTCCATTGTCGAGCGTATCCCCTATGACCGGCCTCACACCTCGATGCGCGTTTTTCCCATGTGTGAGGCTTGCAACCGTGAATACCACGATCCGTTCGATCGTCGCTTCCACGCCCAACCCAATGCCTGCCCGGTCTGTGGACCGCGATTAAGCTGGCACGACAACAAGGGAAAGCTTTTGCCCGGTGACGAGCTGGCCTTGGCCGCCCAGGCTCTCGGCGAAGGTCGGGTGGTGGCGATCAAAGGTCTGGGCGGCTTTCATCTGGCGGTTGATGCCTGTGCGGATGCAGCGGTGGCTATGCTGCGGGTGCGCAAAAACCGGCCGTCCAAGCCGCTGGCCATCATGGTCAGAGATCTGGAGGCAGCCGCCCGGTTCTGTCGTTTGCGCGATGAGGAAGCGGCGTTGCTCACCTCATTGGAACACCCGATTGTCCTGGTGGAGCGCAAAGAAAACTCCGGACTGGCCCAGAATATTGCACCCGGCCTGGGGCACATCGGGCTGATGCTGCCCTACACGCCCCTGCATTATCTGCTGCTCAACCAGCCGGACATTCCCCCGGCCCTGGTGATGACCAGCGGCAACCGCAGCGATGAACCGATCTGCATCGGCAACGAAGAGGCCCTGTGCCGGTTGCATGGCCTGGCTGATTTCTTTCTCCTTCACAACCGCGATATCGTCACCCGGGTGGATGACTCGGTGGCCCGAATCATGGATGGCAAGGTCCGGCTGCTACGGCGGGCGCGGGGGTATTCCCCGGTTCCCATCCTGCTGCGCCAGCCCACAGAAAATATCCTTGCCTGCGGAGCGGAGATGAAGAACAGCTTCTGTATCGTTCGCAACAACGAAGCGTATATCAGTCAACACATCGGCGAGCTGACCGAGGCGAAAAATTATGCTTTTTACCGGGAAAGCATCGATCACCTCCAGACAGTGCTCGAGGTCTCGCCGGAACGGGTTGCCTGCGACCGTCACCCCGACTACCTCAGTTCCCGTTATGCCCTCGGCCGCACCACCCTGTGCCGGGAGATTCAACATCATCATGCGCATATCGGAGCGGTGATGGCCGAACAGGGGTTGGAGGGGCCGGTGCTGGGAGTGGTGCTCGACGGCGCCGGTTACGGCGGCGACGGTACCATCTTTGGCGGCGAGGTGTACCGGGCTGACCGCAACGGTTTTACCCGGCTGGCCCGCTTGTCACATCTGCTGCTTCCAGGAGGCGACCGGGCGGCGGAGCAGCCTTGGCGCATGGCGCTGGCCCTGTTGTATCAGGACATGGGGCCAGAGGCGCTGGTCGAGGCGCAGCAGCCACCAGCCCTGCTGACCATTGCCCGTGACAAAAAACACCTGCTCGGCCAGATGATGGTTAAAAGGTTGCATTGTCCCCGAACCTCAAGCTGCGGCCGCCTGTTCGACGCGGTTGCCGCTTTGCTGGGACTTTGTTTAATGAGCGATTACGAGGGGCAAGCGGCCATGCTGCTTGAGTATCAGGCCACCTTGGCCGCGGCTGAGGAGGTAGTTTCCGTCTATCCCTTGGTTATGAGTGAGGAGGGGATCCTTATTATCGAGAGCGCATCCCTGGCCGCCTTGATTTGCCGCGACCTGGCTGCGGGTGTTGCCATCCCGATTATCGCCCGCCGTTTTCACCTCTGGCTGGTGGAGTCCCTGTGCGCGGTTCTCAACGTTTTGCATAAGCGGGCCGGGTTGACCGATGTAGTGGTCTCCGGCGGCTGCATGCAGAATAAACTCCTTTTTGAAACCCTGGCCAAACAGTTGCGCGCCGCCGGTTTTTCGGTGCATGCCGGTGAGCTGGCGCCGATGAACGACGGCGGCATCGCCCTGGGCCAAGCCTTTATCGGAGGTCATGTATGTGTTTAGCCATTCCCATGCAGGTGGTCGAGCTCAAAGGCGGTGGCGATGCGCTGCTTGATCCCCAGGTTGCGCTGGTCGAAAGCGATGGGGTCCGCAAGGAGATCCGCCTGGAAATGGCCGATCGGATTCCGGCCGTCGGCGAATATGTGATCATCCACGCCGGTTTTGCCATCCGCACTCTGACCGTGGAAGATGCGGAGTACAACCTCAGCCTGATGCGCCGGATGGCCGAGGTGCTGGAAAGCGAAGGCCGTCTGCCCGGAGCGTTGCAGCAGTGAAATGTGCCGATGAATTTCGCAGCCGGGAGATTACCGCGCCCCTGGTAGAGGAGATCGTTAACAGCCTGCGGCGGCCGGTGCGGATCATGGAAGTCTGCGGCACGCACACCATGTCGATTTTCCGCCATGGTATCCGCTCACTCCTGCCCGAGGGCATTACCCTGCTTTCCGGGCCTGGCTGCCCGGTCTGCGTTACCCCGGCCAGTCACATTGACGCTTTTCTGGCGGCCGCCGATCTGCCGCAGGTCACCATTGCCACCTTTGGCGACCTGATCCGCGTGCCCGGTACCGAGCGGTCGCTGGCCGGTGCGCGGGCCAGCGGCTCCAGGGTGGAAATTGTCTACTCGCCCATGGACGCCTTGACACTGGCGCAACAGGAACCGGAACGGACCATACTTTTCCCGGCCATCGGCTTTGAGACCACGGCCCCGACCATCGCCGCCACCATCCTGGCGGCCGAACGGTTGGGGATTACCAATTTCTTGATCATCGCTGCCGGTAAGACCATGCCTCAGGCCCTGGAGGCCCTGATGGCTGATCCGGAGTTGCAGGTCGACGGCCTGCTCTGCCCCGGTCATGTCAGCGCCATCATTGGCAGCGAGGCGTACCGGCCCTTGGCCGACCGGTATCACCTCGCCTGCGCCGTGGCTGGTTTTGAACCCGCTGATATCCTCTCCGGGTTGCTCAGCTTGATTCGCCAGACCAACGAGGGCCGGCCCAAAGTAGACAACTGTTACACCCGGGCGGTGACCGATGCGGGCAATATCAGGGCGCAGCACCTGATCAGCGAGGTCTTCGCTCCAGCCGACAGCGAATGGCGGGGACTGGGCACCATCCCTGGGAGCGGTTTGGTGCTGCGGGAGCAGTACCGCCGCTTTGACGGCATGGAGCAACTGGCCATTCCGGTGCAACCGGCGCGGGAACCCAAGGGCTGCCGTTGCGGCGAGATTCTCAAAGGCCGGTTACTGCCGCCGGATTGCCCGCTCTACGGCACGGCCTGCACACCCCTGCAACCGGTCGGTCCCTGCATGGTCTCGAACGAGGGCACCTGCGCCGCCTACTTTCGCTACAGCGGCCGGAAAATGAGCAATGCTCGTCAAGAACCGAAACCACTTTCTGTACCATAGAGAGATCCTTCATGAAAACGGATTCGATTATCAGCCTTGATCATGGCAGCGGCGGATTGGCCAGCCAAAATCTGATCAGCGGCCTCTTCCTCAAATACCTGACCTGCCCCCAGTTGCGGGATCTGGAAGACTGCGCCATGCTCGGCGAATATGCCGGCCGCATCGCCTTTTCCACCGACAGTTATGTGGTGGACCCGCTCTTTTTTCCCGGCGGCGACATCGGTTCCCTGGCGGTGCACGGCACCATCAACGATCTGGCCATGCGCGGCGCCCGGCCGCTGGCCCTCAGCCTGGCGCTTATTATCGAAGAGGGATTTTCCTTTGCCAGTCTGGAGCGGATCATCGCCTCGGTGGCCCGTGCTTCCGAGGCAGCAGGGGTGGCCATCGTCACTGGTGATACCAAGGTGGTGCCCAAGGGCAAGGCGGACGGGCTGTTTGTGAACACCACCGGCATTGGCCTCGCCTCGCACCGGCACGATATTTCCGGCAAGAAGGCCCAGCCGGGGGATGCGGTCATCCTCTCCGGCACCCTGGCGGATCACGGCATCACCATCATGAGCTGCCAGGCTGGAATCGATCTCGGCGGCGATATCGAAAGCGACACTCAACCCCTGCACCGGCTGGTGGGAGCACTGCTCGAGGAGGATGCCAGCCTGGTCCATGTCCTGCGTGACCCGACCCGGGGCGGCCTGGCCACCACGCTGTGCGAGATAGCGCGGTCTTCAGGCGTCGATATCGTTATCGAAGAGGACCGGTTGCCAATTCGGCCGGCGGTCAGCACTGCCTGCGAGATGATCGGTCTTGACCCCCTCTATCTGGCCAATGAGGGCAAATGCATCATCATCTGCGACCAGGATGGCGCCGAGGATATCCTCCAACTCGTCCGGCGCATGCCCGAAGGCCGGGATGCCACCCTGATCGGTTGGGTGCAGGAGGGGCGGGACGGGCGGGTCAGTCTCACCACCCGCATCGGCGGCTCCCGCCTGCTTGAACCGCTGACCGGTCAGCCGCTGCCGAGGATCTGTTGAGCGGTATGCTTTTGACGCACAGGAGCTTGAATCATGCATGAATTGTCCCTGGCTCAAAGCCTGATCGACCAGTTGCTTGGCCTTGCCAAGGAACACCAAGCCGACCGGATCACCAAGGTACTGGTCACCTTGGGTCCGTTTTCCGGAGTGGTGCGCGACTCGTTTGAATTCGGCTTCAATATTCTCAAGGAATCACAGGCTCTCACTCGTGATGCCGAGCTGGAATTGGAAACACCGGACCCTGTATATATCTGTCTTGACTGCGGCAAACTATCGGCCATTCCTTTTTCCCATCCCAGTGATCTCCTCGATATCCACTCGTCCAGACCCTATCCGAAAAAATGTCCCTGGTGTTGCCTCAGCCGGCTCTCTCCCAAGGGCGGCAACGAGCTTATCCTTAACCATGTAGAAATGGAGTAACGTCATGTGTGATACCTGCGGCTGTCAACTGCACGACCACCATCATCACGATGCCAAGGTGGTCGAGGTCAATCGGAGTCTCTTGGAGGCCAACCAGAAACAGGCGGAAGCCAACCGGCATCATATTGAGCACATGGGGGCCGTGGCTATCAACCTGATATCGAGTCCCGGATCGGGCAAGACAACGCTGCTTGAGCGGACCATCGAGGCCCTGAAGGAGACGGTCCGGATCGGGGTGATCGAAGGCGATATCGAGACCGAGCGCGACGCCGACCGCATCCGCGCCAAGGGCGTGCCAGCGGTCCAGTTGACGACCGGCGGAGCCTGTCATCTCGATGCGCCCATGGTCCATGGCGGACTCCACGTGCTGGAGCATTTTGCCAAGGGCGGCGGCTATGATTTGATTTTCATTGAAAACGTGGGCAATCTGGTCTGTCCGGCCACCTTCGATCTTGGCGAACACCGCCGGGTGGTTCTGCTCTCGACCCCCGAGGGTTCGGACAAGCCGGCCAAATACCCCGCCACGTTCAAGAGCGCCGACCTGGTGCTGATTACCAAGACCGACCTCTTGCCCTATTTCGATTTCTCGGTCGAAGAGGCGACCAGCCAGTCGCTTCTGCTCAAACCCGATCTGGAAATTCTAGCTCTTTCCGCCACTACCGGCGCCGGATTTGACGCCTGGCTGTCGTACCTGAACCAATTGCTGCACCACAAATCCCGCTGATACAACACTCTCCCTACCTTTCCGCTCCTCCCTTCTCGCTGAGCGATCTGGCATAGCTGCAAGTGATAACACAAGTTTTTGATTGGTGAAAACTTGTGTTATCATGTGGTAACTGTGCGATACAGATACTGTTACCAGTAATAGTATAACATTCTGTTTTAAATCATTTTTATTTTTATCTGGCAGTGGCACGTCTTTTGATTGAAGCCTATTGATCAGAAGAGACACAGCGGACAACTTTGATCAGGGGTTTGGGTATGGTGTGTCTGGCCGGAAAAGAGAAAATCTAAGGAAGCGCATGTATTTTCCGAAGCCGCAGAAGATTCAGGCCAAGTTCATCTCAGGATTGATGCTGGCCTCCATGTTCCTTGGGGTCATATTTTCCCTAGGGTTCTATTTCCATATGCGCAACGTCCTGGAGGAAGAGGTGCGGGACAAGGCCAAGCTCATCCTCACTCATGTCGATGCCGTGCAGCACTATGTGCGCGATGTCCTGCGCCCGACGATGTATGAGCGGCTGCCTGCCGCCTTTGTCATCCAGGCCATGTCGTCTTCGTATATCTCGCGCAAAATTATGGCCTCGGTCAATGCTCCGCATGAGGGCACCATTTTTCGCCGGGTCGCTATTGATGCTCGCAATCCGGATTTTGAGGCGAACGACAATGAGCGTGAATTGATAGGGTACTTCCGTGCCAACGGTCAACAAGAGCTGTGGCAGGGACATAAGATGATCAACAAGGAAAAATATTTTCTCATGGTCCGGCCGGTCCGCTTTGAACAGGGATGCATGTATTGCCACGGCCGCCCCCAGGATGCACCCGCCGAGTTGTTGCAACTCTACGGCGAGCGCGGTTTCGGTAAACATCCGGGAGATGTTGCCGGCGTTGATTTCGTTGGCATTTCAGTGCATGGCAGTGTCGGCCGCTTGGAGCAGACAATCCTTACTTATTTCGCTTTTTTCGCCCTGGCGGTGCTGCTGGTTTTCTTCAGTGCCAATTTCCTGTTCAAGGTGCTGGTGGTCAATAACCTCAAGCGTCTCAACACGGTTTTTCGTCGGAATGTGACCGATGCCGAGGGATCGGCCTTATTGCGTAAGCTCGAACAGGGTGACGAGATCGAGGAACTGGTGGATGGCATGGAACAGATGGGCGAACATCTGTTCGAGGCCAGGAGCCAGTTGCAGAACTATGCCGAAAATCTGCGTCTGATGGTCGATGAACGCACTGACGCCCTGAGCGACGAGGTGGAGGCGCGGCGCGCGGATGTGCGCCTGTTTGTCCGGCTGTTGGAGGATATGTACAAGAGTAAGACTCGGGTCGAACTTTGGCGGTTGTCCCTGCCGCAGATCTGCAAGCGGTTTGCAGCCGAGCGGATTGCCTATGTGTGCACCATGGGGTCGCAGAGTTCGTTTGTGTGGCCGGAAACAGAGGCAATGCCCGATCTGCCTGATAATTTCGTCGAAGTGCTGACCGGTAGCGCTTGTGTTGTCATGGGCAGCCGTATTTTTGTGCCGGTGGAGTCGAGTACCGGTAATGCCGAAGGGTTGCTGATCCTCCACTGGCGAACTGCGGCCGAGGCCGGTCGGCATGACCAAAATGTCTTGCAGGCTCTGGGCAGACAACTCGGCATCGCGGCCGAGAATCTGACCGCCATAGACAGCCTGTTCCGGCAGATGAATATCCTGGAAACCATTGTCGAGGGCATCTCCGATCCCCTGGTGCTCATGGACAGCGGCAGCGCCGTCCTGACTGCTAATCAGGCGGCGCGAACACTGGCTGTGGAATTGACCGCTGGCGAGCGGACCGATGGTAATATCTTGGCCCTCTTTTTTGATCTTCAGTCGGCGCAATGCCCAATGCGGGAAACGATCGCTCGCGGCGTTCCCGACCTGCGCGAGGTCACTCTCCCTGGTGGCCGGACTTTTTCCCTTTCCCTGTATCCTGTATGCGGTCATGACGGCAGCACCAATCAGGTGGTCGTTTATCTGCGGGAGACGACCATGGAAAAACGGATGCGAATGCAGGTCTGGCAGTCGGAGCGGATGGCCACGGTAGGCAAGCTGACCGCGGGACTGGCGCACGAGATCAACAACCCTTTGGGAGTGATTCTCTGTTATGCTGGCCTGTTGCGTCAGTCGATCACCAACCCGGAACAGACCATGGATCTTGATGTCATTGAGCGGCATACCCGCCAGGCGCAGCGCGTATTGCAGGATCTGCTCAATTTTGCCCGACCCAAGGCGGCAGGATCGGGTACAGCCAACGCCTGTGCCGTTGCCGCCGCCATGACCGAGGTTTTTTTGGTGCAGGCGATGAAAAAAGGAGCGCGAATGATCCTGGAATGCGCGGCAGAACCGCTGATGGTGCGGATGGGCATCGGCGAACTGGAGCAGGTGATCAGCAATCTGGTCATCAACGCGCTCGATGCGATTGCCGAGCAAACCGGGATCATTCGCGTCAGAGTTGTCCGTGCCGGAAGTGGCATGGTGGTCATCGATGTCGAAGACAATGGGCCGGGCGTGAGAAGCGAAGATGTACCGCACATTTTTGATCCCTTTTTCTCCACCAAGGAGATCGGTGCCGGGACGGGTCTAGGACTGACCGTGGTTTATGGCATGGTGACCGATGTCGGCGGCAGGGTCGAGATCGAGCACTCGGCCGATTTGGGCGGAGCCCGATTTGTCGTTTCCCTCCCTCGCGCTAATGATGAGACGGATGACAATGCACCAATTCTGGGGGGAAACGCATGAGCACCTTGCCCGCATCGCCCGTCAACGGCCAGGACCGCGGCATCAAAATTGTCATCGTCGACGACGAACCTGATTTTGCCCGTGGGCTGGTTCGGCTGGTAGCCGGGCATTTTGCCGATGCCGAGATTGTGGCCGCACTCAGCGGCAAAGAGGCCTTGCGGATACTTGCCGAAGGTATGGTGCATCTGATGATCACCGACCTGCGCATGCCGGAAATGAGCGGTATGCAGTTGTTGACCGAGGCCCTCAAGCTGCATGCTGATCTGAGCCTGGTGGTGCTCAGTGCCTACGGCACCATCGAAACTGCCGTGGAAGCCGTGCATGCCGGGGCCTATGATTTTCTCACCAAACCCATTGAACCGGAACAGTTGTTCCGGGTGGTGGCCAAGGGGTTGGAACGAAGCCGCCTGCTTGCGGAGAACAATCGGTTGCGGCAGATCCTTTCCCGCCAGGATACCCATGGGGAACTGGTGGGGGAGGGGCCTGCGATGCACAAACTGCGGCAGACCATCGCCGCAGTGGCCCAATCCGATTATACGGTGCTGATCCGGGGTGAATCCGGGACCGGCAAGGAACTGGTCGCCCGATTGATCCACCGGACCGGAACCCGATCAGGCCAACCGTTTCTGGCGGTGAACTGCCCTTCGATTCCAGAGAACCTGCTGGAGAGCGAGCTCTTTGGCTACGTCAAAGGCGCGTTCACCGGGGCGGACAAGGATCACCAGGGACTTTTTGCAGCGGCTGACACCGGCACCCTCCATCTGGATGAAATCGGCGACATCAGTCCCGCCATTCAAACCAAGTTGCTGCGCTGTCTTCAGAATGGCGAGATTCGACCGGTCGGTTCCAACGACACCCGCAACGTGGATGTCCGGGTCATCGCTTCCACGAACCAGGATTTGGAAGCTTGTTTGCATCACAAAACCTTCCGTGAGGATCTCTATTATCGGCTCAATGTTCTGACGTTGACCCTGCCACCGCTGCGGGAACGCCCCCAGGACATTCCCCTCCTGGCCCGGCATTTTCTCCGCAAGACCGCCAGCGAAATGGGAACAACGGAAAAGGAGATCGACGTGGAGGTCCTGCAATGGCTGTCGTCCTGCCGTTGGCCGGGAAATGTGCGGGAATTGCAGAGTTTTATCCGCAGAATGATGGTGTTCTGCACCGGAGAGGGGATAGACATGGGGCTGGTTCACACGGTGCTGGAGAAAGGGAGCCCTTCGGAACACAATCAGCGCCCAATCAATGGCCCGCAGGTTCCCCTGGTCGCTTATAAAGAGGCCAAGGCCGACGTAGTCAACGCCTTCACCTTGGACTATGTCAGGGACCTGCTGACCCTGACCAAGGGGAATGTTTCCGAGGCGGCGCGGATATCCGGCCTGTCGCGTGTGGCCCTGCAAAAAATTCTGGCGCGAACGGGCGAGCATGCCGCCACCTTCCGCGCACAAGGGGTTGCATAACATACGTTTTCTCTATCCTGAAACATTGATTGTTCAGCAGGGCAAGAAGTGTGGGTTGAATCCGTGAAAATCATTGCCGGTTTTCACGATAACGTAACTGGATCAAAAAAAGGAGGTTGTATGTCGCAAGAAGGCACGCACAACAAAACAGGAGAGGGAGGAGGCTGGATCAGCGAGGATTGGTTGGCGTTGATCCTTGGTCTCATCATTTTCGGGTTCAGCCTGGGGTCGTTTCAGGGAGTGGATCTCCTCGGTTGGGGGGCAAAAACAGGGGTGTGGATCGATCCAGGCAAGGCGATCACCACCATCTCCGCCAAATACCAGACGGTTACCGGCGAGATCACCAAGATCGATGGTCAAAAGATCACGGTGAAGAAGAAGGACGGCAAGGAGGCGACCGTTACGGAAGAGGGCGATGTCTCCAAATTGCAAGTTGGGCAAACGTTTGAGAAGCTGGGTATGTCGCCGCTCATGTCGGTGACGCTCACCTACCTTTTCGCCCTGGCGATCATGACCCTGGGCGCGGTTGCACTGGGGGCCAATGTTCCGAAATTTATGTTCGGTTTTACCCTGGCCTTCTGGCTCAGCTATCTCTGCTGGTTCATGGGCCACTTTGCCTATATCGCCGCCACCAAAGGACAGGCGGCCAAGTTCGGTATCCCGTGGTCAATGAGCATGAGCGGTGAGTTTGGCTTCATCTTTGCCCTGATCCTTGGCCTGATCATCGGCAACTTCTTTCCTGGTCTGGCCAAAACGATGAAAGAGGCGGCCCGACCCGAGCTCTATATCAAAACCGGCATCGTCATCATGGGCGCCGGCTTGGGTATCAAGGCGGCCGAGTCCTTCGGTCTGGCCTCGAACATCATGTTCCGGGGCTTTTGCGCCATTGTTGAAGCTTACCTCATCTATTGGGCGGTGGTCTATTATATCGCCCGTAAATATTTCAAATTCAGCCGCGAATGGTCAGCCCCACTGGCCTCCGGTATCTCCATTTGCGGTGTTTCCGCCGCCATCGCCACCGGTGGCGCCATTCGGGCCCGACCGATCGTGCCGATCATGGTATCGTCCCTGGTCGTTATCTTTGTGGCCGTGGAGATGGTGATTCTGCCCATTATGGCCAAGTATTTTCTCTGGACTGAACCTCTGGTAGCCGGTGCCTGGATGGGGCTCGCGGTTAAATCCGATGGCGGCGCCATCGCCAGCGGCGCCATCACCGATGCCCTAATCCGCGCTCAGGCCCTTGATCTGGCCAATATTAATTATGCCGAGGGCTGGGTCACCATGACCGCCACCACGGTGAAGATGTTCATCGATATCTTCATCGGCGTCTGGGCCTTTATCCTGGCCTATATCTGGTGCGCCAAGATCGACGTCAAGCCCGGCCAGAAAGTTGATGCCGGCGAGATCTGGCACCGTTTCCCCAAATTCGTTATCGGCTACGTGCTGACTTTTGTCATCCTGGTGGTGATGTGCTGGCCATCTGCCAAGGCCATGGGCCCGGCCGAGAAAGAGGCGGCTGAACTGAAGGCCGCGGTCACTTCCATTGAAACCAAGATGAAGGCCACCACGGATGCCACGGTTCTGGCCGGTCTCAAGACCGAACTGGAGAGCGTCAAGGGGAAACAAAAGGCCGTCAACGAAACCATGAAGGAACCCAAAAGCTTCCTGAGCAAGGCAAAATCAGCCAGCAGTCAGGGGGATGTTTTCAGGGGGCTCTTTTTCCTCCTCTGTTTCTTTACTATCGGTCTGGTGTCCAACTTCAAGAAACTGATGGAAGAGGGGCTCGGCAAGCTGGCGGCCGTCTACTGCATCAGTCTGTTTGGCTTCATTATTTGGGTCGGCCTTTTCATCTCATGGCTCTTTTTCCATGGCGTCAAGCCACCAATCATTTAATAAGGAGACACTTACATGGAACAGCAACAGCAGCCGAAATTGGCTGAAGAAATAAAAAAGATGGAATATGAACCGTTACTGCCGATCGAATTGTCGTTGGTCCGCTGGAGTATCGGCATCGGTGTTGGGTCACTTTTCTTCCTGTACTACCTGAGCCAGTGGCTTTTCCCGGGAGGGCATTGAGGGAAAAGAACTGAATTAAAAACGTGAGGCCGAGATTCGCATCATGGCCAAGGCCTTACGGTATTCCTCGAGGCGCTGTTCCCATACGGGCAGCGCCTCGATGTCGTCTTGCCACTGGGCAAGCTCCTTTGCCGTGATCGTCAATCGGCCCTCGGCTGCGGCTTGGGCTGCTTCCGGATAGGTCATGGCAAATTTTTGCCGCCGTTCTTCCAACTTGGTCCGTATCTTTGTAACCACGTGCTGGTGATGGTTCAATTCACGGGCAATGGAAATTTCGTATTCGTCGGTGTGCATTGTCTTGTTCCTTGCTTGGACGTTTGGAGTCCGATGCCTTCATTGTTTAGAACAGCAGAACTAATCCCGCCATCAGGCCCATGGCCGGTTCACTGTTTGTAGCTTTGTCCGGTTCGATTTTATCGAAGGGCCAGCCGATGCTGTCGGCCAGGGCGGCAAAATCCACCCCCACGGCGGAAATCGACGGCCGGGCAAGATCAGGATGCAGGCAGGGCTGCTGCCGGTGCAGCACCACGCACGCCTCTTCCTCCGCACAAAATAATTCCTTGCAGGAACCGGCGGCCAGTCCGAGCGCACGGGCCAATCCGCGGCTGCGGGCCATCCGTTCCAAAGCGGCGGCAATATGGTGGATGGTGCGGGTAATGACCACACGTTTTTTTCCCATCAGGTCAGTAACGGGCGCGTCGATCTTGAAGACCAGGACCTGTTGATAGGTTTGCACCTGCTGGCGAAAGGCGGAAGGATGCATGGCATGGGGCGGACATCCGGGAGCCAAACCATAGCTGGGGCAGCGGTGCGGTGCGGCGCATAGGGTCGCGAAACGGTCTTCCACCACCAGGGTATGAGCCGGAATAATCACCGCCGCAGTCGCTCCGAGAAAACGGGCCTGCGCTGATAAGCCCTCCAAGATAGTTGCTTCTGCTTGCATGATTATTTGTCCTGTGAACGACTCTCTACCATTTCGGGAAGAGTTAGATCTTAAATCGTGAAACCAGGGCAGTGAGCTTTTCAGACAACTGGGACAATTCATCGGCTGCATTACGGACAAACTGGCTGTTATTCTTTACTTCAATGGACCGTTCCTTCACTTGACCAACCCCCTCGGACATTTGGGATGTCATCTGACTGCTGCTGGCTATATTGTGGTTGATTTCGGTAATTCCCTGCGATGCCTGGCTTACGTTGGTCACAATTTCAGCGGTGGTGATCGATTGTTCCTCCACAGAAGTGACGATGCTGTTGACAACGTCATTGACATCCTGAATGACTGCGGTGATGGATTCAATGTCTCTTACGGTGACGCCGGTCTGGTTTTGAATTTCGTCAATTGCTTGCTTGATCTTGCCGGTTGCCTTGGCTGTTTCCCTGGCCAAATCTTTGATTTCATTGGCAACCACCGCAAACCCCTTGCCGGCTTCGCCCGCTCGCGCTGCCTCGATGGTTGCATTAAGCGCTAACAGATTGGTCTGGTCGGAAATATCGGTAATGGTTTCAGTGACCATGCCGATGGCCTTTGCCGCCTTGCCAAGATCGAGCACGCCCTCATGCGATTTTCGCGCTTTCAGAACCGCTTCTTCCGTTGTCAATCTTGCTCTGGCGCTGTTTTCCGCGATCTCTTTGATCGTCGTCCCCATCTCCTCGGAAGCCGAGGCGATCATATCAAGGTTAGTTGTCGACTCCTCCATTGCCGCCGATATCGAGGTCATATTGTCCGAAACATCCTGGGCGTTGGTAGAGGCGGAGTCCGCGATTTGGGTTGTCGAATCGGCGTTGGTCACCATTTGCTCCGAGATGGCGGCAAGTTCCGTCGAAGCGGCGGAAAGAGCCTGGGACGATTGAATGATATCTTCTAGCATTTCTCTGGACTTTGCCACCATTATGCCAAGCGATTGGGCTAATTGGCCGATGGCGTCATTGCTTTTGGCCACAAAGGCAATGGTGTAATCGCCTTCTCCAACCTTGATGCTCTTGGCGGCAAGTTCCTGAAGCGGCTTGTTGATCGTGCGAACCAGCAGAAGCGTGATCAGGATGGCGGCGATGACCACCACCAGGCCAACCAGGAAGTTGGTGCGCATCATTTTCTGAGCAAGACCGTTGTCAATTCCCGCATGGGAAATA